>Ga0208823_1000122_pt1 | contig 64592 bp, 45 predicted proteins | sample AD_UKC075_MetaG_FD_184440 | JGI IMG/M metagenome (GOLD analysis project Ga0208823, IMG submission 184440) | Active sludge microbial communities of municipal wastewater-treating anaerobic digesters from USA - AD_UKC075_MetaG (SPAdes) (version 2) | ecosystem: Engineered > Bioreactor > Anaerobic >...
CTCATGCAGATCATTATCCTTCGGAGTTAAGTGGTGGCCAGAAACAAAGGGTGGGGATTGCCAGGGCCCTGGCCAATGAACCGGCATTGTTATTATCAGATGAAGCAACTTCCTCCCTGGATCCGGAGAGCACTGAAGCAATACTGGATTTATTAAAAAGGATCCGGGATGAGCTGAATCTTACCATTGTGCTGATTACCCATGAGATGGAGGTCATCAAAAAGATCTGTGACCGGGTGGCAGTACTTGAAAACGGGAGGGTTATAGAGGAAGGGGAGGTCATAGATGTTTTTCTTAACCCACAGCAGGAGTTAACCAGGCGTTTTATAAGAACTGTAATTGATTATACCCTTCCTGAAGGTCTGGAAGAAATGGTGATTAAAGGTACTCTGGTCCGGGTTACCTTCAAAGGAGAATCTACTCATCAGCCATTGATGTCCTTGCTGGTGAAAAAGTATCAGATTGATGCCAATATCCTCTATGGCAGAATCGATGATATTCAGGGCACCCCCTTTGGAACCCTAATTCTGGAAATGATCCCTAATGGCGGTTCAATAGATCAGGCTTTGAATTTTTTAAAAGAACAGGGACTGGTAGTCGAGGTGTTGAAAAATGGGTGAGTTGTTAGCAATCTTGGAAAAATATAATCATTTATTATTGAATGGTACGCTGGAGACCCTGTATATGGTAAGTGTCTCCCTTGTAATTGCTGTTATTTTTGGAATACCTTTAGGAGTCCTTACTACCATCACAAGAAAGGGACATATCTTATCTAATAATACCCTGAATAAGGCCCTTGATGGGATTATTAATATAGGCCGTTCTATACCCTTTATTATCCTGATGGTAGCTATTATTCCCCTTACCAGGGCCATAGTGGGCACTTCCATCGGGACCACTGCGGCCATAGTGCCGCTGGCCGTAGCGGCAATACCCTTTGTGGCCAGGGTTGTTGATAATGCCTTGCTGGAGATTGATCCGGGGATAATAGAGGCAGCCCGGTCTATGGGGGCTACCCCTTTACAGATAATCTTAAAAGTTCTATTACCTGAAGCTTTGCCAGGACTAATTTTGGGAATTACCTTAACAGCTATAAATTTAATTGGCTATTCTGCTATGGCTGGTGCTATAGGAGGAGGTGGTCTGGGGGATATTGCTGTTCGTTATGGATATCAACGTTTTCGCGTTGAAGTCATGGTACAGACAGTAGTTATTTTGATACTGCTGGTTCAGTTAATCCAATGGGCAGGCAATAAAATAGCCGGTTATTTTGATCATCGGTAATTTATTATAAAAAAAAGAGTAGGGAGATGATAGTAATGAGAAGTAAAAATCTTTTATTTGTCCTGTTAATTGTAGTATTAATAGTAGCGGCTGTCTTTATTCTTAATCTGAATAAAGAGCCAGAGGAGACAGTTCTCAAAGTTGGGGCAACCCCTGTCCCCCATGCTGAAATCCTGGACTTTGTAAAGCCACTTCTGGCTGAACGAGGCATTGTTCTGGAGATTGTAGAGTTTACTGATTATGTAACCCCAAATCTGGCCCTTAATGATGGCAGTATAGATGCCAATTTCTTTCAACACCAACCATATCTGGATAGCTTTAACCGGGATCATAACCTTGACCTGGTTACAGTGGCCAAAATCCATGTGGAGCCTTTTGGCCTATATTCCGAAAAGATTAGTTCTATTGATGAATTAGAAGACGGGGCCCTGATTGCTGTTCCCAATGATCCAACCAATGAAGGCCGTGCTCTCCTCTTATTGGCCAATAAGGGTTACATAAGCTTGGAAGCAGAAAATGAATTGGAGGCTACTCCTTATGATATAAGTGAGAACCCCAAAAACCTTCAATTCAGGGAATTGGAAGCAGCCCAGTTACCCAGGGTCTTACCTGATGTTACTGCAGCCTTTATCAATACCAATTATGCCCTGGAAGCTGGTTTAAATCCCCTGAATGATGCCTTAATAATTGAAGGTAGTGAATCACCTTATGCCAATGTTCTGGTTGTTAAGAAAGAGAATGTGGAAAAGGAAGAAATTAAGGTTTTAGTTGAAGTTTTGACCTCTGATTCCGTAAGAGACTTTATCCTGGAAGAATATAAGGGAGCAGTAGTTCCAGTATTTTAAGAAAGATATTTTAAAAAGCACCTCCTGGAGGTGCTTTTTTGTATTCATTTTTTGCAGGATTTTACAGATTTGTGTAGAAAGACTTTAATAATATGGTTAATTAAGTGAATATATTATTACTAACCAAAAGATATTAGTGAAGAAAAGATCTTAGTGAAGAAAAGATCTTAGTGAAGAAGACAAAGAGGGATGAATAACATGAAGATAGGAATACCCAGATCATTGTTGTATTATTACTACTATCCATTCTGGCAGACTCTCTTTAAGGAATTAGGTATGGAGCTTATCTTGTCTGAAGCCAATTCCGGGGATTTATTGAATCAAGGGGCTAAAGAAGCAGTTCCGGAGATCTGTGTTCCCATGAAGGTCTATGTAGGCCAGGTCCTTAACCTACTGGAAAAAGGAGTTGAACTGATTTATATACCCCGTTTTGTCAGTATAAGGAAGGGTATCACTTTCTGTCCCAAATTTCTGGGCCTTCCGGATATGCTTATGAATTCCTTATCTGGACTTGATGGGAAAATATTAACTCATGAGATCAGGTCCAGGACGGATGATATTTCAGCTTACAGGAATTATGCCCTTTTTAGAGAGCTTTTTCAGGTCAGTAAAAGTAAATTATCCAGAGCTTTAAAGGCAGCCAGAAGAGATTGGCTTGAATTTAGGAAATTACAACAGGAGGGTTATAAAACAGAAAAACTCCTCCAGGGTGAAAAAGAAAAGAGGGCAGAGGGTTCTTTAAAGATTGGTGTCCTGGCTTATGTATATAACCTCTATGATCGTTATATCAATATGGATTTTTTAGAACGACTGGAGGAAAAAGGGGTAAAACTGGTTAGCTTTGAGATGTTGGATGAAGATTTAATCAACAAATTTATTGCTAAATTAAGGAAACCTTTTTTCTGGGAGTTTACAAATAAATTAATGGCAGCAGGTCATTATTTTATTAATTCAGCAGAAATAGATGGGATTATCCATCTCACTGCTTTTGCCTGTGGTCCTGATGCCATCCTGGGTCCTTTTCTGGATTTAGAAGCCCAGGGGAAAAACAAACCCTTTATGACCTTGAGAATCGATGAACAGACTGGTGAAAGTCATTTTCTAACCAGAATCGAAGCCTTTGTTGATTTACTCAGCTTAAAGAAAAGAAGTGATCAGACATGAGAGTATCTTTTCCCTATATGGGTGCAACTATTATTTATGGCAAGTTGCTTGAATTACTGGGCCATGAGGTAATAATGCCACCAAGGCCAACCCGGAAAACAATAGAACTGGGGGTAAAATATAGCCCTGAATTTGCCTGTTTTCCCTTTAAGGTCCTCCTGGGTACCTATCTGGAATGCCTGGATAAGGGGGTAGATCTCTTTGTAACTACTGGAGGCCAGGGGCCCTGCCGGGCAGGTTTTTATGGGGAATTACACAAAAAGATCCTTGAGAATCTGGGTTATGAGGTGGATTTTATTATCTTTGACCCACCCTGGAGGGGTTTTGAAAAATTTTATAAGCAGATCCTGACTTTAAAAAAAGACAATTCCTGGCCTGAGGTCTTGAGGGTAATCCACACAGTCTATCAGATGTGCAAATCCCTGGACAAAATTGAGAAAACAATCACAACAATCAGGGCCTATGCTGGCCAGGAGTGGGCAGGACTGAATAAAAGCTGGCAGGATATCCTTAGGGCCTATTCCCGGATAGAAACTGCCAGGGATGTAGCCCGGGTAGAAAAAGAAGCCTTAGAGGAGATCAAAAAATATAATCTCCAATTGGCACCGGTAGAAAAAAGAATCAGAATCGGTATAGTTGGAGAGATTTATGTGGTCATGGAGGCTTCTATCAACGGTAATATTGAAGAAATCTTAAATTCCTTTGGTGCAGAGGTAGAAAGGTCCCTTTACTTATCAACCTATATTGATGAAACCATCTTTCCCTGGATTGGCAGAAAAGAAAAGGAAAAACTCTGCCAGAAGGCCAGGGGCTATATTAACCTTAATATCGGCGGCCATGCCAGATTATCAGTAGGCCAGATAGTTGATTTCAAGGACCGGGGCTTTGATGGGGTTATCCACCTTAAACCCTTTGCCTGTTTACCGGAACTAATTAGTGAATCCATGTTGGAGAAATTATCTGCAGACCTGGACCTGCCTATTTTATCCCTGTCTATTGATGAACAGACAGCTGAAGCAAATCTGCTGACAAGGCTGGATGCTTTTGTGGATTTTATCAAATACAGGAAAGCTAATTGTGAAGAAAGGATGTCGTTAAGTGGATAAGGTTTATATTGGTGTTGATATTGGTTCTGTTAGTATTAATATAGTTGCTATTAATAAAGACTCTGACCTGGTCTTCAGGTTATACAAAAGGAATACTGGACAACCGGTAGACCTGGTAAAAGAAGGTTTTCAGGAACTGAGAGAGGAATTAGGAGACAGGAGAGAAATAGGAGGTATTGGTGTAACAGGCAGTGGCAGGCAGTTAACAGCTTATGTATTGGGGGCAGATCTGGTTAAAAATGAAATAACTGCCCATGCTGCTGCCACCACTTTCTACTACCCGGATGTAGGCACTATCTTTGAGATTGGCGGCCAGGATTCTAAATTAATAATTATTAAAAATGGAATCCCGGTAGATTTTGCCATGAATACTGTTTGTGCTGCAGGGACCGGTTCTTTTCTGGATCACCAGGCTATTCGCCTGGGGGTAAAGATAGAAGAATTTGGCAGGCTGGCTTTACAGGCTAAAAGAGATGTACGTATTGCCGGCAGGTGTACTGTTTTTGCAGAATCAGACATGATCTCTAAACAGCAATATGGTTATACCAAAGCAGAGATTATTAAAGGTCTTTCCCGGGCCCTGGTCAGAAATTATATGAATAACCTGGTCAGGGGCAAGCAACTGGAAGGTCAATTTATCTTTCAGGGTGGTGTAGCGGCCAATGTAGGCATTAAAGCTGCCTTTGAGGAAGAGTTGCAGGAAGAGGTTATAGTACCAGAACACTATGATGTGATGGGGGCTATAGGGATTGCCCTTCTGGCAAAAGAAGAGATGGAGAGGAGTGGCCGAAAAAGTGCTTTCCGGGGTTTAGACTTTACCCAGGATGATTTTTTTACTGATAGTTTTAATTGTACTGGTTGTGCCAATGAATGTGAAGTAATCAGGGTTATGGCCGGGGAAGAATTAATAGCTATAACCGGGGACCGTTGTGGTAAGTGGTCAGCCAGTATTATAGATAAAAAAACCAGAGAGGGAAGAAATTATACCAGGAGGACAGCAAATAAATAATCAAAAATTATTTATAAATATTCAAAATTTCTCTTGACAGGAATTTTATATTGTGTTATCCTTAGGAAAATAGCAAACTGGCCTATTAATCTGAAATTAAAAAATTGAATATAATACCCTTATCAAGAGTGGTGGAGGGAACTGGACCTATGAAACCCGGCAACCAGCTTTCTACGGAAAGTATGGTGCTACATCCAGCAGGATATTTCCTGGAAGATAAGAGTAAGTATTAACCTCTTTCTCGTACAGGAAGGGGTTTTTTATTACCATGAAATGGTAATCAATGAAAAAAATAATCAGTTTATAAGAAAGCCAGTTTGCCAAATTAAAATAGGAGGTTGATAAAAATGCAGGAAAAGAATTATGGTTTTAATACCCTATCTATCCATGGCGGCCATGAGCCAGATCCCCATACTGGAGCAGTAATAGTACCTATTTATCAGACTACATCCTATGTATTTAGGGACTCTGAACATGCTGCCAAATTATTCAATCTGGAGGAAGAAGGTAATATCTATACCAGGATCATGAATCCGACCACAGATGTGCTGGAAAAGAGGATAGCGGCCCTGGAAGGTGGTGTTGGTGCCCTGGCAGTATCATCGGGCCAGGCAGCTATTACTTATGCTATCTTAAATATAGCTAAACAGGGAGATGAAATAGTCAGTAGTAGTTCCATTTATGGTGGCACCTATACCCTCTTCAAATACAATTTAGCCCGCCTGGGAATAAAAGTCCAGTTTACTGATTCCCTGGATCCCCGGGAATTTGCTGCCAGGATAACTGAGAGGACCAAGGCCCTCTATGTAGAAACTGTAGGCAACCCTGAATTGGGAATACCGGATTTTGAAGAACTGGCCAGGGTAGCCCATGAGGCTGGAGTCCCTCTAATAGTAGATAATACCTTTGCCTCACCCTATTTATGCCAGCCCATTAAATATGGGGCAGATATAGTTGTCCATTCCACTACCAAATACATCGGGGGCCATGGAAACTCCATTGGAGGGATTATTGTAGACAGTGGTAATTTTGACTGGGCTAATGGGAAATTCCCTGAATTTACAGAAGCAGATCCCGCTTATCATGGTTTACGCTATATAGACCTGGGTAAGGCAGCCTATATTATTAAGGCCAGGATCAGCCTACTCCGGGATCTGGGCAGCTGTATCAGTCCCTTTAATTCATTTTTATTACTCCAGGGTGTTGAAACCTTAAGCCTTAGAATGGAAAGGCACTGTGAAAATGCTAAACAAATTGCCCAGTACCTGGCCAGTCATCCTGAGGTCACCTGGGTTAATTACCCTGGTCTGGAATCCCATGAATCTTACCAGAGGGGAAAGAAATACCTGCCCCGGGGTGTAGGAGGCATAATTACTTTTGGAATTAAGGGAGGCAAGGAAGCTGGCAAGTCCTTTATTGAAAATCTCCAGCTTATCTCCCATCTGGCCAATGTTGGTGACGTCAGGACCCTGGCCATTCATCCAGCCAGTACTACCCACCAGCAGTTAAGTGAAGAAGAACAAAAGAAAGCCGGAATCAGTCCGGACTTAATCAGATTATCTATTGGACTGGAAGATGTAGAAGACTTGATAAAAGAGCTTGATCAGGCACTGACCCTTGCCAGCAAGGGATGAAGAGAACCCTTTCAGCTGAAAGCTAAGGTAAAAGATCTAAAAGAAGAAAGGAGAAGTAACCATGCCCATTAAAATACCAGATAAATTACCTGCTGCTGAAATCCTGCGGAAAGAGAATATATTTGTAATGGAAGAAGAACGGGCTATACACCAGGATATACGTCCTTTGAGGATTGCTATTTTAAATCTAATGCCTACCAAGATAGAGACAGAGACACAGCTTTTAAGGCTCTTAAGTAATAACCCCTTGCAGATCGATATAGTTCTTTTACATCCTGAAAGCCACAAATCCAAAAATACACCTGCCGAATATCTGGCAACCTTTTACAATACTTTCTCTGAAGTAAAAAATGAGAAGTTTGATGGCTTGATTATTACTGGAGCACCGGTGGAATTGCTGGATTTTGCAGAAGTAGATTATTGGGAAGAATTAAAGGAAATCATGGAATGGAGTAAGAGAAATGTTTTTTCTACCTTACACATTTGCTGGGGAGCCCAGGCAGGTTTATACTACCACTATGGTATTGACAAAGTTGTCCTGGACAAAAAGCTTTCCGGAGTTTATAAGCATTATGTAAGGAGAAAAGAAGCCAGCCTCCTTCGAGGCTTTGATGATGTTTTTTATGCCCCCCACTCCCGTTATACAGGGGTAGCCAGGGAAGATATAGAAAAAAATCCTGCCCTGGAAATCCTGGCTGAATCAAAAGAAGCCGGTGTCTTTATTATCACCAGCAAAAATGAACGCCAGGTCTTTATTACCGGCCATCCTGAATATGATCGTTTGACATTACAGAAGGAATACCAGCGGGATATCAAGAAAGGCCTGGAAATAGACTTGCCCTTTAATTACTTCCCGGGTGATAACCCGGACAAGGAACCAGTCCTTAACTGGAGAAGCCATGCCAGTCTCCTGTACATTAATTGGCTTAACTACTATGTCTACCAATCTACCCCTTATGATTTAAGTAAAATTAATCATCTGGAGTAAAACCGCCAAAAGAAAAACGGAAGCATTTGATTCTGCTTCCGTTTTTCCGGGGCGTTACTAAATGGGTAATTCAGTGTATATATATGTCAGTTTCTCTATTTTTGTGACGAAACAAATTATTATATAATAAGTTTTTACTGATAAATTTAGAGAAATTATTGCAGGAGTCAGGAAATATTTGCAGAAATCATATGGAGAAAAGAAAGAGAAAAAAATGGACTAATAGATGAGGTGAGCAGGATGAAACAATATAAAAAATTACTTTCTTTTATCAAGCCTTACCGGACTTTTTTAATCCTGGCAACAATCAGTATGCTTCTGGCTACTGCCATGGGCCTCGCCGGGCCCTGGATAATCCGTTCCTTTATGGCTACAATCACCAGTGGAGGAGATATAGGCAGGATTTATCAACTGGCCTTATTTGCTATTATTGTTTATGTCCTCCTGGCCCTTGCCCAATATGGCCAGAATTATCTTTCCCATCATGCAGCCTGGATGGCCCTGAAAGATATAAGACAATATATCTATGACCATATCCAGAGCCTTTCCCTGAAATTTTTTCAGGATAAACAGACCGGGGAATTGATGTCCAGGGTTATTAATGATACCCGGGATTTTGAAATACTGATTGCCCATGCTATCCCAACCATAATTGTTAATGCCTGTATGTTAGCCGGTGTTTTCATCATATTACTGGCCATGAATATCAGTTTAACCTTATATACCCTGATTCCTATCCCTTTTTTGTTATTCCTGGTTATGAAATTCAATAAACTATCCCGGCCTTTATTCAAGAAAAACCAGGAAGAGGTAGCCAATGTAAATTCCATCTTACAGGATCATTTTTCCGGAATAAAAGAAATTAAGGCCTTTACCAGGGAAGAAAAGGCCAGCAAAATGACCCTGGAAAGGATTACCAGACAGACCATAGCTATATTAAGGGCTTTAAAAATCAGTAATGCCTATTTTCCCTCTATCCAGTTTTTTTCAAATATCGGAACAGTTATCGTGATTCTCTTTGGTGGTAAAATGGCCCTGGAAGCCCGGATGCCTATGGAAGATGTAGTGGCCTTTATTCTTTATCTTAATATGTTCTATCAGCCCATTATTTCCCTGGGCCAGATCAGTGAAGGGATTCAACAGGCTTTAGCCAGTGGAGAAAGGGTGGTAGAATTACTGAATGTGGAATCAGATATAGTGGAGGTTGAAAATCCTATTGAGTTGGAGGATTTTTCAGGAGAGATAGAGTTTAAGAATGTTGATTTCCATTATGTTGAAAATATTCCAGTCCTGTCAGATATCTCCTTTAAAATCAAGAAGGGAGAAATGGCAGCACTGGTGGGACCAACAGGTGTGGGAAAAACAACCATAGCCCATCTAATCCCCCGTTTTTATGACCCCTCTGCCGGGGCTATTTTGATTAATGGTGTGAATATCAAGGATATCAAGTTACATAGCCTGCGAAAACATATCAGCATTGTTTCCCAGGATGTCTTCCTCTTTAATGGTACAGTTAAAGAAAACATTCTATTTGGCAGGCCTGAGGCTAGTGAGGAAGAGGTTATAGAGGCAGCCAAAGCAGCCAATGCCCACCAGTTTATAATGGAGCTGGAAAAGGGTTATGAAACCCAGGTAGGGGAAAGGGGTGTAAAACTATCAGGAGGCCAGAAACAGCGTATATCTATAGCCAGGGCTATTTTGAAAAATGCCCCCATCCTTATCCTGGATGAGGCAACTTCAGCTGTAGATACTAAGACAGAGATGCAAATCCAGGAGGCCTTAAAGAATCTCATGAAGGATAAAACCAGTATAGTAATTGCCCACCGGCTTTCAACTATCCAGGAGGCAGACCAGATTATAATCTTAAAAGATGGCCGGATTGTTGAAAGCGGCAAGCATGAAGAATTAATAAATGCCAATGGTTTATATGCCAGCTTATGCCAAAACCAGATGGGTGGTATTTTAGTAAATATGTAAGTATAGTATAGAAAGAATTTTTTTATTAGATGGATGAATATAAAGAAGGAGAGGATTTGAGAAGATGAAATATATCAGTACCAGGGGAAATTATCAGGCAGTAGAGGCTGCAGAGGCCATCAGGACAGGAATGGTACCTACAGGTGGTTTATTTGTTCCAGAGGAGATACCGGTATTTTCTCTGGCGGAGATCCAGGAGATGGCCGGAAAAGAATATCAGGAGATTGCCTTTCAGGTCCTGGAAAAGTATCTAACAGATTTTACTGCCGAAGAATTAAAGGAAGCAATAGGACTGGCCTATAGCAGGAGTAAGTTTCCTGTAGCTGAAGTAGTCCCCCTCTATGCTTTAGACCAGAATCAATACCTGATGGAGTTATGGCATGGCCCTACAGCAGCCTTCAAGGATATAGCCTTACAGTTAATGCCCCAGCTATTAATCAGGGCAATTAAAAAAGCAGAACTGGACAGGGAAATTGTAATCCTGGTGGCCACTTCAGGGGATACAGGCAAAGCTGCCCTGGAAGGTTTTAAGGATCTCCCCGGGGTAAAAATAATAGTCTTTTATCCTGCTGAGGGAGTAAGTAAAATACAGGAATTACAGATGACCACTACTGATGGTAATAATACTTTTGTTGTAGGGGTAAAGGGCAATTTTGATGATTGCCAGACTGCAGTGAAGACTATCTTTGCTGACCAGGATTTAAAGAAACTGCTGGCCAGTAAGGGCTATCAGTTTTCTTCCGCTAATTCTATCAACTGGGGAAGACTGGTACCACAGCTAGTCTATTATTTCAGCAGTTATGCCCGGCTCCTTAAAAATGGCCTCCTTGGCCAGGGTGAAAAGATAAATATAGTAGTACCTACCGGTAATTTTGGTAACATACTGGCAGCCTATTATGCTTACAGGATGGGATTGCCGGTTAATAGGTTCATCTGTGCCTCCAATGATAATAATATTTTGACTGATTTTTTCCAGACTGGAATCCACGATACAAGAAGGGATTTCAAGAAAACCATCAGTCCTTCCATGGATATATTAATCTCTTCCAACCTGGAACGTTTTCTTTTTGAGATAACCGGCCGTGATGCTGGCAAAATAAAGCAATGGTATCAGGATTTAAAAGAAGAAGGCAAATTTGAGATTGACCGGGAAACCCTAAATGAAATACAGGCAATCTTTAGCGGAGACTATTCTTCAGAGGAAGAAACCATCAAAACCATAAAAGAGACCTATGAGCAGTACCAATATACCCTTGATCCCCATACTGCTGTTGCTGTAGATGTTTATAATAAATATAAGGCTAAGAATCATGATGATACAGTCACTATCATAGCCTCTACAGCCAGTCCCTTTAAATTTGCCGAAACAGTTCTCCAGGCTCTGGGACAGGGGGAAATTGATAATGCTAAACCTGAACACCTGGAAGACCTGCAAAAAATAAGTGGCCTGGAAATCCATCCTGGCTTGAGGGATTTAGGGGATAAAAAGGTGGTCCATAAGCGGATAGCTTACAATGAACATATAGAAAAAGAAATTCTGGATATTCTCCAGATAAGATAAATCATATTTTCCAAAGGAGGAGGAAATGCCCATGTCTGCCCTGGAGGAGCTGGAGAGACTCTGCCAGCAATGTCGACGCTGTTCCTTATATAAAAACAGAAAGAACCTGGTCTTTGGGAGTGGCAATAAAGATGCAGTCTTGATGTTCATAGGAGAAGGGCCGGGAAAAGACGAGGATGAAAGGGGTCTTCCTTTTGTAGGTAGGTCCGGCCGTTTGCTGGATAAAATCCTTGAGGCAGTGGAGATCAAAAGGGAAGATGTCTATATAGCCAATATAGTCAAATGCCGTCCTCCTGGTAATCGTAACCCCAAAGAGGAAGAAAAAGAAGCCTGTATACCTTTTCTGCGGAAACAGGTGGCCCTGATCCGGCCCAGAATTCTTGTCTGCCTGGGGAGTGTAGCAGCCCAGGCAATTATAGATAAAAATTACCGGATTACAGTAGATCATGGTAAATGGGTAGAGAGGAAGGGTTTTTTCCTTACTGCAACCTATCACCCTTCTGCTCTTTTACGGGTACCGGCGAGAAAAAAAGAGGCCTGGGAGGAATTTAAAAATATCAAGAAAAAGTTAGAAGAAATCAGCCAGGCCAATTGACATTTCCTGCAAAGAATGTTAAAATGATATTAAACAATTAGAAAAATGTCTAAAAGAATCTTTTCTACAGAAAAGGGTATTAATAAGTTTAAGGTATTAATAAGTTTAAGGGTGTGATAAAAATTATCCAGATTAAGGGAGTTACAAAAATTTTTGCTGGTGGAAAAAAGGCTGTCGACAATTTGAATATGGAGATAAAGAAGGGAGAGATCTTTGGTTTCCTTGGCCCTAATGGGGCTGGCAAGACTACAACCCTTAGGATGATTACAGGTATTCTGGCTCCTACCGGGGGAGAGATCTATGTTAATGGCTATAAGGTCAGTGAAAACCCACTGGAGGCAAAGAAAAGTTTTACCTATGTTCCAGACCACCCTGATATCTTCAATGCCATAACAGGAATTGATTATCTCAATTTTATTGCTGATATCTATGAAGTTCCTTTAAGGGAAAGAAAGGAGAAAATTGAGCAATATACTAAAGACTTCGAAATATATGATGCCTTAACTAAAACCATCAATTCCTATTCCCATGGTATGAAGCAGAAATTATTAATTTCAGCAGCCTTATTACCAGAGCCAGCTGTTTTTATCCTGGATGAACCCCTCAGCGGCCTTGATCCAAAATCTGCCCGGACTCTGAAAAGGATCATGGTAGAACACAGTCAAAAAGGAGGTACTGTCCTATTTTCTTCTCATATCCTGGAAGTTGTGGAGAATCTCTGTGACCGGGTAGGGATAATAAAAAATGGTGTCTTGATTGCCTGTGATTCACTGGAAAATCTAAAAAAACATTCAGCAGGCAGCCTGGAGGATATCTTTATGGAGTTGACAGAAAATGAATAAATTTATAGCCCTTACCAGAATACAGGTGAAAGATTTTATCGGCAGGACCAGTGAAGGTTTAGGGGTTAAGAATGTTATCCTGGGAAGGCTTTTAATCTTGCTGACAGTTGCTTTAATAGCCCTTCCCAATATTTCCCTCTCTGCATTAATATATAAAGCAGTGGAAAGTATTGGCCAGGGGCATCTGCTGATAACTACCGCATATATAAATTCTATTTTATTGAGTTTCTTTTTTGGTATCCCCTTTATAGTATCAGTTTTCTTTTTTTCCAGAGATGCCAGATTTTTAGCAGCCTTACCGGTGCGGGAAGATACCCTGGTACTGGCAAAAATGGCTACAGTTTATCTCTATTTAGTCCTGATAAGTGCTATAGTCATGGCTCCCGGGCTGGTAGTTTATTTGTTGAATACAGGCATAAGTACCTATGCTCTTTTGATGACTATACTCATTTTATTAATGGCCCCATTACTGCCAATGTTTGTTGTGGCAATTTTGCTCTTGCCTCTGGCCAATATATTTAGCAGCAGCAGGCAGAGAAGGAACCTAATCCTGGTCTTTAATATTTTAATGCTTTTTGCCATTATAGCTATTCAATTATTTACTGGCAAATTAATGGAAGATCCCGCCAGGATACAGGAGGTATTGGTCAGTGGTGGTTTGCTGGAAGTGATAGGCATGCGGTTTCCACCCAGTATCTGGGTTACCAGAATCTTACTGGGTTCATATAAAGATTTATTCCTCTTTCTTGCTTTAAACCTGGTCTTGTTTTTGATCTTAAAAAGCCTGGCCAGCCTCTTTTTCCGGAAAGCCCTCCTTTCTTATTCGGAGGATACTGCCAGTAGCAGGGGAGAAATATATTATAAAGAAAGAAGCCTGGCCTACCATCTGCTCCGGAGGAATATCCTGATTATTGTCAGGGAACCAATGTTTCTCCTCAATACAGTACTATCAATGCTGGCACCAATATTAATAGTAGTGATTATGCTATTTACAGGAGAATTTTCCCTGGCTTTATTGCAATCACCCCAGCTGGAGCCCTATCTACTCCTGATATTCAGTGGTTTACTGATTTCCCCGGCGGTGATTTGTAATATTTCTGCAACAGCCATCACCAGGGAAGGGCAGGCCTTCTGGGAGACAAGAGCCCTGCCTATCAGGGCAAAGGACAATATCAGATATCGGGTCCTGACTACTATCATCTTTTGTCTGGCTGGTTCTTTTATCTTACTGCTTATAACACTATTCATTTTACCTTTAAACTTAAAGACAGTACTAATAGCTGGAGTCTTTTGTCTTACAGTTACACTATTTCTCTCAAATATTGATATTTTGATAGACATTTACCGGCCTATATTAAATTGGACCAATCCTACGGCAGCAGTAAAAAACAACCTGAATGTAACTATTTCCTTATTGATCAGGGCTGTAATCGGGATAATAGTTTATTTAGTTTATAAAATAGTACCAGGGCTTTTCGCTAATATCGAATTCCTGATAATCCTGGCCAGTATAGTTTTTCTGGCTTTATATATTCTAATCCGGTCCTACCTATATTCACATGGTGTAAAGAGGTTTAACAGTATTAGTATCTAACTTAAAATACTTATAAAAAGAGTTCAGGAGGTGTTTGTTATGATGCCCCTGAACTTTTTTTATCTGTTCAAATATTTAGCTCTTCAATAACTTATTGTTCAATTTTTTAGCTGTCCTATTTTCCTCAAAATTCCTCCTTGACCCGGCCTTTTAGTTGACTGTCTCCGTGAATCTCTTCTCAATCCTGGCATTGGCAGGCTGTTTTTTAGTTAACTGTATTAACATAGATATAGATCAGATCATCTTCAGGATCTTTTTTGACTTCTGTTACTTCATAGGCTTGAGCTTCTGGACTATCCTCTTCCAGGACAAGTTTTTCCCCTATACCCGGTAATTCTTCCAGAAAGGGTATTTCTGCTATTTCCGGAAAACCTATTTTATTTAAGCAAACCTTGACTGTCATTAGCCTTATTTTCACCACCTTTATTGTATGAAGTTTATTATTGAAATTTATTATTACAGTATTGCCCCTGTTTTTGCATTGGGAGTTCGGAAATGCTTATTTTTAGTATGTACAGGAAGGGTAGGAGAATACAGGCTATATTAAATGGAAGAAAATAAAGAAAAAGTAAGCAGCAACCTATACAGCAATAAATTGACAAAACTTTCTTTTGCGGAAAGGAATAAGTTTATATATAATTGTATTCGTAATTATAGATCCCCTAAAGGGTCCTTATATTATTATTCTCTATTTTTTATAATTTTATATTCTCGTTGATAAATCTTTATATTCTAAAGGAGGTATTATAATTGCTGAAGAGGTTTTCATTTATATTACTTATGTTAGTAATGCTTATTTCAGTAACTGCCCATGGACAAACAGAAACAAGGGAGTTAAGCCTGGAAGAAGCCAACAGGATTCTGGCTGATTTCCTTGGCAGGAGGAATGATCCTGATAATATTGATCCAGTTACAATTAACCCCCTGATTGAAATTGTAGGTTTTGTTAATCCTGCCAATGCCACATCTTATTATGTAAAGGCCGGGGATAGTCTCTATAAGATAGCCAGGAATTTTAATACAACAATTGCTCAACTTAAAAGGGATAATAACCTGCAATCTGATTATCTTTATGTAGGCCAGAAGTTATATATCAGTAATGGGACCAGTAATGTAATCTATTATGTAAAGGCAGGAGATACCCTTTATAAGTTGGCAGAAAAACATAACACAAGTGTAAAAGAAATAAGGGAATTAAACCAGCTAAATTCTGATTATTTATATGTTGGACAAACCCTTACAATTCCTGTAAAAAACGTGCAGAGCCAAATTACTCATTACGTAAAGGCTGGGGATACTCTTTATAAAATTGCCAGCCGTTATGGAACAACAGTACAGAGTATCAGGGCCAGCAATAATCTTAATTCAGACTACCTATATGTAGGCCAGAGGCTTCATATTAACCTTGATACCCAAAGGGGAGGTTACCAGGGGAAGAGATATAGTGTTACTGAAGAGGAATTAGAACTTTTAGCCAGAGCTGTTTATTCAGAAGCCAGGGGAGAGGTCTATGAGGGCCAGGTGGCTGTTGCTGCTGTAATTCTCAACAGGATTTTTCACCCCCTTTTCCCGGATTCTATCAGGGGAGTAATCTTTCAGCCCTGGCAATTTACGGCAGTCCATGATGGCCAGTTCTGGCTCCAGCCTAACCAGAGGGCTTATCAGGCGGCCAGAGATGCCCTGGACGGCTGGGATCCTACAGGTGGTGCTATCTATTATTATAATCCCAGGACTGCTACTTCCAGTTGGGTTTTTTACCGCCAGGTTATTGTAAAAATCGGTCAACACTATTTTGCAATCTAGCCAGGATATAGTTTACAGGCAAAAATGGATTCAGTATACAGACTAGGCTTAATCCTGCTGACAGGATTAAATACAGGGAGGAAATTGAATTGAAAAATAAACTGCTTTACTTTTTCTTATCTTTTTTAATGGCTATCTTATTTTTAAATCCAATAGTAGAGGCAGAAAGCAAAAGGCTTGTAATTGATCTTTCCGGGAAAGATACAAATCAGATCAATGCCTCTCAATATATCAATTATACAATTCAGCCAGGGGATACCCTCTATAAACTGGCCCTGCAATATGGTACTACCATTGGTCAGCTTATGAGTCTGAACAATATTCAGTTCTCTTTAATCTATCCTGGCCAGGTCCTCAAGATCCCCTATGCTGCCAGGGAGGGAATTATCTATACAGTAAAGCCGGGAGACAGCCTTTATTTTATCTCTTTAAGATATAAGATTAGTATTGACAGTATTAAAAAAGCCAATAACTTAAGTTCAGATCTAATCTTTGTAGGCCAACAGTTAGTTATACCCCTGGCAGGTGATTATTCCGGGGAGAATAATTCAGGTAAGGGGGAAGAGAATTCCTATAAAGCCTTGAGAGGTAAAGTTAATATCAGTAACAAAACAAGGAATTCCAGTCTGGTCTCCCAGGAAGCAGAAGTAGAGAAAAGCACTTTCCCCCTTTTTGAATATGGAGAGAAAGAAGAATTTATCGTAAACGAAATTATTGTAAAATATAAGGCAGTAATTAATAGCCAGTCCCTGGTGGAATTTGAAGAAAAAGAAGAGCTGATGAACATTAGCTCAGTTAATAGCCCGGAAGGCAGGATTGTCAAATATCAGATACCAGAGGGGGTAGACCCCCTGGAATTGGCAGCAGAATATAAAGAAAAGGAAGAAGTCCTCTGGGCAGAACCCAATTATATTTATTATCCAACTGCAATACCCCAGGATCAGTATTACAACCAATACCAGTGGGATATGGTCAATATCAATATGGAGGCAGCCTGGGATATTACTAAAGGAGACAGGTTTGTTATAGTAGCTGTATTGGATACCGGTATTATTCCCAATCATCCGGATTTAAAAGCCAACCTTTTACCAGGGGTTGACTTTGTGGGGGGAAGTAAATCAGCTTCCACAAGGTCCTATATAATTACAGATAATGACCCAACAGATGAAACCCCTCAGGCCCAGGGTGGAAGCCATGGAACCCATGTAGCCGGAATAATTGGGGCAGTTACCAATAATCAAATAGGTGTAGCAGGGGTAAACTGGCAGGTAAAAATACTACCTATCAGGGCCCTGACCCGGTTTGGAGGTACCAGCTGGGATATAGCCGAGGGTATTTATTATGCCATTGATCAGGGTGTGGATATTATTAATATGAGTTTTGGCGGTAATTATGATAGTTATTATCAGCGGGAAGCCATCAGGGATGCTGTAGCCAGCGGAATTACCATTATCGCTGCTACCGGAAATGAAAACTCAGCAGTCTATTATCCTGCTGCCTATCCAGAAACAATAGCAGTAGCTGCTGTTGGCAGGAACAACAGCAAAACGGCCTATTCCAATTATGGTCCAGAGGTAGATATAGCAGCACCTGGGGGAAATTATGGTGAAAGCATCCTGAGTACCTGGGGCTATTATCAGGATGGCTATACTATCCCAAATTATGCTGGCATGGTAGGTACCTCTATGGCTGCGCCCCATGTCAGTGGAGTAGCCGCATTATTGGTGGCCAGTGGTGTTAATGACCCGAAAGAGATTAGAGCCCGTCTCCTGAATAATGCCAGGGATCTGGGAAGGGAAGGCCGGGATGAATACTATGGTTATGGCCTCCTGGATGCCTATGGGGCCTTATTAAATAAAAAGATTGAAAAACCCTATGTTTTTGCTGCTGTAAAAAGGGCTAATAGCCTTGAGGCCAGGAGTGAAATAACCAGAGCAGCAGAAGATGGTAGCTTCCTTCTGGAAAGGGTGCCTGAGGATGCAGACTATCTAATCGCCTGGTTTGATAGCAATAATAATAAACTTATTGATGGTGGAGATTATTATGGGGAATTGAGAAATAATAGTAACCTTACCAATATTACAATTAATCTTTCCTATCTATCCAGAGATTTTCAGGTTCCTTATTATCAGTTAAGCAAATAAAAATCTTATTATTTCCTTTACTGGGCTTGATTTTTTCCCAGAAATACCTTATAATCTAAGTAGGTATAAGAAGAGATCTATTAAGCCATCCAGGAAGTAAAAAAGATAAGAAGAAAATAATACAAAACCTGGGCATAATGCTTGATAGATCTATTATAAGACACCTATAAGAATATAAGAAAGAATAAGAGGTGATAGGATGTTGAGTGCCTTATCATTATTCAGGAAACCAAGGTATAAGAGTTTCTCTGAAGAAGTAAATGGTCGTAAGCTGATATCCAGAAGTTATAAGGGTACCAGACCTATTGATGTCAACAAAGTTGTTGGCAGCGTAGGCCGGTGCCAGAATGGCCAAAAGGAATGTATTGATAAACATTCCCAGAGATACCAGAATATCAAAAAAGCTCTGCAGAATTTACAGGTTCTACCTGCAATTAAGGTTTATGTCCTGGACAATGAATACTATATTGTTGATGGACATCACCGGGTAGAAGCAAGTAAAGAAGTTGGCGTTGAATTTCTGGATGCCGAAATAATTGAATTTAAATATCACTAAAAGAATATCCATTTACTGAAACTGTCTCAAAAAGAGACAGTTTTTTTGTTTTCTCTAAAAATATCACCTTAAAGATAAAAAAATAGATAAAAAAATAGAAAAACAGGAAGGAATTGTTAATTAAATAAAGAATTAATAGTAAAAATGAGAATAATAAGGTGATTTTATGAATTACAGGACATTAATGGATAATATTAATGTTTTATTCTGGAGCCTTAAGGATGAATCCACAGTAGGCATGGCTAACAGGACCCTGGCTGCTTTTTTTGGTAGGAAAGAGGAATTCTACCAGCTGAATAGTATTACTAGCAATCTCTTTACTCCCCAGGAGATAGAATTAATTTTTGCTGATTCTGATGAACTTTTTAAAACAAAGAAAAAAACCTATACTGAAAAATGGATCAGAGATTGTAATGGGCAGGATAAATTACTGGCCATTACCAGGACCCCTCAAATTATGAAAAACGAAGAGATAGCAAGTGTTTACTGTACAGCAATAGATATTACTGAAAAATACCGGCTGAAAAAAGCCCTGGATATTACCATTGATAATCTCTATGCCAGTGAGCAATTTAGTAGTTTAAATTTCCAGGAGACCAGTAATGGTATACTTTTATCTGACAGAAGAGGCCAGATGATTCTCTTTAATGAGACTCTCTGTACTATGCTCCAATATCCAATGGAGGAATTGATTAAAATAAACCTCTTTGATTTAACTCATCCGGAAGATCTACCTAAATTGAAATATATGCGGGATATGCTTTTTATTCATGAAATCAAGAGATTTAATATGGAACAAAGATTACGGCTTAGTAATGGTGATTATATCTGGGTCAATGTACGTAGCAGACTGGCCAATAATGGGCATACTGATTATATTATCTCCTGTATCGAAGATATTGGGGGTATGAAGAATGCAGAGGAAACGATCAGGGAACAGCAAGCCAGGATCAAGAACAGCCTGGTAGAATTGGAGTTTAGCAAATTAAAAAATAAATTCTTTGCCAATTTATCTCATGAATTTAGGACACCCTTAAACCTTATTTTTGCGACACTACATTTAATGGAATCAACTCTGGCCAAAAATAAAGACTATCCTGGCTATAACAAGATGAACTCCTATCTTAATACAGTTAGACAAAACAGTTACCGTTTATTGAGATTGGTTCATAATCTAATTGATCTTACTAAAATGGATATTAATGATTATCACCTGAACCTGAAAAGATGTGATATAGTGAGTCTTATTAAAGAGATTATTGAACCAGTAAAACCTTATATGAAGGAAAACAACAGAAAATTTAGCTATAAAAGTAAACTAAAGAAAAAAGAGCTGATCTGTGACCCCATGAATATAGAGCGTATAATCTTGAACCTCTTGTCAAATGCCATTAAGTTTACCCGGAAAGGGGATCAGATTACTTTAAGCCTTGGTGAACTTGATGATGAGATAATTATTTCAGTTAAAGACACAGGGATCGGGATTAAAGAGGACAAGCTGGACCTGATCTTTGAGGAGTTCCGCCAGGTTGATGAATCTTATAGCAGGGGCAGTGAAGGCAGTGGATTGGGCCTGCCTATCACAAAATACCTGGTGGAATTACATGGAGGTACTATTACTGTTAATAGTATATACGGAGAGGGGGCCGAGTTTATAGTCAAACTGCCTGTTAAAAAGGGAGAACTTTATTTTATAGAAGACCTGTCTGAAAACAAGATAGAGAATTTTACCAACAAGGTGGATATTGAGTTTTCCGATATTTATACTGGTTAAGCCCCCTTTTTTATAGAAATATAAGCATCTTTTTATAAATACACTTATCCGCTATGGAAGTGTATCTTTTTTTTATTATAGATAAAACTATTAATAGGTAATTCCTTATATAAGAGTAAAGATAGGGTTATTAAGGAATTCCTTATTATATAATAATAAATACATATTTTAAGACTCCAGGGAATGTTTTCTCTATGACCAGAATAGACTATTTTCAATTAATCAAATTAATGGATCTGGAATTGGCAGATGAATTAGCAGGGGAAGATGAATACCCTTATTATGACGGGGAATTGGGCATCAAATATTCCCGGGAAAAAAGCAGTTTCAGAATCTGGGCCCCTTTGGCCAGGTCTATTAAGGTCCTTCTATTTGAGGAGGACTGGCAAGACCTTGAGGGGGAAGGGAAGCCAGAACCTTACTTGATAAAAGAAATGCAAAGGGATATAAAGGGTACCTGGTATACTGAAATTTCCGGAGATCTGGCAGGAAGTTATCATATTTATCAAATCCAGATCGGGAATAAGGTCAATTATGTTGTGGACCCTTATACAAGGGCTGTGGGGACAAATAGTAAATTGGGCCTTATTGTTGATCTGGCCAGGACCAATCCCCCTGGCTGGGAAAAGGATCAGAGAGTGAAATTGGCCCAGCCCCAGGATGCTGTCATCTATGAGACCCATATCCGGGATTTTACCTCTGCTGCTGATTCCGGTATTTTTTATAAAAACAAATATCTGGCCTTTACGGAAATAGGTACTGTCAATAAGAGTGGCCTAAATACCGGTATAGGCCATTTGCAGGAATTAGGGATTACCCACCTTCATCTATTACCGGTTTTTGATTTTGCTTCCGTTGATGACCTGGCAGAAAATGAATACAATTGGGGCTATGATCCTTATTTCTTTAATGTTCCGGAAGGTTCTTATTCCACCGACCCGGTGGATGAGAGTAGAATCAGGGAATTCAAAGAGATGGTTATGGCCTTACATACAAATGGAATAGGACTAATCATGGATGTGGTCTATAACCATACTTATTACACTGCAAGCTCCCCTTTTAATAAAATTGTCCCCAATTATTATTACCGCAGGGATGACTATGGCAACTTTTCCGATGGTTCCGGGACAGGCAATGAAATTGCCTCCGAAAAACCCATGGTCAGGAAATTTATTGTGGATTCAGTCCGCTATTGGGCAGAGGAATATCATATTGATGGCTTCAGGTTTGATCTGATGGCCTTGCATGACTGCAAGACCATGGTTGAAGTGGAAAGGGTTTTACATGGACTGGACCCCTCTATCTTGATCTATGGTGAACCCTGGACCGGTGGTTTAACTCAATTGGACCCCTGGAATCAAATGGTCAAAGGCAGGCAGCAGGGCCTGCGGATAGCAGTCTTTAATGACCATTTTAGAAATGCCATAAAGGGGGACAATGATGGCAGGGGCAGGGGGTTTGTCTCTGGAGGGGGGCAGGCCCTCAATATAAAAAGGGGGATAGTAGGGGGAATAAATTATAGTGAGGAAATCAGGGATTTTACCTCTGAACCCTGGGAAACAATCAATTATGTCACCTCCCATGATAATTTAACCCTCTGGGATAAATTGAGCAGGTCTAACCCAGAGGATAGTGCAAGAACGAGAAACAAGATGGCCAGATTAGCCCAGGGTATTATCCTTACTGCCCAGGGCATCCCTTTTATATATGGTGGAGAGGAATTACTCAGGAGCAAGGCTGGCAATCCTAATAGTTATAATGCTGGTGATGAAATCAATCAATTTAAATGGGAAAGGAAAACCATCTATTACAATACTTTTGCCTATATCAGGGGTCTAATCAGGCTTAGAAAAGAACACCCGGCCTTCAGGCTGAAAAACGCAGGGGAAATCAGGAGATTCTTGAAATTTCTTCCCAGTCCTGAAAACACAGTAGCTTTTTATCTGGGGGAATATGCAAATAATGATCCCTGGCGGGGAATTGTGGTTTTGTTTAATCCCGGGCGGAGGAAAGAGGTCTTTAGCCTTCCCTTTCCTGGCCAGTGGCAGGTAGTGGTAGATGACAATAAGGCTGGTACTGAAACCCTGTATTATATTAATAGTGCTTATGTGGAATTGGCTCCGATCAGTATGATGGTATTATACCAGGAGTAATAGCAAGCCTCCTTTCAGTCAACATATATATTGTTTTTGCATAAAATGATATATATTGACAGGACCTGAAAGGGGGAAAAAATTTGACCTTATTTCAATATATTATCAGGATCTTAATGAGTAATTCAGACACGGTTTTTGCGGCTCTGGTTATGAGTGTCTTTGGCTATATTGGCTGGCTCCTGTGGAAGTTAAATACTAGCTTTAATGAGTTTTTAGATATATGGGCAAAACATCAGGAAAATCTTGATCTTATTAGGAGTAGGATGGATAAGATTGATGAAGATGTTTACAAAAAATTAATGAATCAAGTGGATTTAAATACTAAGGAACTGGATAAACTTTTACTGGTCCTGAATGATAGTAATAATGAGATTGAAAGGATGCGGAGTGAGATTATTGCCGAACTGAAGGAATCCAGCACAGAATTAAAGGATATTATTATGATTATTCTAAATAACAGGGCCAGAAGCATAAAGAATACAGAAGGTGAGTGTATAAATAAGCAGGAGGCTGAAGCAAGGAGAGAATTGCTTCCTGGTGCTACTATAAATGATTGTCATGGGGCCAGTAAAAGGGAGTAAATAGAATTGAAGCTTTAGAGAAAATAGATAGGGGCTAAAAGATAGAGAGGATAGAAAAAGGCTGCAAAATGGCTCCGGCAAGAAATAAGAAGTGGGAGGTTACAGGAGTTGACGAAAAAAAAGCAGAAAACTGATGATTTCACTCTCTTGAAGCTTAAGCTGGAGGTTGTTGAAGAACTGGGTCTGGTGGAAAAGGTTAAAAAGGTAGGTTGGGGTGGCTTAACTGCAGAAGAAACAGGGAAAATGGGTGGCTATATAACCCGTAAAATCCGGGCCATGGAGAAAGAAGAAGCTTGAATATAAAGGCTTAATGGATTATAATAAAATATATGTATGCTTTGTCCTGGAGGCTAGTAAGATGTTTCAATATAAAAATTTAGCAATATTTGGCGGCACTTTTGATCCAATTCATTATGGCCATCTTTTAATTGCAGAACAGGTTTATGATAATCTTTCTGTCGAAAAGGTTTTATTTATGCCTGCAGGGGATCCACCCCATAAAACAAACCGTAGTATAACAGATGCCAGACACCGTTATCGAATGGTTCAGTTAGCTATAGAGGGGAATAAGAATTTCCTTTTATCAGATTATGAATTAAAAAAAAGGGGGAAATCTTATACTGCTGATACGCTCAGGTATTTTAAAGAAAATAAAATAGCAGAAAATTTGTATTTTCTAATTGGGGCAGACTCCTTACTGGAAATCTTCCACTGGCGTGATCCTGAATTTCTATTGGAGAATGCAAATTTTGTAGTAGTCAGCCGGCCTGGTTATAGTTTGCAGGATTCTGGCCTGGCAGATAAATACAAGCCCTATTTAAAGCAGATCATTTTCCTCAATACTATCGAGGTAGGTTATTCTTCCAGCCAGATCAGGGAGCTTTTGGGAGAAGGAAAATCCATTAAATATCAGACCCCTGATCAGGTAATTGCCTATATTGAAAAATATCAGTTATACCGGGGATGATAATTGTGGAGGAAAGGCTCTTGGAGTTACTGGAAAGAAGGCTGACTGGAGACCGGTACAGCCATAGCATAGGGGTTGCAGATACTGGTGAGATGATGGCAAAAAGGCTTTATGAGGAAAACAAATTAACACTGCTTACAGACAAAGAAAGCTTTATAGCCAGGGTACGCCAGGCAGGATTACTGCATGATTATGCCAAGGATATCGGGCTTGATCAGTTAAGAATAATAGCAGAGGAAGCAAGGGATTTCTGCCAGATAGACAGGGAAGAAATGGAGATGGCGCAGCTACTCCATGCACCGGTTTCTGCTTATCTGGCCAGGAAGGACCTGGGAATAGAGGATGAGGAAGTTCTGGAAGCTATCCGCTACCATACTATAGGGAGTCCAGAGATGGGCTTAATTGCCCGGATTATATTTGTGGCTGATTATATCGAACCAAACAGGACCTTTAAGGCAGCAGAGGAAATCAGGGAGGAATTTAAAGACAGGGGCCTGGATAGGGCCATTATTAAGGCCTGTGATCATACAATCAATTACAATATTGTCAGAGGAAATTTAATTCATCCCAATATCCTGTGCCTGCGGAATGCCTGTTTAAGGAGGCAATAGACATGGAGAGAAAATCATTCAGACGTTTTTTTATTATTGGACTAATAATATTAATTTTTGTTTCTATTCTTCTTTTTTATTTTTTTAAAAGTGATTTCTGGGCTTTGAGGAATAATCCATTTGGTAGTTCTAAATTAAATATCCTGGTTATTGGCTATGATTCTTCTATAAATGGCCCCCCAAGGGCAGATACTATAATTCTGGCCAGTATTGACCTGGAGGCCAAGGAGATTGGTTTACTCTCAATACCAAGGGATACCAGAGTAGATATCCCTGACCATGGCATGAATAGGGTTAATGCTTCCCTGGCCTTTGGTGGTATTGACCTGATCCTGGAGACCCTGGAAAATTTCCTGGCTGTACCCATTGATTATTATGTACAAACGGATTTTCAGGGATTTGCCAGAATTATTGATGCTATCGGTGGTGTAGAGGTAGATATAAAAAGCCCCCTGAAGTATGAGGATAAAGCCGGTGGCACCTATATTGATCTCCCTGCCGGCAGGAGGGTCTTAAATGGGAAGGAATCCCTGGATTATGTTAGATTCCGGGAGCCGGTCATGGGGGATATTGGCCGGGTGGAAAGACAGCAAAAATTCATCAAGGCTATGATGAAAAGGGTCTTAAGTCCGGATATTATAGTCAAATTACCGGCAATATATAATGAAGCCAAACAGGCTGTTGATACTAATATCCCTGTCCAGGATATTACTCCCTTTATGCGCTTGATAACCGACCTGGATTTAAACAAGATGGAAACAGTTACCTTACCTGGTGAACCTAAATATATCAATGGAGCCAGCTACTGGGTTCCTGATCAAGAGGAGACCAAAATACTGGTTAATAATCTGATCCGTAGCAAGGAATATATTAAAAATGGTCAGTATAGCCTGCGGATTGTCAATGGAAACGGTGTGCCAGGACAGGCTTCTAAATTTGCCAACAAGATGGAGAAATACGGCTTTAATATCCACTCTTTAGCCAATGCCGACAATTATGATTATCTAACAACAGAGATTTTCTATTATGACCAGGCTAATGAAAAACTGGCCATGAATATTAAGGAATTAATCGGTGGTAAAGTTTATTATCTTGAGGCAAGTGAAGGTGACCCCCAGGGCAGGGGTGAAGATATCCAGATTATTTTAGGTGCAGATAATATTATTGAATAACAAGGAGTTGGTTGTTTTTGATGGATGATAGGAAGATCAAAGAAATAGCAGTACTGGCTGCAGAAGCAGCAGATAATAAGAAAGCAACAGATATAATAATAATGGATGTCAGTGAATTAACCAGTATAGCAGATTATTTTGTCCTCTGTAATGGTAATTCAGAAATCCAGGTCAAAGCTATTGTGGAGGCTATTGAAGAAGATTTAGCCGCCAGGGAGATATTCCCCCAAAGAATAGCTGGCAAAGAAGAGGCCCGGTGGGTATTAATGGATTATGCTGATGTAATTGTTCATGTTTTCCACCGGGAAGAAAGGGAATATTATGAGTTGGACCGTCTCTGGGCAGATGCCGAAAAGATTCTCCTTAATTCTTGACAAGAGCCCTTATAGTTATTATAATTAATTGTAAATATTATTAAAGGCAGTGAAGGAAAGTAGTAGATATTCTACTGACTGGCAGAGAGCTGGTGGTTGGTGCAAACCAGTAGTTGGTAAATATCGAACTCGTTCTGGAGCTTGAGCAGTGAAGGATAGTAATTGCTCACGTCTGGTCTGCGTTAGAGATCCTCAATGAGTGGGAATATAATCCTCTGGGTTATTTTCAAACAGGGTGGTACCGCGGGTAATACCTCGTCCCTATTTCAGGAACGGGGTTTTTTTAATTATAAAGCCAGAATTTTTTAAGAAAGAGACAGGTTTTATGAAGGGTAGAATTAAGCTTACCTGGTTTTTTTATTACAGTAGATACATAAATGAAGTGAGGAGGGTTTCCGATGAATGATTTTTATAATTTTAAAGAAGTAGAGAAAAAATGGCAGCAAAGATGGGAGGCTGGGGGAGTTTTCAAAACTGATGAAGATTCGGATAAGGAGAAATACTATGTCCTGGAGATGTTCCCTTATCCTTCTGGCAGCCTCCATATGGGCCATGTCCGGGTATATTCCATAGGTGATGTTATTGCCCGCTTTAAAAAGATGCAGGGCTTTAATGTACTCCACCCTATGGGCTGGGATGCCTTTGGCCTGCCAGCAGAGAATGCTGCCATTCAACATGGAATACATCCCGCTGAATGGACCTGGTCCAATATTGATAAGATGCGGGAACAATTGAAAAGACTGGGTATAAGCTATGACTGGGACCGGGAAGTCAGTACTGCTGATCCGGATTATTATAAATGGACCCAGTGGTTCTTTGTGCAGATGTACAAAAAGGGCCTGGCTTATAAGAAAAAATCGGCTGTTAACTGGTGTCCAGATTGTGGAACAGTCCTGGCCAATGAACAGGTAATAAATAATAGGTGTGAACGCTGTGATACTGAAGTTGAGGAAAAGGAACTGGAACAGTGGTTTTTCAAGATAACTGATTATGCAGAACGGTTGTTGAATGATTATCAATTACTGGAGAACTGGCCAGAAAAGGTTAAATTAATGCAGAAAAACTGGATTGGCCGGAGTGAGGGCTTGAGAATTAAATTCCCGGTTAAAGGTTCAGACCAGGCCCTGGAGGTATTTACTACCAGGCCAGATACTATCTATGGTGCTACCTATATGGTCCTGGCTCCAGAACATCCCCTGGTAGGGGAATTGGTCAAAGGTACTGAAAAAGAGGAAGCAGTCAATGATTTCATAAAAGAAGTTAAGAAAGAAAAGGAAATAGAGAGGACATCACCAGAATCAGAGAAAAAGGGTATTTTTACCGGTGCTTATGCCATTAATCCCATGACTGGAGAAGATATACCCATTATGATTGCCAACTATGTCCTGATGGGCTATGGTACAGGAGCCATTATGGCTGTTCCTGCTCATGACCAGCGGGATATGGATTTTGCTCTTAAATATGACTTGCCAATAAAAGTGGTTATCCAGCCAGAGGACCAGGAAGGTATTTTAACAGTAGAAGACCTGAAAGGTGAGGCCTATATAGATGATGGAATCCTGGTTAATTCTGCTGAATATGATGGCCTGACAGTTGCTGCAGCCTTTGATAAGATGGCTGATGATATGGAGGCAAAGGGAATCGGGCAAAGAGAGGTAAATTACCGCCTCCGGGATTGGTTGATTTCCCGGCAGCGTTACTGGGGGACTCCTATCCCTATAATCTATTGTGACCAATGCGGTATTGTGCCGGTTCCTGAAGAGGATTTGCCGGTTATCCTGCCCGAAAATGTGGAATTTAGCCCAACAGGAGAATCACCCCTTGGCAAGATAGAGGACTTTATTAACACAAGCTGTCCTGCCTGTGGTGGCAGAGGAAGACGCGAGATAGATACCATGGATACCTTTGTTGATTCCTCCTGGTATTTCCTCCGTTATGTAGATCCCCATAATAGAGACTTGCCCTTTGCCAGGGATAAGGCTGATAAATGGTTCCCTGTTGATCAGTATATAGGAGGGGTAGAACATGCTATCCTCCACCTCCTTTATGCCCGTTTCTTTACCAAGGTAATAGCTGATCTGGGCTTAACCGGTGAAGTAGAGCCCTTCCGGAACTGGTTGGCCCAGGGCATGGTTCTTAAAGATGGGGCTAAAATGTCCAAATCAAAGGGCAATGTAGTTGACCCCAATGAAATAATAGCAAAATATGGGGCAGATACTGCCAGGCTCTTTATCCTCTTTGCAGCACCACCAGAAAAAGACCTGGAGTGGAGTGATGCAGGTGTAGAAGGGTCTGAGCGCTTCCTGAACCGGGTCTGGAGACTGGTAGCAGATAATATTGAAGACTTGAGAGGTAAAAGTGTTCAAGATATTGAATTGGCTGCACTGAACAAAAATGAGAAAGAACTGTATCAGCAGTTAAATATCAGTATCAAGAGGGTTACTGAGGACCTGAACACAAGGATGAATTTTAATACAGCCATCAGTGCTATTATGGAGTTGAGCAATGGTATCTATCATTACCTTAATGAAAGCAGGGAGAAAAACTATGATCTCCTGAAACTGGTTATAGACAAGCTGCTCTTACTCCTTTCACCCTTTGCCCCCCATATGAGTGCAGAATTGTGGGAGCAACTGGGCAATCAAGGCTCTATCCATGAAGAAGCCTGGCCCTCTTATGATGAAGAGGCCCTGAAAAAAGATGAAGTTACCATTGTAGTACAGATCAATGGCAAGGTAAGGGATAGGCTGGAGGTTAGTGCTGATATTGAAGAAGCTGAATTAAGAGAACTTGTACTGGCCAGGGAAAAAGTCAAGGAATATGTAGGCGGAAAAGAGCTGGTTAAATTCATTGTAATACCGAAAAAATTAGTAAATATAGTTGTAAAATAAAGCAAAAACCCTCAGCTTTCTGAGGGTTTTTTCCTTATTCATTCTTTGTTTTTTCTTTGTCTGCTTACTTTTTAATTAAAGCTAAATTATATTCTGCTCTTGAGCCTGCCGATTCTGCTTGGTATTTTAATTATTAGTTGCTGCCTTTATTTTTAATTATGGCCTTGATGACAGGCTGATATTTATTTTTTCTACCTAAGAATTTATCGATCCGGTTAACCAGGAAAAAGGAAAGAGCTATCACGATAAGAGCCCCAATGATACCTGTTATTTCACCTTTGCCGGGAAAAAGATTTATACCGGCAAAATAGCCGGCAATTAAACCGAATAGTGGGATCAGGTAGATGATCAAAGAAGCTGTTACCAGTGATTCTTCTCCCATTTCTATTTTAACCTGGTCTCCTTTACTGGCACCAAGAGGATTCTTTACACTGATTTCCATCTCCTTTGATTCATGGCTATTGCCCATAGCCAGTTGACACTTGTTTTTACAGTTGCTGCAAAGAGAGTGGCGTTTTATTTTTACCAGGGCTTCCTGGCCTTTGTTTTCCAGTACTACTCCTATTTCTTCCACGTTAAAACCTCCTTGCTAATATTATATCTTTCCCTATCTTATTAATCAAGCATTAGGGAGGAATTACTCTTATTAAGATGTTTGTAAAAATAATCATTTTATTGTATAATCTAACTTATAGTAAAGGAGGAGTGAGTATGAAGGAAAAACTGATAGAAGTACTTAATAAGTATAAAGCAAGGGCTCTACAAAGGAAAGAGACCTATAACCTCTTACCACGGCCTTTAAATGAGAAAGAGGTCAGGGTAATTATTGAGGGATTGAGCCTGGAAGGGCTGGAAAAGGAGAAATTCAGCATCTTTGAGGAAGAGAGCCTGGATCAACTATTATTAAGGCTTTTAAGGAATGAAGTCATGAGAGGTACCTTCCCCCCATCCTATGCCAAAGCAGCAGGGCTGGCTGATTTTGTCAGGGGAGCAAGAAAGTCCTCCTATCTATCAGCCAGTGAAGCCCTGAAAATGCTGAAAGAGATGAAAGGCGGGGCTGCCTCTGTAGAATTGGTTAAATTACTGGAAGAAGGTTATTTTGTTGAGGAGATAATCGAGATCCTGGAAGATACACTCCTGATAAACAAGGAGGAGTTTGATAAACTCTCCAGGCTGGCTTCCAGAATAGAAAAAATAAATGAACTGATGGTAAGCTGGGCGGAGAAAAGATTCGCCAGGGGCTGGAAAATGCCTGAATCCTATCAGGGTATTGGCCTTAAGGTAGGTGACAACATAACCACTGATCACCTTAGCCCATCTAAATATGCCCATACCAGAACTGACCAACCCTTACATGCCCTCTATATAATGGAGGGAAGGGATGATGAGGCTGATTTCCTGGCCAGGCTGAAGGGGTTGAAAGCCAGAGATGCCCAGGTGATACTGGTAGCCGGGGAGGCCTTCGGTGAGGGTTCCTCAAGAAAATCCGCTACTTATACTATTCTGCAGGTACTGGGTACTCCAGTAGAAGGAGAACCAGAAAAGAAAGAGGGAGGAATTGTTGTAGCAAAGAGTATTGCTCCCATCTATAAGAGTTCTTTAATAGCCTCTGGAGTTTTGCCTATAACCTGTAATACTGAAGAGATTAATGAAGGTGACCAGCTACGGATTGATTTAAAGAACAAGCTGCTAGTGGTTAATGAAGAAAAAGAACTGGAGATTCAATTACCAATCCAGTTCCAACTGGACCAGATTGCTGCTGGTGGTATTAATTATTTTTCTGCTGGCAATGAATTGCAGAAATGGGCTGCTGAATATTGCCAGGAAAAGGGTCTAGCCTATAATGCTCCCGAGGGAGAAAAAGAGGCTTCTGCCAGTGTAGAGGAAAGGATACCACAAACCCTGGCCCAGAAGATAGTCGCTTTAAATAGGCTGGATGGAAAGAAAACCATAGTTCCGGGAGAAACAGCAGAGATCAAGATTCGGGGGGTCTTTTCCCAGGATACTACAGGGCCTATGACCATAGAAGAATATCAGGCCATGTCTGGTGGCCAATTTGGGGCAGAATTTGTAGTCCAGTCCTTATGCCATACCGGGGAATGTCCCTCTACAGAAGATAGGGCCAGACATGCCTTCCTGGATAAGTTTATCACTGAACGGGGAGGGGTATGCCTGAAACCCGGTGAAGGAATCATCCATACCATAGGCAACCGCTTTACCCTACCTACTGATGTTATTATCGGTGGTGACTCCCATACCAGGATACCCCAGGGTATTTCTTTCCCTGCTGGTTCTGATATTGTTGCTGGAGCTATGAAATATGGCAAACAGGCCTTGACCATGGACGAATCGGTCCGGGTAATTTTTAGAGGAAGGCCCAACCATGGAATCACAGCCAGGGACCTGGTTTCCACCCTGGTAATCTATGCCGAAAAAACAGTAGGCAAAGAGGTTTATAATGGCAGGATTATTGAGATGGAAGGGGTTGAATACCTGACTGCTGATGAGCGCTATATGCTGACCAATGCTGTTGCCGAGCGCAGTGCCTCAGCTGGCACCATTCCCTCTGATGAGGTAACCCTTGCAGAAATCCGGAAAAACCTGGAGTACCTCAAGCAGAGATATGATGCAGAAACTTCCCCTTCAGTAAGAAATACTATCAAGGCTATGGAAGAATACTTGAAAGACCCTGTCTTATTGAGGGCTGATGAAGATGCAGAATATGTAGCTACAATTGAGATTCCTCTGGAAGAGGTAAAGGAGCCCCTGGTAGCCAAACCCCACCACCCGGACAATGTTGCCTACTTATCAGAAGTTGCTAATGTGGAGGTAAATGAGGTTTATATTGGCAGTTGTGTCGGGGGAGACCTGGAAGGTATCAGGGCAGCAGCCCGTATAGTGGAAGGACACAAAATTCCTCACCAGGTTAATTTTGTAGTCTGTCCTGCTTCACTGGATATTTATACAGCCCTGGCTGCAGATGGTAGTCTGGCCAAAATAACTGCTGCCGGGGGAACAGTGATTTTACCGGGTTGTGGACTCTGTATGGGCAATAAACGGAGGCTTGGACCGGGAGCTGTTGCTTTTACCACAACAACCCGTAATTTCCAGTCCAGGATTGGGCCATCAGACTCCCAGACCTATCTGGGTAGTGCCCAGGTGGCAGCCTGTACTGCAGTACTGGGTAGGATACCTACAGTGGAAGAATACTTCAATATGTATAAGTAAAAATAGATAAGAAGAATATATGAAATAAATATATAATAAGATAATGAATATATAAAAGATGGATATAAAAAAACCCTGGTCAGTTAAGAACCAGGGTTTTTTATATTTTTGAATTACTCTTTTTTCTGCCTCCGGCCCCTGTAAAAGAGATAGAGAATCAGGATCAGGAGGAGATAGGGAATTATGGTTCCTATGAAGACAATTATTTTATAGAATTGTTCTATCATCTGGCTAATGGCATTTCTGATAGCTCTTACAATACCAGGGCTGCCGGAGCTGATGGGTTCTGGTTGGCGAAATTCTACTGTAATGGTACTGAAGGAGATCTGGTTATCCAGATAGTTTTTCCTCCCCTGTAATATTTCCACTTCAGTCCTGATACGATTGAGCTCATTTTCGATTTTGAGAATCTCTTCAACTTCATTGGCTATATCCAATAAACTCCTATATCTTTCTTCCTGGGCCAGGAGATTTTTCAGCCGGGTCTCCAGGTCCATGTATTCTTCGGTAACATCTTGAGTGGTGATGCTGCGGGAGATTACCTGGCCATATTCTTTACTGGATAGTTCTTCTACCAGGAGATTAAAGTTAGCAACTGGTACCCTTATTTCAAACCAGAAGTGCTTCTGCTTATTGCTATTAAGCCAGTTCCGGGAATTAGAGATATAGCCTTGCTGTCTTTCTACCAGATTTAATAAGAGCTGATCCACCTCATCGATATTGCTTTTTTCAATAACCAGGTTAGCCCTTTTAATTAATTTTTGCTCTACAGTAGTATTAAGTGATTCTCCCTTTTCCATAGAGAGTAAACTGGCCCTTCCCAGAGAGGAATCAAGGGTATTATAGCTGGCTTCAGGTGTACTATAACTGAAGTATTGGGCTTGATCAGTTAAACTCTTTTCTCTCAATAAGTTATAGTTATTTAGATTATTAGTATTACTGAAAAGGCCAGACAGTGTAGTGATAAATACCAGCAAGATTACAGCTGCAAGGCCCAGAACCCCTGCCGGAACCCTTACAGGCAGGACAAAGAAGCCTTTAATTTTGTCCCAAAGGGACTTGTGCTCTTTTTCTTTCATTCCTTCACCTACTTTCTTTAGAATAGATTCTTTAAAGCCTTCAGGTACAGTAAACTCTTTCAGCCTGGAGAGGAAAAGATGGTTTTCCTGATATTCTTTTAATTCCTTTTGACATTCCGGACAATTATTCAGGTGTTCCTGAACCAGATCTTCTTCCTCCGGGCTGAGACCTTTATCTATATAGAGGGGCAGTAATTCCTTTATTTTATCGTGTGTCATTCCAATCCTCCTTTACTTATAATTTCGAATAAATCTTCCCGTAAAGCCTGCCGTGCCCTGCTGAGCCTTGATTTGACAGTCCCCATGGAAACCCCCAAAATATCAGCAATTTCCTGATATGATAACCCCTGAAATTCCCTCAGGGTAAAGACTACTTTTTGTTCCGGGACCAGGGAATCAATCTTTTCCTGGATCAGGCTGTTAAGTTCTCTGGAAAGGGATATTTTTTCCGGATTTTCTTCTTCCTGATATATGTTTGAAAAGTTTTCTTCCTGAATTACCGGTTTTCTTTTTCTTTTCCGCAGTTCATCACGGCAGAGATTTGTTGTAATCCTGAATAACCAGGTAGAAAAGCTGGACTTTCCCTGAAACTTATTTAAATTTTTATAAATCCGGATAAAGGATTCCTGGGCCAGATCCAGGGCATCTTCATGGTTTCCCAGGATCCGGTAGGCTGTATTATATACCTTGTTTTGATAGCGCTCAATCAATTCTGTGAAGGCTTTTTCATTTCCATTATTAATTTGATGGATTAATTCACTATCAGACAATGCCATCTATTTATTCACTCCCTTCAATTATTTAGACGAAAACCCCACCATTATGTTCCTGTAAAAATTCTTTTCAGTTTAAAATTCGCCAAATTTACTGTAAATACCTTTTTTAAGAAAGGGTGTTCATTTTCAATGGTTTGACTTTATTCATTAATAATGGTAAATTAATAATATAATTTATATGGTAAATTAAAAAGATAATTTATTGCCATAATTTTTTATAGTAGCAGGTGGTGTAGAGTGATTACAATAAAGGATATTGCCAGACTTGCAGGAGTTTCTATAACTACAGTATCCAAAGTTATAAATAATTATCCTGATATAGGCCAGGAAACCAGGGAAAAGGTTATCAGGATTATGAAAAAATATAATTATTCCCCTAATGCCATAGCCCGTAGCTTGTCTACCAGCAAGTCCAATTCTATCGGGGTCTTTATTCACTATCACCCCAGTAGAGGTCTTCACCAGTTCTTCTTCCATGAAATCTTATTTGGCCTGGAGACTAACTTAGGTAAGCAGGGTTATGATTTTGTTTATTTTTCTGACCTGAAATGGAAAAGAAGCTGTAATTACCTGGCCAAATGTTTAAATAGACATATTGATGGAGCTATCCTGATGGGTATCTCAGTAGATGATAATCTTTATGAATTATTGCAATCAAATATACCGGTAGTCCTCCTGGACCTTAATCTTACAGGGCCTAATGCTACCTATATAACTTCAGATAATGTCTCTGGGGCAAAGAAAGCAGTAAAGCATTTAAAGGAATTAGGCCACCAGGATATTGGTATGATCGGAGGTTTAAAAGATACCTTCCCTACAAAAACCAGATCTGAGGGTTTTTTTGCCGAGACAAAAAGAAATGGCTTGACTGTCAGAGATGAATGGATTATCTATACCTCCTATAATGAAGAAGGAGGCTATCGGGCCATGACCAGGATGTTAAAATCCAGGGAATTGCCTACAGCAGTATTCTGTCATAGTGATATGATTGCTATTGGGGCTATTAAAGCCATAAAAGATTCCGGTTATTCTGTTCCTGATGATTTTTCCGTTATTGGTTTTGACGATGTTGAAGTCAGTACTTATATCAATCCTGGTTTGACTACTGTAAGACAGGATTCATATTCCATGGGTAATCAGGCAGCCAACCTGCTTAAATCCATGATGGAAAATCCCGGTGCCAGGGTAGAACCCATTGTTTTGCCTGTAGATTTAATTATTAGAGAATCCTGTAAAAAAATATTATAATTTTTTTAAAAAAAAGCAGGAATTATTATTTTTTTCTGGTATTATTATATTATTAAACTAAACCGATTTCGTAAAGAAAAATAAAAGTGTTTTTAATTATCGGAAAAAAATAAAAATTAGAAAATACAATATGAAAGGAGTAAATGGGATGAAGTTTGGCTATTTTGATGATAGCAGGAAGGAATACGTAATAAATGAAGCCCAAACCCCCTATCCCTGGATTAATTATCTGGGTTCAGAAGAGTATTTTGTTCTTCTTTCTAATACAGCGGGGGGCTACAGTTTTTACAAGGATGCCAGCAAACGAAGGATAACCCGCTATCGCTACAACAATGTACCTACTGATGCAGGAGGGAAGTATTATTATATTTATGAAAATGGCCAATACTGGTCTCCGACCTGGGCACCGGTGAAAACCAGGCTGGATGAATACCTTTGCAGACATGGAATGGGTTATAGCATTATTAAAGGCAAGAAAAACAAGATCGAGACAGAGATCCTCTACTTTGTACCCCTGGGAGCAAATTGTGAGATTCACCAGCTTAAAATAAAAAATGAAAGTGATGTCCAGAGGTCTTTAAAGCTCTTTTCCTTCCTGGAGTGGGCCCTCTGGGATGCCCTGGATGATATGAGCAATTTCCAAAGGAATTTCAGTACCGGGGAAGTAGAGATTGAAGGTTCTACTATCTTCCATAAGACAGAATACCGGGAACGCCGCAACCACTATGCTTACTTTACAGTAAATACGGAAATAGCAGGTTTTGATACTGATCGGGAGAGTTTTCTGGGCCTTTATAATGGTTTTCATGAACCCCAGGTTGTAAGTAAAGGCCAGTCCAATAATTCTGTAGCCAGTGGCTGGGCACCTATTGCCTCCCATTGTGTGGAAATTGAACTGGCACCGGGAGAAGAACGGACCTATATCTTCCAACTGGGTTATATTGAAAATCCCCCTGAAGAGAAGTGGGAAAGGCCTGGTATAATAAATAAAAAGAGGGCCTATGAACTGATAGAAAGATTTAATACAGAAAAGAAGGTAAAAAAGGCTTTTGAAGACCTGTCTCTCTATTGGAATAGATTGTTATCTGGCTTTACTTTAAGTTCTGCTGATGATAAGCTAAACCGCATGGTTAATATCTGGAATCAGTACCAGTGTATGGTCACCTATAATCTTTCCCGCAGTGCCTCCTATTTTGAATCTGGCATTAGCAGGGGTATAGGTTTTCGCGATTCCAACCAGGACCTCCTGGGGATAGTACATATGATCCCAGAACGGGCCAAGGAAAGGATCCTGGACCTGGCTGCTACCCAATTTGAGGATGGCAGTGCCTACCATCAGTATCAGCCCCTGACCAAAAAAGGCAATGATGCTATTGGTAGTGGTTTTAATGATGATCCCCTCTGGTTGATTTTAGGTACTGCAGCCTATATTAAGGAAACCGGTGATTATAGTATTCTGGATGAACCTGTGCCCTTTAATTCCGGCAAAGAAGCCAGGCTCTTTGATCACCTGGAGGCGTCTTTCCGCCATGTAGTCAATAATCGCGGTCCCCATGGCCTGCCCTTAATCGGCCAGGCAGACTGGAATGATTGCCTCAATTTAAACTGCTTTTCTGACCAGCCCGGCCAATCCTTTCAGACCTTAAGGGCAAAACCAGATAGCCAGGCCGAATCTGTCATGATTGCTGGCCTCTTTATCACCGTTGGCCCTGATTTTGTGGAATTATGTAAATATAAAGGCAAAGAGGACCTGGCCCGGGAGGCAGAGCAGGAGATAGAGAAAATGAAAAAGGCCATCATGGAACATGGCAGAGATGAAGCCTGGTTCCTTAGAGCCTATGATTATTTTGGCAATAAAATAGGCAGCCGGGAGAATGAAGAAGGCCAGATCTATATAGAACCCCAGGGTTTCTGTATCATGGGCGGCCTTGGCCTGGATGATGGTTTTGCCAGAAAGGCCCTGGATTCAGTAAAAGAGAAGCTGGATACCAAATATGGGCTGGTCCTGCTGGAGCCGACTTACAAATCCTATCACCTGGAATTAGGTGAGATATCTTCCTATCCTCCTGGTTATAAAGAAAATGGGGGTATTTTCTGCCATAATAACCCCTGGATCATGATTGCAGAAACCATTGTTGGCAACGGCGAAAGGGCTTTCGAATATTATAGAAAAATCGCTCCAGCCTATCTGGAAGAGATCAGTGAGATTCACCGCACTGAACCCTATGTCTACTCCCAGATGATAGCTGGCAAGGATGCCCCCAATCATGGGGAAGCCAAAAACTCCTGGCTTACTGGAACTGCTGCCTGGAATTATGTAGCCATTACCCAGTGGATCCTGGGAATCAGGCCAGATTTCAATGGTTTACTGATAGATCCCTGTATTCCTGCTGACTGGAAAGAGTTTGAGATAATCAGGCTATTCAGGGGAGATATTTACAAAATCAAAATCTATAATCCAGACCAGGTGGAAAAGGGCGTTAAAGAGATCAAAATAGATGGCAAAGCCATTGAGGGCAACCTGATTAAGCCCCCAATGGATGGTAAGCTGCATCTGGTTGAAGTCATTATGGGTTAAAAAATTGACTCATTTTCTTCCTAGGGCCTCTTTCATCTGCCATGGTGGAAGGGGTCCGGAAATTAATTTTTTCCCTTTTAAATAGATAAAAAGAGAGCTAAGCAATACCCTCCTAGCTACTTTTTTTAAATTCTATCACTTAGTGATAGAATTTTTTTCTTTAATAAAAAGAAATTAATGTAAAATAAAAGGAAAAACAAATAAAATGGTGAAATATAAAAATAAAACCAGAAAATAGAAAGGTGATTTTCATGAAAATGAACAGAGACCAATTTATTTTGTTGGTTTTTGCTTTAATTATACTGCTCCTGGGAGCTGGTACTTTTCTCTGGCAAAATATCAAAAACAATCACTTTATCAGCAGCCTGGCCATTACCGGTCCCCTGAATAATAATCTTGACCCTTTTTCTCCTGTTCAAGGAACTGGCCTGGCAGAAACAAACAGCCTGGAAGAAAAGGAAAGCCAGAAAATCCTTGTCCATGTGGCAGGAGAAGTTATCAATAGTGGGGTTTATGAGCTGGAAAGGGGGGCCAGGGTTATTGATGCCCTGATGGCAGCAGGTGGGGCAACAAGCCTGGCTAACCTGGATCTCATTAATCTGGCAGCCCCTATTTCTGATGGTGAAAAGATCTATATACCATCGGTTATTGAAAAACTTAATCAACTATATCAGGGAGGCAGCACAGCTTCTTCCAGCTCTTCCGGGGGAGCTGCTGGGAAAATTAACATTAATACTGCTGATGCTACTGAATTACAGAAATTATCCGGTATAGGTCCGGGGAAAGCCAAGAGTATAATTGATTATCGTACCAAAAACGGCCCTTTCAAAAGTGTAGATGACTTACTACAGGTCTCCGGAATAGGAGAAAAAACACTGGAGAAGATCAGGGATGAGATTGTGGTCCGCTGAAATCATAAAAGCCAGGCCCCTCTTAAGTTCTGCTGTCTTTTTTGCCCTGGGAATTTCTGCAGCCTATTATTGGCAGAAAACTTCTTTCCTGGATTTGCTTATTTTTATCCTCCTGTCCGGAGGACTTTTTGCCTTACTGGCCATTTTTTTCAGGGAGAGAAAGCTAGTTTTTATTTGTTTCCTAATCTTCCTGGCTGGTTTTTTACGGATGGGCTGGCAGGAATATAAGTATTACAGTCCCTACTCTATAGCAAATTATAATTCAGCTGGTAGCCTGATTGTCCAGGGTATAATCAGGGAGGATTTAAGCTCTCTGGAGGGTAATAAATTAATTCTCAAATCCTTATATGTGGAGAACAGACCAGTGAAATATGGTTATATCCAATTGGATAAGAGGTATCTCCCCCTCCCCCTGCAGAATGGTGAAGTGGTGGAGATAAAATTAAACCTGAATGAACCGGCCAGGGCCCTGAACCCAGGTGGTTTTTCCAATTATGATTATCTAAAAAGAAAGGGGATTTATAGCCAGGGTTATTATGCCGGAGAAATCCAGCTTAGAGGAAAGGTAAGGAATTTTTTTCTGGATACAATGGTTGACTTAAAATATCATCTCCTTGCTTTGCTTGACAGGACAGGGGAGGAGCCCTATAATGAACTTCTCAAAGCCCTGCTCCTGGGTGAACGCAGCGGCTTGCCGGAGGAATGGGAAGCCAGTTTTACCAATGCCGGTACTAACCATTTGCTTTCGATTTCCGGCCTACATGTTGGTTTTGTAGTGGGGATTTTTTATTATTTCCTCAATCTATTCAGGTTACCCAGGGGACTTGGCAACCTATTTCTAAGCCTCCTGGTAATGATATATATTATCTTGACCGGTTTTCGCCCTTCTATCTTCCGGGCAGGCTTATTAGCAGTATTCTTGCTCTGGGGCCAATACTTTCAACGTAGGGGGGATTACTTAAATATCCTTGGTTTAACGGCCTTGCTTAATTTTTTGATAAATCCCTATCAATTATTTGATATAGGTTTTCAGCTTTCCTACTTTGTCCTCTTGACCCTCATACTCTGGCGGGATCTAATGAAAGAAAAATTGGGGCTGGCTTTTTCTGTTTCTGCAGCTGCCCTACTGGGTTCTTCACCCCTGACAGCCTATTATTTTAATATTCTTACCCCTATTGGGCTAATTACCAATCTCTGGGCTGTTCCCCTGGCTGGTTTTATTGTTTCCCTGGCTCTGGTGGGCCTGCTGGCCGGCCTGCTTCACCCGGTTTTTTCTGCCTTGATTTTTAAGTTACTGGTCTATCCTATAAAATTCCTGGTATACAGTAATGGTATCATGGCTCTAATCCCTTTTGGCCATCTTGAAGTTGCTACTCCTCCAGTAGTTATTTTGGTTTTTTGTATAATAATTATAATTTTGCTCCCCTTTTTATTAAAGAAGAGAATAATAGCTTTTAATGAAAGGAAGAGGAGAAGGAGGCTTTTTGCCCTTTCTCTTATCTGCCTCCTCTTTATTTTTTTTAGCTTCTTTATTTCAGTACTGGATAGAGACCTGGAGATAAGCTTTATCTCAGTAGGGCAGGGAGATAGTATTTTCCTCCGCACTCCAGGTAAGAAGGCCCTCCTCATAGATGGGGGCGGTTTTCTGGGGGAAGATGCCAGCCATGGGGAATATACAGTACTGCCTTATTTAAAATATAGGGGGATCAGGAAGCTGGACATAGTTTTTATAAGTCATTTTGATGCTGACCATGCCCTGGGTATAGTTGATATTCTTAAAAATAGAAAGGTTAACCTCCTGGTACTCCCCCTTAATTATGATAAGAATGAAATAGCAGAAAGAGTCCTTGATGAGGCCAGAAAAAACAATGTCCCAGTGGTCCTGGCCCAACAGGGGGATTATTTCCTCCTGGATGGGGTTATATTAAGAGTGTTAAATCCGGTTCCCGGCTTTAAAGGGAGCCGTAATGACAATTCCCTGGTTATAAAAGTGGAATATGGGAATTTTTCGGCCCTTTTAACCGGGGATCTGGAAGCAGGAGGGGAAAGCAGACTGCTGGCTGGAGGGCAGTCCTTAAAGTCCACTATTTTAAAGCTAGGCCACCATGGTAGTAATAGTTCCAGTACAGAGGCTTTCCTCTACTCTGTAGCACCGGAAGAGGGGATAATATCTGTAGGCCGGAATAATTATGGCCATCCGGCGGCAGAGGTTTTATCCCGTTGTGCCAGCCAGGGTATCAAGATATGGCGGACGGATCAACAGGGGGCCATCAGGGTCAGGACAAATGGCCTTGTATATACCATAGAGGGATATTTAAAATAAAAACAGAGGGATATTCTAAATAAAAACAGTAGTAAAAATACAAATGAGCAGTAAAAATACTGCTCATTATGTTTCAGGCCTTTACCTTATAATTTATTTGTCTTATTTTTTAATTGCCCCTTATTTTATTTTACCTGAAGATATAATCCCTATATAAGCATAATATAGCTTTAAAATCATTTTTAAAAAGTAGTTAAAATAAAAAATCAGTACAGGTTAAAAGAGCTGATTTGGGCCCTGAGGTTTTTGTGCCTGACCGGCTAAGGAGTTTTCATAAGCCTCTACCATTTTCCTGACCATGTGGCCACCAATAGATCCTGTATCCCTGGTAGTATAATTACCCCAATAGCCATCTTGAGGTATAGAAATACCTAATTCATTGGCCACTTCATACTTGAATTTTTCCATGGCCTGGGCAGCCAGGGGATTAATCAAGGTGTTTCTTTTCTGGCCAGTTCCCATAAAATTTCACCTCCTTTATGTACTAATATTTTTTTCAGCTTTTTTCCCCTCTATACTGGTATTATATAGAAAGGCCTTACAGAAAAGAGGACGGGAAGATTTCCCGTCCCCGGATCTATAATAATCTACCTGTCAGGATTTACCATCTCATCCTCTACCTTTTTAATCATTTTTTTCACCATGGTACCACCAATCTTTCCTACCTCACGGGTAGTCAATTCGCCCCAACCTCGGGTATTAATCTTATCCATGAGACCCAATTCACCAGCAACTTCATACTTAAAACGGTCCAGGGCTTGACGGGCTAGAGGATTGACAATCTGCTTTCTGGCGATTAATTTTCACCTCCTGACAAGTAGTTCATTAATATAATTTGCAGTTTTTTATGTTTTTATGTTACTATGAATATGGTAATTGCTAAAAAAATTTTAAAGGATGGAGAGTATATGAATAACCTGGCCAGGATATTAAAAAAACCATTAAAAGAATTAAAACCCTTATATATAATAGCCAGTGAAGACAGGTATCTTCTCAATGATTTTAAGGATAAATTTATTGAAAGCTTTGTAGATGAAGGAAGCAGGGATTTTAATTTAACCTTTCTGGAAGAAGATGAAACAGAAGATTTCCCAGCCCGGTTAAAAAATCAGATCAATACCCCACCGATTTTTGCGGAAAAGAGATTTATTATTGCCAGAACAGCTAACTATTTCACAGATACACAAAAAAAAGAAGACCTCCTTATTTCCTTATTCAGGAATTATCCTGAGACAACAATTACCTTGATCCTGGTAGATGGCAAAATTAAACAGGGACTGGAACTGGTAAAGGCAGCAAAAGAGATTGGGGAAGTTTTAACTGTGACAGCACCCAGGTTTGCTGAACTGGATAAATGGATTGTTAATGAGTTTAAGAAAAGAGGAAAAGATATTGATTTTGAAGGAGTAAAATTGTTAGAGCAGATTTACAGTAATAACCTGCAGAGATTGGAAACAGAGATTGAGAAGATTGTATTATACAGGATGGATAAGGAAAAGATCTCCCTGACAGATCTCCTGGAGATAATCAGTAGAGATAAGTTGCTGGAGGATAATCTAATCTTTAATTTAACCGATGCCGTAATGCAGGGGAAAAAGGCAGTAGCAATCAGGGAATTAAAACAGATGCTGGCTGGAGGAGCTATTCCACTGGCAATACTTAGTACTCTCAACTGGCAATTGAGATTGCTCTTATCAGTTAAGGTTCTCAAAAAAGAAGGGAAAACAGTAGAGGAAATTGCCAAAATATTAAAAAGCCACCAGTACCCGGTGAAGAAGTGTTATCAGTATAGTGATAAATTTACAGAGGACAAACTGCTGGAATTATTAGCAGGTTTGCTGGAAGCTAATTACAATATAGTTACCGGACGTTATGAACCTGAATTGGCTCTGGAGATGGCTATTATAGGCTAAAAATCAAAAATCCCTAATGCTATGTTAGCAGAAGGGACTAATTTTCTTACTATGCGATATTATTATACATCCTGGTTAAACGGGATTTTTTACGGGCAGCATTGTTTTTGTGGATGATACCCTTGCCAGCTGCTGTATCAATTACCTTAATGGTTTCTTTCAATTGAGTTTCTGCTTCAGCTGTATTGCCTTCCGCAACCAATCTTTCAAAAGCCTTGATGGAGCTCTTTAATTTTACCTTCCATTCCTTATTTCTTGCATTTCTTTTTAAAGAAGTTTTCACTCTCTTTTTGGCTGATTTAATTACTGGCATTCTGAACTCACCCCCTTTAACAACATCATAGATATACGTTTAATAGGATCTGGAGAAAAGCCAGATCCATTATGTTCTACGGAGTTTTTATTTCTATTCTCCTGATATTATTTTTTATAGCATTTTAATTTTAACACGAGTATTTAAAAATTGCAAGTTCTGTATAGAAAAAACCTGGACTGGTTAGAATACTAAAAGATAATTGATACAAAAATTTCAGGAGGTGAGTTTAATGAGTGGCATGGTGGGAGCAATAGTAAGATTTATTGTTTCTGCAATAGTACTAATCGGGATTGGTTATATAGTCCCGGGATTCAGCATGGTTGGCTTTGGTAATGCCCTCCTGGCAGCTATAGTTATTGCAGTTCTGGGCTATATAGTTGAGGCTATCTTTGGTGAGAAAATATCTCCCCAGAGTCGTGGCCTGGTTGGTTTTATCACTTCAGCTGTTGTAATTTATTTAACCCAATTTGTAGTGGAAGGATTATCAGTAACGATAATCGGTGCCTTGCTGGCTGCTTTTGTAATCGGCCTGGTTGATGCCTTTGTTCCTACTGAATTAAGATAAAAGGAGTCCGAGGATGGGTATTAGAGAAGATTTGTTGCAGGAAGTTACTTATCCCCTGGAAACCCATGACCTGGCCATAGATGCCCATGAATTGGCTGTAGAGCGAACCGGTACTGAGATCCAGGGTATAAGTGTAGTGGAAGAAAACAAAGAGGTAGCTAAAATTACCAGAATCCATGTGATGAACGAGCAGGGGGCCCAGGCTATTGGCAAACCGATTGGTAGGTATACTACAATAGAGTCTGAAGGCCTGAAAGGGCAGAACCGCCTGGTTCATGACCAGCTAAGTGAGATCTTCTCTGAAGAGCTGGCCTTGATGATTGACTTTGACCAGATCAGGCCTCATCCCAATCTGGAACCAACCATATTTGTTGTGGGCCTGGGGAACTGGAATGCAACCCCTGATGCCCTGGGACCCCAGGTTTTAAACCACCTGATGGTTACCAGGCATCTCTATCAGGAAGCTCCTCCCGAATTGAGAAAGGGTTTACGCCCGGTCTGTGCTTTATCTCCAGGAGTCCTGGGCCTGACAGGGGTACAGACAGCGGAGATTATCAAAGGTGTTGTAGAGATGGTTAAACCCAATTTAATTATAGCCATTGATGCCCTGGCTGCACACCATACCAGCAGGTTGGCCAATACAATCCAGATCAGTGATACAGGCATAGCTCCTGGTTCTGGTATAGGTAAGGTAAGGCCGGCAATTAACCAGCAGACCATGAATATCCCGGTAATAGCAATAGGGGTGCCGACAGTAGTTCATGCCATTACTATAGTAAATGATGCCATGGAAGAGATGTTAAAGGGAGAGATTTTCTCTAAAGTAGAAAGAGAAAGATTCCGGCATGTAGATGAAAATGAAAAGAAGAGGATGATGGGGAATATTCTGGGCCCCTTCATGGGCGGGTTGATGGTTTCACCTAAAGGGGTTGATGAATTGATCAAGGATGTGAGTAGAATTATTGCCGGAGGTATTAATATCGCTTTACATCCCGATATAACAGCAGAAAACATCTCTTTATATCTGTAAAAACTTTTAAAAAACTATAGAGGAAAAACATTGAGGCAGAAAAAACCTTCTTTCTGTCTCATTTTTTATTTTTTCAGGCTAACTCCGGTCTTTATTCAGGCTTTAAATTTCTGTTCTAACTTTATCACCAGTCTCATAACTATTTTATGGGAGGAGTAGCCATGTCCAGTAAATTACTAAAAATAATGGTAGCAATAATTATAGTAGTATTATTAATACTGAATATAAAAAAATACCGGGACTTGAGAGATGAAGTAGTTCCAGTTTGGTCAAGCTATGATGAAGAGTATTATTATAGTATAAATGAAACCTCTTTTTTTGATAGGGTCAAAAAGAGGCTCAGTCTGGAGAGCTTTATTTATAGTGTAAGCAAGGTCAGGTTACAGGCCCCGATTACATATTTGAAGAGAGAAATACTCCTGCTAGGTTATTATACCCCTGAAGAATTAAAAACCCAAACCGAGACCATTTATACACCTGCTTCCAATGGCAATAATGTGATTAAGCTTAAGTTTAATCTGGCTGATGAAGGCAGAACCAGTCCTATCAGGGAGGAGAAAAGAGAAGGGGATATAATTGAAATTCCGGGAGATAAAATCCCGGTAAAAAAAGCCCCCCTTATTGCCATCTATCATACCCATACATCAGAAACCTATATAGATGATCCCAGAAAACAGGATGTTAATGGTCATGTCCTGCCAGGTAATATCGGTAATGTAGGCAAAGTAGGAATGGAGCTGGCCCGGGTTTTGTCAGAAAAATATGGTTTTCGGGTTATCCATACTACTAAAGTCCATGATGACTTCTATAACCGGTCCTATTATAATTCCCGCAATACTGTTAAGCAACTCCTCCAGGAGAATCCGGAGATTGATCTAATTCTGGATATTCACCGGGATGGGATCAAGGCTGAACTTACAAGAGAGCAGCTGACAACTGTTTTTGCCAATGAAAGGGTAGCCAATATAATGCTGGTTGTAGCCAATGGTAAGTATAGCTATGGGGAGGCACAGGCTTCTAATGACTGGCAGGCCAATCTGGCCCTGGCCAGGTCCCTGGCAGACTGGCTGGACCGTCTCTATCCTGGCCTACTGCGGAGGACAGAGGAGAGGGATACCACCACCAATAGATATAACCAGGATCTTAGCCCGGTTTCTTTACTGATAGAGATAGGTGACTACCGTAATACTACCCAGGAAGCTATCAATGCAGCCCATTACCTGGCTGATGCCATAGCAGCCATGTTCGGGAGGAGGTAATTTTTGAATTAAAATAAAAAGAATACTTTTAAATTTGCTTTTCCTGGAGTAATTCCAGGAATTTTTCATTTGAGAATGGGAAAATATACATTTTATGTAGGAATTTTTGCATTTATAGAGAACTAAATACTAGTAAATGGGAAAAAAGGTTATAAAAGCAAAATATGACAATATACTGGGGACTGAACTGATTACCCTTGACTATAACTCAGGCAGTGTAGGGATTGATTTAGGTAGGGTAGAGGATAATATAAGCAGGATTGAATTGAGGACAATAGGGATAAATAGACACCGCTTAACAGAGGAAACAATAGATATCTATCTGAGTGCTGATAATATCAGCTATCAATTACTGGAAAGAAATCAATGGCAATATAGCAGGGACCCACTGGGTAATATTACAATAGAACTGAAAGATGTCTCAGCAAGGTATATAAAGGTACACAGTAAATTTACAGACCGAAATGCTGATTTTGAAATAGTTAATATCGGGGAATTTAAGAATATCCTCAGGGAGTTAATAAGGGTATACCAGCGGAATGAAAAGGCGGTAATCAATTATGAATATGATAAAGTAGGTAACAGGACAAGGGAGATCTTCAATTCCGGCAGGATGGAGATAACAGATTATATCTACTATCCTGGCAGCAATAGACTGATGACAGATGGAAGCTATGCCTATATCTATGATGAGGCAGGAAATTTAATAAAGAAGGGGAATAGATATAATATAGAGGGAGATTCTGTCATTCTTATAGAGACAGAAGGTAGTGGTGTAGAGTACTGGGAGTATGAATACAACCTGCAGAACAGACTATCCAGAGTAAGGAAGAATGGTGAGGTAATAGCAGAGTTTCTTTACGATGCAGATGGAATGCGGATTAAATCAACAGAAAAGATTCTAGAGGAAGAGACCAACAGGACAAGCTATTATGTTTATAGTTACAGTGGTAGCGTATTGATGGAAGAAAGTACAGATAACGGTAGCAGTAATTCTCCTGAAGCTAAATATAACTCCTATATCTATGCCTTTGGCAAAATCTTTGCCAAAGTAGATGGTATACTTGATTCCACATATATTACAGCAGAAGATATATTCTATTTCCACCATGACAACTTGGGTTCAACCAGATTGATATCAGATGGTGCAGGGAATGTAGTAATGGAACAGGATTACATGCCCTTTGGCGAAGATTTGCCTGTAGTAGGCCAGACTGAAGTACTGGATGAGGAAGCTGGAGGTTATAAATACACAGGACAGAAGGAAGTAATATCTATTGGATTATACTACTATGGAGCAAGGTATTATGACCCATCGATAGGAAGGTTTATAACTGAGGACACATATCCGGGAGAGATGATAAATCCCCAGAGTCAGAATTTGTACGTGTATGTAATGAATAATCCGTTGAGATATATAGATCCGACAGGAAATGTAACGGAAGAAACAATTGAAGGTATTAGTGTTGAAACTGGTATGTATTTTGAAAATAAATATTTATTATTCATTGTGGATTTAAATCTTCATATACTTCAAATTAGATACAAAGAGACAAAGACAGAATCTGGAGAAATAATATATCAATATCCTATTACAGAGTTCCATCAAGATGCAGTTAATGCAGATTTGACTATCAATGCTGGTTTTTTCGGTGAATCATGGAATCCTACTAGTGCAACTGTTGGAGATATAATTATGGATGGTAACTATAAATCTTTTTACAAAGTTAATTATAAAGAGGGAAAAGATGCTCCATATTTTATTGTGTGGAATGACAATAATGGAAAACAGGATTTCGTGTTTGCACCAATGGAAATTCAAAAAGAAGGTTGGTATAAAGGGTCTTATTTAATTCCAGAGGAATATCGTGATTCAAATTATGGCTTAGGCAATGTTGGTCCGTTAATTAATCAGGGAAATATTGTAGACAGCTCAAAAAGTTATCATACTCAGTGGAATGTAAAGCCAACCAGTCGAACTATATTTGGAGTAAATCAACAACAAGATAAAGCATACTTCTTTATAGGAGTAGGTGAATGGACCTTAAATAAAGCAGCAGAATTATTGATAGAAAAAGGAGTATATTATGGGGTTTTTTTAGATGGTGGAGGTTCCACACAAGTTATAACAAATAATCCAAAATACAACTACTATACTGGGCGACCAATAACTTCTGTAATTCAGACTAAATCAAGGAATAAATAGTATGTGAAAATATGTTTAATAAATTCAAAAAAGAGGGTTGTGAAAACAACCCTCTTTTGAAAAAAAGGTGATATTATTATGAAATTAAGTAGAATGCTAATTTGTCTTGTTATTATTTTTCTATTAATAAATAGTGTTATAGAAATTGTTAATAGTCAAATGGATTTTAGAACAATTAATTTTCAGGATAAAAATTTTGAACAGGCCATTAGAAATGAAATAAATAAAAAGGTTGGAGAAATAACTTTAGATGATTTGATGAATATAACTGAAATAGATTTTTCAGATTATGATTTAAGGACTATAAAGGAGATAGAATATTTTATAAATCTTCAAGAGTTGAGAATTGATGTCAGTTTAATAAATGATATATCGCCTATATGTAAACTTTATAAATTGGAACGAATATCAATAGGTAATTTTAAAGATGCTAATTTAATTGATGTTGATATAGAAAAGATTGGAAATATGATTAATTTAAAAGAATTAAGTATTAATCAAATTAATTTGAATAATTGTGATTTAAGTGTGTTTGGTAATTTAAAGAAATTACATACAATTAGTCTCAGAAATACTGGTATAGATAATATTTCTTTTATAAGTAATTTAACAAGTTTAGAAAAACTTATCATTACAGGTTCTTATTCTACATGGAATAATATTGAAGATATCAATCCTATAAGACAGTTGGTTAATTTAAAAGAACTACAGTTAACTTTTAATGGTAAACCTCTAAAGAATTGTGAAACAATTGGTAATTTGACTGGATTAGAAGTATTAATTTTCAATTATAATATTATAAATGACTTCAATTTTATACGGAATTTAAAGGAATTAAAAGTATTAAATCTTGACTCTGTAATTGGTCTATCAGACATTAATTTTTTGACTGGTTTAAAAAAGCTGGAAAAGCTAAATATTTCAGGAACAGGAATAAGGGATATATCGCCTATAGGTAATTTAATTGAACTGAAAGAATTAAATCTTGCCAATACTGATGTGATAAACTTTGATAGTTTATCTGGATTAAAAAATCTGGAAGTTCTGGACCTGGGGGCTACAGGTATTGAAGACATTTCTTTTTTAAGTGAGCTTGTAAAGCTAAGGGAATTAAAAATTGCTTCAAGTATGGTCCTTGGAACGAACAAAGTAGAGGATATTACACCAATTAAAAACCTGGAAAATCTAGTAATATTAAACTTAAGCGGTAATAATATAAAGGATATATCTTCTTTAAGAAAATTGTTAAAACTGGAACAATTAATCCTTGAATCAAATGAGATTGAAGATATAAAACCATTGTCTGGGTTGCATAATCTTCAAATATTAATACTGAGTTATAACAAAATAAATGATATCAGTACATTAAAAGAATTGCCTAATCTGAAATCAGTATATTTATATGGAAACAATCTTGATATCACCAATAAATCTACAAATTATGATACAATAATGTATTTACAAAAAGAAGGAGTTAATGTTTATTATTAAATCCTATATACTCTCTAACATAATGGAGAAAATATTTAAAGATTGTATAAAGAAGGAAATGTAGTGAAGAAAATAGATCCCCGTAATCAGGTTATCAGCTATGAATATGATGATCTCTATCGTTTAACCAGGGTTATCAAACCGGATGGCAGTAGTGAAAGATATCAATATGACCGGATAGGCAATAGAACCATGCTATTGGATGGTAATGGCAATATTACCAGGTATTTTTACAACAGCCAGGATGCATTAAACCGCGTAATCGAGGCTGGAGGAGAAGAAACAAGATACTACTATGATCTGGAAGGCAATTTAATAAGGAAAGAGATGGCCAATGGCTTAATTACAAAGTACAGTTATAATAACTTAGGTCAATTAATAAAGGAAGAAAAACCTGGAAATAAGCCTGTCTACTTAAAATACAATGAAGCCGGTGCTCTAGAAGAAAAGACAAATCCACTGGGGATCAAGGAAGTATATCATTACAATAAAAATAATCAGATAATCGTAGTAGATTATTATTCTCCAGATAGTAATGGAAACTATTCTGAAGAAGCAGATGAGAAAACTAGCTATACTTATGATAAAATCGGTAACAGGATCCTTGCAGAAAAAAGAACAGGAGATACACCCATTAGCCGAATAGCACAGAGTTATGACTCATTAAATAGAATAATCTCTGAAAACAGATCTATAGAAGGAAGTGCTTATAGCACTGAATACAGATATGACCGTTATGGTAATCTGATAGGAATAAAATATCCAGGAAGCAATGATTGGCTAGAATACAGCTATGATAAATTTAATCTGCTGAAAGGGATTGAAAATATAGGAGTAGATATAGCCAGCCCGGAGTTTAGCTATCACAGAAATGGTAGTCTGGAATCTATTATTTACCCCAATGGTATTGAGACAGAATATAGTCTGGATAATAACAGTCGGATAGAAGAGATAAAAGTAGATGATAAAAATACAAATAGAGAGCTTCTTAAACTTAATTACCAATATGATGGAGCCAGTAATATTAGCAGAAGAAATAGTAATAAATATGAATATGATCATTTAAATCGCTTAAAAAGAGCAGAGATAGAGGGAAATTTCTTTATTGAAAGAGGCAGTAATTATGCTTATGTAAAAGAAGATTATCTGGGAGATCTGGGACTAAATACAAATATACTGGAGACTGAAGAGATTACCCTTGACTATGATTCGGGTAGTGTAGGGATTGATCTGGGAAGGGTAGAAGAGAATATAAACAGGATTGAACTAAAGACAATAGGTATAGCTAAACATCGCTTAACAGATGAATATCTATCTAAGTGATGATAATATCGAATATCATTTATTGGAAAGGGATCAATGGGAATATAGTAGAGATCCACTGGGTAATATTACCATTCAGTTAAATGATATATCAACAAGGTATCTAAAGGTACACAGTAAGTTTACAGATCGGAATCCTGACTTTGAAATAGTTAATATTGGAGAATTTAAAAATATCCTTAGAGAATTAATTAGAGTATATCAGAGAAATGAAAAAGCAGTAATCGATTATGAATATGATGAAGTAGGTAACAGGACAAGGGAGATCTTTAACTCCGGTAGGATGGAGATAACCGACTATAGTTATTATTCTGGTACAAACAGATTAATGACAGATGGAAGCTATGGCTATCTCTATGATGAGGCAGGAAATTTAATAGAGAAGGGGAATAGATATAATATAGAGGGAGATACTGTCATTCTTATAGAGACAGAAGGTAGTGGTGTAGAGTACTGGGAGTATGAATACAACCTGCAGAACAGATTAGCCAGGGTAAGGAAGAATGGTGAAGTAATAGCAGAGTTTCTTTATGATGCAGATGGTATGAGGGTAAAGGCTGAAGAAAAACTAGAAGAAATCCAGGAAAGCAGGACTACCTATTTTATTTACAGTTATAGTGGTAGCGTACTTATGGAAGAAAGTACTAATAATACTAGTGATGATCCTTCTGAAACTAAATACACTTCATATATCTATGCTTTTGCAAGGACATTTGCTAAAGTTGAGGGCATTTTAGATTCAAGTATAATTACAACAGAACATATATTCTATTTCCATCATGATAACTTAGGTTCAACAAGACTGATGACAGATAGTGCTGGAAATGTAGTAATGGGTCAGGATTATATGCCATTTGGGGAAGATTTGCCAAAAGTTGGTCAGACTGAAGTATTGGACAAAGAAGCCGAGGGTTATAAGTATACTGGACAAAAGGAAGTAATTTCAATTGGACTTTACTACTATGGTGCAAGATACTATGATCCATCAATAGGAAGGTTTATAACTGAAGATAGTTGGCCTGGGGAAATGGTTAACCCTCAAAGTCAAAATCTTTATGTGTATGTAATGAATAATCCATTGAGATATGTGGATCCAACAGGAAATGTACCGAAAGATTCTAAAGAGAGGCAAAAAATTATTGAAGAATTAAAGAATCAAATGCCGGAAAGTATAATGCTAGAATATGGGTGCTATGAAGGATTAGAATATATTCTTATTCAAATAAGCTTAAATAATACAAATATTAGTTTTAAAGTTGAACATTCTACATTACTTAAGAAAGTGAAAGATTTCCATGATGATGAAGATATAATCAATATAAATTTGAATTATTTTGGAGGTAATCCACTAAAAATAATTGGTGACATATATCAAGAAGGTGAATATATATACGGATATACACCACCTTCAGCCAGAGATTATTTTGGTAAACTGGAAGATGGTTTATTTGAGTTCGGTAAAATGGAAGGAGTACACGTATTTTTAGATGAAACAAATTGGATTGAGGGTTATGGATTACCATCTGATCGGGACAAATTTAAATTGGCAGTAAGTGGTGTTGGACAAATGATTAGAGATGGTGAGGTAGTTAGCAGAGATATATTAACTGAAGCATTTGGAAAAAAAGCTTGGTCCGATAGTCTTAGATCTGCTCGAAGACCAGCATTTGGTGTTGATAAGTTGCAGGAAAATGCATTTATTTTTGTTGGTTTTGATTCTAGGTGGGAAATATCAGATATGGCTAAATTTATGCAAGGAAAAGGAGTATATAATGCAATGTTTGCGGATGGAGGTTCTTCTACAGCATTAACAATAAAGGGTATACCTATTATTGAATCCAGGGATGGTGTTCTATCTGTATTTAAAGTAATTCAAAAATAAAAGAGTTTTTATAACAAAAAAATTACGATTAAAATAAACTCTATTTAAGCAAATAAATAATAGAGGTGACAACAAGCATGAAAAAGATTTTTATTCTTTTGTTGAGTATGGTAATTTTATTCAGTACTGGGATTTACTCTAAGGAAAATATAATCAACATAAGTATTCAAATTGACTATAATAATGCTTTTGATGAAAATATAGAATGGAGTCCTGGTGGTGATAAAATAGGGGTAATATTAGATAAAGTATGTTTCATAATAGAAAAAAACGGAGAAATAATTCAGGAAATTAAAAGAGATTTTAAATATTCTAGTTCCAAATTAGAATGGGTAGACAACAATATAGTAGCATTTACACATAGTGATAAGCTTGAGATATTGAATCTAGAGACAAATGAAAGTAAAGTATTTACAATAGGTTATGCCCCATTTTCTATAAGTTATAATGATAAAAGAAAGGAGTTTGCTATATCCAGTGACTATAAAATTAGATTATTGGATATTGAAACAGGTGAATTTAAACATCTGATATCGTTCAATGAAATATTTAGTGTATTTTATAACAGAGATGGAACAAGGATATTTTTCACAGACTTTCCCTATCATATGAATAATCGACCATACTTATATACCTATAACTTTAAAACCTGGGCATTTGATCGGATTATTGGTGAAAATGAGTTTTTTTCATTGTACTTTATAGATCAAAAAAAAAATAAAGGCTATTTTATGGCTGGTATCGGGCGTGGAATATGGTGGCTCGCCTTTAAGAATGGTCGAGATGGATCTTGAAACCTTAGAAATAAAAGAATATGATGAACCAGATAGCAAACTAATAATATATGGTTATGAAGTTGATCCAAATATTAGAGAAGATTATTATATGGGAAATAATAAAAGCAGTATAGCTGTATTTTTATCACCTGATCTGGAAACAGCATTTGTAGTTGATGATGAGGGGGCAAGAATGATTAGGAACTTATCATCCAATTAGTGGGGAATTTTTGAAATACAAGTATTTCTAATTATGGAAAATAAGATTGATTAAAGGGTATAAATCATTTTTAGCTGATTTATACCCTTTAATTTTAAACATATTGCTAACAGACGGAAGCTATGGCTATCTCTATGATGAGGCAGGAAATTTAATAGAGAAGGGGAATAGATATAATATAGAGGGAGATACTGTCATTCTTATAGAGACAGAAGGTAGTGGTGTAGAGTACTGGGAGTATGAATACAACCTGCAAAACAGATTATCCAGGGTAAGGAAGAATGGAGAACTTATAGCAGAGTTTGTCTATGATGCAGATGGTATGAGGGTAAAGGCTGAAGAAAAAGAAGCCGAATCATCCACTTTAAGAACTACGTATTATGTTTACAGTTATAGTGGTAGTGTCCTGATGGAAGAAAGTACTAATAATACTAGTGATGATCCTTCTGAAACTAAATACACTTCATATATCTATGCTTTTGCCAAAACCTTTGCAAAGGTAGATGGTATCCTGGATCCAGCTCTTATAACAGCAGAAAGCATATCATACTTCCACCATGATAACTTAGGTTCAACAAGGTTGATGACAGATGGTGCCGGGAATGTAGTAATGGAACAGGATTACATGCCCTTTGGCGAAGATTTGCCTGTAGTAGGCCAGACTGAAGTACTGGATGAGGAAGCTGGAGGTTATAAATACACAGGACAGAAGGAAGTAGTATCTATAGGTTTATATTACTATGGAGCAAGATATTATGATCCATCAATAGGCAGGTTTATTACTGAGGACACTTATCCTGGGGAATTAGCTAATCCACAGTCTCAGAATCTATATCTGTATGTAGTAAATAATCCATTGAGGTATATTGATCCGACAGGGAATGTACCAGAACAATATGATTTTAATCAGGAATTAAATTTGGCTCCATCTAAATATGATTTTTCGTTACTTAATTATAGTTTTGAGATACCTAATTACTGGAAGGAAATATATGAAGGAGTTAGTTTTAGAGAATTTGATGATTTTGTTGTATTAAAAGTTCAATATGAAGCAATAGCAAATAACACTATTGAAATTAAAACTCATATTAATGATAGAGCATATGTAAATAAAAAAGCAATGACTGTTGCAAATACTATATCTACTTTACCAGATAAGGATGATATAATATTTGGAGGAACCGGAACATATTTCTATATATATGGGACTTCGTTTTCCCAGAGAGCTTTTGGTAATATAATAAATAAAGGTATAGAAATGACACCGGAAGAGTTATCTCACCATCCTAAATACTATAATATTACAAACCATAGATCATTTGTTGGCTATAATGAAGAAGGTTTTGTAATTGGTAGAGGGAAAGATATTTTTAATTCAAATCTAATATGGGGTCTAGGCGGTTTAACATCAATTATGGAAGATGGGAAGTATACCAGTTACTCTAAGGATATAGTTAATGACAAACGCCAGTATTTCACATCTGACCAATTATATAGTACCAGGCATATGATGTTTGGTATAAACAGAAATAATAATCAAGAATTACATATATTTATGAATACAACTAATATAGGTTTTACAACAAGTCCAGATGAAAAATTCCAAAATATTATCAAAGAATTAGGATTAACAGATGTAGCCAAAGGAGATGGTGGTGGTTCTTCCCAATGGTGGTTAAATAATGGCTTTTCATTGCAATATGAAGAACGGCCTCTGGGAAATATGATACTAATAAGGAAAGGTCAAGGTAAGTAAAGATAAAGTAAAGGTACACTTCTAAAATAAGAAGTGTACCAAAACTATGGAGGTGTGTTTTTTGAAAAAACATATATTTATAATACTATTCTTTTGTATGTTTTCTGTTACTATGCAAATATGTGCTCAATCTAATTTTAGCTTGGAATATTTAGGGGAAATAAATATAAGTTCCGTTTATTTTCCAGTGGGAAGATTGTCATCACCAGTAATATGTGGAGATATGATATATGATAATGAAGTAGGTTCACTATATGGCAATTATCATAATATCTATGATATAGAAACTGGAGAGCTATTAAAAAGTTATAACTTGCCCCTGTCATTCGATAGTTATGGCCTTTTTACAAATGGTAAACAGGTAGTCTATGTACATGAGAAGGATAAGAAAGTAATGGTATATGAAGGATTGGAAAAAGTGTGGGAGAAAGAATTTAATAATTTTATATATGGACTGACTATGGATGATTCTCATATTTATGTGGCAGTAGATGAAACTGGAATAGTTGTTATGGACATAAATGGAAATATTAATGATGTTATTAGTGGTGATATTTGTGAATATATAACAAAAAAGAAATACGCTATTGATATATTAAATGATGAAAAAAATATATATTTTAATGCTAAAGAGTGTTTATTTAAAATTGATAAAGGCACATATGAAATAAAATATAAAAAAAAGTATGAGGATTCGTTGTTAACAATCGTCTTACAAAATAGCAAGTATTTATTTTCATTAGATGCTAATAGGGTTGATAAAGAAACAGGGGAAATTATAGACAGCATAGAAGGATATTATTTTGCCGTTGATGAGGATTTTATTATATATGATGATGGTAATAGATTGGTAGCAAGGAGATTAGATACAGGGGAAATATTATGGGAAAGAGAATATATAAAAAACCTTGCATTTGAACCTCTGATAGATAATGGGTATTTTTATACTTTTCTGGACAAGTTCTATGTATTGGACGTAAAGACGGGTGAAGTTGTCTGGGAAGATGAACCAATAGATTATTTCTATGAATATATACCACAGATAATGGCAACAGATGAATATGTTACTGTTTTTATTGAAAATAGAGATGATCCCAGGTTACGTATTTATAGAAAGGTATATGAATAGAGTAAAGCTTGTAGTCTGAAGATAAAATTATGAACAATATAGAGGGGGATTCTGTCATTTTCACAGAGACAGAAGGCAGTAGTGTAGAGTACTGGGAGTATGAATATAATCTGCAGAACAGATTATCCAGAGTAAGGAAGAATGGAGAAGTAATAGCAGAGTTTCTTTACGATGCAGATGGAATGCGGATTAAATCAACAGAAAAGATTCTAGAGGAAGAGACCAACAGGACAAGCTATTATGTTTATAGTTACAGTGGTAGCGTATTGATGGAAGAAAGTACAGATAACGGTAGCAGTAATTCTCCTGAAGCTAAATATAACTCCTATATCTATGCCTTTGGCAAAATCTTTGCCAAAGTAGATGGTATACTTGATTCCACATATATTACAGCAGAAGATATATTCTATTTCCACCATGACAACTTGGGTTCAACCAGATTGATATCAGATGGTGCAGGGAATGTAGTAATGGAACAGGATTACATGCCCTTTGGCGAAGATTTGCCTGTAGTAGGCCAGACTGAAGTACTGGATGAGGAAGCTGGAGGTTATAAATACACAGGACAGAAGGAAGTAATATCTATTGGATTATACTACTATGGAGCAAGGTATTATGACCCATCGATAGGAAGGTTTATAACTGAGGACACATATCCGGGAGAGATGATAAATCCCCAGAGTCAGAATTTGTACGTGTATGTAATGAATAATCCGTTGAGATATATAGATCCGACAGGAAATGTAACGGAAGAAACAATTGAAGGTATTAGTGTTGAAACTGGTATGTATTTTGAAAATAAATATTTATTATTCATTGTGGATTTAAATCTTCATATACTTCAAATTAGATACAAAGAGACAAAGACAGAATCTGGAGAAATAATATATCAATATCCTATTACAGAGTTCCATCAAGATGCAGTTAATGCAGATTTGACTATCAATGCTGGTTTTTTCGGTGAATCATGGAATCCTACTAGTGCAACTGTTGGAGATATAATTATGGATGGTAACTATAAATCTTTTTACAAAGTTAATTATAAAGAGGGAAAAGATGCTCCATATTTTATTGTGTGGAATGACAATAATGGAAAACAGGATTTCGTGTTTGCACCAATGGAAATTCAAAAAGAAGGTTGGTATAAAGGGTCTTATTTAATTCCAGAGGAATATCGTGATTCAAATTATGGCTTAGGCAATGTTGGTCCGTTAATTAATCAGGGAAATATTGTAGACAGCTCAAAAAGTTATCATACTCAGTGGAATGTAAAGCCAACCAGTCGAACTATATTTGGAGTAAATCAACAACAAGATAAAGCATACTTCTTTATAGGAGTAGGTGAATGGACCTTAAATAAAGCAGCAGAATTATTGATAGAAAAAGGAGTATATTATGGGGTTTTTTTAGATGGTGGAGGTTCCACACAAGTTATAACAAATAATCCAAAATACAACTACTATACTGGGCGACCAATAACTTCTGTAATTCAGACTAAATCAAGGAATAAATAGTATGTGAAAATATGTTTAATAAATTCAAAAAAGAGGGTTGTGAAAACAACCCTCTTTTGAAAAAAAGGTGATATTATTATGAAATTAAGTAGAATGCTAATTTGTCTTGTTATTATTTTTCTATTAATAAATAGTGTTATAGAAATTGTTAATAGTCAAATGGATTTTAGAACAATTAATTTTCAGGATAAAAATTTTGAACAGGCCATTAGAAATGAAATAAATAAAAAGGTTGGAGAAATAACTTTAGATGATTTGATGAATATAACTGAAATAGATTTTTCAGATTATGATTTAAGGACTATAAAGGAGATAGAATATTTTATAAATCTTCAAGAGTTGAGAATTGATGTCAGTTTAATAAATGATATATCGCCTATATGTAAACTTTATAAATTGGAACGAATATCAATAGGTAATTTTAAAGATGCTAATTTAATTGATGTTGATATAGAAAAGATTGGAAATATGATTAATTTAAAAGAATTAAGTATTAATCAAATTAATTTGAATAATTGTGATTTAAGTGTGTTTGGTAATTTAAAGAAATTACATACAATTAGTCTCAGAAATACTGGTATAGATAATATTTCTTTTATAAGTAATTTAACAAGTTTAGAAAAACTTATCATTACAGGTTCTTATTCTACATGGAATAATATTGAAGATATCAATCCTATAAGACAGTTGGTTAATTTAAAAGAACTACAGTTAACTTTTAATGGTAAACCTCTAAAGAATTGTGAAACAATTGGTAATTTGACTGGATTAGAAGTATTAATTTTCAATTATAATATTATAAATGACTTCAATTTTATACGGAATTTAAAGGAATTAAAAGTATTAAATCTTGACTCTGTAATTGGTCTATCAGACATTAATTTTTTGACTGGTTTAAAAAAGCTGGAAAAGCTAAATATTTCAGGAACAGGAATAAGGGATATATCGCCTATAGGTAATTTAATTGAACTGAAAGAATTAAATCTTGCCAATACTGATGTGATAAACTTTGATAGTTTATCTGGATTAAAAAATCTGGAAGTTCTGGACCTGGGGGCTACAGGTATTGAAGACATTTCTTTTTTAAGTGAGCTTGTAAAGCTAAGGGAATTAAAAATTGCTTCAAGTATGGTCCTTGGAACGAACAAAGTAGAGGATATTACACCAATTAAAAACCTGGAAAATCTAGTAATATTAAACTTAAGCGGTAATAATATAAAGGATATATCTTCTTTAAGAAAATTGTTAAAACTGGAACAATTAATCCTTGAATCAAATGAGATTGAAGATATAAAACCATTGTCTGGGTTGCATAATCTTCAAATATTAATACTGAGTTATAACAAAATAAATGATATCAGTACATTAAAAGAATTGCCTAATCTGAAATCAGTATATTTATATGGAAACAATCTTGATATCACCAATAAATCTACAAATTATGATACAATAATGTATTTACAAAAAGAAGGAGTTAATGTTTATTATTAAATCCTATATACTCTCTAACATAATGGAGAAAATATTTAAAGATTGTATAAAGAAGGAAATGTAGTGAAGAAAATAGATCCCCGTAATCAGGTTATCAGCTATGAATATGATGATCTCTATCGTTTAACCAGGGTTATCAAACCGGATGGCAGTAGTGAAAGATATCAATATGACCGGATAGGCAATAGAACCATGCTATTGGATGGTAATGGCAATATTACCAGGTATTTTTACAACAGCCAGGATGCATTAAACCGCGTAATCGAGGCTGGAGGAGAAGAAACAAGATACTACTATGATCTGGAAGGCAATTTAATAAGGAAAGAGATGGCCAATGGCTTAATTACAAAGTACAGTTATAATAACTTAGGTCAATTAATAAAGGAAGAAAAACCTGGAAATAAGCCTGTCTACTTAAAATACAATGAAGCCGGTGCTCTAGAAGAAAAGACAAATCCACTGGGGATCAAGGAAGTATATCATTACAATAAAAATAATCAGATAATCGTAGTAGATTATTATTCTCCAGATAGTAATGGAAACTATTCTGAAGAAGCAGATGAGAAAACTAGCTATACTTATGATAAAATCGGTAACAGGATCCTTGCAGAAAAAAGAACAGGAGATACACCCATTAGCCGAATAGCACAGAGTTATGACTCATTAAATAGAATAATCTCTGAAAACAGATCTATAGAAGGAAGTGCTTATAGCACTGAATACAGATATGACCGTTATGGTAATCTGATAGGAATAAAATATCCAGGAAGCAATGATTGGCTAGAATACAGCTATGATAAATTTAATCTGCTGAAAGGGATTGAAAATATAGGAGTAGATATAGCCAGCCCGGAGTTTAGCTATCACAGAAATGGTAGTCTGGAATCTATTATTTACCCCAATGGTATTGAGACAGAATATAGTCTGGATAATAACAGTCGGATAGAAGAGATAAAAGTAGATGATAAAAATACAAATAGAGAGCTTCTTAAACTTAATTACCAATATGATGGAGCCAGTAATATTAGCAGAAGAAATAGTAATAAATATGAATATGATCATTTAAATCGCTTAAAAAGAGCAGAGATAGAGGGAAATTTCTTTATTGAAAGAGGCAGTAATTATGCTTATGTAAAAGAAGATTATCTGGGAGATCTGGGACTAAATACAAATATACTGGAGACTGAAGAGATTACCCTTGACTATGATTCGGGTAGTGTAGGGATTGATCTGGGAAGGGTAGAAGAGAATATAAACAGGATTGAACTAAAGACAATAGGTATAGCTAAACATCGCTTAACAGATGAATATCTATCTAAGTGATGATAATATCGAATATCATTTATTGGAAAGGGATCAATGGGAATATAGTAGAGATCCACTGGGTAATATTACCATTCAGTTAAATGATATATCAACAAGGTATCTAAAGGTACACAGTAAGTTTACAGATCGGAATCCTGACTTTGAAATAGTTAATATTGGAGAATTTAAAAATATCCTTAGAGAATTAATTAGAGTATATCAGAGAAATGAAAAAGCAGTAATCGATTATGAATATGATGAAGTAGGTAACAGGACAAGGGAGATCTTTAACTCCGGTAGGATGGAGATAACCGACTATAGTTATTATTCTGGTACAAACAGATTAATGACAGATGGAAGCTATGGCTATCTCTATGATGAGGCAGGAAATTTAATAGAGAAGGGGAATAGATATAATATAGAGGGAGATACTGTCATTCTTATAGAGACAGAAGGTAGTGGTGTAGAGTACTGGGAGTATGAATACAACCTGCAGAACAGATTAGCCAGGGTAAGGAAGAATGGTGAAGTAATAGCAGAGTTTCTTTATGATGCAGATGGTATGAGGGTAAAGGCTGAAGAAAAACTAGAAGAAATCCAGGAAAGCAGGACTACCTATTTTATTTACAGTTATAGTGGTAGCGTACTTATGGAAGAAAGTACTAATAATACTAGTGATGATCCTTCTGAAACTAAATACACTTCATATATCTATGCTTTTGCAAGGACATTTGCTAAAGTTGAGGGCATTTTAGATTCAAGTATAATTACAACAGAACATATATTCTATTTCCATCATGATAACTTAGGTTCAACAAGACTGATGACAGATAGTGCTGGAAATGTAGTAATGGGTCAGGATTATATGCCATTTGGGGAAGATTTGCCAAAAGTTGGTCAGACTGAAGTATTGGACAAAGAAGCCGAGGGTTATAAGTATACTGGACAAAAGGAAGTAATTTCAATTGGACTTTACTACTATGGTGCAAGATACTATGATCCATCAATAGGAAGGTTTATAACTGAAGATAGTTGGCCTGGGGAAATGGTTAACCCTCAAAGTCAAAATCTTTATGTGTATGTAATGAATAATCCATTGAGATATGTGGATCCAACAGGAAATGTACCGAAAGATTCTAAAGAGAGGCAAAAAATTATTGAAGAATTAAAGAATCAAATGCCGGAAAGTATAATGCTAGAATATGGGTGCTATGAAGGATTAGAATATATTCTTATTCAAATAAGCTTAAATAATACAAATATTAGTTTTAAAGTTGAACATTCTACATTACTTAAGAAAGTGAAAGATTTCCATGATGATGAAGATATAATCAATATAAATTTGAATTATTTTGGAGGTAATCCACTAAAAATAATTGGTGACATATATCAAGAAGGTGAATATATATACGGATATACACCACCTTCAGCCAGAGATTATTTTGGTAAACTGGAAGATGGTTTATTTGAGTTCGGTAAAATGGAAGGAGTACACGTATTTTTAGATGAAACAAATTGGATTGAGGGTTATGGATTACCATCTGATCGGGACAAATTTAAATTGGCAGTAAGTGGTGTTGGACAAATGATTAGAGATGGTGAGGTAGTTAGCAGAGATATATTAACTGAAGCATTTGGAAAAAAAGCTTGGTCCGATAGTCTTAGATCTGCTCGAAGACCAGCATTTGGTGTTGATAAGTTGCAGGAAAATGCATTTATTTTTGTTGGTTTTGATTCTAGGTGGGAAATATCAGATATGGCTAAATTTATGCAAGGAAAAGGAGTATATAATGCAATGTTTGCGGATGGAGGTTCTTCTACAGCATTAACAATAAAGGGTATACCTATTATTGAATCCAGGGATGGTGTTCTATCTGTATTTAAAGTAATTCAAAAATAAAAGAGTTTTTATAACAAAAAAATTACGATTAAAATAAACTCTATTTAAGCAAATAAATAATAGAGGTGACAACAAGCATGAAAAAGATTTTTATTCTTTTGTTGAGTATGGTAATTTTATTCAGTACTGGGATTTACTCTAAGGAAAATATAATCAACATAAGTATTCAAATTGACTATAATAATGCTTTTGATGAAAATATAGAATGGAGTCCTGGTGGTGATAAAATAGGGGTAATATTAGATAAAGTATGTTTCATAATAGAAAAAAACGGAGAAATAATTCAGGAAATTAAAAGAGATTTTAAATATTCTAGTTCCAAATTAGAATGGGTAGACAACAATATAGTAGCATTTACACATAGTGATAAGCTTGAGATATTGAATCTAGAGACAAATGAAAGTAAAGTATTTACAATAGGTTATGCCCCATTTTCTATAAGTTATAATGATAAAAGAAAGGAGTTTGCTATATCCAGTGACTATAAAATTAGATTATTGGATATTGAAACAGGTGAATTTAAACATCTGATATCGTTCAATGAAATATTTAGTGTATTTTATAACAGAGATGGAACAAGGATATTTTTCACAGACTTTCCCTATCATATGAATAATCGACCATACTTATATACCTATAACTTTAAAACCTGGGCATTTGATCGGATTATTGGTGAAAATGAGTTTTTTTCATTGTACTTTATAGATCAAAAAAAAAATAAAGGCTATTTTATGGCTGGTATCGG
>Ga0208823_1000124_pt1 | contig 64361 bp, 63 predicted proteins | sample AD_UKC075_MetaG_FD_184440 | JGI IMG/M metagenome (GOLD analysis project Ga0208823, IMG submission 184440) | Active sludge microbial communities of municipal wastewater-treating anaerobic digesters from USA - AD_UKC075_MetaG (SPAdes) (version 2) | ecosystem: Engineered > Bioreactor > Anaerobic >...
GACGAGGAGCGCGGTATGCGCCTCGACGTTGAGTCCGACGAGCGCGGGGACGACCGTGGCCAGGTTCTGCGCGACGCGCAGGGACGCCGCGTCCATGAGTTCCGCGGTGGCGGCGCCGGCGTCCACGAGGGCGGGCAGGGCGGCGGTGGCGCCGTCGATGCGGTCGAAGACGAGCAGTGAGGTGGCGAGCTGCTTGTACGCCGGGATGGTGTCGAACGTGGCCGCGAGGATGAAGCCCAGGGTGCCCTCGGAGCCGACCATCAGGTGGGCGAGGATGTCGGCGGGGGAGTCGAAGTCGACGAACGCGTTGATGCCGTAGCCCATCGTGTTCTTCATCGAGAACTGGTGGGCGATGATCCGCATGGAGTCCGGGTTGCCGCGGACGCGGTCCCGCAGGCGCAGCAGCCCCTCGAACAGGGCCGGCTCGGAGTGGCGCAGGTGAACGTCGGCGTCCGGCGCGGCGGTGTCGATGCGGGTGCCCGAGAGCAGCACGACTTCGATTCCGGCGAGGGTGCGATAGGTGTTGCGGGTGGTTCCGCAGGCCATCCCTGATGAATTGTTGGCGACCACGCCGCCGATTGTGCAGGCCACTTCGGACGCCGGGTCCGGCCCCAGCGCCCGTCCGTACGGGGCCAGGGCGACGTTCACTGACCGGACCGTGGCCCCCGGCTCACAGCGGACGCGAGCGCCGGCGTCCAGGACCTCGACGCCCCGGAAGCCCTTGCGGGTGTCGATCAGGACGCCGTCGGTCTGGGCCTGCCCGGACAGCGACGTGCCGCCCGAGCGGAACGTGACCGGGGCGCGATGGCGGGACGCGATGCGGACCGCCTCGGCGACGTCGAACCCGTCTCGCGCCACGACCACCACGCTCGGCTGCAGCAGGTAGTGGGACGCGTCGTGCGCCATCCGGGCCAGGTCGAGTGGGCGGTCCTTGATCTGGTCCTGCCCGAGCGAGAGCCGCAGATCCGAGACGAGGGTGTCGTTGCACATTCCAGGTGCTCCTGTCGTCCGAACCGCCGTTGGTTCGGTCTGACCATTATGGCCATTCGGACGCCGCTGGCTAGCGTCCCCCACAATTGCTTGCCGTCTGGCCGTGCCAGCCGACGGACGGAGGCCACGGCGCCTGCGACCCGAACAACGCCGAGGTAGTCACCTCGAACGGATGGATCCAAAAGCACATCGAGCGCGGAGGTGGCCACACTTCCGCTCGTCGCGTTGGGTATCGCTCTTGCCCGTACCCGACTTTCCGGTCCGAGGTCGCGGTGGAGACAACCCGGACGAGGTGGACTCCTTCTTCGTCCGGTTGAGCGAGCAAGACCTCACGACGCCCGGTGGGCGGAGCGAGGCCCTGGCCCTGGTCGTTGACGTGACGTTCCGCTTGGCGCGTCGCGACGGCTACCTACCCGCGGCGGTGGACGAGTTTCTCGATGAGGTTCGGGACCGCCTCACCTCTTGACGGGGCCCGCCGCTCCTGATCAGGCGGTCAACGACTTCAGCGTCGGCTCGCCGCCCCGATGCGCCAACTGGGCCAGGTAGAGCTCCCCGCAGGCCAGGGCGTCCGTCAAGGCCTCGTGGGCGCCGTACACCGGCAGGTTGAAGCGGGCCCGAGCGTTCCAGAGCCGCAGGTCGTCCGGACGCGGCTCGTCGTTGAAGCCCGGTGCGACCAGCTTGCGCTGCAGGTCCAGGGTGTCGACGGCCGGCGTCACGAGAGGGGCGCCGTACAGCTCCACGCACGCCTTGGAGATGAAGTTCACCTCGATCGAGTGGAAGTGCGCCAGCAGGACGCGTCCGGCCAGCGCCTCCAGCGTGGCCGCCAGCACGTCCTCGCGGGGCAGCCCCGCGGCGATCACGTCGTCGGTGAGCCCGTGGATCGTCGCCGACTGGCCCACATCCGCCCCTCGCAGCACCAGGTTCCGGGCGCCCGCCAGCACGATCGAGTGGCCGTCCACCGGGACGAAACCCACCGACAGCCAGGCGTCGCGTGCGGCGTCCAGGCCGGTGGTCTCGATGTCGATCGCGAGCAGCCGAAGCTCGTCTGCGGGCGTGCTCGGCGGCTGCAGCGGCACCTTGTAGTAGTCCGCGAGCGGGCCGCGGGCCGAGCGTGCCGCCTTGTCCCGCGCCCGGGCCGGGTCACCGAAGCCGAAGAGTGCCATCCGCTCGCCCTAGGAGGTGTACTGCGTCTGGTAGACGTGCCCGAGCGCGCCCTGCATCTTCCGGACGATCTCGAACGCCTCTCGCAATTGGCGCTTCTCCAGCGCGCTCAGATCGGCGGGGTTGACCCGGTTGTCCGGCTCGACGCGGGCCCGAATCTGCCGCGCCTGATGGGCCAGCCGGATCTCGGAGATGAAGTTGAACGACTCGATCAAGTTCTCGGCGTTCTCGTTCGACAGGGCCCCGGCCGCCGCCGCCGCCCGCAACCGTGCCGCCGTGCTGACCGCGGTCAGACCCCGCGACAGCGCGAAGAGCCGTCCCATCTGGACCAGCGCCGCGATGCCGCCGGCCTTGAGGTCCAGGGTGTTGCGGTGGTCGCCGGAGTCCGAGACCGCGAAGTCGCGGAAGAAGCCCAGCGGCACCTTCCACGCCTGCGCCTGCGTCGCCAGCTGCTGCAGGAAGCGCGGCGACTTGGGCGCGGCGGCCGCCACCGAGGACGCGAGCACCGAGTGCAGCGCGTTGTCGCCGTACAGCGGACGCATGTCGAAGAACGTCTGGGCGTTCAGCAGGGCGTCCGGATCGGGGGAGTTGATCCACTGGGCGAACTGGACGGCCCAGTCGGAGATTCGCAATCGCCAGGCGGGGTTGGACGCCATCATGTCGCCCGGACAGCGGGGGTACCCGCAGGCCTCGAGTCCGTCGACCACCCGGGACGCGAGCCCCGCAAAGTACGCGGCGTGCTCGGGGCCGGCCTCGTCGGAGAGCAGGATCGCCGAGTCCTGGTCGGAGTTGACGCCCTGTTCCATCCGCGCCTGCGAGCCCAGCGCGACCCAGCAATACTTGACGGGCGGCGCCCCCAACTCGGACTCGGCCAGGTTCAACAGCCGCCGCACCACAGCGTCGCCCACCGAGGTCACGACCCGCTGGATGTCGTCGGCGTCCATGCCCTGGGAGACGAGCGTCTCGACCACGGACGCCAGCCGCCGCGTTGAGGTGGCGATGCCCTCCACCGTGGTCTGCGCAGCAATGTCGCCCACGAGGAAGACGGGGTTGTTCTGCTCGAGCCGCATCAGGTCGCCGGCCGTGACCATGCCGACGCACGCCCCAGCCTCGTCGACGACTGGCAAGTGATGGATGCGCTGCTGGGTCATGCCCATCAACACCTCGAACGCCAGGGCGTCGCCGGTCACCGTGCGCGGGTCCGGCGTCATCAAAGACGTCACGGACGCCGCGGCGTCCCGCTGCTCGGCGACGACGCGACGCAGGTCGCGGTCGGTCACGATGCCCGCGAGGCGTCCGGCGGCGGTCACGAGGATGGCCGAGACGTGGGCGTCCGACATGGCGACGGCGGCGTCCTGGATGGACGCTGACCGATCGATCGTGATCGGGGCGCGCTTGGCGATGTCAGAGACGCGCGTCCGCAGAATGGCGCCGCCGGCGTCGTCGACGTTGACCGCGCGGACGGCCGAGCGGACGCGTCCGGCCTGCTGGCGCATGAAGAACGCCATGAAGGGCGGCTCGGTCCGCAGCAGCTCGTGGAAGACCGCGGCCGGCATCAGCTGCACCAGCGTGTCCTCGACGGCGGTCATCGTGAACCCGGACGGCCCGCCCGACATCACGCTCGACATGCCGAAGCACGCGCCCTCGTCGGCGCGCTCGACCAGCGCGCCGTGGGCGTCCACGATGTCGACCGCGCCCGAGCGCAGGATGTACATGAACGCGTTCGGCTGGCCGACGCTGACGAGCGTCGAGCCGCGCCGGTAGTACCTCGACGTCAGCGAGTTGACCAGCTTGTCCATCGAGCCGGTGGTCAGGTCGGAGAAGGGGGCGTGGGACCTCAGGAAGGTTCGGACCTCGGCGAGTTCGACGCTCATGGCTCAATCGAACCGGGTCGGGTCAGGCGTGTCCAGCGATGAACCGCCGGGGCGCACGCCAGTCTCAGGCCGGGTCGCGCTCAGCCCAGGCCTGAGCCAACGCCTGGGCGAAGTTCTCCGCCGGCTGCGCCCCGGACACCCCGTACTTCGCGTCGAACACGAAGAACGGAACGCCGGTGATGCCGTACGCGGCGGCCAGTTCCAGGTCAGCCCGGATCTCGGCGTCCAGACCGTCACCCTCGGTCGTCGGCAGGGCCGAGCCGGACGCCGCGGCCGCGGCCTGGTCCTCGGTCAGGCCAGCGGCGATGCCGATCCGGCGCAGCACCTCAGGATCGCTGATCGACTCGCCGTCCACGAAATGCGCCTGCAGGAGCGCGAGCTTGGTGGCCCACGCCGCCGAGGCGTCCCGATCGGCTGCGGCGTGGATGAGCCGGTGGGCGCGCCAGGTGTTCGCGACCTGGAGCCGATCGAAGTCGGGGGTCAAGTCCTCGGAGGCCGCCGCCTGCTCGACCATCGCGAACATGCCCCGGACGCGGTTCTCGGGCAGCCCCTTGGACGCCGCCAGGTAGTCGGCCTCGGTGCCGTCGTAGCGCTCGGGCAGGGTGGGGTCCAGCTGGAACGAGCGCAGCGCGACCTCGACGTCGTTGCGGTGCTCGAAGGCGTCCAGGACACGGCCGAACCGGGTCAGGCCGATGTAGCACCAGGGGCAGGCGACGTCGCTGAAGATCTCCACTCGCATGAGGGCGTCAACCCGGGCGGGCTGGGCGATATTCCGCCACCCCGGACGGACGTGGTCGTGCGGCGTCCGAACGTCGTTATAGGCTGGAACCCCGTGGGACAGACGCGGCAGACCAAGCACATCTTCGTTACCGGAGGCGTCGCCTCCTCTCTCGGCAAGGGTCTGACGGCGTCCAGCCTCGGCTCACTCCTGGTGGCCCGCGGGCTGCGGGTTACGATGCAGAAGCTCGATCCGTACCTCAACGTGGATCCGGGCACCATGAACCCGTTCCAGCACGGCGAGGTCTTCGTCACCGAGGACGGCGCCGAAACTGACCTCGACATCGGCCATTACGAGCGCTTCCTCAACGTCGCGCTCTCGGCGGACGCCAACGTGACGACCGGCAAGGTCTACTCCCACGTCATCGCGAAGGAGCGTCGCGGCGACTTCCTGGGCGACACCGTGCAGGTCATCCCGCACATCACGAACGAGATCAAGGACGAGATGCTCGCCATGGCGCGTCCGGGCGTCGACATCGTGATCCACGAGATCGGCGGCACCGTGGGCGACATCGAGTCGCTGCCGTTCTTGGAGGCGGCGCGGCAGGTCCGGCGCGAGATCGGACGCGCCAACGTCCTGTTCGTTCACGTGTCGCTGGTGCCCTACATCGGACCCTCCGGCGAGATGAAGACGAAGCCCACCCAGCACTCGGTCGCTGCCCTGCGCCAGGTCGGCATCTTGCCGGACGCCATCGTCTGCCGCGCCAACCGCGACGTCCCCGACAGCATCAAGCGCAAGATCGCCAACGCTTGCGACGTCGACGAGGAGGCCGTGATCTCCTGCCCGGACGCCCCGTCGATCTACGACATCCCCAAGGTCTTGCACGCCGAAGGTCTGGACGCCTACGCCGTCCGCCGGCTCGGGGTGAAATTCCGCGACGTCGGCTGGAAGAAGTGGGACGACCTGCTGGAGCGGGTCCACCACCCCAAGCACGAGGTCACGGTCGCGCTGGTCGGCAAGTACATCGACCTGCCGGACGCCTACCTGAGCGTCTCCGAGGCGCTGCGCGCCGGCGGGTTCGCGAACTGGGCGAAGGTCAACATCCGCTGGGTGGCGTCCGACACGTGCGAGACCCCTGAGGGTGCGCAGGCGAACCTCGGCGACGTCGACGCGGTCGTCGTGCCGGGCGGCTTCGGCATCCGCGGCGTGGAGGGCAAGCTGGGCGCGCTGCGGTACGCACGCGAGAACCAACTGCCCACGCTGGGCCTGTGTCTGGGGCTGCAGTGCATGGTCATGGAGGTCGCCCGGGACCTGTGCGGACTGGACGACGCGGCGTCCACCGAGTTCGACCCCGACACCAAGGCGCCGGTGATCTCGACGATGGCCGAGCAGCAGCACATCGTCGCCGGCGGCGGCGACCTGGGCGGAACGATGCGGCTGGGCTCGTACCCGGCCAAGCTGACGTCCGGCTCACTGGTGGCCGAGGCGTATGGGACGACCGACGTGACCGAACGGCACCGGCACCGCTACGAGGTGAACAACGCGTACCGCGACCAGTTGGAGGCCGCAGGCCTGCACGTCTCGGGCGTCTCGCCGGACGGGACCCTCGTCGAGTTCGTCGAACTCGACCGGTCGCAGCACCCGTACTTCGTCGCCACGCAGGCGCACCCGGAGTACAAGTCGCGGCCGACGCAGCCCCATCCGTTGTTCGCGGGCCTGATCAAGGCTGCCGTCCAGCGCAAGGCCGATTCGAGCTTGTTCTCCGAGGTCCACTGATGCTCGACCTGCCGGTGCTGACGGCGTCCGAGATCGCCGACGAGCGGTTGTCGTGGCCGGTCGTGGAGCACTCGGTGCTGGGCCGCGGGGTGATCCAGAGCTTCGTCCGGGACCGCGTGGAGACGCCCTCGGGGGAGCGGATGGTCCGCGACTACCTACTGCACACCGGGGCGGTCGGGGTCATCGCCGTCGACGCTGAAGACCGCGTGCTGGTCGTCCGCCAGTACCGGCATCCGGTCGGGTTCCGGCTCATCGAGCCGCCCGCCGGACTGCTCGATCTCGACGGCGAGGACTGGCTCAGCGCCGCCCAGCGCGAGCTGGCCGAGGAGGCGGGCGTCCAGGCGAGGGAGTGGCACGTCCTGGTGGACTACTTCACCTCGCCTGGCTGCCTGCAGGAGTCGCTGCGGGTGTTCCTGGCTCGCGGACTGGAGCCCGCGCCGCGTCCGGACGGCTTCGAGCTGGAGGGCGAAGAGGCCCACATGGACGTCGTCTTGGTGCCGCTCGACGACCTCGTGGACGCGATCTTCGCCGGACGCGTCCAGAACCCGACGATGGTCGTCGGCGCACTCGCCGCTCAGGCGGCCCTGCGGGGGGGACGCCTCCGCGACCTGCGGCGTCCTGATGCGCCCTGGGCCGCCCGCGACGCCAAACGCGACCGGGACGCCGAACGGGCGTAGCCCGATGTCGCGCTCGGCGAGGGCGCGCACGCGGTGGTGGTGGGCGGGGCGATCACGGATCCGGTCGGTGCGACGCGCTGGCTGGTCGGCGGCACGCCGTAGGTCGGCGCACCGGACGCCGCGCGTCCGGTGCATGATCGTCGCGTGCCCAGCATCCCGGACGCCGTCGACGCCTACCTGGCCCATCTGCGGGTGGAGGTGGGGGCGTCCAAGAACACGATCGGCTCATACGGACGCGACCTGCGGCGCTACGTCGATCACCTGGAGGCGTCCGGCGTGACCAACCTGGACGCCGTCGCCAGCGTTCACGTCGAATCGTTCGCGGCGGCGCTGCGGCAGGGCGGGGAGGACCGGCCGGGGCTCGCGGCCTCGAGCGTCGCCCGGGCCGTCGTGGCCGTGCGGTCGTTCCATCGGTTCGCGGTGCTGGACGGGACGACACCGGTCAACCCGGCCGCCGCCGTGAAGCCTCCTCAGCAGCCGAAGCGCCTGCCGCACGCGCTCTCGGTGGGCGAGGTACAGGCATTGCTGGACGCCCCGGACCGGACGACGCCGGTCGGGCTCAGGGACGCCGCGCTACTGGAGATCCTGTACGGCACCGGCGCCCGCATCAGCGAGGCCGTGGGCCTGGACGTCGACGACGTCTCCTCCCAGCTGGACGACCCGGGTCTCGGGCTGCGCCTGTTCGGTAAGGGGCGCAAGCAGCGCATCGTGCCGCTCGGCTCGTACGCCCGGACGGCGGTGGGGGACTACCTGGTGCGCGGGCGTCCGACGTTTCAGGCGCTGGCGAAGCGGCCGGGGCCGGCGCTGTTCTTGAACTCCCGCGGGGGACGGCTCAGCCGGCAGTCGGCGTGGCAGATCGTCCAGAAGGCGGCGGCGACGGCGCGGATCGCGGGGGAACTGGGTCCGCACGCCCTGCGCCATTCGTTCGCCACGCACCTGCTGGACGGCGGCGCCGACGTGCGTGTGGTCCAGGAATTGCTCGGTCACGCGTCCGTCACGACCACCCAGCTCTACACGCTCGTCACCTCCGAGCATCTGCGCGAGGTCTTCCTGACGTCGCACCCGCGGGCGCGCTGAGCTTCCGGGTCGGAAGGGCACGGCGGGACCGCTCCCACCCGCGGGCGCTGAGGCTACGAAGCCTCCACCACCGCATGATTTTCCCAACTGTGTCATGGACAACCGAGTAGAAGGTGGGAATGGGAGCGTCAACTCGCCTGACCCGCTCGGGCTCTCGTGGAGCCTCACCGCCTCATCTTGGGGGGCGGGCCAGTCTCGCTTGTGAGAAGCGTCCGGCGGCAGCGGGAGAGCGGAGCCGGCTCATACACTGTGCGCCGTGGTGAACAACGACCGACGCTATGTGCCGCCCCGCCGACGGCGCGACCGAAAAGTGCAGTGGGCGGTCCTCGCGCTCGTCGGGTTGTTGGCCGTGGTGATCGTCGTCCCGCAGATCCTGTCCCGGACTGTCGCGCTCACGGTGCCGACCGCGACGACGAAGACCGTCCAGGCGGGTTCGTCGGCCAAGCCCTCTACCAGTGCCCCCACGAGCGTCGCGACGAGCACAGCGCCCGCCGCCCCATCGGCCAAGGATCCCGTCTCCGGGCTGCGCTGGGTGACCTTGGCCGAGCTGCCGGCGCAGGCGTCCGACACGATGAAGTCGATCAAGGCCGGACCGCCTTACAAGTACCCCAAGAACGACGGCGTCGTCTACCACAACAGCGAGGGCATCCTGCCGAAGCAGAAGGACGGCTACTACCACGAGTTCACCGTCGTGACCCCGGGCGCCAGCACCCGCGGCGCGCGCCGGATCATCGCCGGCGGCCCCAAGATGGGCGTGACGAACGCCGAGTGGTACTACACCGACGATCACTACAGCAGCTTCGAGAGGATCCGCCCGTGACTCAGGCTCAGCCGACCAAGGGCGTCGTGACCACCTCGGTCCGGACGCCCGCCGACTTGGCCGCCCGCCTCACCGCGCAGGGCTGGCGCGTCGGCATCGTCTCCGGTGCGCCGACGAAGGCCGAGGCGTTGGCCGCCATCGGTAAGGCCCTCGATGTACCGTCCTACTACGGCAGGAACCTGGACGCCCTCACGGACTGCCTGCGTGATCTTGAGGCCCCGACGGCCCTGATCTGGGTCGGCTGGGAGCCCTTCGCCGTCTCGTCGCCGTCCGACTGGGGCAAGCTCGTCACGGTGCTCTCCGACCGCGTAGCCGAGGAAGGGACGCTGTTTTCGGTCCTCTTCTGCGTGGGTACCCCTGAAACCGATCTCCCGAGCCTGTAGGGCAGCTCAGTCGAGGCAGAACTCGTTGCCCTCGGGGTCGCGCAGGACGATGAAGCCCAGCGACAGTCCGCCCGGCTCGTGGCGCGTCAGCCGGGTGGCCCCCAGCCCGACGAGGCGATCGCACTCGACTTCCAGCAGTCGCATCCGCTCGGCCGGATCGGTCACACCAGGCGCTTTGCGCAGGTCCAGGTGCACCCGGTTCTTCGCCGTCTTGCCCTCGGGTACCTGTTGGAAGAACAGCCGCGGACCGACCCCCTCCGGGTCGTGGATGGCCGACGCCCGATTACGCTCGGCACCCGGGACGCCGCGAGCGTCCAGGAAGGCGTCCCAGGTCTCGAAGCCGGCAGGCGGGGCGTCCAGCTCGTAGCCGAGGGCGTCCGCCCAGAAGCGCGAGAGCGCAGCCGGGTCGGCCGCGTCGAACGTGACTTGCACCGTGGTTGCCATGGCGGAACGTTACCTCGGACCTCCTCGCAGCCAAGTCGGCATGTCGTCATTTCGACCACTAGAGTGTGCCCGATCGCACCGGCGGCGATTTGAAAGGAAGACGTGAGCGACCCCCTCTTCACCGACGACACCCCCGAGGCCCCGGACGGTCTTGGCCCCACCGGACGCCCCATGCCCGCGTTCCCGCCTCCGCCGCCTCCGCGCGAAGGTGCCAAGAAGGCCCTTGTCATCGCCCTGTGCAACCAGAAGGGCGGGGTCGGCAAGACCACCACGACCATCAACCTGGGCGCGGCGCTCGCCGAGACCGGACGCCGCGTCCTGCTCGTCGACTTCGACCCGCAGGGCTCGCTGTCGGTCGGCCTCGGCGTCAACCCCCACAACCTCGACCGGTCTATCTACAACCTGCTGCTCGGCCGCAACGTCGACACCGCGGACGTCATCCTGCCGACCCGCACGCCCAACCTCGATCTGCTGCCGGCCAACATCGACCTGTCGGCGGCCGAGGTCCAGCTGGTCTCCGAGGTGGCCCGCGAGCAGACCCTGCGCCGCGTTCTTCGCCCGGTCCGCAACGTCTACGACGTCATCCTCATCGACTGCGCCCCGTCGCTCGGCCTCCTCACCGTGAACGCGCTGACGGCGGCCGACCGCGTGCTCATGCCGCTGGAACTGGAGTTCTTCGCCCTCCGCGGCATCGCGCTGCTCACCGACACGATCGAGAAGGTGCAGGAAAGGCTGAACCCCGACCTCGAGATCCTCGGCATCCTCGGCACCATGTTCGACTCCCGGACGATCCACGGCCGCGAGGTGCTCGAGCGCGCCGTGGAGGCGTTTGGCGACGACGTCTTCCACACGGTGATCCGGCGGACGATCAAGTTCCCCGAGACCACCGTCGCCGGCGAGCCGATCACGTCGTACGCGTCCAGTTCGCCCGGCGCGGCCGCGTACCGCCAGCTCGCCCGGGAGGTGCTCGTCCGATGCCCCGGCGCGTAGACCTTCCTGGGGCGTCCGAGCTGTTCCGCCCCACCGCCGACAAGGCCGGACGCCCCGCGTCCAGCCCGCCTGCGGTCACCCCGCAACCGCTGGACGCCGCCCCGAACCCCACCGGACGCATCCGCCACGACGAGAAGATCACCGTCTACGTGAGCAGCGAGGAACTGCTGGCCCTCGAACAACTGCGGCTCACGCTGCGCGCCCACCACGGCGTCGCGGTGGACCGCGGTCGCATCGTGCGGGCCGCGATCGCCGAGGCGCTCGCCGATGTGCAGGCCAACGGGGCCGTCGCGCGCCTGATCCAGCGCCTGACGCAGTCCTGACGCACCCACGCCCGTGACCACCTCGACGTTCAACGTCACCCTGACGAACTTCACCGGACCCTTCGATCTGCTCCTGCAGCTGATCACCCGGCACAAGCTGGACGTCACCGAGGTCGCCCTCAGCGTGGTCACCGACGAGTTCATCACGCACGTCCGGATGGGCCAGTCGGGCGAGGAGCCGTGGGACCTCGACCAGACGACGTCCTTCATCGTCGTGGCCGCGACGCTGCTCGATCTGAAGGCCGCCCGGCTGCTGCCCCAGGGTGAGGTGGACGACCCTGAGGAGCTGGCCGTCCTGGAGGCCCGCGACCTGCTGTTCGCGCGGCTGCTGCAGTACCGGGCCTTCAAGGCCATGGCCGCGCTGTTCGCGGCCACCTTCGAGGACCAGGGACGCCGCCACGCCCACCCCGGCGGCCTCGAAGACCAGTTCCGCGCGCTGCTGCCCGAGGTCGAGCTCAACGTCGAACCGGACCAGCTCGCCTGGCTCGCCGCCCGCGCGATGGCGCCCAAGGAGGCGCCCGAGATCAGCTTCACCCACCTGCACGCGCCGAAGGTCAGCGTCGCCGAGCAGGCCGAGATCATCGTGCGGCGGCTGCGCAGGTCCGGGACGACCACCTTCCGCGCGCTCGTGGCGGACGCCGAGGAGCGTAACGTCGTCGTCGCGCGCTTCCTGGCCCTGCTGGAACTGGCCCGCCAGCGCGCTGTGGCGTTCGAGCAGGTCACGGCGCTCGGCGAGCTCACCATCCGCTGGACCGGCACGGGTGAGGGCGAGATCGCCATCGCCGACGAGTTCGACGGCGAGCCGTCACCGGCGCAGACACCCATCGATCGCGAAGGAGAAGCATGACCGAGGACCAGGCCGCCGCGGCGGCGTCCGAGGAGACGGCGAAGCCGGCCGACGGCTTCGACATCGATCCTTCGACGATCACCGGCCCGCTGGAGGCGCTGCTGTTCATGGCGACCGAGCCCATGCCGACGGCCGAGCTGGCTCAGGCGTTGGACGTGCCCAAGCCGGTCGTCTGGCAGGCGCTGGACGAGCTTCGCGCGTTCTATGACACCTCCGGACGCGGGTTCGAGCTGCGGGAGGTGGGCACCGGCTGGCGCTACTACACCCGCCCCGAGCATCACGACGTCATCGCGCGCTGGCTGCTGGAGGGCCAACACGGACGCCTCAGCCAGGCCGCCCTCGAGACCCTCGCGGTAATCGCCTACCTGCAACCGATCTCGCGGTCGCGGGTGAGCGCCGTCCGCGGGGTGAACGTGGATGGCGTCGTGCGCACCTTGGTCACCCGCGAGCTGATCGAAGAGACCGCTCGCGACCCCGAGACTGGGGCGATGCTCTTCTCCACCACGGCGACGTTCCTGGAGAAGATGGGGCTCACCAGCCTCGACCAGCTCCCGCCGATCGCGCCGCACCTGCCGGAGGCGTCCGCGCTGGAGGCCGAGCTCAGTGGTTTGGCGAGCCTGGCCGATCTGGGCGAGGATGCGACCATGACATCCTCGCCCTCCTCGCCGAACTCCGCTCCACCGCCCGAGGTCGCCGACGAGTGGGCCGACGAGCAGGTCGCCGAGTCCCAGGCCCACGCTGAGGACGACGCCCGCCGCGACGTCGCCATCCCGGACGCCGCCGAGCTCGACCGCCTGTCGGATCCGGCATGACGAGCGCGGACGCCGAGGGCATCCGGCTGCAGAAGGTGCTGGCCCAGGCCGGCGTGACCTCCCGTCGCAACGCCGAGATCATGATCGACGAGGGACGCGTCGAGGTGAACGGCGAGGTCGTTATGGAGCAGGGCCGCCGCGTCGACCCCGACCGGGACGCCATCCGCGTCGACGGCAAGCGGATCCCGCCGCCGCGCCGCCATGCCTACTACGTGTTCAACAAGCCGCGCGGCGTCGTCTCGACGATGGACGACGACCAGGACCGCGCGTCCATCGCGCACTACACGACGGTCCCGAACCTGCGGAAGCTGGCCCTGCGTCACGTCGGACGCCTCGACACCGACACCGAGGGCATGCTCTTCCTCTCCAACGATGGCGACTTCATCAACCGGGTGACGCACCCCAGCTACGAGCTGCAGAAGACCTACGTTGCCGAGGTGTCCGGGATGGTCGACAAGAAGCTGGCGGACCGGCTGAAGAAGGGCATCATGCTCGACGACGGCCCCATCAAGGCCGACCGGGTCAAGGTGGGGGCCACGTCCGGCAACAAAACGATGGTGACGATCGTCCTGCACTCGGGCCGCAACCACATCGTGCGCCGCATCTTCGAGGCGGTGGGGCATCCGGTGCGGGCGCTGACGCGCGTCCAGATCGGTCCGGTGAAGATGGGCCAGCTCAAGGTGGGTGAGATGCGCGAGCTCACCAGCGACGAGCTCGGCGCCTTGCTGGACGCCGTCAAGCTCTAGCCCGCCATGGGCAGGCGCGTCTACGGGCTCGAGACCGAGTACGGGCTGAGCGCCCGGACGCGTCCGCCGGGGGCGTCCGACTGGAAGCGCCTGACGTCCGACGAGGCCGCGAGGGCGCTGTTCGCGCCGATGGTCAACGCGTGCGCGACCACGGGAGCCTTCCTGAGCAACGGCGGTCGGCTCTACCTCGATGTGGGCAATCACCCCGAGTACGCCACGCCCGAGTGCACGTCGATCGACGACCTGGTGGTGGCCGAGCGGGCCGGGGACGAGTTGATGGTCGCGCTGGCCGCCCAGGCCACTGACCTCGAGGCCCAGGCCGGACGCGACACCGAGTTCCGCCTCTTCAAGAACAACGTGGACTCGTACGGCAACACCTACGGCTCGCACGAGAACTACCTGGTCGATCGGGCCACCGACCCGGACGCGCTGACCGCCTGGCTGGTGCCGTTCCTGGTCAGCCGGCAGGCGATCGCCGGAGCCGGACGCTGGCACCGCGGACGGTTCACCGTGAGCCAGCGCTGCGACGCGCTGGCCGACGTCGTGTCGAACCAGACCACGCGCAGCCGACCGCTCATCAACACGCGCGATGAGCCGCACGCCGACCCGTCGCGGTACCGCCGCCTGCACGTCATCTCGGGGGACTCCAACCTGGATGAATCGTCCGCCTGGCTGAAGTACGCGAGCACCGAGCTGGTCCTGCGCCTGGCCGAGTCCGGACGCCCAGCGCCCGTCAGCATCGACGACCCGGTCGCCGCTCTGCGTCGCTGGGGACGCGACCCGCGCGAGGCGTCCGAGATCCAGGCACGCTACGCCGAGCTGAGCGGGGAGGTCGCCGAGGGCCTCGAGGACGCCTCCGCCGCCTGGCGGGACGCGTCCGTGGTGCCCGAATGGGCGCACAAGCGGCGACTCATCGAGGCCCACCGCGAGCGCCATTCCTTGTCGGACGCCGATCCGCGGCTCGACGCCCTGGACCTGCGCTGGCACGCCCTCGGCACTGACCCGCAGGGGCGTCCGCTCGGGCTCGCCCGGCTCCTGGAGGCCCGCGGCGAGCTAGCCCGGCTGACCGACCCGGTGGCGGTGGCCGCCGCCCGCGAGGTCGCCCCGGGTCCCGGCAGGGCGCGCCTGCGCGGATGCCTCATCGCCGCGGCCAAGCAACACGGCCGCGAGAACACGGTCGACTGGGCGTCCTTCGTGGTACATGACCTGCCCGCGTCCCTGCGCCTGGACGACCCGTTCGTCGAGTCGGACGCCGAGGTCGACGCCCTGGTCGAGCGGATGCGCGCCGAGCCTCGGCGGCGCACCGTCGGTGGATTCCGGCCCCCACAGTGAGGACGGCTAGGCTGCCGGGGTGCGTACATCTGTCTGGGTCACTGCTGCGTCGACCACCATCCTTGCCCTTGCCCTGACCGCCTGCGGCGGACCGTCGGCGACGGTGAGTCCGGCGGCGAGCGCGAGCGCCGCGGCGTCCGCCAACACGACCCCGACGCCGGAGCCCACCGCGCATCCGTCCATCGCGCCGTTGACCTCGATCGACGGGATCACGGTCGACGGCGAGTTCGGCAAGGCGCCCGCGATTTCGTTCACCGCACCCTTTGCGATCGACGCGACCAAGTCGAAGGTGCTGAAGGCCGGCACGGGTCCGGTCGTGGCCGAGACGAACTACGTCGACGTGAACTACCAGGGCGTGAACGCCTACACCGGCAAGACTTTCGACAGTTCCTTCACGCGCGGGCAGAGCGCTCAGTTCCCGCTGAGCGGCGTCGTCGCCGGCTTCAAGACCGGGCTGGTCGGCAAGCACGTGGGCGACCGCGTGCTCGTCGTGATGCCCGGCAAGGACGGCTACGACGGCAGCGGTGGCAGCGGTGATGGCAGCATCCTGATCGGCGACTCCCTGGTGTTCGTGGTCGACATCCTCGACATCGACTACGCCAAGCCCTACGGCACCCCCGTCGCGCCGAAGGCCGGGCTGCCGACGGTCGCCGTGGACGCCAATGGCGTGCCGAGCGTGACCATCAACTCCGCGACGGCTGCTCCGACGGCCACCGTCATCGAGCCGCTCATCGCGGGCAGCGGGACGCGCAAGGTCGCGGCGACCGACTCGATCGCCGTCCACTACCGCATGTACTCGTGGAAGACGGGCAAGCTGCTCACGGACAGTTTCGCCGATCCCGACTCGGGGAACCTGTCCGACGCCTTGCCTTGCTGGAAGGAGGGGCTGGTCAACCAGCCCCTGGGCTCGCGCATCATGCTCGTCTGTCCGCCGGTCAGCGGCTTCCCGTCCGGCAACCCCACGCCCGCGGTGGAGGCCGGCGACACGGTCGTGTTCGTCGTTGATCTGATGTTCGCCCAGCCCAACCAGTAACCTCGTCGGACCATCGAACCGAGGGAGCGCCCATGAACTTCGAAAAGGTTGTCTTCGGCTTCTTCGTGCTCCTGGCGGCCACGCTCAACTTCGGCTATGTCACGGGCGAGATCGGCAATCCGGCGCATCACAACGAGCTTGAGTTGTATGCGGCGATCGTCGTCAACATCGTCGTCGTCGTCCTGAAGCTGGGTGATCGGACGCAGATGGGTGCCATGCATCTCGCGTCCAGCCTGGTGGCGTCCATTCAGTTGCTCGTCGCGGGCGTCCAGTGGGTGTGGGAGACGCAGGCGAAGGGCATCGCCTCGATGGACGTCTCCCCGCACGCCATGAGCAGCGTGGTGTCGCTGGCCCTCGGGGCGCTGCTGGCGAACATCGTGTCGGTCGTGCTCATGGTGATCGAGACGGCCAACTTCCGGCGTCGGGTCTGAGCGGTGGGGCAGCCGGCTCCGGCGCGTCCGAGGTCGCCCCGGACGGTCCTGCGCCGCGTCAACGTGCGGCTGCCGGCCGCGTCGGCGCCCGCGGACGCACTCTTCATCCTGATGCGGCGCGTCCGCGGACCGTTGATCCTGGTCATCGCAATGTTCTCCCTCGACGTCGTCGGGATGACGTTGATGCCGGGGGCGGACAACGACGGCAACACCTACTACATGACGATCTTCGACGCGTTCTACTTCTGGAGCTACGCGGCGACCACGATCGGCTTCGGCGAGACCCCGTACAACTTCACCGTCGCCCAACGCATGTGGGTCACGTTCGGCATCTACAACTCGGTCATCTGCTGGGCCTTCGCGCTGGGCTCGATGCTGAGCCTGTTCTCCGACCGCGCCTTCCAGCGCGCGATCCGGCTTCAGCGCTTCGGGCGTCAGGTACGCCTCCTGCGTGAGCCGTTCCTGATCATCGCCGGCTACGGCCAGATGGGACGCCGCGTCGCGGAGACCTTGGACGCCGCCCAAGGCCGTCGCCTCGTCGTCATTGACACCGACGAGCGGGCGCTCGATCAGCTGGCCAGCGGCAGGCTCAGCGTCGACGTGCCGGCCGTGGACGGGGACGTCCGCGAACCCACGACGCTCGCCCTTGCGGGGCTGACCCAGCCCTACTGCGAGGGCGTCTTGGCGTTGACGCACGACGACGCGGTCAACATGGCCGTGGTGATGGCGGTGCAGCTGCTGCGGCCTGAGGTGCCGGTCTACGCCCGGGCCAACGACCGGGCGATCGCCGCCACCATGCACGACTTCAAGTGCGATGCCGTCATCAACCCCTACGACCGATTCGGCGACTACCTGCAGTTGCGGCTCAGTCGCCCCACCACGTATCGGCTCGTGACGTGGCTGCTCGCCCCCTACGACGAGCCGCTGGGCAAGCCGCTCCGCTCGGTCCCGGCGGGCCGCTGGGTGGTGGCGAGCGACGATCACTTCGGCACCGAGCTGGCCGCTGACCTCCGCGGCATCGCCGAGAACGTCGATGTCGTCGACGTCGGACGCGACCTGCCACCCATGACCGATGTCGTCGGATTCATCGCCGGGGGCCGGGACGAGAACCGCAACCTGGCCTTGGCGGCGCACGCGCGACTGGACAATCCGGACGTCTACATCGCGATCCGGGCCAGCTCGGAGTCGCTGGCGCCCTTGCTCACGGCGTTCGCGCCTGACACGGTCTTCATCCCGTCCAAGCTGACCGCCCAAGAGGCGTTGGCCCGCGTCGTGACGCCCGACTTCTGGGCCTTCTTCCAGCACGCCTTTGGCCAGGACGAGCAGTGGTCCGAGGAGCTCCTGGACCGGCTGGTCGAGCGCCAGGGTGAGGGGTCGCCGGCGAGCCGCCGGTTCGTCCTCAACGCGACTGACGCGCCCGGCGTCGTCCACTGGCTCGCGCACGAGACGCTCACCTTGGCCGATCTGCTCCGCGACCCCGCCGACCGCGATCAGCCCCTGAGCCTCGTGCCCTTGATCCTGACCCGGGGGGCCCGGGACGAGTTCGTGCCCAGTGACGACACCGTGCTGCAGGTGGGCGACGAAATCGTGATGGCCGGACACGACGGCGCTATGGCCTCCCTGGAGCAGACCCTGTTCCACCCGTCCGCGGTGGAGTACGTCGCCACCGGACGCATCGTGCCCTCGACCTGGCTGTTTCGGCGCCTCAGCCCCCGCGTCCAGAACGTCTGATCAGCCGTAGAGCCACGGCTCCCGGGGCATGCGCGCCGGATCCCAGCGCGCCAGCAACTCGTCAGCCGAGATCGGTTCCGCGGGCTGGTTGAGGCCGAGCGAGTGGCCGAGCAGCGACCGGACGCCGTCGGCGCCGATCCCCGCGTCCGCGAGGTCGGCGAGCGTGACGGCCCCGTCGCGCTTGGCGAGGCGGCGTCCCGTCTGGTTCAGCACGAGCGGCACGTGGGCGTACTGGGGCGCCCCGCCGCCGAGGCGTCCGATCAGCCACGCCTGCCGCGGCGAGCTCGACAGCAGGTCGTCGCCGCGGACGACCTGATCGACGCCCTGGGCGAGGTCGTCGACGACGACGGCCAGGTTGTAGGCGTACGCGCCGTCGTTGCGGCGGACCACGAAGTCATCCACCAGGCCGGTCACGGGTCCGTTCCACAGGTCGGTGACCGTGCTGGACGCCCCGGCCGCTCCGATCCGTAAAGCGGGCGGACGCCCCCGGCGCCGGTCCGCCGCCTCGGCGTCCGACAGCCCCCGGCAGGTGCCGCCGTAGGGGCGATAGCCGTCGTCGTGCGGGGCGGATGCCGACTCGGCGATCTCGCGGCGGGTGCAGAAGCACTCGTAGGTGGGCAGGTGGGCCAGGGCGTCCGCGTACAGGTCGATCCGGTCCGACTGCCGGACCACCTCGCCGTCCCAGTCGAGGCCCAGAGCGGCCAGGTCGCGCAGCTGCCGGTCGGCCACCCCGGACGCGGCGGCGACGCGGTCGGCGTCCAGGTCCTCGATGCGGACGATGAAGCGGCGTCCGGTGGAGCGGGCCATCAGCCAGGCCACCAGGGCGGTTCGCAGGTTGCCCAGGTGCAGGTCGGAGGTGGGGCTGGGCGCGAAGCGGCCGGCCGGTGAGAGCTGCATGGGACGAAACTACCGGTGACGTCTCCCGACCGGCCCAGCGACCCAGTCACGACCACGGATTCGACGCGGCCCGGCGACGTCACCGTCCCATCTGGCCGGGGAGTGTCGCCGCCGTGCCGCTGCTCAGGCCCGGTTAGGCTGGCACGTCGAGCGGGAAGGGGGCGGAGGTGTCGGCGAGGAAGTCCGAGCGGATCATGAACCTGACGATCTGCCTGCTGATGGCGCGTCGGTTCCTGCCGCGCGAGAGCATCCGCGAGGCCGTCGAGGGCTACCACGGGCTGTCGGACGCGGCCTTCGAGCGCACGTTCGAGCGCGACAAGGAAGAGCTGCGGGCGATGGGCGTCCCAATCGAGACCGGCAGCGACTCGGTGCTCTTCCCCGACGAGGTGGGCTACCGCATCCGCCGGGCCGATTTTGAACTGCCGCCGCTGGAGTTCAGCGCGGGGGAGACGGTCGCCCTGGGGCTGGCGTCCACCGTCTGGGACCAGGCCCGCGTGGCCGACGATATGGTCCGGGCGGTCGCCAAGCTGCGGGCAGCCGGCGTCGAGCCGGACGCCGACCGCGCGGCCCACCTGGCCCCCAGCCTCGCCGCGCACGAGGCAGCGTTCGAGCTGCTCTGGCAGGCGACCAACAGCCGGACGCGCGTCCGCTTCACCTACAAGGGCGTGGAGCGGGTCGTAGAGCCCTGGTTCCTGGCAAACCGGCGGGGGGCCTGGTACCTGCTGGCCTTCGATACGACGCGTTCGGATCGCCGCCTCTACAAGGTGGCCCGCGTCGAGGGCGAGGCCACGGTTGTCGGAGAGGCGCAGGCGTACGCCGTTCCTGAGATCGACCTCGAGGCCGCCTTTGCCGCCCTGGAGCCGCGTTCGGCCGACCTCTGGGCCGTGGTGGCGATCGCCGACGGCCGGGCTCCGGAGCTTCGGCGGCGCGCCGAGCCGATCCCCGGGGACGCCCCGGCAGGACGGAGCCTGTTCCGTCTGGCCTACTCCGAGGACCGCGACCCGGTGGGCGAGCTGGCGGCCCACGGCGCCGATGTCCTCATCGTGGGGCCGGAGTCACTGCGGGCCGCCGTGATTGACCACCTGCGTGGCGTGGTCGGCCTGGAGGCGTCGTGACGTCAGCCGACCAGGTGGCCCGACTGTTGGCCCTCGTTCCCTACCTGCAGCAGCATCCGGACGCCGACGTCCGGGTGACCGCAGCGTTGTTCAACACCACCCCGAGGCAGCTGGTCGCGGACCTCAAAGTGCTCTGGTACTGCGGCCTCCCGGGCGGCCTGCCTGGCGACCTCATCGAGATCGACATGGACGCGGTCGAGCTCCACGGACGCATCCGGCTCTCGAACGCCGGGTTCCTCGCGCGCCCGGTCCGGTTCACCCTGGACGAGGCCATGTCGCTGGCGGTCGCCCTGCGGGCGCTGCTGGAGCTGGGCGACTCGGGCCTGAAGACGGCGGTCCAGTCCGCCCTGGTCAAGCTGGAAGCCGTGATCGGCACCGAGGCGCGCGTCGGCGTCCGGTTGGCCGGGGGAGAGGACGAGACCAGGGACGCCCTGGCAGCTGCGCTGGCTCGCGGCGTGGCCGTCCGCCTGGACTACCACGGGCCGTCACGCGGAGTCGCGACCAGGCCGCTCGTGGACCCGGAACGCATCGTCGTCCGAGATGGCTACGCCTACCTGGACGCGTGGAGCCACGAACGGGGTGCCTGGCGAAGCTTCCGGCTCGACAGGATCGTCGCCGTGACGCCCACCGACCGGCCGGTGTCGGACCACGGGGCTCCGCCGAGCCCGGCGGGCGGCTGGCTGGATCATCGGCAGGACGCCGTCGAAGTGACGCTGGAGCTCGCCCCCGAGGCTCGCTGGGTCACGGAATATCACCCCATCCGCTCGGCCGTCATCAAGCCTGACGGCGCGGTGAGTGTCACGCTGCTGGTCGCGGACCCCGCCTGGCTGCGGCGCCTGCTGCTGCGCCTCGGGCCGGCGGTGCTGCGGGTCGAGCCGCCCGCGGCGGCGGCGTCCGCTGCGGAGGTGGCCCGCGAGGCACTCGACCTGTACGAGTCTTAGCGCGCGCTGAGGGGTGGCGGCGCTTCGTGGGGCGGCTACCCTGTGCCGTGCATCTACACTGATGCGGGCACAGCGTCGATCTCGAAGGAGCAAAGCATGCCGAACCTAGGTGGCTGGGAATGGGTCATTCTCGCCGTCGTCGCTCTCATCCTGTTCGGCGGGACGAAGATCTCCGGCTTCGGTAAGAACGCTGGCAAGGCGATCCGCGAGTTCAAGGAGGAGTCGCAGATCCAGTCGAAGGCCGACAAGGCACGCGCGGACGCCGAGGCGAGCATCGTGCACGATGCCGAGCTGGTCGATCCGCCGAAGAAGCCCGACGTCTCGGCCTAGCTGACCTATGGCCCGGCTGAACCTGGGCTGGCTCAAGCCCCCCAAGGTCCCGGCTGACGGTGTCATGTCCCTCGCGGACCATCTCCGCGAGTTCCGTTATCGGGTGGTGGTGTCCGCGCTCGCGATCATCGCGGGCATGATCGGCGTCGCGTTCTTCTGGCGTCCGCTGTTCAACCTGATGGTTGGCCCGCTGATGATGGCTCGGGATGTTCTCAAACAGACGAACCCGAACATCAACACAGTGTTGACCATGGAGGACTACACCCAAGGCTTCTTCCTGATCCTCCAACTGTGTCTCGTCGGTGGACTCGTCCTGACGAGTCCCTTCTGGCTCTACCAGGCGTGGGCGTATATCGTTCCCGCACTGTTGCAGAAGGAGAAGCGCATTGCGCTGTCCTTCATTGCCGTCGCGGCCCCCCTCTTCATCTTCGGCTGCCTCGTTGCCTATTGGGTGATGCCTCAAGGCATCATCGTCATGCTGCAGTTCACCCCCGACAATCTCGGCATCTTGAACATGCTCCGCGTCAACAACTACCTGAGTCTGCTGCTCCAGCTGATGGTCGTCTTCGGCATCGGGTTCCTGGTTCCCGTGTTCGTGGTCGCGTTGAACCTGGTGGGCATCATCTCCGGCGCGATGCTGAAGAAGGCCCGCACCGGCGTCATCTTCGGCACGTTCGTCTTCGGCGCGGCGGCCACGCCCGGCGCCGATCCGTTCTCGATGTTGGCCTTGGCCATCCCGATGATGCTGCTGTTCTTGATCGCCGAGGCGCTTTGCCACGCCAACGACAAGCGCCGCGCCCGCAAGATCGCGGCCGAAGAGAAGGCGGACGCCGAGCGCCGGGCGTTGACTCCGTGACCGAGTCGAGGCGTCGGCTGACGCTCCTGGTCAACCCATCCTCCGGACGCGGCAAGGCTCGCCGCCTGCTGCCCAGGGTTGTCGCAGAACTGGGCAGAATCCTTCCGGACGCCGACGTCACCGTCCGCCTCACCACCGACTACGCGGACGCCCGCGCGCAGGCGTCCAGGGTGATCGGGGAGGCGTCCGGCAGCGACGGGCTGCTGATGATGGGCGGCGACGGCATGACGTCCATCGGCCTCAACGCCGCGGCGCAGAGCGGCGTGCCGCTCGGCATCGTGCCCGCCGGCACGGGCAACGACTTCTGCCGCGGCGTCAGGCTGCCCACCACGGTGGACCAGGCGCTGGCCGTCATCGCCGCCGGCCACACCGAGGACCTCGACCTGATGAGCGTCGACGGTGAGCTCGTGGACGGCTCGCAGCGGCGGTGGGTGGGCTCGATCCTGTCCAGCGGCTTCGACGAGAAGGTCAACTGGCGCAACAACCACCTGCCGATCAGCCTCGGCGCACCGTCGTACGCGTACTCGGTGATCATCGAGTTGGCCAAGTTCAAGCCCTTGCCGTACCGCATCGAGATCGACGGATCTCCGCGCGAGCTCGATGCGATCTTGATCGCCGTCGGAAACGCCGGCGTCTTCGGCGGTGGCATGAAGGCCTGCCCGGACGCCGACGTGCGGGACGGCCTGCTGGACGTCACCATCGTTCACCCGGTCGGACGCAGCACCCTGATCAAGCTGCTGCCGCGCCTGTTCGACGGCACGTTCGTGAAGCATCCGGCGGTCGAGCTCCTGCGCGCCACCGAGGTCGGCATCGACGGCGACGGCCTGTTCGGCATGGCCGACGGCGAGGAGCTCGGACGCCCCCCGTTCACCTGCCGCGCCGTCCCCGGGGCCATCAGGCTCTACACACCCGCCCCGGCCTGGCCGTCCTGACCGATCCCCTAGGGTGTGGCAGGTGAGTGCCGCCCCCGCCTTGGGACCCAGCTTCGCCGCCTTCGCCGCGGGCTACGACTTCGCCCTGGACGACTATCAGGTCGAGGCCTGCGCGCACATCGAGGCCGGCTCCGGCGTCCTGGTGGCGGCGCCGACGGGCGCCGGAAAGACCGTCGCGGGGGAGTTCGCCGTCTTCCTGGCCCTGCAGCGCGGACGCAAGTGCTTCTACACGACCCCGATCAAGGCGCTGTCGAACCAGAAGTACCACGACCTGGTCGAGCGCTACGGCGAGGCCAACGTCGGACTCCTCACCGGCGACACCTCGCTCAACGGCGAGGCGCCCGTGGTCGTCATGACGACCGAGGTCCTGCGGAACATGATCTACGCCCGGTCCCGCACGCTCGACGGCCTGGGCTTCGTGGTGATGGACGAGGTCCACTACCTCGCCGACCGCTTCCGCGGCGCGGTCTGGGAAGAGGTGATCATCGGGCTCGCCGAGAGCGTCCAGCTCATCGCCCTGTCCGCCACCGTGTCGAACGCGGAGGAGTTTGGTGCCTGGCTGGCCGAGGTCCGCGGCGCGGTGGCGATCGTGCTGAGCGAGCGGCGTCCGGTGCCGCTGTTCCAACACGTCATGGTCGGACGCCGCATCTACGACCTGTTCGAGGACTCCGGACGTGAGGTCAACCCCGAGCTGACCCGGCTGGCCAAGGAGGAGTCGAAGTACGTCCGCGACGACTCCCGTCGGGGTCGCGGACGCCGTCAGCGCGACCGCATCGACGCCAACCAGGCCAAGCGCGGCAACGACCGCCCAAATCTGGTCCCGCGGCGCGACGGGGCCATCGAGAAACTCGCCGCCGAGGGTCTGCTGCCCGCGATCTACTTCATCTTCTCCCGCGCCGGCTGCGACGCCGCCGTGGGACAGCTGATGAACTCGGGGCTTCGGCTCACCACCCCCGCCGAGCGCGACGCGCTCGACGACATCGCGGCGCGACACGTGGCGTCCCTCAGCGACGACGACCTGGAGGCGCTCGGCTGTCGCAGCTTCGCCGAGGCGCTGCGCCGAGGCGTCGCGGCGCACCACGCCGGGCTGCTGCCCGCCTTCAAGGAGGCCGTCGAGGAGGCGTTCGTCCGCGGCCTGGTGAAGGTGGTCTTCGCGACGGAGACGCTCGCACTGGGCATCAACATGCCGGCCCGCACGGTCGTGCTGGAGAAGCTGGTCAAGTTCAACGGTGACGCGCACGTCGACATCACGCCGGGGGAGTACACCCAGCTCACCGGACGCGCCGGCCGCCGCGGCATCGACGTCGAGGGGCATGCCGTCGTGCTGTGGCAGCGCAACTTCGATCCGCGCATGGTGGCCGGCCTGGCGTCCCGACGAACGTACCCCCTGCGATCGTCGTTCTCGCCGACGTACAACATGGCCGTCAATCTTGTGGGCAGTGTCGGACGCGAGCGCGCCCGCACGCTGCTGGAGCAGTCGTTCGCCCAGTTCCAGTCGGACGCCTCCGTCGTGGGCCTGGCTCGGACGGTCGCCCGCAACACCGAGCGGGCGGCCGAGCATTGGGCCAAGGCCGTCTGCGACCGCGGCGACTTCACCGAGTACGCCGAGCTGCGAGCCGAGATCGGAGGCCTCGAGGCCGCGTCGGCCCGGGCGCGCAAGGACGACCGCCGGGCGGAGACGCTCTCGGCCCTGCTGGAGTTGCGTCCGGGCGACATCATCAATGTGCCGTCCGGGCGCTACGCGGGCTGGGTGCTCGTGGTCGATCCGGGGCTCGGCAACACCCGCGAGGGCCCGAAGCCGCTGGTCATGACCACGGAGCGTCAGCTCAAGAAGTTGACCATCACCGACATCCCCGCTCCGCCGGTCGTCGCCGGACGCCTACGGGTGCCCAAGCACTTCGACCCGCGCCAGGCCGCCGACCGGCGCAACCTGTTCGCGGCGTTCTCCAGCAAGCTGCGCGAGGTCGACCTGACGCCGACGGCGTCCGGACGCGGTGAGGTGGACGCCGACACGGCCGCTCGGATCGCCGACCTTCGCCACGAGCTCAAGAGCCATCCGTGCCACGGCTGCCCCGACCGCGAGGAGCATGCCCGCTGGGCCGAACAGGCCCTGCGCCTCGAGCGCGACAGCGCGACGCTCCGCGCGGCGTCCGAGAAGCGCACCAACACGATCGCGACCCGCTTCGACCGCATCTGCACAGTGCTCGAGGCGCTGGGCTACCTCGAGGAGGGTGGCCGCGCCGTGACCCCGGCCGGACGCCTCCTCGCCCGCATCTACTGCGAACTCGATCTCGTCGCGGCCGAGTGCATCCGCGCGGGCCTGTTCGACGAGCTGACCGCGCCGGAACTGGCGGCCGTGGCGTCCACTCTGATCTACGAATCGCGCGGCGGCGATCAGCGGCGTCCGGCGCGGATGCCGAACCGGTCCACCGAGATCGCGCAGTCGGCGCTGCGGACGGTGTGGCGCGAGGTCGGACTGCTGGAGCGCGATCACAAGCTCGACAAGGGCCGCGACCCCGACATCGGCTTCGCCGAGGCGGTGTTCGCCTGGGCGTCCGGGGAGCCGCTCGCCGACGTCCTCTACAGCTCGGACCTGACCGCCGGCGACTTCGTCCGCTGGACCCGTCAGGTCATCGACCTGGCCGGCCAACTCGCGGACGCAGCGGGCCCCGGCCCGCTGCGCGAGACGTCTCGCGAGGCGATCGTCCGGATGCGGCGCGGCGTCGTGGCCGCCGCGTACGACGAAGACGACTGAGACCCTCGCCCCACGCTACGGGGCGGCGTCGACACTCGGCCGGCGCAGGTGAGCGGGTTGTGGCCCGGTCAGGAGTAGGCTCACCCGATCCCGTCCGGACATTCGACGAAGAAGGTCCACGAAGTGAGTTTTGCCGTCCTGGCACTGATCTGCGCGGTCGCGCTGCTCGGTCCGTTGCTCTCCCTGCCCCGATTCCGGATCCCCGTGGTCATCGGCGAGCTGGCCGTCGGCATCGTGCTCGGACGGACGGGCCTCGAGGTGCTCGACTCGTCCAACGAGACGCTGGCCTTCATGGGAGCGATCGGGTTCGCCCTGGTGATGTTCGTCGCCGGCACGCACGTGCCGGTGCTCGATCCGGCCATCCGGCGGGGCATCGGCCGCGGTGCCCTGCGCGCCGCGGCCGTGGGCGTCCTGGCGGTGCCGGTGGGCCTGGGCATCGCGGCCCTGTTCGGCGACGATCATGGCTGGCTCTACGCGGTGCTGCTCGCCTCGTCGTCGGCAGGACTGGTCCTGCCCGTGCTGGGCGGCGTTAAGGTCACCTCGACCGTGGGCCTGGAGTTCCTCACCCAGATCGCCATCGCGGACACCGCCTGCATCGTGCTGCTGCCGCTCGCGATCGACCCGGCGAATGCGGGCCGTGCCGCCCTCGGCACCGTGGCCGTGGGACTCACCGCCGGCGCGTTCTACCTCTTCTTGAACTGGGCGGAGAAGACCGGACGCCGCAGGACCGTCCACGACATCTCCGAGAAGCGGAAGCTCACGATCGAGTTGCGGGTGGTGCTCGTGATGCTCTTCGCCCTCACCGCGATCGCGGGCGCCCTGCACGTCTCCGTGATGCTGTCCGGCTTCGCCATGGGCATCGTCGTAGCCGCCGTGGGGGAGCCCAAACGCATGGCCAACCAGATGCTCGCGCTCACCGAGGGCTTCTTCGCCCCGATCTTCTTCGTGTGGCTGGGCTCGTCCCTCGACCTTCGCGCGTTGGCCGGGCATCCCCAGGGGATCGCGCTCGGGCTCGCCCTCGGGTTCGGGGCGCTGCTGGTCCACGGCCTGCTGGCCCTCACCGGCCAGCCCGTGCCGCTGGCGCTGACGACGGCGGCTCAGCTCGGCGTCCCGGTCGGCGCCGCCGCGCTGGGCACGCAACTCGGGATCTTCACCGACAGCGAGCCCACGGCGATGCTGCTGGGCGCGTTGGTCACGGTGGTTGCGGTGACGATCCTGGCGCCGCGGATGCAGGCCGCCGTCGCCCCGAAGCTCGTCCCGGCTACGGCGCCGGACTGAGCTTCGAACAGCCCAGCAGGCCCTGCCGAGCGGCGTTCAGCCGGGCGACGCCCGCGGCGTCCGGCACGTAGGGCAGGCCGCTGGCGCCGATCAGCATCGGCTGCCAGTCCTCCTTGGTGATGACCGACGCGGACGCCGCCGCGCCGGCCGCGCGCTTGGCGGCGACCCGCTGCTTGTCGATCGAGATGGTCAGCACGCCGGTCGCCGGCTGGCTTGGCACCAGCCACCAGGTGAAGCTGCCGAGGCCGTAGTTCACGTACGTGTCCTTGGTCCAGCCCCCGGCCTGGACGCGGTGGCTATGGCCCCCGATGACCGCGTCGGCGCCCGCGTCCGCGAGCAGGGTCACGACCTCGACCTGCTTCGGCGTGGGGCATGTCTGCCCTTCCTCCCCGTAATGGAGGAAGGCAACGACGACGTCGTAGCGGGCGGAGGCGTCCTTGACCGCCGCGAGGAACCGCTTGGCCGAGGTGGACTGGTACGGCTTGACCAGCGCCGCGACACCCGGCTTGGTCGCGGACGCGGTGAAGAGGTTGGTCGTCTCCTCCTTCAGCGCGCTGGCGTTGAAGACGGCGATGCTCACCCCGTCGACGGTGAAGGTGGCGGGAGACAGCGCCTGGTCGAGGTTCTGGCCGATGCCGATGACCTTGAGGGGAGCGCCAGGCAGAGCCTTCATGGTGTCGACCAGCCCGACGGGTCCGAAGTCGGCGCCGTGGTTGTTGGCCATGCCCGCGACATCGACTCCGGCGTTGGCCAGCGTTGTCAGCGCAGACTCGGGCGCCCTGAAGGTGAACTGCTTGCCCGCAATAGGGGTGCCGCGGGTCGTGACGGCCGTCTCGAGGTTCACGACCGTGATGTCCGCGCGGGACAGGTAAGGCTTGAGGGACGACAGCCCGTTCGGGTCTGCCGCCACGGCGCGCAGCTTGTCCTTCTCGAAGTGGACGTCGCCGGCGAACGCCATCGTCACCGGATCGGCGCCGGTGATCGGAGGCCGCGAGGCGGGCGGTGGTGCGGGCGGCGCGGCCGGGGTTGTCGGGGTGGCGGACGTGGTCGCCGACGGCTTGGCTGCGGAGGGCTTGGTCGAGGCCTTGGCCGGCGTCTTCGCAGCCGGACTAGGACTGGACGCTGGCTGCGGCGGAGTGGGCCCGGCCGGAACCGCAGCCCCGGCCGTGCAGCCCGTCAGGGCCAGAATTGCCAACCCGGCCGCGCTGGCCGTCCGGTATGAGAGTCGTGGCGTCATCCATCCCCCTGGTCCCACGTTGCGGCGAGCGTAGTGGACGGGCGCGGGAGGCTGAGTGAGGCTCGCTAACCTAACCTCATGAGCCTCGCCATCCGGGTGATTCCGTGCCTCGACGTTCACGACGGGCGCGTGGTCAAGGGGATCAACTTCCGGTCCTTGCGCGATGCGGGCGATCCCGTGGAACTGGCCACCACGTACGGCCTCGAGGGGGCCGACGAGCTCACCTTCCTGGACATCTCGGCCTCCTCCGACGGCCGCGCCACCACCTACGAGATGGTGCGCCGGACGGCCGAGACGGTCTTCATTCCCCTCTGCGTCGGCGGGGGCGTCCGGGGGGTCGATGACGTCGATCGGCTGCTGCGCACCGGCGCCGACAAGATCGGCATCAACACGGGCGCGATCACGCGTCCGGAAGCCATCGACGAGATCGCCGCGCGGTTCGGCAACCAGGTGGTCGTGCTGAGCCTGGACGCCCGGCGCGAGGCCGGGCAGCCGTCCGGCTTCGGCGTCACCACCCACGGCGGTCGCACGTCCGCGGGCCTGGACGCCATCGAGTGGGCCAAACAGGCCGTCGATCGTGGGGCGGGGGAGATCCTGCTCAACTCCATGGACGCCGACGGGACCACCTCCGGCTTCGACGTGGAGATGATCGAGGCGGTCCGGGCCGTGGTGGACGTCCCGCTCATCGCGTCCGGCGGAGCGGGCACGGTCGAGCACTTCGTGGACGCCGCCCGCGCCGGCGCCGACGCCGTCTTGGCGGCGTCCGTCTTTCACTACGGAACCCTGCGGATCGCGGACGTCAAGCAGGCGCTGTCCCAAGCCGGTTTCCCCGTCCGGCTGGGATAAAGGTGGATTCGCCCCCGACAACAGTGGCGAATCCACCACCATCTCGTGGGTGGTCTCAACCTGCAAAGATGAGTCCATGTCCGACTGCCTGTTTTGCCGCATCGTGGCGGGTGACATCCCCTCTCGGCAGGTCTACGCCGGTGACGACGCCGTGGCCTTCCTGGACATCGCGCCGTTCAAGCGCGGCCACACGCTGGTGGTGTCGCGCCAGCACGTCTCCGACGCTCTAGCGGACGCCGACGTGCTGGCGTCCCTGGCACCGGCCATCACGGCCGTGGGACGGCTGCTCACCGAGCGGCTGGGCGCCCAGGGAATGAACATCCTCACGAACGTGGGCGAGGTGTCCGGGCAGTCGGTCTTCCACCTGCACGTTCACCTGATCCCGCGCTTCCAGGACGCCTCCGGCATCGAGGCGATGCTGACCCGGGATGACGACATCGACGTCGATGAGGTCTACCGCCGTCTGGTCTGAGCGCAGGCCGTCCACATGGTGGGCAGGGTCGGGTCAAAGTGTGGACAGACGGGACGCCATGGCTATGCTGGCCAGGTGCGGAACTCTCTTCTCGTAGTTCGATAGCGTGTCGGCCCCTCGCGGTTGACACGCTCCCTCGTTTGCCGTCGCGGCAGCGGGGGTTTTTTATTGCCTGACAGAGATCCCCGCCCACGATCAACGAATACAAGGGAGACGACAATGACCGATGATGGATCGCCCACCCTGCTGACCGGCGCCGAGGCGCTGGTCGAGTCCCTGGAGCGCGTCGGCGTCGAGGTCGTCTTCGGCATCCCAGGCGGCGCAATCCTGCCGGCCTACGATCCGCTCGGGCAGAGCAAGCTCGTGCGCCACATCCTCGTTCGTCACGAGCAGGGCGCCGCGCACGCGGCAGAGGGCTACGCGATGACGTCCGGCAAGGTCGGCGTCTGCATGGCCACGTCCGGCCCCGGCGCCACCAACCTGGTGACGGGCATCGCGGACGCCTACATGGACTCCGTCCCGATGGTCGCGATCACCGGCCAGGTGGCGTCGACCGCCATCGGCACGGACGCCTTCCAGGAGGCCGACATCCGCGGCATCACCTTCCCGATCACCAAGCACAGCTTCCTGGTGACGCGGGCCGAGGACATCCCGGCCGCCATCAAGGCCGCCTTCCACATCGCCTCCACCGGACGCCCCGGCCCCGTCCTGGTCGACCTCGCCAAGGACGCGCTCACGTCCAAGGCGCCGTTCCGCTGGCCGGACGCGGTGGACCTGCCCGGCTACCACCCGACGACGAAGCCGCACACGAAGCAGATCCGCGAGGCGGCCAAGCTGATCGCGGAGTCGTCCCGGCCGGTCTTCTACGTGGGCGGCGGCGTCGTGAAGGCGTCCGCATTCGACGAACTGGCCGAGCTGGTGAAGATCACCGGCATCCCCCTCGTCACCACCCTGATGGCGCGCGGCGCGTTCCCGGACAGCCACGAGCTGCACATGGGCATGCCGGGCATGCACGGCACGGTGTCGGCCGTGGGCGCGCTGCAGAAGGCCGACCTGCTGATCGCGCTGGGCACCCGGTTCGACGATCGGGTGACCGGCAAGCTCAGCACGTTCGCGCCGACGGCCCGCGTCATCCACGCCGACATCGACCCGGCCGAGATCAGCAAGAACCGGGTCGCCGACGTGCCGATCGTGGGTGACGTCCGCGACGTGATCGCCGAGCTCAACGGCGTCCTGCGAGGTGCCGATCTGCCCGACTACTCCGCCTGGGTGCGCTATCTGACCAACCTCAAGGACAAGTACCGCGACGACGTCGAGCCCACCCACGACGGGCAGCTCAGCCCGCGCTACGTGATCAAGCGACTCGGCCAGTTGGCCGGTCCGGACGCGTACTTCGCGTCCGGCGTGGGCCAGCACCAGATGTGGGCCGCCCACTTGCTGCCTTTCGAGAAGCCCGGACGCTGGCTCAACTCCGGTGGCGCGGGCACGATGGGCTACTGCGTGCCGGCCGCGATGGGCGCGAAGGTGGGGCGTCCGGAGTCGGTGGTCTGGGGCATCGACGGCGACGGTTGCTTCCAGATGACCAACCAGGAGCTGGTCACCTGCACGCTGAACGACATCCCGATCAAGATCGCGATCATCAACAACGAGTCGCTCGGCATGGTGCGCCAGTGGCAGACGCTGTTCTACGGGCAGCGCTACAGCAACACCAACCTGGAATCGATGCGGGTGCCGAACTTCCCGATGCTCGCCGAGGCCATGGGCGCGCTGGGCCTCCGTGCCGAGACGCCCGAGGAGGTCGACGCGGTCATCAAGCAGGCCATGGAGACCAACGACCGTCCGGTCGTGGTGGAGTTCGTCTGCCACAAGGACGCCATGGTGTGGCCGATGGTCGCGGCGGGCACCAGCAATGACGACATCAAGATTGCCCGGGACATGGCTCCCGACTGGGAGGATGAGGTCCTGTGAGCACGATGAAGAACCACACGCTGAGCGTTCTCGTCGAGAACAAACCCGGCGTCCTGGCCCGCATCTCGGGGCTTTTCGCGCGGCGCGGCTACAACATTGAGTCGCTCGCGGTGGGCCCGACCGAGCGCGCCGAACTGTCGCGCATCACGATCCAGGTCGCGGTCGACAGCCAGCAGGTGTTGGAGCAGATCACCAAGCAGCTCAACAAGCTCGTCGAGGTGCTCAAGATCGTCGAACTCGACTCGACGGCCGTCCAGCGCGAGCTCGTGCTGGTGAAGCTCAGGGTCGCGGACGCCGCCGCGCGCAGCGGTATCATCGAGATCGTCCAGCTCTTCCGGGGCAACATCGTGGACGTGCACGCCGACTCACTGGTCGTCGAGGCCACCGGCAGCCCCGAGAAGCTCAACGCGCTGCTCGAGATGCTCAACCCCTACGGCGTCCGCGAGCTCGTCCAGTCCGGCATGGTCGCGGTGGCCCGCGGCAGCCGTTCCCTGACCGACCGCAAGGCAGACCGGGCGCGTCAGGCGTCCTAGGCCTCGCTACCCTTTCCCGACTCAACGCAACAGACAAGGATCCAACCCATGGCAGAGATGTTCTACGACGACGACGCTGACCTCAGCGTCATCTCCGGACGCAAGGTCGCCGTCATCGGCTACGGCTCGCAGGGGCACGCGCACGCGCTCAGCCTGCGTGACTCGGGCGTCGATGTGCGCGTCGGCCTCGCCGAGGGCTCGAAGAGCCGCGCCAAGGCCGAGGCCCAGGGCCTCAAGGTGATGAGCGTCGCGGACGCCGCCAAGGAGGCCGACGTCATCATGATCCTGGTGCCGGATCAGCACCAGCGCGGGCTGTACGCCGCCGAGATCGAGCCGCACCTGAACAAGGGCGACGCCCTGTTCTTCGCGCACGGCTTCAACATCCGGTTCGGCTACATCAAGGCCCCCGAGGGCGTCGACGTCTGCATGGTCGCCCCCAAGGGCCCGGGCCACCTCGTGCGCCGCGAGTACTCCGAGGGCCGCGGCGTCCCCGTCATCGTGGCGGTCGAGAAGGACGCGACCGGCAACGCTTGGGCGCTCGCTAAGAGCTACGCGAAGGCGATCGGCGGCCTGCGCGCCGGCGGCATCAAGACCACGTTCACCGAGGAGTGCGAGACCGACCTGTTCGGCGAGCAGGCCGTGCTCTGCGGCGGCATGTCGCACCTGGTCCAGGCCGGGTTCGAGACGCTCGTCGAGGCCGGCTACCAGCCCGAGGTCGCCTACTTCGAGTGCCTGCACGAGCTGAAGCTGATCGTCGACCTCATGTATGAGGGCGGCATCGCCAAGCAGCGCTGGTCCGTGTCGGACACGGCCGAGTACGGCGACTACGTGTCCGGCCCCCGCGTCGTGGACGCCGACACCAAGAAGCGCATGAAGGACATCCTCACCGACATCCAGTCGGGCGCGTTCGCCAAGCGCTTCATCGCCGATCAGGACGCCGGCGCGCCGGAGTTCAAGTCGCTGCGCGCCAAGGGCGAGGCTCACCCGATTGAGGCGACCGGACGCGAGCTTCGCAAGCTGATGGCCTGGGTCAGCAAGGACGCCAACACGTCCGACTACGTCGAGGGCACCGCGGCTCGCTGAGTCAACGAACGCAACAAGGGGCGTCCCGGGTGAACCGGGACGCCCCTTGGCGTTGCTGAGCGGTTGTCAGCTGAGCACGAAGTGCTGGCCGACGTAGATCAGATGCGGATTGGCGATCTGAGCCTTGTTGAGGGCGTACAGGGTCTGCCAGTCGGAGATCCCGTTCGCGCGCGCGATCTTGGCGAGCGTGTCGCCCGGCTTGACCGTGTAGCCGCCCTGGGTGTTGGCGGCGGGCGTCACAGCGGCAACCGGGGCCACCTTGGCGGTCGCCTTGGCCTTGGCCGGCTTGGCGGGGGTGGCCTTGACGGCCGCGGGCTTCACCGTCACGGGCTTCGCTGCGGCAACGGCCCGGGTCGGCGTGGCGACGGGTGCTGCCGGAGCAGAGTACGACGCTCCGCCGTTGGCCTTGGTCAGGCCGGCCTTCTTGGAGCAGACGGGCCACGCGTTCGGGCCCTGGACGGCCAGGACCTTCTGGGCGACCGCGATCTGCTGCGCCTTGGTGGCGAGGTTGGCGGTGGCCGCGTAGGCCTGGCCACCGAAGCCGTTCCAGGTGGAGCGCGAGAACTGGACGCCGCCGTAGTAGCCGTTGCCCGTGTTGATCGCCCAGTTGCCGCCGGACTCGCAGGCGGCGACACGGTCCCAGACGGACGTGTCGGCCGATGCGGGGGAGGCCGCGGCGATCAGGCCGGTGCCAGCGATGGTGGCAGCTGCGGCGACCGAAGCGAGGCGGTTGATGGTCTTGTTCATGTGGGAACGAGTCCTTCCATGGTCTGTTGCGGTGTCTGTGGCCCGCCGGACGGCGGGCGCGACCGATCCAGAGTAGGCAGATCCTGAGAGATTCTCAAACTCATACTGAGAAACTCTCAGCAAGGTGGGTGGCTGCAGACCTGGGAGGGCGTCGCGGGGAGGCCTTGGTGAGACCTCCCAGGCAGCCGAGATCGTCGCCTGGTGTGGCACAGTGGACGCCGTGCTTCCCACCCTGCCTGGACTCACCGACACCGAGGTCGCCGAGCGTGTCGCCTCCGGACAGACCAACGAACTCCCGGACCGCAGCGGCCGCAGCGTCACCGACATCGTGCGCGCCAATGTCTTCACGCGGATCAACGCGATCCTGTCCGTGCTCCTGGTGTTCGTGCTCGCCACCGGGTCGTGGATCAACGCGGCCTTCGGCCTGTTGATCATCGCCAACTCGGGCATCGGCATCATCCAGGAGCTGCGCGCGAAGCGGACGCTCGACAGCCTCGCAGTCGTCAGCGAAGCCAAGCCGACCGTGCGGAGGGCGTCCGGAACAGCCCCGCTGCAACGGGACGCGATCGTCCTCGACGACCTGATCGAGCTCGGGCCCGGCGACCAGATCGTCGTCGACGGCGAGGTGGTCGAGGCCGACTATCTTGAGGTCGACGAGTCGCTGCTGACGGGCGAGAGTGATCCCGAGGCCAAGCCCGTCGGGGCCACCGTCATGTCGGGCAGCTTCGTGGTGTCGGGCACCGGAACCTACCGCGCCACCAAGGTGGGGCGCGAGGCGTACGCAGCGCAGCTGACGGCGGAGGCGTCCAAGTTCACGCTCGTCCGCTCCGAACTGCAGCAGGGCATCAACCAGATCCTGCGCGTCATCACGTTCGTGCTGGTGCCGGTGGGGGTGGCCACGATCTGGACGCAGTGGAGCATCGTGGGCGGCAACTGGCGCGAGGCCGTGCTGGCCATGGCGGGCGCGCTCGTCCCGATGGTGCCTGAGGGCCTGGTGCTGTTGACCTCGGTGGCGTTCGCGCTCGGGGTCGTCCGGCTGGGTCGACGACAGTGCCTGGTCCAGGAGTTGCCGGCCATCGAAGGCCTGGCGCGCGTGGATGTCGTCTGTGCCGACAAGACCGGAACGCTGACCGAGAACGGCATGCAATGCGGCGAGATCATCCCGCTGGCGGGCTTCGACGCGGATTCGGTGCGCACGGCGCTCGGGCAGGTCGTCCGCTCGGACGCGCGCCCCAACGCGTCCGCGCAGGCGATCGCCGCGGCGCTGCCGGCGTCCGATCAGCTCTGGGACGCCGCGGCTCGCGCCCCCTTCACCTCGGCCCGGAAATGGTCGGGGGTCAGCTTCACCGAGCACGGGCACTGGGTGCTCGGAGCGCCGGACGTCCTGGCCAGCGGCGAGGTCGCGGCCAGAGCCGAGGAGATCGGCACCACCGGCCAACGCGTCCTGCTCCTGGGGCGCGGCGACGTCTCGGTCGAGGGTCCGGACGCGCCCGGCACCGTTGCGCCGGCCGCGCTCGTCGTGCTGCAGCAGAAGGTCCGGCCGGACGCCGCCGACACCCTCGCCTACTTCGCTGAGCAGCGCGTGGAGGTCAAGGTCATCTCCGGTGACAACGCCGCCTCGGTGGGTGCGGTCACCGACGCGTTGGGGCTGGGTGGCGGGCTGCCGGTCGACGCCCGGGAGCTCAGGGACCCGGACGCCCTGAGCAGGGCCGTCGAGGCGTCCCGCGTGTTCGGACGCGTCACGCCCCACCAGAAGCGCGCGATGGTGAACGCCCTTCAGCACCGTGGACACACCGTCGCCATGACCGGCGACGGGGTGAACGACGTGCTGGCGCTCAAGGACGCCGATCTCGGCGTCGCGATGGGCTCGGGCTCGCCGGCCACGCGGGCCGTGGCGAAGATCGTCCTGCTGGACGACGCCTTCGCCACCCTGCCGCACGTCGTCGCCGAGGGGCGCCGGGTGATCGGCAACATCGAGCGGGTCGCGAACCTGTTCCTGACCAAGACGGTGTATTCGGCCGTTCTCGCCTTGCTGGTGGTGCTGTGGCAGGCGCCGTTCCCGTTCAAGCCCATCCATGTGACGATCACCGGCTGGTTCACCATCGGCATTCCGGCGTTCCTGTTGTCGCTGGCGCCGAACCATGAGCGGGCGCGTCCGGGATTCGTCCGGCGGGTGTTTCGACTCGGCCTACCCGCCGGCGTCGTGATCGCCGCCGCCTCGTTCGGCACGTACCTGCTCGTCCGCGGACACGGCGCCCCGACGCAGACCGGCGTGGTTCCTCCGCAGGAAGCGACGGCGGCGTTGGCGGCCCTGATCGTCGCTGCGACGTGGGTGCTGGCCGTCGTCGCGCGACCGTACGAGTGGTGGAAGGTGGCGCTGATCGCGGCGTCCGTGGCCGCATACGTGCTCATCTTCACGTGGCCGTTGACGCAGCAGTCGTTCTTCCTCGACTCGTCCAACCAGGCACTCATGCGGACCGGACTGCTGATGGGCGCGGCCGGAGCCGTCCTGATCGAGGCCCTGTGGTGGTTCCGTTCGTTCGCCTTCGGCGAGCCCCGGGTCTTTTGGCGTCGTCCCGACTAGCGCCGCTGCTCGAAGGTCGCGTCCGGACATCCCCGGACGCGACCGATTCCCAGCCCTCAGCTCAGCCGCGCCGCGATGGCGTCGCCGACCTGCGTGGTCGAGCGCTTGGACGCCCCGCGCTCGGCGATGTCGGCGTCCACCGCCGCCTCGATCCGACGCGCCTCGGCGGTCATCCCCAGGTGGTCCAGCATCAACGCGACCGACGAAATCGTGGCGGTCGGGTCCGCGATGCCCTGGCCGGCGATGTCGGGGGCCGAGCCGTGCACGGGCTCGAACATCGACGGCGCCGTGCCTTCGGGGTTGATGTTGCCGGACGCCGCGAGCCCGATGCCGCCGGTCACGGCGCCCGCCAGGTCGGTGATGATGTCGCCGAAGAGGTTGTCGGTGACGATCACGTCGAAGCGCTGCGGGTCGGCCACGAAGGCGATCGTGGTGGCGTCGATGTGCAGGTAGTCGGTCTCAACCTCGGGGTACTCCTCACCCACGGCGAGGAACAGCCGGTTCCAGAGCCCGCCCGCGTTGACCAGCACATTGTGCTTGTGCACCAGCGTCAGCTTCTTGCGCCGCTTCATGGCCCGCTCGTAGGCGTCCCGGACGACGCGCTCGACGCCGAAGGCCGTGTTGACGCTGACCTCGGTGGCGATCTCATGCGGCGTCCCGGCCCGCGTGGCGCCGCCCACGCCGCAGTACAGGCCCTCGGTGCCCTCTCGGACGACGACGAAGTCGATAGGGCCGCGCGATGTGATGTTCTCGCCCAGCGGCGTGGGGACGCCCGGGTAGAGCTTCGACGGACGCAGGTTGACGTAGTGATCGAGCAGGAAGCGCAGGCGCAGCAGCAGGCCCCGCTCGAGCAGGCCGCTGGGGATCGTCTTCGACCCCGGCGCCGCACCCACGGCACCCAGCAGGATGGCGTCCGCCTGGCGCAGTTCGTCCACGACCGAGTCCGGCAGCACCTCGCCCGTCCGCAGCCAGCGCTCGGCGCCCAGGTCGTAGTGCACGAAATCGAGCGAATCCGCCCCGACCGTCGCCGACAGGACCTTCAATCCCTCGGCCACAACTTCGGGGCCGATACCGTCGCCACCGATGACGGCGATCGTCTTCTTGTTCCGTTCAGTCACGGCCCGCAGCCTAGTGATCAGGTCGGACGCCGAAGGCGTGCGTCTGCCACGCGGACGCCGTTCGGCGTGGCTATCCTGCGAGCATGTCGTTGTCGTTCCCGCTGCAGCCCAACCCACTTCCGGCCTCGGACGCCCGCGTGGCGGAGGTCCTCGCCCATCCCGGTTTCGGGACCTATTTCACCGATCACATGGCCGTGGCGACCTGGACCAAGGGCCAGGGCTGGCAGGACGACTCGATCAAGCCCTACGGACCCTTCTCGATGGACCCGGCCTCAGCCGTGTTCCATTACGCGCAGGAGATCTTCGAGGGGATGAAGGCCTACCGGCACGCGGACGGCTCGGTCTGGCTCTTCCGTCCCGAGAAGAACGCCGAGCGCTTCGTCCACTCGGCCGCCCGGTTGATGCTGCCGGAACTGCCCGTCGAGGACTTCCTCACCGCCTGCCGGGAGCTGGTGAAGGCCGACGTCCGATGGGTGCCGAATCCCGAGGGCGGCGAGCAGAGCCTCTACCTGCGCCCCTTCATGATGGCGTTCGAGAACTTCCTGGGCGTCCGGGCGGCCGAGCGGGCGCTGTTCTGCGTGATCGCCTCGCCGGTGGGCACCTACTTCGCCGAGGGCGTCCGACCGATCAACATCTGGATGACGGACGAGTACTCGCGGGCCGGCCAGGGCGGGACGGGGTCCGCCAAGTGCGGCGGCAACTACGCCTCCAGCTTGATCGCCCAGTACGAGGGTTACCAGCAGGGCTGCTCGCAGGTGCTCTTCATCCAGCCGGCAGGGGAGCACGACGTCGAAGAACTCGGCGGCATGAACGTGTTCGCCGTGTCCGAGGGCGGCGCCCTGGTGACCCCCGCCCTGGACGGCACCATCCTGCACGGCGTGACCCGCGATTCGATCATCACCGTGGCCCGCTCGCTCGGCCTGGCGGTCGAGGAGCGTCCTCTGGGGGCGTCCGAGCTGCGGGACGGCATCACCTCCGGCGAGTTCGTCGAGGCGTTCTGCTGTGGGACCGCCGCCGTGATCAGCCCGATTGGGGCCTTCAAGAGCAAGGCCGGCGAGTACGCGCTGCCGCCGGGCTCCGGCGCGATCACCATGCAGATCCGTGAGGCGATCACCGATATTCAGTTCGGACGCGCCGAGGACACGTTCGGCTGGATGCACCGGGTCTGCTGACCTGTCCAGCCATCAGGAGGGAAGGGGCCAGATGAGCCAGGAAGGCGGCCGCTCCGGCAACGGTCGCTTCGCCCTAGGCGCCGTGGCCGGGGTGGCGACGGGCATCGTTCTCGTCATCGGCGCCCTATCGTTGGTGCCAGCCAAGTCCGCTGCTCAGCGTCCAGGTGGCTCGCCCTCGGCCTCGCCGAGCACCGCGGTCGTCGCGGTGTCGTCCATGCCGGGGGCGTCCACGTCGGTCGGCGGACTGGCGACGCCGGCATCCGGCAGCTGGATCGCCCTGATCAGGTGGATGCCGAAGACGTCCTTCACGCTGGAACAGGCGTCCGAGTACGCCACGACGCGCTCGACGCCGCAGCTGACCGCCGTCGTCGTCGACACGGACCTGGTGCAGTTGAAGGGGGGAAAGTCCGGTCAGTACGCCATCGTCGTGGTCGGGCTCGCGAGCATGGCCGAGGCCACGTCGACCTGCGAGGCCCTCAAGCTCACGCCTGGGCCCATGTGCGGCCGTTACCAGATCGGCTGATCAGCCCAGCCAGCCCTGCCACTTGGCGAGGACGTAGAACCCGCCCACGACCAGGGTCGCAACGAGGCCGGTCAGGAAGCCCTTGAGCGCGTCCGGCAGGCCGCGGCGCAGCGGCGCGACGGCCGGGAGGTCCAACGGCCGATCCTGGGGCGGCTGCGCGGGCAGTGGGGCTACCGGCTCGATCGCGGGCAGCGGGTGCATCGGCGCGGAGCTGTCGTCCCGGTAGAGGGCCTCGTCGCGGTACAGAGGCACCTCGATCGCGACCTCGTCACCGATGCGTCGCGGGGGCAGCGGGGCAGCGCCCAACGCGGGCGGCGCGGGCGCATCCAGGGCCGACAGCGGCTGGGTCAGGTCCGGGTCCGGGGTGGGGCCCGGAGGCTCTGCGCCCCACGAGCGAGCGCCGAGAGGCGTTCCGGCGAAGGGCACCAGGTGGGCGCCCGGCTCGCGCACCAGGACGCGGCTCAGCAGCTCCGGCAGCGCGACAGCGTCGACGGGGGGCACGAGGAAGGTGAGGTCGTCCTGCCCGGGACGCATCACGTCGAAGCGGCCCCAGATCTCCGAGTCCACCGTGACGGCCGACAGGGCAACGGACGTCTCGGCGTCCAGCTCGACCGCGCGCGTCCGGACCTGGCCGCTGCCCGGCTGGCGCCAAGCGGCCACGCACCGCGACGGCAGGATCAGCAGAGCCCCGTGCGCGAGCGTTTCCGCCGGGATGACCACCGGGACCAGGTAGCGGACGACCTCATCGTCCTGCGGCAGCGACCCGAGGGCCGCCTCTGCCTGGTGCAGCGCCCGCTCGGCGAGATCCGCGAAGCGGGCGTCGCCTGGAACGAGGTCGACGACGGCGGCGGTCGCGTCTTTCAGCGACGCCGATTGTCCGTCAGCCATGGTCAAGCCTTCCCACACCGAGCTTAAGTCAAGCGGCCCGCCCCTGGTGGACGGGCCGCGATGGACGGTTCTGGTGGACGGGTCAGCCCAGCGCTGCGACGGCGGCGTCGTAGTCGGGCTCCTGGCCCGTCTCGGGCACGAGCTCGCTGTAGACGAGCGTGCCGTCGGCGTCCACGACGAAGACCGAGCGGGCGCAGAGGCCGGCCAGGGGGCTGTCGGTGAGCTTGACGCCGTAGTCGGTCGCGAAGTCCGAACGGAAGGTCGAGGCGACCGAGACGTTCTCGATGCCCTCGGCGCCGCAGAAGCGGCCGAGCGCGAAGGGCAGATCGGCCGAGACGCAGACGACGGCGGTGTTGTCGAGCCCGGCGGCAAGCTCGTTGAACTTGCGGACGGACGTCGCGCACACGCCCGTGTCGATGCTCGGGAAGACGTTGAGGACGACGCGCTGGCCAGCGAAGTCGCCGAGGGTGACGTCGGCCAGGTTGGCGCCCGTCACCGTGAACGCAGGAGCCTGATCGCCGACCGCCGGGAGGTCGCCGTTGGTGTGGATGGGATTGCCCTTGAACTTGGTTTCAGCCATGCGGCCTTTCTAGCACCCCCAAACGCCGCAGGCCAGAAGCCGACCGGTGGGCGCTGTGCCAGCCTCACCGGGGCGGTCTCACCGGTCGAGATCAAAGACCGCATTGCAGGACACCGTGCAGACTCCTCGGACCCAGCAACCCAGCAGGTGAGGTTTCCGCATGCCCATGGTCCCCGTCGCGCCCGACGTCTTCCACGTCTACGACACCACCCTGCGCGACGGTGCGCAGCAGGAGGGCCTCCGGCTCACGGTCCACGACAAGCTGCGCATCGCCCGATCGCTGGATGACCTCGGCGTCACGTTCATTGAGGGCGGCTGGCCGGGAGCCAATCCCAACGACACGGCCTTCTTCAAGGCCGCCGCCGACGGCGAGCTGAAGCTGCGCAACTCTCAATTGGTCGCCTTCGGCTCGACCCGCAAGGTGGGCGGCCAGGCCTCGTCCGACCCGCTGACCCGGGCGCTGCTGGAGGCCGAGACCCCCGTCATCACCCTGGTCGCCAAGAGCCACGATGCCCACGTTTATCGGGCGCTGCGGACGACCCTCGACGAGAACCTGGCGATGATCTCCGACACGGTCAAGTTCCTGACCGGCGAGGGCCGCCGCGTCTTCATCGACGCCGAGCACTTCTTCGACGGCTACCGAGCGAACCCGGCCTACGCGTTGGAGGTCGTCAAGACGTCCGCGGACGCCGGCGCCGAGGTCGTCGTGCTGTGTGACACCAACGGCGGCATGCTCCCCGGCTGGATGGGTGAGGTCGTGGACGCCGCCGGTCAGGTCGGCGTCGACCTCGGCATCCACTGCCACAACGACACGGGCTGCGCCGTCGCGAACACCATCGCCGCCGTGGACGCCGGCGCCATGCACGTGCAGGGCACCATCAACGGCCACGGAGAGCGCACCGGCAACGCCGACCTGATCACGGTGCTCGCCAACCTCCAGCTCAAGTACGGCTGGAACATCGTCGCCCCGGACGCGCTCGCCAAGGTCACGGCGACGTCGCACGCGGTGGCCGCCATCACCCATGTCCAGCCCAACGCTCGCCAGCCCTACGTCGGCCACTCGGCGTTCGCGCACAAGGCCGGACTGCACGCGTCCGCGATCAAGGTGGACGCCAACCTGTACCAGCACACCGATCCGACCTTCGTCGGCAACGACATGCGCATGCTGGTCTCTGACATGGCTGGCCGCGCGAACATCCAGCTCAAGGGTGAGGAACTCGGCTACGACATCTCCGACCGCGTTCAGGCCGCCGAGATCACCGATCTGGTCAAGGAGCGTGAGGCCCAGGGCTACAGCTACGAGGCGGCGGACGCGTCCTTCGAGCTGCTGCTGCGCGACGCGCTGGGCCTGTCGGAGGAGTTCTTCGAGGTCCTGCACTGGCGCGTCTGGACCGGCAACGCCCAAGGCGAGGACGGCGACTCCGAGGCGATCGTCAAGGTGCGCATCGACGGCGAGACCACCAAGCTGGTCGGCGAGGGCTTCGGGCCGCTGAACGCGCTGGACCAGGCCCTGACCGGCGCCCTGAAGGCGAAGTACCCGGCCGCCGAGACGTTCGACCTCGTCGACTACCGCGTCCGCATCATGGATCAGGGCCACGGCACGGACGCCATCGTGCGGGTCCTCATCGACATGACGGACGGTTCCCGCACGTGGACGTGCGTCGGCGTCGGCACCAATGTCATCGAGGCGTCCTGGGAGGCCCTCTACGACTGCTACCGCTGGGGGCTCTCCACGCCTGCGGCTGGCTAGTCTTGGCCCGTGACCTCTGGCATCGACACCCCCTTCGTCCGGGTCGGGGACGCCGAACGTCAGGCCGCGATCGCGGCCTTGACCAAGGCCGCCGCGGACGGACGCCTCACGGCGTCCGAACTGTCTGATCGGACGCCGCGGGCTCAGTCCGCGAGGACTCGCGGCGAGCTGGCCGTGGTGCTGGCCGACGTTCTGCCTCAGCTCGCGCTCGCCGAGTTGGTCGCAGGGACGCCCGTGCGGCAGGGCCGAGGTCCGGGATTCAGCTGGGAGGACCCACTGGTCCTCACGGCGCGCTGGGAGGACGAGAAGCGCCTGGGCGTCTGGGACGTCCCGCCGTTCCTCGAGGCGCACCCGGTGGCCGCCAACGTGAAACTGAACTTCACCGAGTCGACGCCGGTGTCCCTGGTCATCGACATCGTGATGAACGGACGCGCCGGGAACCTGGTCCTGGTCGTGCCCGACGGCTGGGGGGTCGACTCGTCCCGGGTGACCAAGGGCATGGGCTCGATCAAGAACGGGGTCGCCGAGCGCGCGACGCCCGGCTTCCCGCAGCTCATGGTCCGTGGCGACAACCGACTCGGGAACCTCGTCGCCCGCTACCCGGGTCGATTCGACCTCTGGCAGCAGCGCCGAGCGCTCAGCAAGCGGTCACGGCGCGCGGCGATCGGCGCGTCCTGACGCGCTGATCGATGCGGACTTCGTTGGCTGAGCCTGTCTCGTCTGAGTCCTACGTTGGTTGAGCCTGTCGAAGGCGTACCGGGGTCCTGCGTTGGTTGAGCCTGTCGGAGCCTCGGCTGAGGCTTTCGGTGCTGAGCCTGTCGAGGCCCCGCCACCTCAGGCGATGCGCCCCAGCACGACCGGTCCGGGATCGACGCGCTCGGCCCCGATCGTCACGGCGTCCGCGAGGGCCTCGAGGGCGCGGGGCACCCGGTCCGCGTCGTCCGTGGACAGGCGGAACAGCTCCTGGCCGGCGCTGACGCGGTCGCCGACGCCCGCCGTCCAGGTGACGCCGGCCGCCGCCTGCACCGGATCCTCCTTGCGGGCGCGTCCGGCGCCGAGCCGCCAGGCAGCGAGACCGACGGCCATGGCGTCCATGCTGGTGATGAAGCCATCGGACGCGGCGCGGACGACCTCCGTGTGCTGGGCGACGGGCAGGGGGCTGTCCGGATCGCCGCCCTGAGCAGCGATCATGCGCTTCCAGACGTCCATGGCCCGACCAGACGCGAGCGCTTCCGCCGGATCGGCGTCCACACCGGCGCAGGCGAGCATCTCGCGGGCCAGAGCGAGGGTGAGGTCAACCACGTCGGCTGGTCCGCCGCCGGCGAGCACCTCCACCGCCTCGGCCACCTCGCAGGCGTTGCCGGCGGACCGGCCCAGGGGAGCGTCCATGGCAGTGACCAGGGCGACCGTGTTGACGCCGGCGGCCTTGCCGAGGGCGACCATGGTGCGGGCGAGGGCGTCCGAGTTCTCGCGCGTCTTCATGAAGGCGCCCGATCCGGTCTTGACGTCGAGCACGAGCGAGCCGGTGCCCTCGGCGATCTTCTTGCTCATGATCGAGGCGCTGATCATGGCGATCGACTCGACGGTGCCCGTCACGTCGCGCAAGGCGTACAGCTTCTTGTCGGCGGGGGCCAGGCCGGTGCCGGCGGCGCAGATCACGGCGCCGACATCCTCCAATTGGGCGAGCATGTCGGCGTTGCTCAGGGACGCCCGCCAACCCGGGATCGCCTCGAGCTTGTCGAGCGTGCCGCCGGTGTGGCCGAGCCCGCGGCCCGAGAGCTGCGGAACCGCGACGCCGCAGGCCGCAACGAGGGGCGCCAGCGGCAGCGTGATCTTGTCGCCCACGCCGCCGGTCGAATGCTTGTCGGCGGTCGGCCGGGACAGCGACGAGAAGTCCATGCGCTCGCCGGTGTTGATCATGGCCGTCGTCCAGGTCGGGAGCTCGCGGCCGTCCAGGCCGCGGAAGAAGATCGCCATCGCCATGGCCGCCATCTGCTCGTCTCCGACGCCGCCGTCGGTGTACGCCCGGATCAGCCAGCGGATCTCGTCGTCACTCAGGACGCCTCCGTCGCGCTTGGTCCGGATGAGGTCGACCACGTCAAAACTCGCCATGCCGGCGACGGTACCCTCTTCCCCATGCGTATCGCTCGTTATGTGGTGGGGGAAGACCCCGTGTACGGCGTGGTCGAACTGGCAGCAGACGGCGGTGAGCATCCCGATACCGTGCGCACGCTCACGGGCGACCCGCTGGCCGGCCCGGTGAAGTACACCGGCGAGCGGCTCCACCTGGACGATGTCCGCCTGGTCGCGCCGGTCATCCCGCGCTCCAAGGTGGTCGCCATCGGGCGCAACTACGTCGCCCACATCCGCGAGCTGGGCAACGAGATCCCGGACGCGCCGGTCAGCTTCCTGAAGCCGAACACGAGCGTGATCGGTCCGGGGGAGCCCATCGTCTACCCCAACGCCACGAAGCATGTCGACCACGAGGGCGAACTGGCGATCGTCATCGGACGCATCTGCCGCGACGTCCCCCGCGACCGCGTGCCGGAGGTGATCTTCGGCTACACGGCCGCCAACGACGTCAGCGCCCGCGATCTGCAGAAGTCGGACGTCCAATGGGGGAGGGCCAAGGGCTACGACACGTTCTGCCCGCTCGGGCCGTGGATCGTCACGCACCTGAGCGTCGACGAGGCGTCCGACCTCGACATCACGGTCACGGTCGAGCACGCCGACGGCTTGCGGGAGGAGCGCCAGCACGGCAACACGGGCCTGATGATGCGGGGCATCGCCGAGTTGGTGGAGTTCGTGTCCTCGTTCTGCACCTTGCTGCCCGGCGACGTCATCTTGACCGGGACGCCATCCGGCGTCGGTCCGATCGTGGCCGGCGACCGCGTCAACGTCGAGATCTCGGGCATCGGCGTCCTGTCGAACCCGGTCGTGTCGCAGGACGCCTGAGTGGCGTCCGACAAGCGTAAGCCGGCGCCGCGTCCGATCGCCAAGGCCCCGACTAGGACCGGTGCCCTCTCCTTCTGGGCCACCGAGCAGGTGCCGGAAGGGGTCGAGTTCACGGGGGTGCTCCGGACGCCGGGGGCTCGCCCGCTGATCGGCATCCTCGGCGTGATCATCGGGATCGGCAGCTTTTTCGCCTTCACGCCGTTGCTGACCCAACTCCTGGCTGTCGCCTATTGGCTGGCGACGGGCCGGGCGACGACCTTCCCCGAGACCTACAAGACCCTGCTGTCGTACGAGGTTCCGTTCGGCATGGTGGCCGCCCAGTTGGGCATCGCACTGCTCATCCCGATCTCCGCCGCCGTGATCCTGACCATCCACCACGTGCGTCCGGCGTATCTCTTCTCGGTGCGGCCCGGCCTGCGCTGGCGGGCGCTCTTCATCTTCCTGCCGGTGGCCTTCGTCGCCCTCAACGCCGTCCTGTTGCTCCAGAACGCCCTCGCGGGGCGTCCGTTCGTCCTGCAGCCCCAAGAGGGCTTCGTCGGCTTCCTCATCGCGATCTTGCTGACGTCCCCGCTCCAAGCGGCGGCCGAGGAAGTCTTCTTCCGCGGCTACCTGCTGCAGGCGTTGGGCTCGCTCGCGTCCAGCAAGTGGGTGGGCATCGTCGGCTCCGCGTTCGTCTTCGCCCTGTTCCACGGGACGCAGAACGCGTGGCTGTTCGGCAGCCGCTTCGCGTTCGGCGTCCTCGCCGCCCTGCTCGTCGTCTACCTCGGGGGACTCGAGGCCGGCATCGCCGCCCACATCGTCAACAACATGTGCGCGTTCGTCTACGCAGGCCTGTCAACCGGCATCGCGAAACTCAAGGCCACCACCGAGGTCACACCGATGGACGCCGTCGGCGAGGTCGTCATGTACGCGGTCTTCACCCTGGCCGCCCTGGGGGTGGGGCGGGCGCTCCGCCTGCGGAGCCGCACGTCGGCGTCCGGTTTGGGTGAAGTCAAAACGGTGCGCTAAGGTTTGACCTCGCTGGCCGCAAGGCCAGCGAATCTGTGAGTGGGGCTCCACCCCCGCTCGCAGGCCTAGGGGTATGGGGTAATTGGCAGCCCGCCGGATTCTGGTTCCGTCAGTCTAGGTTCGAGTCCTAGTACCCCTGCGGAAGGCGATTTCCAGGCGCCACGCAGGCTCTGGTAAGGTCTTCTGGTCGCAAACGCGACAACCTGGCCCCGTTGTGTAGCGGCCTAGCACGCCGCCCTCTCAAGGCGGTAGCGCGGGTTCGAATCCCGTCGGGGCTACCAGGTGGCAACAGGGCGAGTCCTCTCGGACTCGCCCTGTTGCGCGTCTGGCATGCTTGGGCGCCATGAGCAGCATGTGGCCGGCGTCCAGTAACGACTCGTGGTTCAGGGTCGGACGCCTCGAGGTCACGACCGTCATGTTCGTGGTCCTCGTCACGGTGGCCTCCTGGCTCGCCTGGGTGATCTACCCGCCCCTGAGCTCCGACTTTGCGCTCATCCCTGGCGCCGTGTCGGACGGTCAGGTCTGGCGGCTGATCACGTGGCCGCTGGCCGACGGTTTGTCGTTCTGGGGCGTGCTCAACCTCTTCTTCTTCTGGTACTTCGGCACGGAGCTCGAAGGCCAGATCGGACGCCGACGCATGGCCTGGTTCCTGGGCGGGGTGTGGCTGAGCCTGACGACCGCGACGATGGTCGTGGGCTTCGTTTCTCCCGCGCTCTTCTTGGCCGGAATCGGCCTGATCGAGTTCATGGTCCTGCTGGTCTGGATCGCGGAGTACCCGAGGCGTCCGCTGTTCTTCGGAATCCAGGCCTGGGTGTTCGGCGCGATTCTGCTCGCGCTGCAGGTGCTGCAGTTGCTGGCGGCGCGGGGCTGGGCCAACATCGTCAGCCTGCTGCTCGGCGTCCTCTTGGTGGCGATCGTGGCGCGTAGCCAGGGCCTGTTGAGCGACTACGCGTGGATTCCGGGTCGGACGACCAAAGCGGCGCGTCCGGCTCGCCCCAAGAGCGCTGACCGAGCAGCAGCCCGGCAGCAGACGCGGCGAGCGTCCGATCGCGAGCGCCTCGACACGCTGCTGGACCGCATCAGCGAAGGTGGCCTGCAGAGCCTCACCGACGCCGAGCGCAAGGAGCTCGGCGACATTCGCAACCGCCTGCGCGGCGACCGCTGAACGTACTGGGTCGCCCCTAGGTCTGGCACGGCGATCGTCGCGTCGATGTCGCGGTTCACCATGACCCCGAGCGCTTGGGCGCCGGTTCGATGAACGGTCCAGCCGGCCAGAACTCGGTCAACCCGAGCCGCTGCCACACCTCGGACGCCTCACGTTGCAGGTCGGCCTCCGCCGCCAACAGTGCCGCATCCGAGGGATCCATCACCCTCAGCCCTCGGCGCCGGAGCGGCGCAAGACCTCTGACAGGCGCTCTGCTGCGGCGATCACGGCCGGTGCGTGCATGCGTCCGGGCTGGCGGCTGAGCCGCTCGATCGGACCCGACACCGAGACCGCGGCGATGACCTTGCCCGAGGGGGAGCGGACGGGGGCCGACACCGACGCCACACCCTGCTCGCGCTCAGCGACCGACTGGGCCCATCCGCGCCGACGCACGGTCGCCAGTGCTACCGCGGAGAACGACGAACTCGACAGTCCGCGGTGGATGCGCTCGGGGTCCTCCCACGCGAGCAGCACCTGAGCGGCGGAGCCCGCCGACATCGTGAGCTGGGCGCCGACCGGGATGGTGTCCCGCAGGCCGGACGGACGCTCGGCGGCCGCGGCGCACACGCGCAGGTCACCCTGGCGGCGGAACAACTGAGCGGACTCGCCGGTGATGTCGCGCAACCGGTTTAAGATCGGTCCCGCGGTCGCGAGCAGCCGGTCCTCGCCGGCTGCGGACGCCAGCTCGGTGAGGCGGGGGCCCAACACGAAGCGGCCCTGCAGATCACGGCTGACGAGGCGGTGGTGCTCCAGCGCCACGGCGAGGCGGTGAGCGGTCGGCCGCGCGAGCCCCGTCGCCCCGACGAGCCCTGCGAGAGTGGTGGGGCCTTGCTCGAGCGCTGTGAGCACGAGCGCTGCCTTGTCGAGCACGCCGACGCCGCTGGAATTGTCCATAGTGTGATACTGCCGTCTCGATTGGTGACATAGCAAGCGAGAATGGAGCGATAGATCGGCTTTTCTCGACGTCGAGATACTTTCACGAAGGAGCTGCGGTGGGCAAGACCCTTGCAGACAAGATCTGGGAGACCCACGTGGTCCGGACCGCGGCCGGTGAGCCCGATCTGCTCTACATCGATCTGCACCTCGTGCACGAGGTCACCAGCCCCCAGGCGTTCGATGGGCTCCGGCTCGCTGGCCGACGCGTACGGCGTCCGGACCTGACGCTCGCGACCGAGGACCACAACACGCCGACCGAGAACATCCTGGCCCCGATCGCAGATCCGGTCAGCAAGCTCCAGGTCGACACCCTCCGGGCCAACGCGGCGGAGTTTGGCGTACCGATCCACTCCCTCGGCACCGCCGACCAGGGCGTCGTCCACATCATCGGACCCGAGCTGGGCCTGACCCAGCCCGGCATGACGATCGTCTGCGGCGACAGCCACACCGCGACCCACGGCGCCTTCGGCGCGATCGCGTTCGGCATCGGGACGAGCGAGGTCGAGCACGTGCTGGCCACGCAAACCCTCGCCCAGGCGCGCGGCAAGCGGATGGCCGTCAACGTCCGCGGCGACCTGGCCCCCGGAGTCACCCCGAAGGACCTGATCCTGGCGCTCATCGCGCAGGTCGGCACCGGCGGCGGCCAGGGCTACATCGCCGAGTACCGCGGCGAGGCCATCGAGAAGATGTCGATGGAAGGCCGCATGACGATCTGCAACATGTCGATCGAGTGGGGCGCCAAGGCGGGCCTCATCGCGCCGGACGAGACGACGTATGCCTACCTGCAGGGGCGTCCGAACGCGCCGGAAGGCGACGAGTGGGACGCGGCGCTGGCGTACTGGAAGACCCTCTACTCGGACGCCGACGCGTCCTTCGATGCCGAGGTCGACCTGGACGCCTCCGCGCTCACCCCGTTCGTGACGTGGGGCACCAACCCGGGGCAGGGCCTGCCGCTCTCGGCCAACGTCCCCGTGCCGAACGAGATCGCGGACGCCGTCGATCGCGCCGCCGCCGAGAAGGCCATCGAGTACATGGGGCTGACCCCGGGCATGGCGCTGCGCGACATCAAGGTCGACACCGTCTTCCTGGGCTCGTGCACCAACGGACGCATCGAGGACCTGCGCGCCGCGGCGTCCGTCTTGAAGGGCCGCAAGGTGGCCGACGGAGTCCGGATGCTCGTCGTGCCGGGCTCGGCGCGGGTGCGCGTCCGGGCGATGTCCGAGGGGCTCGACAAGGTCTTCACCGAGGCCGGCGCCGACTGGCGCGAGGCGGGCTGTTCGATGTGCCTGGCCATGAACCCGGACAAGCTGGCGCCGGGGGAGCGGTCGGCGTCGACGTCCAACCGCAACTTCGAAGGGCGCCAGGGCAAGGGCGGCCGTACCCATCTCGTGTCCCCGGAGGTCGCCGCGGCGACCGCCGTGCGCGGCACCCTGTCGTCCCCCGCGGACCTGTGATCGGAGCCTGAACCATGGACAAGTTCACCACCCACACCGGCATCGGCGTCCCCCTGCGGCCGAGCAACGTCGACACCGACCAGATCATCCCCGCGGTCTACCTCAAGCGGGTGACGCGCTCGGGCTTCGAGGACGGCCTGTTTGCGGCCTGGCGCACCGACCCCGACTTTGTCTTGAACCAGCCGGCGTACGCGTCCGGATCGGTGCTCGTTGCAGGACCCGACTTCGGTACGGGCAGCTCCCGCGAGCACGCGGTGTGGGCCCTGCAGAACTACGGCTTCAAGGTCGTCGTCGGCAGCCGGTTCGCGGACATCTTCCGGGGCAACTCCGGCAAGGCCGGGCTGTTGATCGCCCAGGTCGACCAGGACGTGGTCGAGGAGCTCTGGCGCTACCTCGAGGACGCCCCCGGCTCGACCATCGCCGTGGACCTGACCGACCGCACTGTGACGGCCGGGGCCAACTCCTACCCGTTCACGATCGACGACTACACGGCGCATCGGCTGCTGAACGGCCTCGACGACATCGGCATCACGCTGAGCCACGCCGACGCGATCTCGGCGTACGAGGCCACGCGTCCGTCGTTCAAGCCGACCACGCTTCCGGTGCGCGTGGCCTCCTGACACGGGACGATTCCGACGCGGGTGGTCTGGCGGGTGCTCCGGACGCGCACGTCCGCTGATGCGCGTCGGTTTCATCCCGGACGCCGACCGCTACCGTTAGCGCGGTACAGCGACGATGGGGAGCCCGTGACCGAACTCGAGCCCTACGACGGACGCGCCCAGCGTCCGCTCCGGCAGGTCAATCGCGACGCGGCGACGCCGTTCTACGAGGCCATCACCAAGGCCTTCGGCTGGCTCATGCGACGCACCTCGAAGCAGAACTGGGGTCCGGCGAGCGCGATCCCGGCGCAGGGGCCCCTGATCGTCTGCCCGAACCACATCTCCAACTACGACGCGCCCGCGATCGGCCACTTCCTGATGTGGTCCGGACGCTTCCCGTACTTCCTGGGCAAGCGGCAGGTCTTCACCTGGCCGGTCGTCGGCTGGATCGCCCGCAAGTGCGAGCAGATCCCCGTCGATCGCGGGACGGACCGGGCCGGTGACGCCCTCGTGCACGCCCGCGCTGCCCTCGAAAAGGGCCGCTGCGTCGTCATCTACACCGAGGGCACCCGGACCAAGGATCCCGATCTTTGGCCCATGACCGGACGCCCCGGCGCGGCCCGCCTGGCCCTCACCACCCGGACGCCCGTCATCCCGGTCGGGCAATGGGGCGCGCAAGAGGTCATGCCGCCCGGGCGGCCGGGATTCCACATCTGGCCGCGCCGGACGATGCGGGTGATCGCCGGCCCGCCGGTGCCCCTGGCCGACCTGTACGGCGACGAGCCCAGCAAGGACGACCTGCAGGTCGCCACCGACCGGATCCTCGACGCCATCACCGTGCTTGTTGAGCAAGCACGTGGCCAGCGGGCCCCCGAGGGCCGCTGGGACACCCGCGTCGGCGCCCGGCAACCGCACTGACGGCCCGGCCCGCACAGCTTCGCTAGGCTGACCTGCGGTCCACCACGCAGACGACCGGCAGGAGCACCATGGCGAACCACCAGGCAGAGCGCGTCACGGTGGCGCTGATCTTCGGCGGGGTCAGTTCGGAGCACGACGTCTCGTGTCTCACCGCAGGCGGGGTCACGCGCGCGATCGACAGCGAGCGCTTCGACGTCGTCGGCATCGGGATCACGCCGTCCGGTCGCTGGGTGCAGGTGCCCCTGGCCGACATGCGGGCGATGGAGGTCGTCGACGACCGTCTTCCACGGTTGGACGAGGGACGCCCCGAGGCGTCCGTCTTCCGCGGAACCAACGGCGGCGGCCGGGTCGCCACGCTGGACGGCGACCGGCTCTCCGACGTCCACGACTTCGACGTGGCGTTCGCCCTGCTCCACGGTCCGTTCGGCGAGGACGGCACGATCCAGGGCCTGTTCGAGATGCTGGGTATCCGGTATGTCGGCTCCGGCGTCGCCGCGTCCGCCAACGGGATGGACAAGGACATCATGAAGCGCCAGCTGATGGGCGCCGGGCTGCGCGTCAGTCCGTGGGTGACGATCACGAAGGCCGCCTGGGACGCCAACCCCGGACGCCTCCTCGACAAGTGCTCTGCGGACCTCTCGTTCCCGCTCTACGTCAAGCCGGCCCGGGCGGGCTCGTCCATGGGGATCAGCCGCGTGACCGACCCGGCCGACCTCCCCGCGGCCATCGAGGCGGCCCAGCAGCACGACCCGAAGGTGCTGGTCGAGGAGGGGCTGGTCGGCGTGAGGGAGATCGAGCTGTCGGTGCTGGGGGTGACCGGCGGGCGTCCGCGGGTGTCGATCGCGGGCGAGATTCTCGTGCACACCGACGACGCCTTCTACGACTACGAGGCCAAGTACACCCCGGACGAGCGTGTCACGCTGCAGATCCCCGCCGACGTCAGCCCGGCCCTGCTGAGCCGGATGCAGCGGGTCGCGGCCACAGCGTTCAACTCCCTCGACTGCGAGGGGCTGGCACGCGTCGATCTCTTCGTCACCGAGGACGACGACGTGGTCGTCAACGAGATCAACACCATGCCGGGCTTCACCCGGACGTCGATGTACCCCTCGCTGTGGGCGGCGTCCGGGCTGGCCTACCCCGACCTGATCGCGGCCCTCGTCCAGTTGGCCCTCGAGCGCCCCATGGGCCTGCGGTGAGCCTCCGGCCACCGGAGCCGACCGTCCGGGACGTCGGCGAGTTCGGGCTGATCGCCGCGATCACGGAAGGCCTCGGGCCCACGGCGTCCGTGCCGGTGAGCGTCGGCGACGACTGCGCCGTGCTGGCCCCGACCGGACGCCTCGCGGTGTCGACGGACGCGATGATCGAGGACGTCCACTTCAAGCGTGTCTGGTCGTCGGCCCACGACGTCGGACGCAAGGCCGTGGCGTCCGCGATGGCCGATGTCGAGGCGATGGGGGCGCGCCCCCTGGGTCTCGTGGTCAGCGCCTCGCTGCCCAAGGACCTGCCGGCGTCCTGGGCGCGGGAACTGACCGCAGGCATCCGCGCCGAGGCCGAGCTGTGCGGCGCCCAACTCGTCGGCGGCGATATCACCAGCGGCGACAAGATCGGCATCGTCTGCACCGTCTTCGGAGACCTCGAAGGCCGGACGCCGACGCTGCGGTCCGGCGCGGTGCCGGGCCAGGTCGTGGCCTACATCGGCAACCTCGGCATGGCCGAGGCCGGGCTCACGGTGCTGCGTCGCGGCTTCCGCTCGCCGGCGGCGGTCGTGAACGCGCACCGGGTGCCCGCACCGCCGTACGGCCAGGGGATCGTCGCGTCCGAAGCGGGGGCGGGGGCCATGATCGACTGCTCGGACGGGCTCGTGGCCGACCTGCGGCACATCGCCGAGGCGTCCGGGGTGGTCATCGCCCTCGAGACGGACGCGCTGCAGGTGGCCGAGCCGCAGAAGACGGTCGCCGCGGCCATCGGGGGAGCGGAACCGCTCGACTTCATCCTGCGCGGCGGCGACGATCACGCGCTGCTGGCCACCTTCGCTCCGGGACGCGTCCCGGCCGGCTGGACCGTCATCGGCGGCGTTGCCGCCGCCGACGGGACCCCGGGCGTCCTCGTCGACGGGCGTCCCTGGGACGCCGATGGCGGCTGGACGCACTTCTGAGTCCGGGGATGACGAAGCTGCGCATTCGCCTGGTCGAGCTCTCGGACGCGGACGAACTGGCGGCCCTGCTGGTCGCGTCCCCTGAACACCTCGAGCCGTGGGAGCCGACCCGGGGCGACGACTACTTCACGCTGACGGGTCAGCGCACCGTGATCGAGAAGGCGCTGCGTCTGCACCGGCTCGAGGCCGGCACCCTCGTCCACAACGTCGCGTCGCAGAAAGCTCTACTCGCCAACGGATTCGAGCGCTACGGCCTCGCGCCGAAGCTGGTGAAGATCGCCGGCGTCTGGCAGGACCACGTGCTCTACCAAGCTCTCACCGACGACCCCACCGTCTGAGCCGCGCTCGGCGTGGCGGACGCCCGGCTCGGGGGTCTGGCCGCGGGAGCTTGTTAGGGTGACCTCCATGGCGACCCGCGCGTCTTCCCCCACGCGGACCCGATCGACGTCTGCCCGTACGGGCGGGGCGAGGTCAGGTTCGGCTGGCTCCGGAAGCAAACGACCCACGACGGCACGTCCCAGGACCAGGTCCTCGGGCGGAGTGTTGTCGACGCTCGGACGCGGCGTTGCGGGGCTCTGGAACGGCATCGCCCATCTGCTCGGCGGAGCCGTCCGGTCGGTGGGTCGCGCGGTCCGCGACATCGATCCTTCCGTGCGCCGCGACGGCGCCGGGCTCGCACTCGTGGCGGTGGCGCTTGTCACGGCCGCGGCGTCCTGGTTCGCCTTGCCTGGCGCGGCTGGCGATTGGCTGCGGATGGTCGTCACCACGGTCTTCGGGTCGTTCAGCTACGCGCTGCCGCTGTGCGCCGCCGCGATGGCCTGGCGGACGCTTCGCCATCCCGAGAACAACGGCCCAGCCGGACGCCAGGCGGTCGGTTGGACGGCTCTGGTGCTCGGCGTGCTGGGCCTGATCAGCATCGCCAAGGGAATCCCCAACCCACAGCACCCGCTCGACCTGCGCGCCGCGGGCGGCATGCTCGGCTTCATCTCCTCCAGCTTCCTGGCCGATCTGCTCACGGCCTGGGTGGCCGCCCCGATCCTGGTCCTGCTCAGCCTGTTCGGCGTCCTGGTCATCGTCGGCATTCCGCTGCACGAGGTGCCGATGCGCCTGCAGCGGGTTCGCGAGGTCATGGCCGCCTCGCGCACCCCTCGGGTCACGACCTACCGGGCGGACCTGGCCTACGAGAGCCCGTTGATCCTCGAGGCGCTGACCGACGACGAGGACGCCGCGGGCGCAGCCCCGCTCGCCCTGGACGAGGCCCCCAAGGCGCCGGTGACCGCCGGACGCAGCCGTGCGGCCAAGGCGGACGCCCCGGCCGAGTTGCTCCCGCCCGCCCACTCGAACGCCCCGCTACGCGCGGAGCAGCTGACCTTGTCGGGCGACGTCGCCTACGTCCTGCCGGACCACTCCATCCTCAAGCCGGGCACGACGCCCAAGGCGCGCTCTGAGGCGTCCGATGCCGTCGTGGGACGATTGCAGGACGTGCTGAAGCAGTTCGACATCGATGCGACCGTGACCGGCTACCAGCGCGGGCCGACGGTCACGCGCTACGCCGTCGAGCTGGGCACGGGCATCAAGGTCGAGAAGGTCACCGCCCTGGCGAAGAACATCGCGTACGCGGTGGCGTCCCCGGACGTGCGCATCCTCTCGCCGATCCCCGGCAAGTCGGCCATCGGCATCGAGATCCCCAACAGCGACAAGGAGATCGTCTCGCTGGGCGACGTGCTGCGCTCGCCGAAGGCGCGCAACGACCATCACCCGATGACCGTCGGCCTGGGGAAGGACGTCGAGGGCGGCTACCTCGTCGCCAACCTCGCCAAGATGCCGCACCTGCTGGTCGCCGGCGCCACCGGCTCGGGCAAGTCGAGCTTCGTGAACTCGATGATCACCTCGATCATGATGCGGTCGACTCCGGACGAGGTGCGCATGCTGCTGGTCGACCCCAAGCGGGTCGAGCTCACGCACTACGAGGGCATTCCGCACCTGGTCACGCCGATCATCACCAGCCCGAAGAAGGCCGCGGAGGCGCTGCAGTGGGTCTGCCGCGAGATGGATGCCCGCTACGACGACCTCGCCGCGTTCGGGTTCCGGCACATCGACGACTTCAACAAGGCGGTCGCGGCCGGCCAGGTCAAGCTGCCGCCGGGCTCCGAGCGCAGCCTTGAGCCGTACCCCTACCTGCTGGTGATCGTCGACGAGCTCGCCGACCTGATGATGGTCGCCCCCCGCGACGTCGAGGACTCGATCGTCCGCATCACCCAGCTGGCGCGGGCGGCGGGCATCCACCTCGTGCTGGCGACTCAGCGTCCGTCCACGGACGTCGTGACCGGCCTGATCAAGGCCAACGTGCCGTCCCGCCTCGCGTTCGCGACGTCATCCATGACCGACAGCCGCGTGATTTTGGACCAGCCGGGCGCCGAGAAGCTGGTCGGCCAGGGCGACGGGCTGTTCCTGCCGATGGGGCAGAGCAAGCCGGTGCGCGTCCAGGGCGCCTGGGTGACCGAGCACGAGATCCGCGAGGTCGTCGCGGCCATCAGCGCGCAGGCCAAGCCGGTCTTCCGCGAGGACGTCTCGGTCGTGGCCGAGTCGACGAAGGTCGCCGAGGACATCGGGGACGACCTCGAGCTGGTGCTCGAGGCGGCGTCCCTGGTGGTCAACCTGCAGTTGGGCTCGACGTCGATGCTGCAACGGAAGCTGCGGGTCGGCTTCGCCAAGGCCGGACGCCTCATGGACATCCTCGAGACCCGCGGCGTCGTGGGCCCGTCCGAGGGCTCGAAGCCCCGCGAGGTCCTCGTCAAGCCGGACGATCTGGACGCCGTGCTGCTCAACCTGCGCGAGGGCTGACAGGACGCCTCCGCGCTCAGCCGAGGGTGCGATCCAGGAACGGCAGGACCAGTCCGCGCAGCACCTGGTCGGTGTAGAACGCGCCGTCATCGTGGCCCGCGGGCAGCAGTTCGAGCTGCGCCGGCGTCCCGGCCGCCCGGAGCGCGTCGGCCATCCGCTGACTCTGCGCCGCGGGCACCAGGCAGTCCTTCGTCCCGTGGAGCAGCAGCATCGGCGTCCTGGCGCCGCCCGCGTGGGACACGGGGCTCGCCCGGAGGGCCTCCTCGCGCGCGGCGCCGGCCGGGTCGCCACCCAGCAGCGTGATCAGGACGCCCGTCGTCGCGGCATCGAACTGGCAGCCGGCGGCGTCCTGATCGGACGTCAGCCGCGTGAGATCGGAGACGCCGTAGAAGCTGACCACGGCGGACGCCTTGGTGGAGGCGCCGGTCGTCCCGACCGTCCCCTCCCAGGCGGGATCGTCACCGGTCAGGGCGGCGAGCTGGGCCAGGTGGGCGCCGGAGGAGTCGCCGGCGAGGACCAGGGTGTCAGGTTTAAGCGTGAGGCCCCCCGCGTTCGCCCGCAGGAACCTGATCGCCGCCTTGACGTCGTCGAGCTGGGCCGGGAACCGCGCGGAGGTGCTCGGGCGGAACTCCGCGCTCGCCACCGCGTAGCCCCGTGCCAGCAGGGCGTCCCTGAGCGCCCCGTAGCCGCCGAGCATCGTCTTGCGGCCGATCGCCCAGGACCCACCGTGGAGGAACAGCACGGTCGCGGACGGCCCCGGGGTTGTGGGGAGGTACAGGTCCAACCGATGGGACACCGAGTCGTCCGAGGCGTACGCGACGTCCAGGTAGGCCGCCCCCGGCGTCCCGGTAGGAACGGACGCCGACGGCGTCGCCGCGCTGGCTGACGCGACCCCGGACGCCCACATCGAGGTCGACGGCGACGCCCCCACACGGGGCACCGGACCCGGCGCCGACGCGCACGCGCCGACCGTGAGGGCGACGACGGCCGCCCCGGCCAGCAGGCCCGCCGACCGCACGGATCAGGCTCGCTTGGTCTCGAGGAAGCTCGCGATCCGGCCGATGGCCTCGGTCAGCACGGACGTGTCCGGCAGTGCGACGAGGCGGAAGTGATCCGGGTGCGGCCAGTTGAAGCCGGTCCCGTGCGTGACCAGGATCTTCTTGGCCCGCAGCAGCTCGATGACGAACGCCTGGTCGTCCTCGATGGGGTAGACGTCCGGGTCGAGGCGCGGGAAGACGTACAACGCGCCCTGCGGTTCGACGCAGCTCACGCCGGGGATCTCGTTGAGGAGCTTCCAGGCGAGCTTGCTCTGGTCGTAGAAGCGGCCCCCCGGGACGATGTACTCGTCGATGCTCTGGTAGCCGCCCAGCGCGGTTTGGATGGCCTGCTGACCAGGCACGTTGGCGCACATCCGCATATTGGCCAGCAGCGTGATGCCCTCGATGAAGTCGGCGGCGATGTCCTTCGGGCCGGTGATCACGGCCCAGCCGGCCCGGTAGCCGCAGACCTGGTATGCCTTCGACAGCCCGCTGAAGGTGATGCACAGCACGTCGTCGCCGGCGAACGTCGCCGTGTGGTGGTGGACGTGCCCGTCGAACAGGATCTTCTCGTAGATCTCGTCGCTGAACAGGACCAGCTCGTGGCGGCGGGCGATCTCGGCAAGGCCCTTGACGATGTCCTCGCTATAGACCGCTCCGGTGGGGTTGTTGGGGTTGATCACGACCAGCGCCTTGGTGCGGTCGGTGATCTTGGCCTCGATGTCGGCGAGGTCGGGGTTCCAGCCGTTGCTCTCGTCGCACAGGTAGTGGACGGCCTTGCCGCCCGACAGCGTGACGGCGCCCGTCCAGAGCGGATAGTCGGGCGCGGGCACCAGGATCTCGTCGCCGTTGTCGGTGTAGGCCTGCAGGATCATGCTGATCAGCTCACTGACCCCGTTGCCGATGTAGACGTCGTCGACGCCGACCCCGGTCAGCCCGTGCGACTGGTAGTAGTTCGCCACGGCCGTCCGGGCGGCGTAGATGCCGCGCGAGTCCGAGTAGCCCTGCGACTCGCCCAGCGTATGGATCATCGCCGCCTGGATGCCCTCGGGGGCCTCGAAGCCGAACGGAGCCGGATTGCCGATGTTGAGCTTCAGGATCTTGTGGCCCTCGGCCTCGAGCCGCTGGGCCTCGACGAGGATGGGTCCCCGGACGTCGTAGCGGACGTCGGCCAGCTTGCGGCTCTGAAAGATCTGTCGGCGCATGGGGGCGATTATCGCACTCGGGCGCGGCCGATCCTCCGGAGGCCCATCGCGCGTTCGCCGCGTCCGGTGGCCGCGCCGCTAGCCTGTCCGGGTGACTGCTGCGACCACCGTGCACATCGTCTCCCTCGGCTGCGCCCGCAACGAGGTGGACTCCGACGAGCTCGCCGGACGCCTCGAGGCCGGCGGTTTCGTCCTCGTCGACGAGCCATCGGACGCCGAGGCGATCGTCGTGAACACGTGCGGCTTCATCGAGTCGGCCAAGAAGGACTCCATCGACACGCTGCTCGCGGCGTCCGATCTGAAGGGCGGAACGACGCGCCGCGTCGTGGCCGTCGGTTGCATGGCCGAGCGCTACGGCGCCGAGCTCGCCGACGCGCTGCCCGAGGCGGACGCCGTCCTGGGCTTCGACGCGTACGCCGACATCGATGCCCGGCTGCGCCGGATCATGGCGGGCGAGCACCTCGACTCCCACGTCCCGACCGATCGTCGGCGGCTCTTGCCGCTGGCACCGAGCGGACGCCAGCGTGCGGCGTCCGATGTCGCCGTTCCCGGCCTGTTCCAGCCGCAGCTGTTGGAGCCGACCGACGACCTGCCGGATCTGCCCAGCGTGGCCGCCCCGGCGTCCGGCCCTCGTCCGGTGCGACGCCGGCTGAGCCCGGGTCCGTCCGCGCCGGTGAAGATCGCGTCCGGCTGCGACCGTCGCTGCACGTTCTGCGCCATTCCCTCGTTTAGGGGCTCGTTCGTGTCGCGTCCGGTGGAGGACGTCGTGGCCGAGGTGCGCGCCCTGGCCGCCCAGGGCGTCAGGGAGGCGTTCCTCGTCAGCGAGAACTCGACCTCGTACGGCAAGGACTTGCGCGATCTGGACGCGCTGCCTCGATTGCTGCGGGAGCTGTCGGCGATCGACGAGCTGGAGTGGATTCGAGTGAGCTATCTGCAGCCGGCCGAGGTGCGGCCCGGGCTGCTGGAGGCCATGTGCTCGACGCCGAAGGTCGTGCCGTACTTCGACTTGTCGTTCCAGCACGCCTCGACTCCCGTGCTGCGGCGCATGCGCCGCTATGGCAGCCCCGAACAGTTCCTCGGCCTGCTAGAGCGGATTCGCACGTTGGCGCCGAACGCTGGCGTCCGCAGCAACGTCATCGTCGGGTTCCCCGGCGAGACGGACGCCGACGTCCAGACCCTCGTCGACTTCGTGTCAGAAGCTCGACTGGACGCGCTCGGCGTCTTCGCGTACTCCGACGAGGAGGGCACCGAAGGCGTCGCACTGCCGGACCACGTGGACGACGACGTGATCGCCGAGCGGTACGAGCGCCTGTCCACGCTCGCGAACGACCTGGTCGAGGCGCGAGCAGACGAACGGATGGGGGAGCGCGTCCAGGTGCTGATCGAGGGCCGCGACGAGCGGGGAGCGGTCGGACGGGCCGAGCACCAGGGCCCCGAAGTGGACGGCTCGGTGTCGATCGAGGACGCCGCGGGCCGCCTCGCCGTGGGCGAACTCGTGTGGGGTAGGGTCACGGCAACTGACGGCGCAGACCTGATCGTGGAGCGTGAGCGATGACCACACCGGTGCAGGGCACGACCAGCAACTGGAACGTGCCGAACGCCTTGACCGTCCTGCGCATCGTGCTGGTGCCCGTCTTTGCCTGGCTGCTGCTGGCCAACCTCGCCAGCCCGTCGATGAGGTGGATCGCCGACGGGGTCTTCATCCTCGCGATCCTCACCGACATGGCCGACGGCAAGATCGCCCGCAGGTACAACCTGATCACCAACTTCGGCAAGCTGTGGGATCCGATCGCCGACAAGGCCCTGACCGGGATGGGCTTCATCGGGCTGTCGATCCTCGGCGAGCTGCCGTGGTGGATCACCGTGATGATCCTGCTGCGCGAGTGGGGCATCACGCTGATGCGGGTCTGGATCCTCCAGTACGGAACGGTCATGGCCGCCAACATGGGCGGCAAACTCAAGACCGTCACCCAGGCGGTCGCCCTGGCCATGTTCATTCCGGGGCTGGGCTTCCTCCCGGCGTGGTGGGGGTGGATCGCGTGGGCGATCATGATCCTGGCCTTCGCCCTGACCGTCTACACGGGCATCGACTACCTGCTGGCGGCAGGACGCACCCGGGCGGCCTACTTCGAAGCGCACCCCGAGGAACGACGGCGATGACCGACCTGGCCGCCCGCGTGGTGGCGACCATGCGCGAGCGGGACATCACCTTGGCCACGGCCGAGTCGTTGACCGGCGGGATGCTGGGGGCGGCCATCACATCGGTGCCGGGGGCGTCCAAGGTGTACCTGGGTGGAGTGGTTGCCTACGCCACCGAGCTCAAGTCGAGCCTGCTGCAGGTCGAGCGCTTGGAGATCGAGACGTTCTCGGTGGTCAGCTCGCAGGTCGCGCAGGGGATGGCCGCCGGCATCAGCGCAGCCACGGGGGCCGACTGGTGCATCGGCGTCACCGGCGTTGCGGGTCCGGATCCGCAGGACGGCCATGATCCGGGCGAGGTCTGGATCGGCGTCCAGGGCCCGCGCATCGGAACGCTGGCCCCCTTGGTGATGACCCAGCAGTTCCAGTTCGAAGGCGACCGCTCGGCAGTCCGGATGGCCACCGTCGACGCGGCGTTGTCGATGCTGCTGCGCATCTTGTCCCCGGTGTAGGCTGAAACGATCCGGAATACCTCACGGCTCGTGTGGGTTTCAGGGCATGGCTTGAGGATGGGAGGCGAGATGGCTGCGGTGCTGATGAGAGACATGCTGGGGCAGACGCTGCGCGAGTTGCGCGTGTCCTCCGACCTCACGTTGCGTGACGTCTCGTCGTCCGCGCGGGTCTCGTTGGGCTACCTCTCGGAGATCGAGCGTGGCCACAAGGAGGCGTCCAGCGAGCTGCTGAACGCGATCTGTGCCGCCCTGGACGTCCCTTTGGCGGACGTCCTGCGCGATGTCGCCGAGCGGGCCGATGCCGGCACCCGCATCACCCCGCTGCCGCTGCGCACGGTCCGCGCGGCCTGATCCTCGGCAACCTGCGGTGAGGGAGACGGAGCTGTGGCGCCGTCTGGACAGCCATGTCGGCGCTGGCTACGCGAAAAGCTGGGCCGCCCAGGTCGCCTTGACCGCCCTCGACAGCCGAACCGTCCTGGAGGCACTGGCTGACGGCGTGCCGACACGGGCGGTCTGGGATGCCGTGTGGGTCGCCCTGGAACTGCCTGATTCCGAGCGCTGATTCCGCTCCTCGACACGCCGGAGAGCGGTTGCTTGTCTTCGAACATGTGTTCGGTAGTCTGTCTCGCGACGCTGGATCCGAGCAGAGTTATCCACAGATTTGGCGAACGTGACGAAATGTCGGAGGCGGTTCCTAATGTGTGGACGTCAACTGGCTGAGGCAGGAAAGGAACGGTCATGGCGGTAGCTGATCGCGAGAAGGCTCTGGAGGCCGCGCTCGCCCAGATCGAGAAGCAGCACGGCAAGGGGTCGGTCATGCGGCTGGGCGATGAGACCCGGTTGCCGATGGAGATCATCCCGACCGGGTCCATCGCTCTGGACGTGGCGCTCGGGGTGGGCGGCCTGCCGCGCGGGCGCGTGGTGGAGATCTACGGCCCGGAGTCGAGCGGTAAGACGACCGTGGCCCTGCACGCGGTGGCGAACGCCCAGCGCGCGGGTGGCATCTGCGCCTTCATCGACGCCGAGCACGCCCTGGATCCCGACTACGCGAAGGCGCTGGGCGTCGACACCGACGCCCTGCTGGTCAGCCAGCCCGACAACGGCGAGCAGGCGCTGGAGATCGCCGACATGCTGGTGCGCTCGGGTGCCCTTGCACTGGTGGTCATCGACTCCGTCGCAGCTCTGACCCCGCGCGCCGAGATCGAGGGCGAGATGGGCGACAGCCACGTCGGCCTGCAGGCGCGCCTCATGAGCCAGGCGCTGCGCAAGATGACGGGCGCTCTGAACTCGTCGAACACCACCGCCATCTTCATCAACCAGCTGCGCGAGAAGATCGGGGTGATGTTCGGCTCACCCGAGACCACCACGGGTGGCCGCGCCCTGAAGTTCTACTCCACCGTGCGCCTCGACGTGCGTCGCATCGAGACCCTCAAGGACGGCACCGAGTCGGTGGGCAACCGCACCCGCGTCAAGGTCGTCAAGAACAAGGTCGCGCCGCCCTTCAAGCAGGCCGAGTTCGACATCATCTACGGCGAGGGCATCAGCCGTGAGGGCAGCCTGATCGACGCCGGTGTGGAAGAGGGCATCATCCGCAAGGCAGGGGCCTGGTTCACCTACGAGGGCGATCAACTCGGCCAGGGCAAGGAGAACGCCCGCAACTACCTCAAGCGCAACCCTGAGGTTGCGAACGAGATCGAACGGCGCATCAAGGCCAAGCTGGGCATCGGTCCGGAAGGTGCGGCCGCGCTGGCCGCCGCCACGGCTGCGAGCGCTCCGGCGCCCGCAGCCGAGCCCGCCTCGCCGTCGCCGCGCGGACGCAAGGCGTCCGCTGTTCCCGACGGCGTCGACCCCCTGACCGGCGAGCTGGTCTTCTGACGCCGATGGTCTCTCGACGACGGCCCCGGGAAGAGCCGGAGGGCGGGTCTGGCCCCCCGGCCGATCCCGTGGCCGTCGCCCGCGAGATCGTGCTGCGGCAGCTCACCACCCGGGCGCGTAGCCGGGCCGAGTTGCAGAAGGCGCTTGATGCGCGCGGGGTGCCGGCCGAGGCGTCCGAGGAAGTGCTCGACCGGTTCGAGGAGCTTCGGCTGGTCGACGACGCCGCGTTCTCGCAGGCCTGGGCCGAGAACCGCCAGCGGTCGGGGCGCAGCACCCGTGTCATCCGACAGGAGCTGCGCACGAAGGGCGTCGACTCCGACACTGTTCTGGAGGCCATGGGCAGCCTGGACGAGGACGCCGACCTGCAATCGGCGCTCGCCTTCGCGCGCAAGCGGGTCTCGGCCCTGCGGAACGTGGAGCCCGCAGTGCGGTATCGGCGTCTCGCCGGGGCGCTCGCGCGTCGAGGCTTCCCGTCCGGCGTCGTAGCCCGCGTGCTCCGCGAGGTGCTGAACCCATCCGAGCCTGAGTGAGTTCGTACGGGGAAAACGCGGTCACCCGTGTGCACGACGAGAACCCAGGGCGACGGATCCCGAGCGCACCTAGTCGGGGCTCAGACGCCGCCGGGTGTTGCCCGGGGGCGATTGTTTAGGTCCGATCACGTCCTACGATGGCCCCGACGCGACGAGGGGGCGACATGACGACAGACGCATTGCTGAGGCTGGGCGTCGTGCTCCTGATCGTCGTGGTCGTGCT
>Ga0208823_1000130_pt1 | contig 63040 bp, 58 predicted proteins | sample AD_UKC075_MetaG_FD_184440 | JGI IMG/M metagenome (GOLD analysis project Ga0208823, IMG submission 184440) | Active sludge microbial communities of municipal wastewater-treating anaerobic digesters from USA - AD_UKC075_MetaG (SPAdes) (version 2) | ecosystem: Engineered > Bioreactor > Anaerobic >...
AGTTCTATCCGGTGGCTATGGCGAAGGGGTCCCACCCGTTCCCATCCCGAACACGGAAGTTAAGCCCTTCAGCGCCGATGGTACTTGGGGGTTCCCCCTGGGAGAGTAGGTCGCTGCCGGATCAAAAAACCGCTCGTTTGAGCGGTTTTTTCTTTAAGGGGACGGTTCTTTTTGTCCGGCGAGAGCAAGGGCTGCCTTTTTGGGGCGCGGCATAATGCCTGGCCCGTTGCCAACTTGCACCGCCGGCGGCAAAAGGAACGGGAAGCCAACAGGGCCGGCGAAATGCCGGGATTTTGCCGGCGGGGGAAAATGTCGTTTTCTCGTTGTCAAAAAATGTCGCCGCGTTGGCTTTTAACGGGAAAACCCGGGAAACGGGGATTAAGTAAAGATGGATTTAAACCACCTAAGGTCTTCAGTGGTAATGCAGCGCAGTACGCGGAGCAAGAAGTAATAAATCAGACCGGCGCAAGCTATATGAAGCGCCAGGGCCGCAAAGGGAAAGTGTTCGAGACTCAGTTCTTGCAGGAGCAAATTAGTAATGACTACGGCATTGAACAGGCTGAACATCGCTTTGCCAATCATGACCATATCTGGTTTGAAGCCGGTGACTTTAAGGAGGCGGAACAGGCTGAGGATAAAATTGAGCATCCGTGCCGCAAAGATGGTAAAAATATAGCCGCCGACGGCATAACGCGGGAGCAGGACATAGAGCAGGACTGCGCTGAGGCCGGATTCGAGAATGTTAAATCCCATGGAGCTGACTTGCTGGCCAATTCCCTTGAGCATGGCGTCGACAATGCTGTCCACGTAAATAACTATGACCAGCGGCGCCAGGACACGCAGGTAGAGGCCGGCTTCGCCGCTCCTGTAAATCAGGAGGCCCAAATGGCGGGAGTAACGGAAAAAAATGCCCATAATAAATAATGAAGCCAGGGTCCCCAGGTTAAACACCCGTGTGAGGATGTAATTGAGACGCACGTCGTTGCCGACAGCCTGGCATTCGGCCAGCTCCGGAACGATGAGATCGGTGACGGCATAGATAAAGGCGGCGGGAAACATGACCAGGGGGATAACCATGCCCTGAATGGTGCCGTAGACGCCCAGAGCGGCCTGAGCCGTGGCCCCGCTCCTGCGCAGTCCGGCCGGAATCAGCAGTTGTTGCAGGGTGCGCAGGCCAGAGGTAACATACGCACTGGCCGCCACGGGAACAGAGATCTGCAACATCCGCCGCAACAGGTTGGGCGTTTTGTCTTTATCCGCGTACCGGCTTTGTTCGTTTATGTAGGCATGACGGAGCATTAGCAACCCGGCTCCCTCGCCAAAGCATGAGCCGACGGCGATGGCCAGGCAAGCTGCCTCAAGGTTATTGGGCAGGCACAGCAGGAGAATGACGGTTGCCGCAACGCGGACAACCTGTTCGGCAATGTGTATGACGGCAGCTTTGACAGGTTTGCGTACGGCAGTGAAATAGCCGCTGTACACCGAAGATGCGGCCAGCAATGGCAGAGTAAAGGCCAGAATGCGCAGGGCCGGAATTGTCCTGGCATCGGCCAGCCAGGCATGGCCCAGGTAATTTGCGCTCAATAACAAAATTGCTCCCCAGAGGCTGCCCAGGCCAACCCCGTAACGAAGGGCAACTGTCACGGCTTGAAAGGCGCCGGGCCGGTTTCCCCGGCCAGCTTCTTCGGCCACCAGGCGGATGACTGCAAGGCGTATGCCGGCGACGGCCAGAGTTACAGACAGATAATAAACCGACAGGATTAACTGAAAAAGGCCCATGCCCTCGGGGCCAATTTTGTTGGACAAGTAAACCTGAAACACCAGGCCAATTGTGCGCAAAAGCAAGGTGGTCGCAGTTACAAAGAGGACATTGATGAAGATAATCTTTATCCTTTTCAAGCCATCACCTCCGGGGCACCCCATAGGACTATATGCAAGAAGGCGATGACTTAAGCATCATTGTATTTGTAACCGGGGAACTTAACTGGTATAATAACTAAAATTTTTTTTGCAAGGAGGAGCAGAAATGCAGGACAAAATATTAAAACTGGCCCTGACTTTTGACGATGTATTACTGGTGCCTGCTGAATCTCAGGTTTTGCCCGGCACGGTCAGCCTGAAATCCAAATTAACCAGGAACCTCAATGTCAACATTCCGCTGCTCAGCGCGGGTATGGATACTGTAACCGAAGCCCGGATGGCCATTTCCATGGCTCGGGAAGGCGGCATCGGGGTAATTCACAAGAATATGGACATAGAAGAACAGGCCCGGCAGGTGGACACCGTCAAGCGGTCGGAACACGGGGTCATCACCAACCCCTTTTATCTGGGTCCGGACGCCACGGTGGCTGAGGCCGATGCCCTGATGGAACGCTACCGTATTTCGGGCGTCCCTATCGTCAAAGACGGTAAGTTGGTGGGCATTATTACCAACCGGGACATACGATTTGAAGAGAATTTTCAGCGCAAAGTATCGGAAGTCATGACCAGCGAAAACCTGGTCACTGCGCCCGAAGGGACCACCCTGGAGGAGGCCAAGAAAATTCTGGCTGCGCATCGGATCGAAAAATTGCCGCTGGTGGATGCCGATTACAACTTGCGCGGCCTGATTACAATCAAGGATATTGAAAAAGCGCGCACTTATCCCAACTCGGCCCGGGACAGCCAGGGCAGACTGCTGGTGGCTGCCGCGGCTGGCATTGCTCCGGATACCTTGGAACGGGCCCGGGCATTGGTGGACGCCAAGGTCGATGTAATTGTGGTGGATACCGCCCACGGGCATTCCCGGGCGGTGCTGGACATGGTCTATCGCCTCAAGGAAGAGTTTCCCGACACCGAAATAATTGCCGGCAATGTCGCCACAGCCGAAGCAACCAGGGCGCTCATTTCCGCCGGCGCCGATGCAGTTAAAGTAGGAATCGGTCCGGGTTCAATCTGCACCACCAGAGTAGTTGCCGGCGTGGGCGTTCCCCAACTGACAGCCATAATGGATTGTGCCCGTGCTGCTGAGGGAACAGGTGTGCCGATAATCGCCGATGGGGGAATAAAGTACTCCGGCGACATTGTAAAGGCCATTGCGGCAGGCGCAGATACGGTTATGGTGGGCAGCCTGTTGGCAGGAACCGATGAGAGTCCGGGTTCCCTGGAAATATATCAGGGACGCAGCTACAAGGTGTACCGCGGCATGGGGTCGATTGGCGCCATGCGGGCGGGGAGCAGGGACAGGTACTTCCAGAGTGAGCAGAAAAAATTGGTCCCCGAAGGCATCGAAGGGAGGGTGCCCTACCGTGGGTCGGTGGCCGATATTGTTTACCAGCTCATGGGCGGCTTGCGCGCCGGCATGGGCTATTGCGGGGCCAAGGACATAGCCGCGCTGAAAAAAGCTAAATTCGTTCAGATTACCAATGCCGGGTTGCGGGAAAGCCACCCCCATGGCGTGGAGATTACAACCGAGGCACCAAATTACGTAAAAATGACATAAAATGTACTCCCGGAATATCTTAGGGCAGGCCGGGCAAAATACCCATGATAATAGAAATTTTTAGAAGATGGTGATTGCGGTGAAGGAGACGCGAGAACTCCATAAATGTCACATTTGCACCCAGCTCAACGCCGAAGGCATCTGGCTGGTGCGCGGGTATATTTGCGCCGGCTGCCTCAGCGCCATCAGCGCCACCGATGTCAAAGATCCCAGGTACGCTTTTTACGTGCGCAAATTAAAGGAGTTTTGGCAGACAGGTTAGGCGCGCAATGGGCTGCAACAACAAAAAAGAGCGCAAGAAGTAGGCAAAGGGTAGGAGTAATTGCCCATACCCTTTTTTTTTATGTATAATAATAGAAAAAAAGGAAGAAACTCATGGAGCTTGCACGGCGATTAACCCGATTGGCCAGACTTGACCGGTTTCCCTTTCACATGCCGGGACACAAAAACCGGTTTTCCCAGCTGGTGCCCAAATTCGATGCCACGGAACTGCCGGGTTTGGATAACCTCCACAATCCTCAAGCTGCTATCATGCGCGCCCAGGCCAGGGTGGCAGAAACATACGGGGTGGCCAGGACGTTTTTTCTGGTCAACGGCAGCAGCGTCGGTTTAATGGCGGCCATAGCCAGTGTTGTCGGGCCCGGAGAAAAAATATTGGTGCCCAGGGCCAGTCATAAATCCGTTGTCGCCGGCCTTATCCATTCCGGGGCGGTTCCGGTCTGGCTGGAGCAGGATTATTGTATCCCGGAACAACGCTGGTTGCCGCCGACAGCGGACCAGGTTGCAAAGCTGATTGCAGGGCACTCGCTCAAGGGCGCGCTTTTTACCAACCCGGATTACTTCGGGTTTGTACCCGATATTGCAACTTTAACCAGACTCTGCCATTCTGCGGGTGTCGCTGTTATTGCCGACGAGGCTCACGGCGCACATCTCAAGTTCGGAGGGGCAGTAAACCTGCCCGTCAGCGCAGTGGATGCGGCATGTGATATAATTGTGCAAAGCCCCCACAAGACCTTGCCGGCTTTAACCCAGGCGGCATGGTTGCACCTCAACGACGGGGGGCTGGCCGCTGAAATCCAACATTGGCTCAACCTGTTCCATACCACCAGCCCCAGCTACCTGCTCCTGGCTTCCCTGGAATTCGCCGGAGAATACGCCCGCAACCATGCAGAAAGGCTGCTCAAACGGCTGGCCCGGTTGGAAAAAGCATTGTCTTTGCAGTGCAGGGCGCTAAACTTGCAGGTGTTTTCCGGAGCCGCGCCCAGGGACTGGACCAAATTTACCCTGCCTGCCCGTTTGGGCATGGAGAAGCTGTTGCGTCGCGCCGGTGTGTATCCCGAGTTGGTCCAGGGCAATAAAGTTTTGCTTATGCTGACGCTGGCCGACGCCTACGATGACGCTGGTATCAGAGCACTTTGCCGGCTCCTGCCCCGGTTGGCCGCCCTCTCCGCGGTGCGGCGCCCGCCGCTGGCAATTCCGCCGTTGCCGGTCCAGGAGGTTTCTCCCCGGGAGGCATGGCAGCGCGGGGGCAAGAGGGTTGGTTTCAGGGATGCCCGGGGCCGCATTGCCCGTCAGGTAATTGCCCCCTATCCGCCCGGTACTTTGGTTATCGTTCCCGGGCAAAGGCTCACCGGCGAACATGTCGATTTTCTCGAAGAGCTCCACGCCAGAAAGGTGATAAGCCGATGGATAGAAGTGATATAAAGGGTACTTTCATAGTATTTGAAGGGCTGGACGGGTGCGGCAAGACTACTCAGGCGCAATTGCTGGCAGATTTTTTTGCCGGACAGGGGGCAGAATATGTCTATGTCCGTGAACCCGGCGGCACTCCCGTGGGCGACAAATTGCGGGCTATCCTGCTCGACCCGGAGACGGTGCTGACCAAATGGGGAGAGGTGCTGCTGCTGGCAGCGGCAAGGGCCCAACTGGTTCAGGATATTATCCTGCCGGCATTGACCCGGGGCAAGACTGTAATTTGCGACCGTTACCTGTTCTCCAGCGTGGCCTACCAGGGATATGGCCTGGAACAAGATGTAGAGCTGGTTAAGAGGGTTAATCTTGAAGCTGTTCAAGGGCTGATGCCGGACATGACTTTCTATTTGGAGGTAAGCGTGCAGACGGGTTTGGCCCGTCAGCAGAAGGTCCGGCGTCTGGACAGGATTGAACGGCGGGACAGCGGGTTTTTTTCCCGGGTTGTCCGGGGCTATGAAAAAATGATTTCCGAATACAATTTTATTCGCCTGGACGGTACTGCTGAGCCGCAAGTCATTCACCGCCAGGTCGTGGATAATGTTACCAAAAAAATGAAGAAGGGAGAGCGGGGATGAATAAGCTTGTAATCGCTGTTATCCAGGACAAGGACAGCGCAAAGCTAATGGAAAATTTGGTGGGGAAAGGGTACAGGGCCACCAAACTGGCCAGCACCGGCGGCTTTTTGAAGGCGGGTAATACTACCATGTTGATTGGCGTGCGCGCCGATCAAGTGGAGGACGTGGTGGGAATAATCCGCAACACATGCCGTTCCCGGGAAAAGATGGTTACCACCATGTCTCCCATCGGCGGAGCGGTGGAATCCTATGTGCCCTATCCGGTGGAAGTCATTGTCGGGGGAGCAACCATCTTTGTAGTGGATGTGGAAAGGTTTGAGCATGTCTAATCCTTTTCCGGGTTTCTGGGGAAATGAGCGGGTCGCCCGCATTTTGTTCCGGGCTCTTCAGGGCGGCACCCTGGCGCATACCTTGTTATTTACAGGGCCTGCCGGCTGTGGCAAGAAAACCCTGGCCCGCAAGGTGGCGGAGAGGCTTTTTTGTCCGGACCTTTGCGGCAAGTGCAGGAACTGCGCGCTGCTGAAAAGGGGAAGCCATCCTGATTTTCTCATGCTGGGTCCCGAAGCGAATTTCGTCAGGTTGGAACAAGCCCGCCGGCTTCAGTCATTTCTGACCGTTCCGGCCAATTCTGCTCCGTACAAAGTAGCCGTGCTGGAAGACGCGCACCGGCTCACCCCTGAAGCGGGCAACAGCCTGCTCAAAATACTGGAAGAGCCTCGGGAAAGGACAGTTTGTATCTTGACAGCCGACAACGTCGACAATGTCCTGCCGACATTGGTTTCCCGCAGCCAGGTTTACAATCTCGCCCCTTTGCCTCCGGACGAGCTGAAAGAAATTTTGGTGGCCAAAGGGGCGCAGCAAGCACAGGCGGAATTCCTGGCGGCCTTTTCCGGAGGCATACCGGGAAAGGCTCTGGCGCTTTTGGCAGACTCCGCCTTCAGCCAGCAGCGGGAAAACTTTGCCCGCGACATCTCCGCCGTACTGGCGCGGCGCCGGGATCCTCTGGAGGTTGCAGAAGCATGGCATTCACAGCCCCAGCTGTTTTTGGATTTGCTGGATTTATGGCTGAGGGATATGCTCATGTTGCAGACCAGGCAGGACTACAGGCCCGCCAATATCGAGCGCGCAGATTCTTTGGCGGAGTGCAACGCTGTGTGTCCGGTTGACAAGGTTTTGTTCCTCCTGGAGGAGTCGGTCCTGGCCAGAGAACGCCTGCAGGCTTTGTGTAATTCCCGGCTGGTTTTTGACAGTCTATTGCTGAAAATGTGGGAGGTATAACATGGAGAAATATACGGTGGTGGGCGTTCGTTTTAAAGACGCCGGCAAAATATATTATTTCGACCCGGGTCAACTGGAACTGGCTGTCGGGATGCCGGTAATAGTGGAAACCGTCCGGGGAGTGGAATACGGCAGGGTGGTGGTGCCGCCCCGGCAAGTGGACGAAACCGAGGTGGTGCTGCCTTTGAAAAAGGTGGTGCGGGTTGCCGATGCCGCCGACCAAAAAAAGGTTGAAGAAAACCGGGAAAAAGCCCGCCAGGCATTGGCGATTTGCGCCGAAAAGGTGCAGAAACACGGCCTGGACATGAAATTGGTGGATGCCGAATATACCTTTGACAATTCCAAGGTTATTTTTTATTTTACCGCCGACGGGCGCGTGGATTTTCGCAACCTTGTCAAGGACCTGGCCGCGGTCTTTAAGACCCGGATCGAGTTGCGGCAAATCGGGGTGCGGGACGAGGCCAAGATGCTGGGCGGCCTGGGCAGTTGCGGGCGCCCCTTGTGTTGCGCCACCTTTATGTGCGAGTTTGAACCTGTATCCATAAAAATGGCCAAAGAGCAGAATCTGTCCCTCAACCCGGCGAAAATATCCGGCGTTTGCGGACGGCTCATGTGCTGCCTGCGCTATGAAGCGGACTTTTACCATGAAGCCAGAGCCAAACTGCCCAATGTGGGCAAAGTAATCAGCACCCCGCGGGGTGACGCCAAGGTGATTGAAGTCAATGTGCTGAAAGGAATAGTGCGGGCGCAGCTGGAAGACGGAGCTATTATAGCCCTTACCAGCGAAGAACTCAGTTGATGGGGGAATAGGCTTGGACGAAAACATTCAAAAACTGGAAGACACCCTGGAAGAATTTTATGTAGCCCTGACCAAGCTGAAAAAGGAATTTTCCCGATTGGCCATGGAGATCCAGCGGCTGGAAAAAGAAAACAAATGGCTGAGAGAACAAATTCCCGGGCTTGCCGGCAATCCTGAGCCTTACAAGGAAGGGCAAAACGCCCTGGCGCGCCTCTACCATGAAGGATTTCACATTTGCCATTTGCAGTACGGCAATCTCCGCACCGAGGGAGAATGCCTGTTTTGTATTGCTCTGTTGAAAAAATAGCAGACCGCGGTTGGGCTCACCGGCAGCGAAAGGGGTGAGCAGCATAAAGGGAAAATTGTATATATGCCCTACTCCTCTGGGCAATTTAGAGGATATAACGCTGAGGGTGCTGAGGGTGCTGAAAGAAGCGGATTATGTGGCTGCCGAGGACACGCGGCGCACCCGTAAGCTGTTGAGCTATTACGATATTCATACGCCGGTGCTCAGTTTCCATCAGCACAGCAGCCAAAACCGGGTGCAAAAGCTGGTGGCCATGATATCGGCGGGCAAAAACATGGCTTTGGTCAGCGATGCCGGTACGCCCGGGATTTCCGACCCCGGTCAGGCCCTGGTTGCTGCCTGCATAGCTGAGGGCATAGAAGTTGACCCTCTTCCCGGGCCGTGCGCCGCCATTGTTGCCTTGTCCGCCAGCGGTTATCCCTTGGCGTCCTTTACTTTTCAAGGGTTTTTGCCGCGCAAGGATCTGGACAAGGCAGTTGCGTCTCTGGCCGCCATAGAGCACCCGGTGGTTGTGTACGAATCCCCCCGGCGCATAGTGAAATTGTTGCGCAGCATAAAAGAGTACATGCCCCAAAGGGAACTGGTGCTGGGCAGGGAATTAACCAAAATCCATCAGCAAATTCTGCGCGGGACAGCCAGGGAACTGTTGCCGGCGCTGGAAGAGGGAGACCTGGAGCGGGGAGAATTTACGGTGGTTTTGGGACCATGGCGCAGCGAGGAGCCGTCGTGGTCGCCGTCAGAAGTTCTGGACCGGGTTCGGGCCCACGTGCTGGCGGGCGCATCCACCCGCGATGCCGTGGCGCTGGTCAGCGCTGAAATCAAACTGCCCCGCAGGCAGATATACGCCATCGTCAACAAGAGCAAGCAGGACCTGTAGTCCTTGCCTTGTGCCGGCGGCAACCGGCTGTGACTGGAGGTGGAATATTGATGGACAAACAAGTGCTGATCAGCGTCGGGCCCTTGAGCAGAAACAGTCAGTGGCACCTGTTGGCAGCCGATGCGCTGGCCAGGCTTAAGCGGCTGCTGGGAGATGATGTCCGTTTCCGGGCCCGGGACGCGGAATTCGCTCAGGTATTTAAGCTGGAGTACGACGGAGAGTCGCAGAATATTGCGGGCCTGCCGTTTCTCAGCCAGTTAATATTCCGTTTGCAACAGTCAGGCAATGTCTACCTCAAGACAGCCAGGTGCCACGTATGCAAAGAGTGCGGCCACCCCTCGACCAGCCAGTCCTGTTCCTTTTGCGGCGGCGAACTGGAGCTGATGGAAAGGGACTGCTACTTTCTGCGCATACGCCGTCAGGCCGGGGCGATAGAAACCATGTTGCGCTCCGACTTTGTACTGCCTGTACACAGCCGCAACGACCTGCTCAATCTCTGGAACAGTTACAGCGGTGATGACGTCCTGATGGCCTTGGCGGTTTCCAGAGGCGAGAAAGAGTACCTGCCGACAGAATGGCTGCAGGAATTGGCGGAAATACTGGCTGCGTGCAAATATTTCGGGGATGAGAAAGCTTTTCCCCGGTTGTGGCCCGAGGCCTACATTTTTATTGCCCGGGAATATGCCCACTACATTTTTTACTGGTGGGGAGTAATATCCTCTCTGCACCTGCCGCGGCCGGGCGGGCTGATATGCCATGCCGGCATGGAGTTCCTGGACAGAAAGGGCAATGCCGTCAGCCCGTTGCTCTTGGCCAAAAACTACGGCTACCAGGGACTCAGGTATTTTATGCTGGGTGCCAAAACAGGCGCCGGGGAAAACATTTTTGAAGAGGAAAAAGTAATTCAAAAGATTAACCTGGATTTGGCCAATGAATTGGGCAACCTGGTTTCCCGTGTCATTGCCATGGTGTATCGCTTTGGGCAGGGGCTGGTGCCGGCGCCGGATATTTTAACCCGGCAGACTGAGGATCTGGACTTGCGGGAAAGCGCCCTGGCGTTGCCTGGCAAGGTGAGGGCCAATATTGAAAACCAGGAGCTCCATTTGGCCGTCGCTGCCCTGAAAAACTTTATCGGGAAAACCAACCGTTTCATTGAGGTTACCGGACCCTGGCAGCTGGCAGATTACCCCGAGGAGCAAGCGCGGCTGAATACAGTGTTATACAGCCTCTGTGAAGCGTTGCGGTTTTTGGCTGTGGCTTTGCAGCCATTATTGCCCGAGGCCTCCGGCAGCATTTTTCAGCAGTTGGGCATCGACGGCAACGGCGAGGTAACTTCATGGCAATCCCTGGCCCGGTGGGGGATTATGCCTGTAGGCTCCAGGGTAACGGAGCAAACGGTCCTGTTCCCGCGCATTGTTCCCTATGGGGGGACGGGGCCTGAGCACGAGCTGATCATGCGGGAAGAACTGGCCAGATTTAAAATAGTAGCTGCCCGGATTGTGTCGGCCGAGCTCCTCCCCGAGTATGAGGGTTATTACCAAATGATCTTATATGACGGCCGCCAGCGCTTTCGGGTGCTGGCCCCGGTGGCCCATTCCTATACGCCGGAATACCTGTCCGGAAAAAAGGTGGCGCTGATTGCCAACCTGCATCCCAAAAAAATTATGGATTACACCAGCGAAGGTGAAGTGCTGACAGTTGAAACAGAGACCGGCGCCCTGGACTTGCTGTTTTTGCCCGACGACTGCCCCGAAGGGAGCAAGATACTGTGCCTGAATTGATTGACACCCACGTCCATTTGGACGACGCCAGACTTATTAAGGACCTGGATCTGATTTTGGCCCGGGCCCGGGAAAAGGGCGTTACAAAGATGATCAACATTGGCCACGATATGGAATCCAGCCGTTCCTCGGTGCATCTTGCCCGGACTTACGGCAACATTTGGGCCGCTGTGGGTATTCACCCCCATTCTGCCCGGGATGCGCGGGAAGCGGATTTTCATCTGCTGGAGGAACTGGCCCGCGAGGACAAGGTAGTCGCTATAGGGGAGATTGGTCTGGATTACCATTATGATTTTTCTCCCCGGCCTGTTCAGCGGGAGGTCTTCCAACGGCAGCTGGAAATGTCGATACGCTTAGGCTTGCCGGTGGTAATCCATCAGCGGGAAGCGGTCCGGGATACCCTGGACATCTTGCAGGAGTATGCCCCTCTCCCGTACGGCGGCGTAATGCACTGTTTTTCCGGCACGGTGGATATCATGGAACAGTGCCTGGAGCTGGGTTTGGTCATTGGCCTGGGCGGTACCGTGACCTTTAAAAATGCCCGCGAAACCAAGGCCGTAGCCGCCGCCGTCCCCCTGGACAAGCTGGTACTGGAGACAGACTGTCCCTACTTGGCGCCCCACCCATTCAGGGGCAAAGTCAATCAGCCGGGATACCTGCCTCTGGTGGCCGCGGAAATCGCCCGCCTCAAGGGGGTACCCCTGGACCGGCTTATAGCTGCCTGTGCCGCCACTGCCAGTAACCTGTTCCAATTGCCCGCATAAATCCGCCTCCGCCTGGCAACAATAAGAGCTGGGAGGCAATAATTGACAGCCATGCCATATTTAACTACAATAGGGTATGCCCAATGGGTTGGCACAGGGGAGGTACAGTTATGCGTTCTATATTTTCCTCCGGCGCCAAAGTCTTTAAGGTATTAGCCTTTTCGGCCTTGGCCATGATTTTGGCAGGCTTGTCCCTTTTCTATTTTTCTGCCTTCAAATGGGTTACAGTCTACGCAGAAGGCGATGTTTACCGACAACTGACCTTTGCCAAAAGCGTTGAGGAAGTTCTGGAAGAAATGGGTTTCCAGCTGAGGGAAGAAGATTATGTCTATCCGCCCAGGGAACAGGCATTGCAACGGGTGACGGGAATTGCCCTGGTTAAAGCCAAACCGTACACCGTTGTTCACGACGGAAAGGTAACGGAGACCTGGGCTGTAGCCGCCAAAGTGGCGGATGTGTTGGTGTATGCCGGGGTAAAATGGCATCCCCAGGACATTATTTTGCCGCCGCTGGAAAGTCCGCCGCCGGCAGATAAAAATATTGCCGTTGTGCGCGTTACCACGGAAATTATCGAGGAAGAAATTGTGTTGCCCCACGTTGCGCTTCGCGTTCCCAACAATTCCATGTACCGGGGACAAGAAAGGACAGTCCAGGCGGGGCATGACGGCAAAATGGTCAACACCGTTGAGCTGGTGTACCATGACGACGAAGTGATGGAACGCACCGTCCTGAACAGCGAGGTCGTCCGCGAAGCCCGGGACACCATTGTGGAGTATGGCACCATCTCGACCATCAGCCGCGGGGGGTACAAGATAGCAATCAAGTACGCCGTGGATACAAGGGCAACCGCCTATTGCCCCGGCACGCCGGGTTCAGGTTGTCCTTTGGATGCCAGAGGCCATTCAAAATGTACTGGCCGGTATAACAACGGGTACACCGCCACCGGCCGGCCGGCCAGAGAGGGAAAAGGCACCCGGGAAAACCCGTACATAATTGCCGTGGATCCCGAGGTGATTCCTTTAAATTCTTTGGTCTACCTGAGCTTTAAAGGCGGCAGCATTTCCTGGTATGGGCACACAATTAAAGACGGGTTTGCCATTGCTGCCGATACCGGCAGCGCGATCAAAGGCAACAAAATCGACATATTATTTGACAACCATTGGGTAGCTTGGCATTTTGGCAACAGGTCTGTGCGCGTTTTTGTGGTAGAGAAGGTACAGGCCGAATAAAGAAAGCGGGACAGGGGAACCTGTCCCTTTTCAGGTGGTGGACATAATGAAGGAACTGATTGTCGTCGAAGGGGTAAAAGACGCCCAGGCGGTTAAACGGGCTTTTCCCGAAGCAGATGTTTTCATCACCCATGGCTGGGGGCTCAGCCAAAAAGACATTGAGCTGTTGCAGGAGGCCAATCGGCGGCGCGGCGTCATTATTTTTACTGACCCCGATCGGGCCGGAGAAACAATCCGGCGGCGCTTAAGTGCTCTCTTGCCCGGATGCCGCCATGCCTTTATCCCCAGGAGCAAAGCTTACAAAAAGGGCAAAGTTGGCGTCGAAGCGGCGGCCAGCGAGGATGTGCGCAACGCCCTGGCCCGGGTGCGTACCCCCGGACACCAGGACAGGGTGTTTGGCATGGAGGATTTGCTTGCCCATGGCCTTTGCGGGTTGCCCGGGGCTGCCGCCCGCCGCAGGCGACTGGGCGAGATCCTGTCCATCGGCTATGGAAACAGCAAGAACTTTTTATGGCGCCTGAATTCATTCGGCATCAGCCGCGCCGAATTCCGCAGGGCGCTGGAGCAAATGGAGGCTGAGCGGAATGGACCTGACCCGACCCGGTCAAATAGCCCGGTTTCTGCAACAATACGGCATTAAAGTGCGCAAGGCATGGGGCCAGAACTTTATAATCAACCGGGAAATCGTGGACAGAATAGTGTCTGCAGCGGAGCTCACCGGAACGGAAACGGTGCTGGAAATTGGTCCGGGGCTGGGAACGATGACCGAGTTGCTGTTGCAAAAGGCGGGCAGAGTCATTGCCGTGGAGATCGACCCGTTGCTTTGCCGGGTGCTGAGGGAGCGCATTTCTCATCCCCGCTTTCAGCTCATTGAAGGCGACGCCCTGAACCAACAGTTCAGCAGTCTGGCAGCGGGGCCATACGTCGTGGTGGCCAACTTGCCTTATTATATAACCAGTCCCATTATTACCAAGCTGATTGAAGAAGAAAACCCGCCTCAAACCGTTGTCGTTCTGGTCCAACTGGAAGTGGCGCAACGGTTGACCGCTGCGCCGGGGACTCAACAGTACGGCTCCATAAGCGCCTATGTGCAGTATCATTACGATGTGGAAATGCTGTTCAGGGTGGGCGCCGGGAACTTTTTCCCGCCGCCCAGGGTGGATTCCGCCGTAGTCAGAATGCGGCGGCAGTGTACCGGTCAACGGCCAAAAAACGAGCAACTGCTGTTTCGGTTAATCAGAATCGCCTTTTCCCAGCGCCGCAAAATGCTCAAAGGACTGGTGGCCAAGGAAATGGGCATAGATCCCAAACAGGTCGAGGCCGCCCTGGTTGCGACAGGATTGCCGGCGGATGTCCGGGGCGAGAAATTAACCGTGACAGACTTCATCAACCTGGCAGACCGTTTGGAGGATTGGGCATGAAATTTGTCAGCCCCAGCTCGGGCCCCATGGATTTAAAAAAAGTGTTCAACGCCATTGCCCAGTACATTAAAGAAAATCCCGAAGATGAATACCGTTTAATGATCGGCACCGATTCCCGCGTGCGCCAGCACACAGTCTTTGTCACTGCAATAATAATTCATCGGGTCGGCAAAGGCGGCAAGTACTTTTACTGCAAGCAGCGGCACCGTCCCATGGACAGCCTGAGGCAAAGGATGTATTTCGAGACGTCCCTCAGCCTGGAAGTGGCGGCCCGGCTCACTGCCATGCTGGCCGAGGCTGAGCTGGATGACCTGCGTTTGGAAATCCACCTGGATATAGGCCCTTGCGGCGAAACCAAGAGCCTGATTCGGGAATTGGTGGGTATGGTGATGGGCAGCGGTTTTGCTGCCAGGATAAAGCCGCATTCCATCGGCGCTTCCAAGGTGGCGGATAAACACACCAGAGGATGAAATGTCTATCCACCCTTCCTCCGCCGTTTCATATGCTGAAACAGGAGGAGTTGAGATGGACATCAAAAAAGGAGATATCGTACTGAGGCTGTCTTACGGCAAAGACGTTTTCTTTAAGGTAGAGTCCATTGATATCAAAACCCAGACGGCAAACCTCAAAGGCATCGATGTCAGATTGTGCGCAGACGCCCCCTTGTCGGACCTGACCAAACCGGGGATTGCAGAGCTGGCCAACTACAGGGCCCGGTCGCTGCGTCTGCGCGTGGAGCTGGTAAATCGCGCCTTGCGCTATTCCAGGAGTGTGCGCAACGGCAGTAAAAAAAAATCCTCTCCTGACTACATGAATATCCCCGGGCGCATTTTGCACCTGGACGGGGATTTGGAATACATGTCGGCGTGCCGCAAAGCATATGAAGAGCTCGAACTGGTCAACCATTGCTTCCACATTCAGGAACAAGAGCAACCCAGGCACGTCGAAGCGCTGCTGAGAGAATACAAACCGGATATCCTGGTAATTACAGGTCATGATGGCATGGTCAAAGACGCCCGCACCCGGGACGGCGTTGACAACTACCATAATTCCAGGCACTTTATCGCTGCCGTTGTCAGGGCCCGGGCATACCAGCCCAGCAAAGATGACCTGGTAATATTTGCCGGCGCCTGCCAGTCCTGGTATCAAGGTCTTATCAACGCCGGGGCCAACTTTGCCAGTTCCCCCGAGCGCGTGCTGATTCATTGCCTTGACCCCGTGCTGGTCGTGGAAAAAGTCGCCTATACTCCCATCACCAAAACGGTAAGCATTTACGATACGCTGCAGCAAAGCGTCACCGGCCTGAAAGGCGTCGGCGGCATCGAAACCCGGGGACAATTCCGCCTGGGGTTGCCCAATTTGCCAAAAACTCCTTGACATTACCCGCGCTTTCCTGCTATAATTCATGTTTTTAAATTTGACTTCAAGGGGCGACTGTGGTATAGTTTAGATATAATATTGCGTGGGGTGATGTTATTGGCAGATATGAATACCTTGGCGATGATAAAACAAGATCTGGATAAATATATTGGCAAAGAAATCACCCTTAAAGCCAATCGCGGTCGCAAAAAGTCCATCGAGCGCAAAGGCATTCTGGAAAAGACTTACCCTGCACATTTCCTGGTCAGGCTGGACGAAACTTATTTTAACCGGAAAATGTCCTTCTCCTATGCCGACATTTTGACCAAGACAGTGGAAATCACCTTTGGTGACAAACTATATAAATGCAGTGCCTCATAACCGCCGCGGCGGTTTATTTTTTTGGGCATTTATCCTGCCCGTAAGCATATATTATTATATCTGAACACTACCGCGGGAGGGGTAAATCAATGGCAAAGCCAGGCCTGGCCAAGATAAGCCGCCGGCGTTTTAATCTGGAAACGACGGTTTTCAGCGCTCAACAGGAAGTGACGGTACCCGCAGCTTTAAAGATACCGGTCGACACCCAGTACTTGTTGCAACCCTTGTTGGTTGTTCCCCGGGACAAAATTGCCGTGCAAAAGGGTGCCGGGAAAGTTCGGGTGCAAGGGCAGCTGACTGGTTTCATCAGCTGTGTGGACAGCGAAGAAACGGCGCACACTTTCCCTTTGCAACCCTTGGAATTTGTAACGTCCTTTTCTGTTCCTGAGGCTGCTCCCGACGCCTGCTGGGAAGCTGACGTCGCGCTGGATGGCGTCGAGGTGGACAGGGGAGAAGGGGATACCGCCAATGTCACCGTTTACCTCACAGTTTCCCTGCGGGGAGCGCAACTGGCTGAAACAGAGCTGGTGACCGCCGCGTCGGGGGCGACATTGTCTGTCGAAACCAGAGGAATAAGACTCCAGAATATTATTGAGGAAAGAAAAGCAGAAAAGACGCTGTCTGTAAAGCTGTCCCACACCGAAGGCATCCCCGTGGCTGCGGATGTATGTGTAGCCAATTTAAGCTGGCAGGTGACCGGCGGCAAGCTGGCGGCCCAGGGTACAGTCAAGGTCAAAGTTTACCGCTTGCAGGAAAAAGGCGGTGCGGTCGCCATTGCCCAGGGCGGCGAAGACTTCCAGTTTGAGCTGGATTTTGCCAGCACTGATGTGGCCGACTGCACATTGCAGTGTCTGCCCGCGCTCACCATTTTGGAGCCCGAGGCCCCGGAAGTGCTGGTGACGCTCAGATGCAAGGCAGTTGGATACAGAGAGGAGAGAGAGGAATATGTGGCCGGCGTCTCCGGCGCAGACAGCTTAAGCAGACGGATTTGCCTGCGCAACCGCATCGGGGAAAGCGAATACAAGCTTAACATAGAAGGCCAGGTTAGCTTTCCCAATCCTTCGGTCCAGATTAACCAGCTTTTGCCCAGGGTCAGGATCCTCGAAACACAGGCATTGGACGGCAGGGTGTTGATAAGGGGACTCTTGTCTTTGCATATTTATTACTCCGGCGAAGAAGGCCGGAACAAAGTCCTGGTGCAGGAAGAGGAGTTCAGCCACCACCTGGAACTGAGGGGTTGCGCAGCGGGATATACCGTCAGGGCGTGGGCCTGGCCGGAGAGCGGTTTCTGCACCGTGGAAGACTATTCTGTGCCAGTTATATTGCGCGTCGAAGCGGTTGAGGACGTGGAGTTTGACGCCGTCACCGACATACATGTGGTGGATCCTGGCTTCGTCCCCGTCAACGCCAGCGTGGTATTGTATATAGCCGGCAAGGAAGACAGTTTGTTCAGCATCGCCCGCAAGTTCAATGTCAGCCAGGAAATGCTGATGGAATACAACGGCTTATCCAGTCCCGAAATCAGTTGCGGCCAAAAGCTGCTGGTGCCGGTCTACCAAATGAAATATAATGACAAGGTGTAGCGGCAAGCTGCACCTTGTCGGCTTTTCTCCGGTAAAAATTTCCCTGAATCCAGGCAAGAAAGAGGAATTGCACGCAATCAGGAGGCAAAAGGGGGGTAATCGGGGGGTAAAGGGAATTACTCTGGCAAAATCGGCTTGGACTACTACATGTTGTGGCTGATATAATACGCAGTACACTACATATAGTATAGCCAGGTAAGGAGGCAGGAGGATGGAACTAAGCGAAAACGCCCGAACGGTATTGGAACGGCGGTACCTGCGCAAGGAAAACGGCAAAGTGGTGGAAACGCCTGAAGAAATGTTCAGGCGCGTTGCAGAAAATATCGCTATGGCCGAAGAAAATTACGATGGCGCGCGCCGGGAAGAGTGGGCGGAGAAGTTCTATGAACTCATGACCAGTCTGGATTTTATGCCCAACTCGCCCACGCTGATGAATGCCGGAAGGGAATTGCAGCAACTGGCCGCTTGCTTTGTGCTGCCGGTGGAAGACTCCATGGAACAGATCTTTGATTCCATAAAGCACGCGGCCCTGATACATAAAAGCGGCGGCGGCACCGGCTTTTCCTTTTCGCGACTGCGCCCCAAGAACGACATCGTGCAGTCCACGGGAGGCGTCGCCAGCGGCCCTGTGTCCTTCATGAAGGTCTTTAACGCCGCCACCGAGGCGGTCAAACAGGGCGGCACGCGCCGAGGCGCCAATATGGGTATATTGCGCGTCGATCACCCCGACATCCTCAGTTTTATCAGCGCCAAGGAAGACAATGAAGAGTTGACCAATTTCAATATCTCGGTGGCCCTGACGGAAGAGTTTATGGAGGCTGTAAAGGCCGACCGGGAGTACCATTTAATCAATCCCAGGACGGGACAAGCCGAGTCCAGCTTAGAGGCCCAAAAAGTATTTGACAAAATCGTCGACGCTGCCTGGCGCAACGGTGAACCGGGGATAATCTTTTTGGACAGGATAAACAAAGACAATCCCACGCCGCAATTGGGCGAAATAGAAAGCACCAATCCCTGCGGCGAGCAGCCTCTCTTGCCCTACGAAGCCTGCAACTTGGGTTCGATAAATATTGCGCGCTTCGTCAAGGACGGCGGTATAGATTACCGGCGTTTGGAGCAGGTCATCCACGTGGCGGTGCGATTCCTGGACAACGTCATCGATATGAACAATTACCCGTTGCCCCAGATAAAGGAAATGGTTTTGGGCAACCGCAAAATTGGTCTCGGTATTATGGGTTTCGCCGACGCCCTTTTGCAACTGGGGATTCCTTACAACAGTTTCCAGGCTGTGGATTTGGCCAAAGAGCTGATGGAATTTATCCAGCGCACCAGCCGGGAAGCCTCGCGGCAGCTGGCCGAGGAACGGGGTGCCTACCCCAATTACAAGGGCAGCCGTCATGAGCAGCTGGGCATGCCACCGCAACGCAACGCCACCACCACCACCATTGCGCCCACGGGCACCATCAGCATAATTGCATCCACGTCCAGCGGCATTGAGCCCATTTTTGCCCTTTGCTACCATCGCAATGTGCTGGACAACGACAAGCTGGTGGAGGTGCATCCCCTCTTTGCCAAAGTGGCCAGGGAACGCGGGTTTTATTCCGAAGAGCTGATGGCCAGGATTGCCCGGCGCGGCAGCATACAGGGCATGGAAGAAGTTCCCGAAGATGTGCGCAGGATTTTTGTAACTGCCCATGACATCGAACCTTACTGGCACGTGCAGATTCAGGCGGCTTTCCAGCAGTACACTGACAATGCGGTTTCCAAAACCGTTAACTTGCCCCACGATGCCACCCGCGAAGACGTGGCCAAAGTCTTTACCCTGGCCTATGAGTTGGGTTGCAAGGGGGTTACCGTCTACCGCGACGGCAGCAGAGACAAGCAGGTGCTCAGCGTAGGTTCGGGGCAGAGCGCCGAAGGAGGCGGCATCGTCCCCCGCCCGCGGCCGGTAATAACCACCGGCAAGACCGAAAAGGTCAGGATCGGTTGCGGAAATCTGTACATCAGCGTCAACTCTGATGAACACGGAATATGCGAGGTCTTTACCAACACCGGCAGGGGGGGAGGTTGCGCTTCCCAGTCTGAGGCCACCAGCCGTTTGGTTTCCATCGCCCTGCGTTCGGGCATATCTGTCGACAGCATCATCGAGCAGCTGCGGGGCATTCGCTGTGTAGCGTGCATACGCCGCCCGGGGGTAGAGGTCACTTCCTGTCCCGACGCCATCGCCAAAGTCCTCAAGAAAAACTACGATGCTTCCCCCACCGTTTCCCTGCAACAATTTTCCGACCCAATCGGGGTGGGCGGAGAAATTGCCGCTTCCAAGTGTCCGGATTGCGGGTCGGAAATCAACCACGAAGGCGGATGCACAATCTGCCTGAGCTGCGGGTATTCCCATTGCGGATAACAAGGCCGGGCTGCTGAGCCAGCCCGGCCTTTTTTGTGCCTGCGCTGCCGTATACCCATTGCCCTGGAGCAAATAATAATTTGAGACAGCGTTTTAGGGAGGCAGGGAGCAATGAGCGACGCAGTGGACGGCACTTTGCTGATAATTGGCGGCGCCGAGGACAAACAGGGCGAGTGCCGGATACTAAAGGAATTCATCCGCCTGACGGAGGCCCGGGGCGGGGGCATAGTCATCATGACGGCTGCCACCCAGTATCCGGAAAAAGTCAGCAGTGAATACATAAATATATTTAAACGCCTGGGCGCCGACAAAGTGCTGAGCCTGGACATTTCCTCCCGTCGGCAGGCGCAGCGCCCCGAAACCAAGGAAATCATCCTTTCTGCGGGCGGCATCTTTTTTACGGGGGGGGACCAGCTGAGAATTACCGGCATCCTGGGGGGCACGGCGGCAGACTGGGCCCTCCACGAAGCCTACAGGCGCGGGACGGTGATAGCCGGCACCAGCGCCGGGGCATCGGTGATGAGCGCCACAATGATCGTAGGCGGGGACAACGACAGCCCTCCCCAGCAGAGCACCATCAGCATGGGGCCGGGAATGGGCCTGGTGCGGGGGGTGGTAATCGATCAGCATTTTGCCCAGCGGGGGAGGCTGGGCAGATTGGTGGCCGCCGTTGCACAGCAGCCGGCGACGCTCGGGATTGGGCTGGATGAAGATACTGCTGTTGTCATCAACAGCAAAGGCGAGATGAGGGTTCTGGGCTCTCAAACAGTCACCATTGTCGACTGCTACGGTTGTGAGCATACAAATATCTCCGAAGCCGAGCCCCGGCAACCTCTGGCCCTTACCGAAATAAAGGTGCACATCTTGCCGCAGGGCTACGGCTTTGACTTGCAGGAGCGCAGGCCAATTCTTAAAGACGAGGATGAGGCCCAGTGAAAATTGTGGAATCCCGGTTTTTTGCGGGTATAAATATTCACTGCTACAAACCGGTTCTTGAAGCAATAGTGGATTTGGAGGCCCTGGCAGGGAAGTCAACCAGCCAGTTCCCCGAATTTGCTCCGGCCCTGGTGGGGTTGATGCCCGGCCTCAAAGAACATGTATGCGGTATAGGCCGGCGGGGCGGATTTTGGCTGCGTTTGCGCAAGGGCACGTACTTTGGCCATGTGGTGGAACACGTAGCCATCGAGTTGCTCAACATGGCCGGGTACCAAGCCAGCTACGGCAAGACGCGGGCTGCGGAAAAGGAGGGGCTGTACACCATTGTCATCCAGTGCCAATGGCCCAAATCCGCTTTGCTGGCCTTGTCCATGGCCATAACGCTGACAGAGGAGCTGTTGCGGGGCGAGGGCCCGGAGCAGGTCGACATCGCTCCGCTGGAAAAACAGTTGCTGCAAGAAATGCCGGGCCCCAGCACCCAGGCCATTATTGATGCTGCCAGGAGCCGCGGAATACCCGTCAAACTCATGGGACACGGCAGCCTGCTGCGCCTGGGAACCGGGAAGTACCGGCAATTCGTAGCGGCTACCATAACCGGTCGGACGCCGTGCATCGGGGTCGACATAGCCTGCGACAAGACCCTGACCAAGAAAATACTGGCCGAGGCCATGATACCCACTCCGCGGGGCGCAATAGCCCGGGATGAGGAGCATGCGCTGGAAATTGCCCGGGAATTGGGGGGCATGGTGGTGGTCAAGCCTGCCGACGGCAACCAGGGCAAAGGCGTCAGCCTTAATCTGCAAAGCGAAGCGGAAATCCGGTCGGCCTATAAAGTGGCCCAAAACTACAGTGCCAAAATCCTGGTGGAAGAACAGATATTCGGCCGGCACTATCGCATCCTGGTGGTCAACAACCGCGTGGAAGCCGTTTCGGAACGGTTCCCGGCCCGGGTGGTGGGGGACGGCATTCATTCCATCAAGGATCTGATTGAAATAGAGAACCGTAACCCTTTGCGGGGAGAAGAACATGAGAAGCCGCTGACAAAAATTAAAGTGGATCAGGTTGTTTTCAATGTCCTGGCCAGGCAAAACCTGACCATGAACTATGTCCCCCAACGGGGCGAAGAAATAAACCTCAGAGACAACGCCAACCTCAGCACAGGCGGCACCGCCGCAGATGTCACCGACGACATACACGAGGAAAACAAAATTCTTGCGTGCCGGATTGCCAGGCTGTTGGACCTGGACGTGGCCGGGATTGACGTGGTAACCGAGGATATCGCCCAGCCCTTGCTGGCAGGCCGGGGGGCTGTCATCGAGGTCAACGCCGCACCGGGCATTCGCATGCACCTGTTCCCGGCCAGGGGGCAGAGGCGGCCTGTCGGGGATGCCATTGTCGATTATTTGTTTCCCTGGCAGCGCAGGCACAGCATACCCTTGCTGAGCGTAACGGGGACCAACGGCAAGACCACCACTTCCCGGCTGATAGCCCACGCCTTTTCACGCCAGGGCAAAAAGGTCGGCCTGGCCTGCACCGACGGCATATACATCGACGGGATTTGCATCAATGCCGGCGACAACACCGGGCCAGTGAGCGCCGATGTCGTCCTCTCCGATCCCGCCGTGGAGGTGGCAGTGCTGGAAACGGCGCGGGGGGGGCTGGTGCGCAAGGGCCTGGGTTATACCGAAGCCGATGTCGCCGTTGTCACCAATATTTCCTCCGATCATTTGGGTTGTGACGGCATCAACACCCTGGAAGAATTATGCCATGTCAAGTCCCTGGTGGTGGAGACGGTGCGCCCCGACGGTTACGCCATATTAAATGCAGACGATGAACGGGTGCTGGCCATGGCCGCAAAATGCCCCGGGCAAATCATTATGTTTTCCCTGGCAGCCCAGGGGAACAGGGCTTTGGCCAAGCACCTGGCGGCGGGGGGACGGGGTGTCATCGTCGAGGACGGAGCGATAGTGCTGGTGGAGGGCAACAGGCGGGACCGCCTGGCGGAGCTGGGCTCTGTTCCCATTACCTTTGGCGGCAGGGCCCGCTACAATGTGGCCAACTGTTTGGCTGCGGCAGGCGCTTTGTGGGGCATGGGAATGGAAAAAGAAGACATCGCCGCGGGTCTCTGCAGCTTTGATGCCCGCCGTCATAACCCGGGCCGGACAAATATCTACGACCTGGGCACCTGCAGGGTTATACTGGACTACGGTCACAATTACGAAGGTTATCGCCACGTCTTTGACCTGATGAATTCCATGGTGCCGCAGCGCAAGGTCGGTGTGGTGGGCGTGCCCGGTGACCGCCGGGATGCGGACATCATTGCTGTAGGCAAACTGTGCGGGCAACAGCTGGACTGCATATACATTAAAGAAGACCAGGATCTGCGCGGCAGGAAACGCGGCGAGGTTGCGGGTTTGTTGCGCCGGGGCATTGAGCAGGCGGAGAGAAAGCCTCAGGTTGAAGAAATTTACTGTGAACGGGAAGCCCTGGAATCCGCCGTCAGCCGGCATCAGCCTGGCGACCTCATTGTCGTCTTTTACGAGCGGCTGGATGCGCTGCTGTCCGTGCTGGAAAAATTTAATTGAGCCCGGCCGGGGGGCAGGAATTTGCCGGCAGCGGGGGAATTATACTAGTATGGCATGGGAGGGGTATAATGAGGGAGTCTATATTTATCAAAGCACCGGCAAAGATCAATCTCTCTTTGGATATAATCGGCCGCAGACCGGACGGTTTCCACCTGGTGGAAATGGTAATGCAGACCATCTCCCTCTGCGACCACATCACCCTGGAAGCTGCGGACGGCGCCATACACTTGCACTGCTCCCATCCTTTTGTGCCTGCCGGTTCCGGCAACATAGTGTGGAAAGCTGCGCATTTGCTCAAGAGTACATATGGCTCGGCGGAAATGGGCGCAGTTATAACGGTGGAGAAGCACATCCCGGTTTCCGCCGGCCTGGGCGGGGGCAGCGGCGATGCTGCGGCAGTACTGAAGGGGCTTAACGAACTTTGGGATTTACGTCTCAGCCCGGCGCAACTGGCGGAACTGGGCCTGCGCCTGGGCGCCGATGTCCCCTTTTGCCTGCAGGGAGGAACTGCCCTGGCCCGGGGCATTGGCGAGGAGCTCACGCCGGTTGCTCCTCCCCCCAGCCTGTGGGTGGTATTGCTCAAACCCAACATGGGGGTGTCCACCGGCGAAGTCTACCGGGAGTTCGTGCAAGGCAGAGTGCGGACAAGGCCGGACACGCAGAGGCTGGTTTCGGCACTGGAGGCAGGCGATTACCAGGCCATGGCAGAGTCCATGGCCAACGTCCTGGAATCGGTTACTTTTCGCCGCTTCCCCATCCTGCGCCGCTTGAAGCAAAAGGCGCTGGAATTGGGGGCGCTGGCAGCTATGATGTCGGGAAGCGGCCCCACCATCTTTGCCCTGACCCCGGAGTACAAGCGGGCTGCGGCCATATACAACAGGTTGCGTCACCAAGTGGAGTTCGCTCATATTACAACGTTTTGGGAGGAGTAAGAATATGGACCCGGTATATGCAGTGGTCCTGGCTGGAGACAGTGAGGACAGCAAAATTGTTAAAGGAGCTGTCATCCCCAACAAGGCTTTTATGCAAATCAACGGGCGCAATATGGTGGAATACGTCCTGGATTGCTTGAAGCGCACCAGGGGAATTGCCGACATAGCAGTCCTGGGCCCCGCCGACAGGATTAACGCCAGGGATTGGGGCGTCCGGTGCATTCCCCAGCAGGGGGATATGATTGCCAATGTGGTCGCCGCCGCCGAGATTTACAAAGACGGGTGGCTGCTCCTGAGCTCATGCGACATTCCCCTGCTGACGCCACAGGCCGTTGAGGACTTTGTGGCCAATTGCCGCGGGGCCGAAATGTACTATCCATTGGTGGCCCGGGCGGATTGCGAAAAAATATTCCCCGACATGCAACGGACATGGGTCAGCCTGAAGGACGGCGTTTATACCGGGGGCAACCTGGTGTTGATCAGGACCAGCCAGGTCAAAGTCGCTGCCGAGCCGGCCAGGGCCTTTTTCGAAGCCCGCAAAAGCCCGTTGCAGCTGGCCGGGCTGATTGGTCCGGGCACCTTGCTCAAGCTGGTGATGCGGCGCCTGACCATTGCCGAAGTGGAGAAAAAGATGAGCAAGATCCTGGGTATTGCCTGCAAGGCGGTGCTCACTGCATATCCCGAAATCGGCGCCGATGTGGATAAAGAGAGCGATTACAACCTTATCAGCGCCAGGCTCAGGATGGCCAGATAATGCCGCTCCCGGGGAGGAGGGGGAAAATGACGGTATCTTTGGCGGATGTGGAAGCGGCCAGGGCAAAGATTCGCGGCGTTATCAGACAAACGCCGTTGCGCCGGTCGGAGACTTTGAGCAGAATGGCTGGGTTTCCGATTTACGTTAAGATGGAAAACCAGCAAAAGACCGGCTCCTTCAAATTAAGGGGTGCGGTCAACAGAATTCTGGGCCGCGTCGGGGACAGGGGCGTCATTGCCGCTTCGGCCGGCAACCATGCGCAGGGAGTGGCCTATGCCGCCCAGCGGGCCGGCGTGCCGGCTGTTATTGTGATGCCCAAGGGGGCCTCCATAACCAAAGCAGATGCCACGCGGAACTATGGCGCCCGGGTGATTCAGGAAGGAGATAATTACGACGAGTGCTTTCAGATTGCCTGGCGCATGGCGGAGGCGGAGGGCTATGAATACATACATGCCTTTGATGACCCGCTGATCATTGCCGGTCAGGGCACCATTGCCCTGGAGGTGCTGGAAACGCAACCGGAGATCCGCCAACTGGTGGTTCCCATCGGCGGGGGCGGTCTGATTTCCGGAATTGCCGTCGCCGCCAAAGCGCTGAACCCGTCCGTCAGGGTGGTGGGAGTCCAGGCCCGGGGCGCCGACGCCGTGTTTCAGACCTTTCGCCAGGGTACATTAGTTGAGGCCGACATCGTCACCGCCCTGGCCGACGGAATTGCCATCAAAAAACCGGGGCAGCTGACATCAGAACTCATATGGGAATATGTCGACGACGTGCTTACCGTCAGCGACGAAGAAATCGCCTCGGCAATGCTGGCGGCACTGGAGCGGCTGAAGACATTGGTGGAGGGGGCCGGCGCAGCCGCATTGGCGGCGGCGCTGTACAGGAAAGGTTTGTTGTCTCCTCTGCCTACTGCCGTCGTCCTCAGCGGCGGCAATGTGGATGCCAACATAATTGCCCATATCATCCAGCGGGGCCTGGTGCAAACCGGCCGCCTGGCCACCCTGGAGGTCAGCATTCCCGATAAACCCGGCAATCTGCACAGGGTCCTGGACGTTATTTCCCGACAGGGGGCAAATGTCATTTCCGTGGTTCATGAACGCCTGGGGCAGGAAGTACCCCTGGGCTGGACCAGTGTTACCCTGACTCTGGAGACCAGAAACCGGGAACACATCGAAAGGCTGCAGAATGCCTTGCACGAACAGGGATTAAAAGTAAAAATAAGTTAAAAATTTCATTAACCTTGCAGGGATTTCATGCTAAATGCAGAATAGTATATTATGACTTAATTATTCAAGGTGGTGAAATCGTGAATATTACAGACATCCGCATCAGAAGGGTTAATTCGGCCGGCAGGATGAAGGCAGTGGTTTCGGTTACCTTTGATGATCAGTTCGTCGTCCACGATATCAAGGTTGTAGAAGGCAATAACGGCTACTTTGTCGCCATGCCGAGCCGCAAGGGCGCAGACGGCGAGTTCAGAGATGTGGCCCACCCCATTACCACGGAAACCAGAAACATGCTGCAGACGATGATTCTGGAGGCCTACAACCAGCTGGAAGTTGCTGAAGAAGCTTAGAGGAGCCGGTGCTCCTTTTTTTGTTTTCTTGACCCCGTTCAGGCGTTGGGGTATATTTTTAGCAGGGCCAAAGGAGGGATGAAATGAAGTCATTAACTGCGGTTATTTTGGCAGCAGGCAAAGGAACCAGGATGAAATCAGACATTCCCAAAGTTCTGTTTCCCGTGGCGGGCAAGCCCATGCTTCAGCATGTCATCGACACCCTGGGCAAACTGGGGGTTAGCGATATATTTGTTGTGGTGGGATACGGGGCCGAGCAGGTGCGGGCCGCCATTACCGGTCCCGTCACCTGGGTGGAGCAGCGCCGGCAGTTGGGAACGGGGCATGCTCTGGCCCAGGCTGCACCTGAACTGGACGGCGTAGGCGATCTCCTGGTCCTCTTCGGCGATACGCCCTTGCTCACTGCAGAAACCCTGCAGGGTCTGATCCGGGAACACCAAGGCCGCGGCAATGCGGCAACGGTGCTCACCGCCCGTGTGCCCGAACCCTCCGGATACGGCCGGATTATCCGCGGCAGCGACGGGTGCGTCCGGGCTATCGTGGAAGAAAAGGATGCCAATCCGGAGCAAAAAGCCATCACCGAAATTAACAGCGGTACCATGTGTTTTGCCTGGCCCAAGGTCAAGCCTGTGCTGGCCCGGCTTAATACCGATAATGTGCAGGGAGAATACTACCTCACCGACATATTTGCCCTCCTGGTTGCCGAAGGCGAGCGCACAGGGGCTTATTTGACCGGCGACTGTGACGAGGTGGCCGGTGTCAACGACAGAATTCAGCTGGCATGGGCGGAAAAGGTCATGCGCAGCCGCATCAATCGTGTCCATATGCGGCAGGGGGTGACCATTGTCGACCCCAGTACCGTCTGGATTGACGCCGATGTTGAGATCGGCAGGGATACAGTGATTATGCCCAACACTCATATCCTGGGTGCCAGCAAAATAGGCGGCAGGTGCAGGATTGGCCCCAATGCGTTTTTGGACAGCTGCGTGTTGGGTGAAGGCGTCGCCTTCCGCTACGCGGTGGCTGAGCAGGCCGCCATTGGCGACAACAGCGTCGTGGGTCCCTTCGCATACATACGTCCGGGGTCCAATATCGGCAGTGCAGTGCGGGTAGGCGACTTTGTGGAAATTAAGAATTCGGAAATCGGCGACGGGACCAAGGTGCCCCATCTGGCCTATGTCGGCGACGCCAAAATTGGCAGCAATTCCAATATCGGCTGCGGGGTAATTACTGCCAACTATGACGGGAAGAAGAAAAATCCCACTTATATTGGCAACAATGTATTTGTCGGCTGCAATACCAACCTGGTGGCGCCGGTTAAAATTGAGGACGGCGCTTATATTGCCGCCGGTTCGACGATAACAGAGGACGTGCCTGCGCAGGCCCTGGCCATTGCCAGAAGCCGACAGACCGTTAAACCGGATTGGAGGAAAGGTAAGTAAATGTATTACGACCGCAAGTTAAAAATCTTCAGCTGTACTTCTAACCTCCCTTTGGCGCAAGCCATTGCCGACAAAGTGGAAATATCCCTGGGCAAGGGCGAAGTGGTGCGGTTCAGTGACGGAGAGGTCACTGTGCGGATAGAGGAAAGCGTCCGCGGGGCCGATGTTTTCATCATCCAGTCCACCAGCCAGCCCGCCAACGAAAACCTCATGGAATTGCTGGTCATGATCGACGCCCTCAAGCGGGCGTCGGCCAAGCGCATAACAGCAGTTATTCCCTATTACGGTTACGCCCGCCAGGATCGCAAAACGCGGCCGCGGGATCCCATCACCGCCAAACTGGTGGCCAATTTGCTTACAGTGGCAGGCGCCAACCGCATCCTCTCCATTGACCTGCATGCCGGCGCCATTCAGGGTTTCTTTGATATTCCCGTGGACCATATGACTGCCGTGCCCATACTGGCTGAGCACTTTGCCGGCAGAGACACCTCCGATATGGTGGTGGTTTCTCCCGATATGGGCGGCGTGACCAGGGCCAGGGATATGGCCCAGCGGCTGGGCGTGCCCATCGCAATCATTGACAAACGGCGTCCCAGGCCCAATGTAGCTGAAGTCATGAACATAATCGGCGATATAAAGGGCAAGCGGGCGATATTGGTAGACGATATTATTGATACCGCCGGCACCATCACTTTGGGCGCCCAGGCCCTGCTGGACCGCGGGGCCAAGGAAGTCTTTGCCTGTTGCACTCATCCTGTTTTTTCCGGCCCCGCCATAGAACGCCTGGCTGCAGCCCCCATCAGCGAGCTGGTGGTCTGCGATACCATTCTGCTGCCTGAAGAAAAGCGCATCCCCTCCCTGAAGATTTGTTCTGTGGCCGCGTTGCTGGCTGAGGCCATTGTCAGAATCCACGAAGACCTTTCCATAAGTACGCTGTTTGACGCCACGTAATTTGACTTGAATTATTGCAAAGAGTATACTGTATTGGAAATCGTGCAGAAGGAGAGAGAGATATGGAACGATACACGCTGAATGCTTCCATTCGCACAGCCAAGGGCCGCAAGGTGCGCAGGGAAAAACTGGTTCCTGCGGTCCTTTACGGACGCAAAGTCCAAGCCAGGAATATTGCTGTTCCCGAGTCTGAGCTCAACCATTTTATCAACCACGGCAGCCCCAATGCCCTGATCAACCTGGCAGTTGGCGGGGAATCTTATACTGTCATGCTCAAGGAGCTCCAGCGGGACCGGATTAAGGGCAACGTCATTCATGCCGACTTTTACTCGGTGGACCTCAGCCAGAAGATTACCGTCACCGTTCCCATTCATCTTGTGGGCGAGGCTCCGGCAGTGAAGGAAGGCGGGGTTTTGCAACTGCAGACCCGGGAAGTGGAAATCAAGTGCTTGCCGACGGAAATCCCCCAGAGCTTTGACCTGGATATCAGCGCTTTGCAGATTGGCGACACCAGGACCGTTGCCGACCTGTCGGTGACCGGGGACATTGAGATGTTAACCCCTGCCGACGAAGTAATCGTTTCAGTCCTGGCGCCGCGCCTTGCTGATGAGGTGGAGACCGAGACAACGGAAGCCGAAGAGACAACGGCAACCTCTGAAGAAGCGGAGGAAGGAGCCGAGTAATTGGGCGCTGAGCGCCCTTTTTTTGACAGGAGGCGTAAGTATGAAACTAATAGTGGGCCTGGGCAACCCCGGGCGCCGGTACGAACGCACCCGCCATAACATCGGCTTTGAGACGGCAACCCGGCTGGCATATGGCCTCAAAGCGGCGGACTTGGGCCGCCGCTGGCACGGGGTTGTTGCCGAAGCGGATTTTGCCGGGGAAAAGGTATTCATTCTCAAGCCCCAAACCTATATGAACAACAGCGGCAAGGCCGTGGCTGCGGCCTTGCGGGAATTAAATCTTCCCCTGGAAAACACGTTGATTATATACGACGATCTTGCCCTGCCCCTGGGGACCTTGCGCTTCCGTCCCGGCGGCTCCGACGGAGGACAGAAGGGTATGCGCTCGATAATAGAGCAGCTGGGCGAGAATGTGCCCAGATTGCGTCTGGGGATTGGCGCCGACAGCGCCCTGACTCCGCAGGAGTTTGTGCTCAGCCCCTTTGATTCGGCTGAACTGCATCTTTTGGAAGCCATGCTTAACCGCGCCGTCATGGCGGTAAAATGCTGGCTGGACGAGGGAATCACGGCTGCCATGAATAAATTTAACGGACCGGTGCCGCCGGACAGCGACTGAAGGAGGGAAGGTATTGGAGCTCAGGCAAATCGTCTCCTCCAACCAGGGCATAGCTCAGGTCCTGTCCCGGCTGGCTGGCGGCGGTCATCATCTGCTGGCGGGAGTCTCGGGCAGCCAACGTGCCCTCCTCCTGGATATCCTGGTGGACCGGGAGCAGGCCCCGGTTTTGTATATCGCCGCCAGCCTCAAGGATGCAGAATCCGTTCTGGCGGATTATGAATTTTTCAGCGGCCAAAAGGGGTACCTGTTCCCCAGCCGGCCCACGTTGGGAGTGGTGGTGGACGCCGAAAGCTACGAGCTGGAAGCCCAGCGCGTACTGGCTTTGGAGCAGGTGACGGCGGGCCGGCCGTGCCTGGTGGCTGCACCCGCCGCAGCTCTTTTGGAGCTGTTGCCTCCCCCGCAACACCTGGGGGCCGAAGCTATGACTCTGAAAGCCGGAGATATAATGCCCCGGGAAGAGCTAACTGCCCGCTTGCTCCGCCTGGGGTACCAGCGGGTGGAACGGACGGAAGGGCCGGGCCAGTTCAGCGTCAGGGGGGACATTACGGATGTCTGTCCCCCGGGAGGCCAACCGTGCCGCATCGAGTTTTTCGACATCCAAATCGAATCCCTGCGCGCCTTTTCCTTGGAAACTCAACGCTCACTGCAACCGCTGGATTCCGTATACCTTGGGCAGGTCAGGTTGCTGGTGCTCAACGACGACATCAGGGGCAGGGTGCTGGAAAAATTGGCCGAACGGGCCAGGACTGTTTCACCGCTGTTTTTGCCTCAGCTGGAGCAGGATCGGGAACGCTTTGCCCGGTTGCACTACTGGCCGGGCTGTCAGCTTTACTTGCAGTACATGTTTGACGGCGCCTGGAATTTGCTGGATTACTTCGCCGCCGGCAAGGTGGTGGCGGCGGAAACCGCCGACCTCCTGCAACACCTGGATTTGCTGTCGGGAGAATTGCTGGAGCGCCACCAGGCTCTGCTGGAAAAGGGCAAGCTGTTGCCCGACGTGCAACCCTGGTTGACGCTGCCCCAGGTGGAAGGAAAATGGCAGCAAGTTCCTACCCTGCACCTGACGCTGTTGATGCGCTCCCTCAAGCAGTTCCGCCTCAGCAGCCTCGACTCTCTGTCTTTTCGACAGGTGCCCAGCTTCTATGGGCAGCAACAACTTGTGGCCGACGAGATTCAGGCCTGGCTAAGGCGCCGGGCCACGGTGGTAGTATGCGGAGCGGGGCAGCAACTGGCCCGGTTCCTTAAACTAAAGGATATACCTGTTCACCATGGCCACATTAAGCAATTGCGCCGGGAAACGGTTAACTTTGTGCCCGGGACAATCAGCACAGGTTTTGAACTGCTGGAGCAGGGCCTGGTGGTGCTCAGCCTCAACGAGCTTGCCCCCCGCCGGCAGCGGGAAAAAAGGCCTCCCTCCCGGGAACGGGGGATGACAGAAGGCGAGCTGCAAAGCCTCAAGCCGGGAGAGTATGTGGTTCATTCTGCCTACGGCATTGGCCAGTTCCTGGGCATTGTGACCCGGGATATTGCCGGCGTGCAAAGGGACTATTTGTACATCAGGTATGCCGGCAAGGATCGCCTCTACCTGCCTACAGATCAGGTGCATTTATTGCAGCGTTACCTGGGCGGCGGCGACAAGGCGCCCAAGCTGTATTCCCTGGGCGGCGGCGAATGGCGCAAGGTCACAACTAAAGTGCGGGAATCGGTTCAGAAGCTGGCCTTCGATCTTCTGCAACTCTACGCCAAACGGCGGATGACGGCCGGGCATGCCTTTTCCCCGGACACCCCGTGGCAGCGCGAGCTGGAGGACAGTTTCCCCTTTCAGGAAACCCCCGACCAGCTTAAGGCCATTGCCGAAGTTAAGAAAGACATGGAATCCCGGCGCCCTATGGACCGACTGCTTTGCGGCGATGTGGGTTACGGCAAGACCGAGGTTGCCCTGCGCGCGGCCATGAAGGCGGTAATGGACGGCAAACAGGTTGCTTTGCTGGCGCCCACCACCATTTTGGCGCAGCAGCATTACAATACCTTCAGCGAACGGTTTGCTCCCTTTCCCATAAAGGTGGAAGTGTTGAGCAGGTTCAAATCCCCGGCCCAGCAGAAAGCGATTTTGGCCGAAGCTGCACAGGGGAAAGTGGACATCATCATCGGGACCCATCGCTTGCTGCAAAAGGATGTCTTGTTGCCCAACCTGGGATTGCTCATCATTGACGAAGAACAGCGCTTTGGCGTCGAGCACAAAGAAAAATTTAAGCAGCTCAAAGGCAGTGTGGACATTTTAACCATGACGGCGACACCCATCCCCCGCACTCTGCAGATGGCGCTGTTGGGGATCAGGGATCTCAGCGTCATCAACACTCCGCCCGAGGGCCGGTATCCGGTGCAAACCTATGTCATGGAGTATTCCGACCAGTTGGTGGTATCGGCGGTGCGCCGCGAGCTGGACCGGGGCGGACAGGTGTATATAATTTATAACCGCGTGCAGGGGATAGACGCCATGGCTTCCCGCCTGCGCAACCTGTTGCCCGACGTCCTGATTGGCGTCGTCCACGGGCAGATGTCCGAGGGGCTGCTGGAGCGCAGGATGCTGAGTTTCTACCAGGGGGAGTTTCAGGTTCTTCTCAGCACGACGATAATCGAAAACGGCCTGGACATTCCCAACGTCAACACCGTCATTGTCTACGATGCCGATAAGCTGGGCCTGGCCCAGCTCTACCAGCTCCGGGGCCGGGTGGGCAGGGGGAGGCGTCTGGCCTATGCTTACTTTACTTATCGCAAAGACAAAGTTCTCAATGAAAAGGCCCAAAAGCGACTGGCGGCCATAAAAGAGTTCACCGAGCTGGGTTCGGGTTACAAAATTGCCCTGCGCGACCTGGAAATCCGGGGCGCCGGCAACATTCTGGGGCCCGAGCAACACGGTTTTATTGCCGCCGTGGGCTTTGACCTGTATTGCCAGTTGCTGGAGCAGCAGGTGCGGGCGCTGCTGGGGCAGCCCAGTGAAAAAAAGCCCCTTCCCGAAGTCAGCATCGACCTGCCCGTCAGCGCCTTTATTCCCGATGGCTATATGCCGGAGCAGGAAAAGATTTACGTGTACCGCCGCATAAAAAACGCCGCCGAGTTGCAGGCGGTGGATGATTTGCAGGATGAACTGCACGACCGCTTTGGCGCCTTGCCCCAGGCGTTGCAAAATCTGTTGGACATCGGCCGCATCAGGATATTAGCCGCTGCCCTGGGCGTAAAAAGCATCGGATGGGTTACCGACGCTTTAAGGGGGACGGAAGCGGTGTCCCTGGCGTTCAGGCCCGACCGGGGTCCCCGGCCGGAATTCTTGCAACAGTTATGGGCGCGCAATCCGGGGAAATTTGACTTCAGCCGCAAAGACGGTCTCACTGTTCTGGTCAGGGCGACCAAGGAGGATGTCCTGCCGGAACTGGAGTACGTCCTACATCAGTTCGCCAAAAACAGCCATTGAGAACAAATGCGGTTTTTGATACAATTTGTAGCATTGAAAGGGGTGGCAGAAGGAATGGGAAAACGATTTCGGTTGTTCGCCTTGTTATTGGCAGTCGCTATTTTGGCCGGCTGCGCCGCCAAGGATCCGTCGGTGTACGCCGTTGTCAACGGGGTGGAAATTACCCGGGAGGATGTTAACCGCTATGCCAGTTTGGTGTGGTTTGAACCGGATGTGGAACTGACTGCCGAAGACAAGGCCTATATCCTCGACGCGCTAATTCGAATGCAGGTTTATTCCCAGGCCGCTTTGGCCCGGGGTTTGGAGTTCGACAGCGAAAAAGCTGAAGAAGAGTATGACTTTTTCCGGGATCAGGTCACTGCCGAGAAATTCGCCGGCAATGTCACAGCGTTCTATGCCCGCATGGAGGAACTCGATCTTACCAAAGAATGGTTGCTGGACTTTTTCCGGCGTTCCATCATCATCGACGACATGCTGGCAGAGGAACTGGAAAAGGTGCAGGAACCGGATGATGCCGACGTAGAGGACTATTACAATCAAAACAAGGAAAAATATGCCCATGACGAACTGCGCCGGATCAGACACATCCTCGTAAACAAAGGCAACTTCCCCGATGCCGAAGAGGATGAGGTGGCAGACCTTACCAAGAATCTGGCCAACGAAATTTACCAGCGCCTCCTGGACGGGGAAGATTTCGCCGAGCTGGCCAAGGAATATTCCCAGGATGTCAGCGGTAAAGCCGGTGGCGACATCGGCTGGTGGGAAAAAGAAGACCTGGTCGAAGAGTTTGCCGAAGTGGCGTTTTCCCTTGAGCCCGGCGTCATTTCCGAACCAGTGGAGAGCACCTACGGCTGGCATGTTTTAGAGGTATTGGAGGTCAAGGAAGCCGGCTATTACGAACTGGACGAAGCGCTGCGCGAGGAGATTCATGCCGAACTCCAGTACAAGCGGCGGCAAACACGCTTGAACGACCTGTTGTCATTGCTGATGGAGCAAGCAGACATTGTCAAATATTATAAGTCCCCGTAAGGGGGCTTTTCCTTTTGCAATTGCTGGTAAAAAATGAATAAATGTTGCTGAACAGTTATATACTAGCTATGACCGGGACACAATTTACTGACTGTAAGGAGGCAAGATGGTGAAAGCGACGGGCATTGTCAGACGCATCGACGATCTTGGGCGAGTGGTAATACCCAAAGAAATTCGCCGCACCCTGAAGATCCGCGAGGGGGATCCCCTGGAGATTTTCGTCGATCGGGACGGTGAAGTCATACTCAAGAAATATTCTCCCATTGGGGAATTGGGCGATTTTGCCAAGGAATATGCTGACTCCCTCTATGAAGCGTTGGGACATATATCATGCATTGCCGACCGGGATGTGATCATTGCTGTCGCCGGGGCACCCAAAAAGGAGTTTCTCAACAAGGCTATCGGACCTGCAGTGGAAAAGGCAATGGAAGAGCGCCGGACCTTGAAAATCGATAAGCCGGGACAACAAAAAGAATGCCTCAGTTGTCTCGCTGATGATGAAGAATGCAAATTTACCTCCGAAGTTATTGCTCCGATTATATCCGGAGGCGACCCCATAGGGGCCGTAATCCTGTGTTCCCGGGAGCCCAATGTCAAGATGGGAGAGATGGAAGTAAAGCTGGCCGAGACGGCAGCAGGATTTTTGGCCAAACAAATGGCACAATAAAAAGGGACGCCAGTCCCTTTTTTTCTGGAAATAGTTCGGTTTGTCAGGTATAATAGTTCGGGCATGAGGGGGGAGAAGCGTATGCAGACAGGCAGCAAGTTTTTAAAAGGAGCAATGATTCTCACGGCGGCCGGAGTCGTTGTCAAAGTTCTCGGCGCCGTGTACAGAATTCCCCTGTACGGCATCCTGGGCGAAGTGGGTATGGGGCTGTTTATGGCCGTCTACCCGGTGTACTCCATGATGTTGTCCATTTCCACCGCAGGAGTGCCTGTAGCAGTTTCCAAGCTGGTGGCGGAGCGCCTGGCCCGGGGAAACTATCGGGGCGCCCACCAGGTTTTTCGGGTAGCCCTGGGTTTAATGGCGGCCTCGGGACTGGCTGTCACCGGTCTGTTGTTGCTCAGCGCCCGGTACTATACCGCCAATATATTGGAAGCGCCCGGCGCCCTGTTGCCCCTGGTAGCCATTGCGCCCTCGATTATTTTTTATGCCACCAAGTCGGCTTTTCGCGGCTTTTTTCAGGGACAGCAAACCATGGTCCCCACAGCGGTATCCCAGGTCGTCGAGCAGGTATTCCGGGTAATTACGATTTTCATTTTGTCCGCGCTGCTCGTTAAGTACAGTGTGGAGTTGGGCGCTGCCGGAGCAGCCCTGGGCACGGTTGTCGGCGCCGCAACGGCGTTGCTTTACCTGGCCTGGGCGTACTGGCGCCAGCGCACCAAATTCTTAAGTCTGGCGGGGGAGGAAGGCAACACCCTTGCGCCCGCCGGGCAAGTTCTCAGGGAAATCCTGGTTTTGGCCCTGCCCATTACCATTGGCAGTATCGTAGTGCCGCTGGTCAATATGGTGGACTCAACGTTAATTTTGCCGCGGCTCCAGGCAGGAGGGTTCAGTGAGGAACAGGCCCTGGCCATGTACGGAAACTTTTCCGGGGCAGCCATGCCCCTGGTCAATGTGCCCACCATATTCACCATGGCTTTGGCCACTTCACTGGTTCCGGCCATTGCCGACGCTCATGCCCATGAAAATGCCGGACAGATCAGAACGCTCAGCAGTCTGGCAATCCGCATCGGCCTGATGCTGGGGTTGCCTGCCGCCCTGGGTTTATATCAATTGGCCCGGCCGGTCAGCATATTGCTTTACAATAATGCCGAAGTTGCCCGCTCTTTGCAGGTGGCGGCATTTGCAATCATATTTATCAGCTTAAAGCAAACAACCGCCCCGGTTTTGCAGGGCCTGGGCAAGACGTATCTGCCGGTTTCGCACATGTTTGCCGGATTGATTGTCAAGGTAGTTCTGAATTATTTTTTGACGGCTGTACCTGCCATCAACATCATCGGCCCTGCTATTGGCACCATCGTTGCCTTTGCCATTGCCAGTTTGCTGAACTTGCGCTCCATCTTCAAACTTGTCGGCGGCGGGCTTTCCGTTTTCCGGAGCATGCTCAAACCGGCCATATGCGCTGCAGCCATGGGCATCGTCGTTCATTTTGCGTACCCCTTGCTGGCAGGCGCCTTTTCCGGTTTGACCAGCAACCAGCGTTACCTGGTGGGGGTGCCCGCCCTGCTGACGGTGGCAGTGGGGGTTGTCTTCTACGGACTGGCTATCCTGGCCACCGGAGCCATATCCCGGTCTGAGCTGGAAATGGTGCCCCGAATCGGGCCCAGGCTGGCCAAAGTCCTGGGCGACATCGGCCTGTTGAGGAGATAGACATGCAAACGCCCAAGTCAAAGCAGGGCCTTGAAACCCTGCTCTCCATCATGAAATTGTTGCGTTCTCCTGACGGGTGTCCCTGGGATCGCCAGCAAACCATGGAGAGCCTGCTCCCCCACGTATTGGAAGAGGCTTACGAACTGGCCGATGCTGTACTGTCCGGCGACGGGAATAAAATTTGTGAAGAATTGGGAGACTTGTTACTGCAAGTGGTTTTTATTAGCCAACTGGCAGAGGAAAAAGGCTTGTTTACCTTCGGCGACGCAGTAACGTGCATCACTGAAAAGCTTATCAGGAGACATCCCCATATTTTCGGCGCTGCCCATGCCGACGATCCCGGTCAGGTCAACGAGCTGTGGGCTCAGGTTAAGGCCCGGGAAGCCGGGGAAGCGGCAGCGGCCAAGGTGCCCCCTCTGCCTGGGCTGCTCTTGCTGGAGAAGATGGCGCAAAAGGCCGACGCTGACTGCATAGAAGACCCTTTGGTCAGGCAATTGTTGCGCCTGGTCCAGGAGGCTCGGAAGGATAACCGGAGCATTGAAGGGGAAATCAGGCGGTGCTATGCAAAAATTGGTATTTCGGGCAGGAATTTCAACGCCGATGGAGAATAGTAACATAGCGATATCCTTAACCAATTCTTAATCTGGAGGGAATGGAATGAATAAAACTGACCTCATCCAACTGGTTGCCGAGAAGACCGCTTTGAGCAAAAAGGATAGCGAAAAAGCCGTAAACGCCGTTTTGGAAGGGATTATGGACGCAGTAGCGGCTGGCGAGAAAGTGCAACTTATCGGGTTTGGCACCTTTGAAAAGCGGCAGCGCGCAGCGAAAATGGGACGCAACCCCAGCACCGGAGAGCAAATTCGTATTCCTGCCACCAGTGTTCCCGCGTTTAAAGCCGGCAAGAGTTTCAAAGAGCGCATTAAGTAGCGATTTAGGCCAGGTTCCCCAGGGACCTGGCTTAAATTTTCGTGCATAATTACATCTCCCTGGTTCCAAGCTAAAACAAAGGAGGGAGATGTATGCGGCGCCGGTTGCTGTTGCTGGCAATTATCGCCATGACTTTGGCATTATGCGGCTGCCGGTTGTTTCGGCGTTCCGCACCCCAGCCGCCTCAGGAGCAGAAAGCGGAAATCCCGGAAGCCATAGCCGGAGAAGAAGGCCAGGAACCGCAGTTGCGGGTATACATTGCCGAAGAAGACAGAATTGTGACGATGAACTTTGAAGATTATGTTATGGGCGTGGTGGCGGCAGAGATGGATCCGGAATGGCCAGCTGCCGCTTTGGCCGCCCAGGCCATTCAGGCCAGGACTTTTGCCTTGCAAAAAATAGCCGAACAGGGCACTCTGCCCGGCCGGGATGCCCACGCTTCCACCAATGTCGAAGAGTTTCAGGCTTACGATGCTTCCCGGATCAACGGCAACGTCCGCAAGGCCGTGGAGGATACCCGGGGTGTGGCGGCGGTGTACCAGGGCGAATTTGTCCGCAGCTGGTTTCACGCCTATTGCGGGGGAATTACTGCCACTCCTTCCGCCGGCCTAAATTACCAGGGGGAGGACCCCCCTTACCTGAAACCGGTGGAGAATCCCTGCCGCCAGTACGTGGATGAAGACCAGGAATTCTGGTCGGCCACTTTCAGCAAGGCCCGGGTGCGTTCGGCTGTGCAAAGCATTGTCAAGCGGGACCCCGGCAACTTTCAGTCCATTCAGATTGTCGCCGAGGAAAACGGGCGGGCTGTTACCTTCAAGGTAGGCGATGTGGAGGTTCCGGCGCCCGAATTGCGGCTGGCCCTGGGCAGCACCGAGATGCGCTCCGCTTGGGTAGATCCGCCGCAGGTTTCAGGAAGTACAGTAAAGTTCACCGGCCGCGGTTACGGACACGGGGTTGGCTTATGCCAGTGGGGCGCCAAGGGATGGGCGGAAGAAGGCCGCTCGGCCGAAGAAATAGTCAAGTCCTTTTTCCCGGGAGTTTCCCTGCAAAAATTGTGGGACTAATAACCAGGCACTGCCCTGGGTTTTATTCTATTTTTTCCATTTTCGCCATATACTGCACTAGGAGGTGCAGTACCATGGCGGAAAACAAGACGCCTGCCCAGGACCACAAGCTGGTTCTTGTCAACCAGGAGCAAATGGAGTTGACGGGGATAATTCGCGTGGAAAGTTTTAACCCGGAAGAAATAGTGTTGGAAACCGATTGCGGCGTGCTTGCCATCAGAGGCGAAGAGCTGGACATGAGCAACCTCAACCTGGAAAAAAGGCTGGTGGAAATCGAAGGACATATAACCGAAATAGTTTATACCGGTCAGGACAGCTTCGGCCAGGGCAGAAAGGGATGGCTGGAACGCATTTTTAAATAGCCGGAGGGCACAAGTTGAGTCTGCTGACCCAGGCGATTATCTTTGCGGTAATGCTGGCCACCGGCCTGGCACTGGGGCTGTGGTTTGACTTGTTCAGGTTCATCAATTGCCGGGGCCGTTGGGCACCCTTTTTGGATTTGTTATTGTGGGCTGCAGCTACATGCGCGGTGTTTGTCGTTTTGATGAATGTCAACTATCTGGAGCTGCGCTTCTATGTTTTTTTGAGCCTGACCCTGGGGTTGCTGTTGTATTTTAAATTGTTCAGTCGCCATGTTTTGCATTTGTATAGATTCCTTTTTACCTTTATACTTAGGGTGGCGAAGTTCTTGCGGCGGTTGCTGGTGCCGCCGCTGGGTGTCGCCGCGTGGCTTGTCGACGGGCCGGTTGAGCTGGCGATGGCTCTGGCGGCACGGGCAGCTGCTGCACTTTTTCCGGACCCGAAGCAGGATAATTTGCCCCCGGTGTAGAACTACTCCCGAACGGAGGTGAGACTATGCCGGGGAAGGTAAAAAGGGTCGACTTTACGCGCAAGAGCCGGTGGCTGAGACTGCTCTTTTTTGCCTTTGTTATTTACTTTGTCGTCATAATCATCAATCAGCAAATTACCTTGGGCAACCTGCGCCAGCGCCGTCACAATATCAGAGAAGAAATAGACGAGCTGGAAAAGGCCAATGAGCAATTGCGCACGTACATCGAGCTGTTGCAAACCGATCCTGATTACATTGAAGGCATTGTCCGCCGCGAGCTGGGTCTCGTCAGGGAGGGCGAGATAATTTACATTTTGCCGCAACGGGACCCGGTAAAGTGAGCAATCATTCAGGGGAGGAATCTTTTCGGGATGTCATCACTGCAGGTTGGGCAGGTACTAACCGGAGAAGTTACCGGAATAACGGACTTTGGGGCATTTGTCCTGCTCCCGAACAAGGTTACGGGCCTGGTGCACATTTCCGAAGTTGCCGACACTTATGTCCGGGACATCAAGGATTACCTGCAATTGCATCAAGAGGTCAAAGTCAAGGTGATTTCGATTTCCGACGGCAAGGTTGGGTTGTCCATTCGTCGCGCCAATGAAAAAGATATCGATGCGCAGAAGGCCTTCGAGGACAAGTTGAGCAAATTTATCAAAGAAAGTGAAGAAAGGCAGATGGATCTGCGCCGTAAAATCGACAATAAGCGCGGCGGCCGCGGCGGTCGGCGCGCGTGGTAGGATAAAACTTGGCAGTGCGCCCTCGCTTGACACTGATGGCGATGTGGTGTAAAATACTCTTTGGCATCGCGGGGTGGAGCAGCTGGTAGCTCGTCGGGCTCATAACCCGGAGGTCGCAGGTTCGAATCCTGCCCCCGCAACCATCAGGGCGAATAGCTCAGCTGGGAGAGCACCTGCCTTACAAGCAGGGGGTCACAGGTTCGAGCCCTGTTTCGCCCACCATATTATCACTGACGCCCTTAGGGGCTTTTATTTTTTGTCTTAACTGTCGAAGGTTCGCGAATTTCCTTGTGCTTTGTTTGCACAAAGCAACAAAATCCACCCCTTGCCCTTGGGTATAATGGCGTTACCACGCAGGGGAGGGGTTCCGGTGATAAACAAACACAGTATGCCTGTGACCAAGGTAATGGGTTGCGGAGCCGTTGCCGAAAAGCTGTTCAGGCAACGGACCTTAATCAACGCGCTGTTGGCAGCCATGCTGGCGGGAGTGGTCATCGGGGAAGGACTAAGGCCCTTCGCCATACCCTTTTTCGCCGGTACGGCACCGGCCAGCCCCGTCTTGATTGCGCTGGCCTTGAGCGCGGGTCACGTGGCCTCGGGCGGCCGGCGTCTGATTTGGCTGCTGGCGCCGCTGGTGCCCATCAGCCTGTTGCGGATCCGGGCGCCTACACTGAAGGCAACGGCGCTGGTCTTAATCACTGTGGGCGGGCAAATTGTGTTCAGGTTGCCCGACATCCTTTCCGGCGCCATGTTGGGATACGATTGGCTGTTGTTGATGATGGAGCTGAGCTTGGCCGCTACTGGTGTCCTGATCTTTGCCCAGGCCGGTTGCGCGTTGCGACAAGGCCCTGACGGGGCGGAGGGGCTGGAACAATCCCTGGCATTGGTCGTCACCTGCGCGCTGGCCCTGACCAGTATAGCGGCAATACGCTTGGGTCCCCTGCACTTGCTGACAATTGCGGTATGTTGGCTGGTGATGATGGCTGCCCAGGCCGGGGGCGGCGGAGCAGGAGCCTGTGCTGGGATAATCGCAGGGATTTTGGCCGGGTACGGCCAGCTCCACCCTTCGGCACTGGTGGCAGCCCTGGCCATGGCCGGGTTGTTGGCCGGGGTGTTTGGCGTGTGGGGGCGCGGAGGAACTTTTTTGGGCTTCGCAGTGGGCATAGTTGCCATGCTTATCTACGGAGGGTACCCGACTCTGGGCGTTGGGATTGCCGATTTGGCGGGAGCAGGAGTGCTGTTCCTGCTCACCCCCCGGGCGGTAAGGGACAAAGCGCGCGCATTGCTGTCCGGTTCAACGGCGGAATGGGCCTGGGAATACCAGCGTCGCTTGCGCCGAGCCGCCGTTCTCAAGTTGCAGAAACTGGCCATGGTATTTTCCCGCCTTTCCGCTTCCTTCGCCCAAACAGGCGGAGTCAGGGAGATGGCCGGCAGCCACTTGCAGATGTCCCGGATGTTTGAACAGTTGGCCGGAATGGTTTGCACCGGTTGCGTCAATTACAAGCGTTGCTGGGAAAGAGAACTGTACAGCACGTACAGCCAGTTGATGGGTTACCTGACCCGGGAGGACGGGCAGGATGATTTCGATGGGCTGTTGTCCCGGCGCTGTCACAATATCGAGCAGTTGTTGGGACAAGCGGAAAACTTGTACCGGCAATTTGCCAGCGAACGGCGCTGGTTTGAAAAAATGCGGCAGTGCCGGGATGTTGTGTCGGAGCAGCTGCGCGGGGTATCCGAAGTGCTTGGCCAGCTGGCCAGGCAAATCCGCCTGGATGTCAACTGCCGCCAGGATCTGGAAGAAGAGCTGGCAGAAAGGTTGTCCCGCTGGGGGGTGGAGGTGCATGACCTCACGGTGGAGGGAACGGAGCGGAAGTTGCCCGAGGTTCGTTTGCGGGCCAAGGTTCCCGCCGGCGAAAACCCCCTGGGCGTAATTCAGGCAATGGTGTCGGAAGTAATGGGACAACCCTTGCAGCTGGTGGAAAATTCCGTTCAGGGTGATGTAAACCGGATGATCTTTGCTCTGCCCGTCAAATTCGACTTGGATATGGGCGTGGCGCAGTCTGCCCGGGATGAAGTGAGCGGGGACAGTTATTGCCGCCTGCACACCGCCGCCGGAAATTATGTCTACATGTTGAGCGACGGGATGGGCAAGGGAGAAGGGGCCCGGGCGGAGAGCAATCAGGCCCTGCTGCTGGCCCGGGATATGCTGGAGGCCGGTTTCAGCGCCGAAACGGCCATCAAGGCCCTGAATTCTTTGCTGGTACTGCGGGGCAAAGAGAAATTTGCCACTCTGGACATGGCGGTAATTGACAGCACTTTGGGTATAATGAAGGTTTTTAAAACCGGCGCAGCGCCCAGTTTTATCAAAACCGGAAACAAGATTGAACTGATTTCCGGAGCAGGTTTGCCCATCGGCATTGTGCCGGGGGTGGAGCCCCGCTTGATAACCCGGACCGTGCATCCCGGTCAGTACCTGATAATGGTGTCGGACGGGGTTATTGACGGCCGGGGCAGAGACGAAGGCTGGCTCACCCAGCAACTGGCCAAAATGGGCAATGTCAGCGCATCGGTGATGGCCCGCCAGATTCTAAACAGGGCGCAAAGAATGGGCAGTCCTCTTCAGGATGACGCCACGGTGTTGGTGGTTCGGGTGCGGGAGTCCAAGAACGAGGCCTATTGGACCCGCCGGGCGGTCTGAGTTTCCCGGTCCCGTCAGCATTGACGGGACCTTTTTTCTGCTCCGGGCAGGATATTGACGTTGTTTGGAGAAAGACTTAAGTTATAATTATTTTACCGGCAAGGAATTGGTGGTAGTATAGCTATGTCAGAACGCATTTTGGAGCGGTGCAGGAATGTGGTTAAACCGGGCGACAGGATCGTGGCCGCCGTGTCCGGAGGGGCGGATTCCGTCTGCCTGGCCCATGCCTTGTACCAGGTATGCCGCCAGAACTCTGCCTGGCTGATGATAGCCCATATTAACCACCAATTGCGGGGAGAAGAAGCCGATGCCGACGCCAGGTTTGTCTGCGCCTGGAGCGCCCGGCTGGGCGTGCCCCGCATTGTCGTGCGCATCCGGGTGCCCCGGCGCAGCGGGCAATCTCTGCAGGATGTGGCCCGGAAGGAGAGATATCGCGCTCTCACCCGAATATGTATAGAACACAGGGCCGCCAAACTTGTCACTGCCCACCATGCCGACGACCAGGTGGAGACTTTTTTGCTCAACCTGCTGCGGGGCAGCGGCAGCAAGGGGTTGCAGGGTATTCCGGGACAGCGGGCTTTGACGGAGCAGATTACGCTGTTGCGGCCCCTGTTGGATGTTTCACGGGCCGAGATCGAGGCTTATTGCCGCAAGCACGGCCTGCAGTGGAGGACCGATGCCAGCAACGACAGCCTGGATTACCTGCGCAACCGGATTCGGCACCACTTGCTGCCCATCCTCAGGCAATATAATCCCGGCATCGATGGGGTGCTGTTAAACACCATCAATAATTTGCGCATGGACGAAGAAGTGCTGGCCGCTCAGGCCGAAAAAACGCGGGCGGAAATTGAGACCGACAGCCCCCTGCCCTTTGCCGCCCGCGCGCTGCTCGTCGCTCCCCTGGCGGAGCTGCCCCCGGCTTTGCAAAACAGGGTAATTTTGCAGTGGCTTCCCCCCGGGTGTGAAACCCGCCATATCGGGGCGGTGCTGAAGTTGTTGTGGGCAAAAACCGGCGCCAGCATCGATTTGCCCGGCGGGAAAAGGGTTTACAGGTTACATGACAGCATCGCCCTGGGCGCCAGACCCGGGATTGTCCGGGTGCCTGCGGTGCGGGTTCACCTTCCGGGCTACAGGGAAGCTGGGGCTCTGGCGGTGCGCACCGCCCTCCGGGAGTTTCCCGGGAGCAGGGAATTCTGGCTTCCCCGGCAGGTGGAATGGATAGAGGTGAGCTCCCGCAAGCCGGGGGACTATTTTCGCCCTCCCGGCGGCGGCAAAAAGCTGAAAGAATACATGATTGACCGGAAGATCCCCCGCTGGTTGCGGGAAAGCTACCCGGTGGTACGGGCAGGCGGAGAAATATTCTGGGTGGTGGGCCTGGCCCATGATCCGCGTTTCACCACGCCCGGACCGGACAAACGGGCAGTGTATATAAAGGTTCAATGGACAGGAGGATTATAATGGAAAAGAACATCGGAGAAATTCTAATAACCCGGGAGGAAATTGCAGCAAAGGTTGCCGAGCTGGCCCGCCTGTTGGATGAGGAATATGCCGGCAAAAATCCCCTCATGATTTGCGTGCTCAAGGGCGCACTGATGTTCATGGCGGACCTGACCCGGGCCATGAAGATACCCCTGGAGCTGGATTTCATGGCAGTTTCCAGTTACGGGGTATCCACCCGTTCGTCAGGGGTGGTGCGCATCCTCAAGGATTTGGAAACGGGGATTGAAGGCAGACATGTGGTTATTGTGGAGGATATCATTGACACCGGTTTGACCCTGAAGTACCTGGTCCAGAATTTACAGTCCCGCAGGCCGGCCTCCCTTAAGATCTGCACCCTACTGGATAAGCCTTCCCGGCGCCAGGCAGATCTGCAACCCGACTACTGCTGCTTTGAAATCCCCGATAAGTTCGTGGTAGGGTATGGTCTGGACTATGCCGAGGAGTACCGCAACCTGCCCTTTATCGGCGTCCTCAAGCCGGAAGCGTATCAATAGCCCGGTTGTTTGCGACAGCGGGCTGTGTTACAATGTACTGACGGCTGAGAGGAGGTTGCCCGTTGAACAGATACAGGAAGATTATCATCACAATTTTCATAATCCTCATCGCAATTGCTTTTATTCAAGGGGGCTTTAGCATTCCCGGCCAGGTAACCAAAGAGTTGAATTACCTGGAGTTCAGGGAATTAATGGAAAAGAGACAAGTAGCCAGTGTCAAGATCGACGGCTATACCGCCAAGGGCAAACTGGCCGACGGTACGCCCTTTGTAACCAACATTCCCGATCGCGCTGCCGTCGCCGAGCGGTTGGCTGATTTGAATATTCCCGTAACCATGGATGACCCCAATCGGGGCAGCTTCTGGCTGACCTTGCTCGGCTGGGCGCCGGTTATCATTTTGGTGCTGGTTGTTTTTCTGTTTATGCAACAGGCCCAGGGCGGCGGCTCCCGGGTCATGAACTTTGGCAAGAGCAGGGCCAGGTTGCATCAGGAAACTGGCCAGAAGGTTACCTTTGCCGATGTGGCGGGGATCGACGAGGCCAAGGAAGAGCTGGAAGAAATCGTCGAGTATTTGCGCTCCCCCCGCAAATTCATCCAGCTGGGCGCCCGCATTCCCAAGGGTGTGCTGTTGTTCGGCCCTCCGGGCACAGGCAAAACCCTGTTGGCCAGGGCGGTTGCGGGAGAAGCCGGGGTCCCGTTCTTCAGCATCAGCGGCTCCGATTTTGTTGAGATGTTCGTCGGCGTCGGAGCTTCCAGGGTCAGGGACCTCTTTGAACAGGCCAAAAAGCATGCCCCGTGCATCGTCTTCATCGATGAAATAGACGCGGTAGGCCGTCAGCGGGGCGCCGGCCTGGGCGGCGGTCACGACGAGAGGGAGCAGACCCTTAACCAGCTTTTGGTGGAGATGGACGGGTTTGGCCCCAACGAAGGAATTATCGTCATCGCTGCCACCAACCGTCCCGACATCCTCGACCCCGCTTTGTTGAGGCCTGGCCGGTTTGACCGGCAAATTACCGTGGACATTCCCGACGCCAAAGGGCGGGAGGAAATTCTCAAAGTGCATGCCCGCACCCGTCCTTTGGAACCCACCGTCGATCTCAGCGTGCTGGCGCGCAGGACTACAGGCTTTACGGGAGCCGATCTGGAAAACATGATCAATGAAGCTGCGTTGCTGGCCGCCCGCAGAAACCTCAAAATGGTTACCATGAACGAGTTGGAGGATGCCATTGACCGGGTCATAGCCGGCCCGGAGAAAAAGAACCGCATACGTACTGAGCACGAAAACCGCCTGGTGGCCTATCATGAAGCCGGCCACGCCCTGGTGGCCCATCTGCTGGAAAAAACCGATCCGGTGCACAAGGTTACCATTGTGCCCAGGGGCAGGGCTGCCGGTTATACCCTGGCTTTGCCTGAGGAGGATCGCTACTTTGCCACCAGGGGCGAGCTCCTGGATAAGATTTGCTATTTTTTGGGGGGCCGGGTGGCGGAAAAGATTGTCTTCAATGAAATCAGCACCGGAGCCCAGAACGACCTGGAAAGGGTCACCCGCCTGGCGCGCCAGATGATAATGGAGTACGGCATGAGCGATAAGCTGGGTCACCTGACCTTTGGCCGCAAGCATGACCAGGTCTTTTTGGGCCGCGATTTGGGCCGGGAAAGGGACTACAGTGAAGATGTGGCATCCGCCATCGATCAGGAAACCCGCCGGATGGTGGACGAATGCTTCCGGCGCACCGAAGAGCTGTTGACCAAATATTTGGATAAGCTCCATGCCGTGGCCGAGGCGGTACTGGAAAAAGAGACGCTGGATGCCGCTGAATTTGTCCGGATTGTCGGCATCGGCAAGGGCGGCAAGCCTCTGGACTCTGTTGACAGTGAGGAATAGATTACGGTATAATTTCCACAAAGTTACCCTAAGCTGAAAGGGGGTTGGTCTTGTGCATACCGCAATACCAACCCCCATGTTTTTTGTCCTGCAGTCTGCTAAAGGAGGAAAGGCCAAGTGAAGGTTGTTTTGGACGGAGCAAGTATGACTTTGGCCGATGTGTATGCGGTGGCTCGCGGCGCCCGTGTGGAGCTGGCCGCTTCAGCTCTGGAAGCCATGACCAGGTCCAGAGAGTTTGTGGATAATTTGGTCCAAGAAAAAAAACCTGTCTACGGCATTACCACCGGGTTTGGACGCTTCAGCGATGTGGCCATACAGGCAGAGGATGTGGCAACCTTGCAGCAAAACCTCTTGCGCAGCCATGCCTGCGGAGTGGGGGAGTACCTGCCTGAGGCCGAAACCCGGGTCCTGATGGCTCTAAGGGCCAATGCGCTGGCACTGGGTCATTCAGGTATCCGGCCGCAGGTAGTACAGATGCTGCTGGATTGCCTCAACAGCAATGTTCTGCCCCTCATCCCGTGCCAGGGTTCTCTGGGCGCCAGCGGCGATCTGGTTCCTTTGGCGCACATGGGGTTGTTGCTCATGGGCGAAGGTCAGGCCCGCTGGCACGGCCAGATCCTGCCCGCCGGCGAGGCCCTGGCCAGGTGCGGCCTCAAGCCTGTGACCCTGGAGGCCAAAGAAGGCCTGGCTTTGGTCAACGGCACTCAGTTTATGGCCGCCCGGGGATGTGTTACCCTCTGCCATGCCCGGAACATGGCCCTGGCCGCCGACGCCATTGCCGCATTGACTTGCCAGGCTTTGCGCGGTATTCCCGACGCCTTTTCACCCCTGGTCCAGCAGGTGCGGCCCCATCCCGGCCAGCAGGAGAGCGCTGCCAACCTGCGCAAATTCCTGGCGGGCAGCCGCCTGGTCAGCGAGCCCGGGGAACTGCGCACCCAGGATGCTTACTCGTTGCGGTGCGTCCCCCAAATCCACGGCGCCAGCCGGGATGTGCTGACCTGGGTGGGGGAAGTGCTGGAAAGGGAAATTAATTCCGCCACCGACAACCCCCTGATTTTCCCCGACGAAAACCAAGTCATTTCCGGAGGCAATTTCCACGGGCAACTTCTGGCCATGGCTTTGGATTTTTTGGCCATCGCCATGGCGGAGCTGGCCAACATTTCCGAACGCCGCATTGAGCGCCTGGTCAACCCGCAGCTCAACGACCTGCCTCCGTTTCTTACCGAAAACGGCGGTCTCAACTCAGGGATGATGATTCCCCAATACGTCGCCGCAGCGCTGGTATCGGAAAATAAAGTGCTCTGCCATCCGGCCAGCGTCGATTCCATTCCCTCTTCAGGCAATCAGGAAGACCACGTCAGCATGGGCGCCAATGCGGCCAACAAGGCCAGCAGGGTGGGGGAAAACCTGTGCCATGTATTGGCTATTGAATTGCTGGTTGCCTGCCAGGCTGTGGATTTCCGCGGTCCTGAGCTCTTGAGCGCTGCCAGCCGGAAACTCTATGAACTGGTGCGCAGCCGCGTGGATTTTATGGGCCGTGACCGCTCGTTGCATCAGGATATTCTGGCGCTGGCCGAGCTTTTAAAGAGCGGAAAAATTAACGAAATACTTTAGCGAGGAGAGTGATATTGATGGAGCTGAAGGGAGCGCCCCGGGGCACAGAACTCCGGTGCAAGAGTTGGCAGCAGGAAGCTGCATTGCGCATGCTGTTAAACAATTTGGATCCCGAAGTTGCTGAAGACCCGGCGCGGTTGGTGGTATACGGCGGGACGGGCAAGGCAGCCCGCAACCACGAGGCTCTGGCCGCCATCATTCGCTCGCTGCAAGAGTTGGAAAATGACGAAACCCTTTTGATCCAGTCAGGCAAGCCGGTGGGAGTTTTTCGTACCCATGAACTGGCACCCAGGGTTTTGCTGTCCAATTCCATGCTGGTTCCCGCCTGGGCGACGTGGGAAAACTTCTGGGATCTGGAAGCCAAGGGCCTGACCATGTTTGGCCAGATGACTGCCGGCAGCTGGATCTATATAGGCACCCAGGGCATTCTGCAGGGGACCTACGAGACTTTTGCCGAAGCTGCCCGCCAGCATTTTGGCGGTTCCCTGGCCGGCAGGCTGGTGGTCAGCGCTGGTTTGGGCGGCATGGGAGGAGCACAGCCCCTGGCCGTCACCATGAACGAGGGCGTAGCCATCATAGTGGAGGTGGACCCCAAGCGGGCCCGGCGCCGGGTGGAAACCCGCTATTGCGACAGGCTGACCGACAGCCTGGACGAAGCCCTTGCCCTGGCCCGGGATGCTGTGGCCAGGAAGCAGCCTCTTTCCATTGGCCTGATCGGCAATGCCGCAGAAATACTGCCGGAAATGGTCCGCCGTGGCGTTACCCCCGATTTGGTCACCGACCAGACGTCGGCCCACGACCCGCTGGGCGGCTATATCCCTGCCGGGCTGACAGTGGAGCAGGCCGCAAAGCTGAGGGAAAGCAATCCCCGGGAGTACATCGCCCGTTCCATGGAGAGCATGGCCGTTCATGTCCGGGCCATGTTGGATATGCAGAAGGCCGGGGCCATTGTCTTCGATTACGGCAACAACATACGCCAGAATGCCTATAAACAAGGCGTCAAAGATGCCTTCGCCTTCCCCGGGTTTGTCCCCGCCTATATCCGGCCCCAGTTCTGTGAAGGGCGCGGTCCCTTCCGTTGGGTAGCCCTGTCCGGCGACCCCGCCGACATCGCCGTTACCGATGACCTTGTGCTGGAACTGTTCCCTGAAAAGAAGGACCTGCGGCGCTGGATTGAAATGGCGCGGCAAAAGGTTGCCTTCCAGGGGCTTCCGGCCAGAATCTGCTGGCTGGGATACGGCGAACGCGTCAAGTTTGGCCTGGCCATCAATGACCTGGTCAGGAGCGGCAAGATCAAGGCTCCCATCGTCATCGGGCGCGACCACCTGGACTGCGGGTCTGTCGCCTCGCCCAACCGGGAGACCGAAGCCATGAAAGACGGCAGCGACGCCATTGCCGACTGGCCCATTCTCAACGCCCTGATCAACGCAGTCAACGGGGCGAGCTGGGTATCGGTCCACCACGGCGGCGGAGTGGGCATCGGTTATTCCATTCATGCCGGCATGGTGGTTGTGGCAGACGGCACCGATGGGGCCCGGTTCCGCCTGGAGCGCGTTCTCACCAGCGACCCCGGCATGGGCATCATCCGCCATGCCGATGCGGGTTATGAGCAGGCCATAGCGGCTGCCCGTCGCCACGGCATTAAAATACCCATGGGAGGGGAGTAGGTTTATGCAACCAATCGTTCAGTGTGTCCCCAATATAAGTGAAGGGCGCAACCGGGAGATCGTCGAGGCGGTGGTGGCCGTTGTACGGGAAACACCCAATGTCAAGTTGCTGGACTGGTCCTCCGACGCCGACCACAACCGCTCGGTGATAACATTTGTGGGGACCCCCGACGGCGTGGAAGAGGCGGCCTTTGCCCTCTGCGCCAAGGCCGCAGAACTCATCGACATGAGCGCCCACACCGGCGAGCACCCGCGCATGGGCGCCACCGATGTTATTCCCTTCATCCCCATCCAGGGGATTTCCATGGAGCAGTGTGTCGAACTGGCCCACCGCGTGGGCAAGCGCATTGGCGAAGAGTTGAAAATCCCGGTGTACATGTACGAGTATGCCGCCAGGACCCCTGCGCGCAGAAACCTGGCCGATGTGCGCAAAGGGCAATATGAGGGGCTGCCCAAAAAACTCCAGCAAGAGGACGGCATTCCCGACTACGGTCCCCGCGCTTTCAACGCCAAAAGCGGCGCCACGGCTGTGGGAGCGCGGATGCCCCTGGTTGCCTTCAATGTCAACCTGGGCACCGACAACCTGGAAATTGCCAACCAGATTGCCCGCAACGTGCGCCTGTCCGGCGGCGGGCTCAAAGCTGTAAAAGCCATGGGCGTTAAACTGGAGGAGCGGGGAATAGTCCAGGTGTCCATGAACATGGTTAATTTCAAGGAAACTCCCCTGTATCGCGCAGTTGAACTGATCCGGGCCGAGGCCAGAAGGTACGGGGTCAGCATCCTGGGCAGCGAAATAATCGGCCTGGTTCCCCTGGAGGCCATAGTGGACAGCCTGCGGTACTATATGGGTTTGGAGGGCTTTCAAACGAAGCAAATCCTGGAAACCCGGCTGTGGTCCCATGAAGAATAAGGCGCAACTGCTGATTGTCAACGCAAGACTGGCAACTCTGGGCGGCTTCAGCGCACGGCCCCAGCGGGGCTCTGATTTCGGCCGTTTGGGGTTGGTGGATAACGGTGCTGTGGCCGTCGGCGCCGGCCAGATACTGGCCGCCGGCCCCCTGGAAAAAGTCAGAGCAGAAGCGGATGTCAGTGCGGCTACGATCATCGATGCCGGCGGCCGCCTGGTGACGCCGGGATTGATAGACCCCCATACCCATGTTGTTCACGCCGGCAGCCGGGAAAGGGAATATGAACTGCGCCTCTCCGGTACGCCGTACATCGAGATCCTCAAGGCTGGAGGAGGCATTCTCAACAGCGTCGCCGCTGCACGGGCGGCGTCTCTGGCTCAGCTGGTTGCTCAGGCCAAAAAGAGCCTAAGGCGCATGCTGGCCTTTGGCGTTACCACCGTTGAGGCCAAGAGCGGTTACGGTCTGGATTTGGCCACCGAAATAAAGATGCTGCAAGCTGTCGACGTCTTGAACCAGGTCCAGGATGTCACCCTGGTTCCAACCTTTCTGGGCGCTCATGCCATTCCCCGGGAATACAGTGAAAACAGCGATGCATTTGTCCGGGTTGTGGTGGAAGAAATGCTGCCGGCAGTTAAAGACATGGCCGTGTTCTGCGACGTTTTCTGCGAGGATCATGTCTTTACCGTCGCCCAGTCCCGCACCATTCTGCAGGCGGCCAAAGCTCTGGGCATGGAGCTGAAAATTCACGCCGACGAACTGGCGCCCACCGGCGGCGCCCAGTTGGCGGCAGAACTGGGCGCGGTTTCGGCCGATCACCTGTTGCACACCGACACAGAAGGGATAAAAGCACTGGCTGCGTCTTCCACCATTGCTGTCCTGCTCCCGGGCACGTCTTTTAATCTCATGACGGGGCGCTATGCTCCGGCCCGGGAAATGGTGGAGGCCGGGGTGGCCATAGCCCTGTCCACCGACTACAACCCCGGCAGTTGTCCCACCGAAAACCTGCAGCTGATTATGACCCTGGGTTGCTTGAAACTGGGCCTGACGCCCGCCCAGGTCTTGGCTGCCGTTACAATTAATGCCGCCCATGCCCTCAAGATGGGCGACCGGATCGGCAGCATTGAAGCCGGCAAGCAGGCGGACCTGGTTATCTTTGACGCCGACAACGAGGCTTACCTGCCCTATCACTTTGGCGTCAATCACACCTGGATGGTGATCAAGTCCGGCCGCATTGTCTATTCCAATTGTGAGGAGGATTATTGCTGTGAAAACTGATATTCAGATTGCTCAGGAAGCAAAGATGTTGCCCATCACCGAGATTGCCAGGAAAATCGGCCTTGATGACCAGGATATAGAGTTGTACGGGCCTTATAAGGCCAAGGTCAGCCTGGACGTATACAAGCGCCTGGCCGACAAGCCCGACGGCAAATTGGTTCTGGTTACCGCCATTAACCCCACTCCTGCCGGGGAGGGCAAGTCTACCACAACAGTAGGTTTGGGGCAGGCCTTGCGCAGGTTGGGCAAGAATGCCGTTATAGCCCTGCGGGAGCCTTCCCTGGGTCCGTGCATGGGCGTCAAGGGCGGCGCCGCAGGCGGCGGTTATGCCCAGGTCGTGCCCATGGAAGACATCAACCTCCACTTTACCGGGGACATCCATGCCATTACCACAGCCCACAACCTGTTGGCGGCGCTGTTGGATAATCATTTGCACCAGGGCAATCAGTTGAATATCGATCCCCGCCGCATCGTGTTCAAGCGGGTCATGGACATGAATGAGCGGGCCCTGCGCAACATCGTCGTCGGCCTGGGCGGCAGGAACAACGGAGTCCCCCGCGAAGACGGGTTTGACATCACCGTAGCTTCGGAAGTCATGGCCATACTGTGCCTGGCTTCAGATTTGGAAGACCTCAAGGAGCGCCTGGGCAAAATTGTCGTGGCTTACAATACCAAGAGAGAGCCTGTTACGGCGGCAGATCTCAAGGCGCAGGGCGCCATGGCGCTGCTCCTCAAAGACGCCATTAAGCCCAACCTGGTGCAGACTCTGGAAAACGGCCCGGCCTTTGTCCACGGCGGTCCCTTTGCCAACATTGCCCATGGCTGCAACAGCGTCGTCGCCACCAAGCTGGGGCTGAAAGTAGCCGACTACCTGATTACCGAAGCCGGTTTTGGCGCTGACCTGGGCGCTGAGAAGTTCTTTAACCTCAAGTGCCGCCTGGCGGGGCTCAAACCCGATGCCGTCGTGGTGGTAGCCACCGTTCGGGCCCTCAAAATGCACGGCGGCGTCGCCAAGGCTGATTTGGCTGCCGAAAACCTGGAGGCCTTGCGGGCCGGCATTGCCAACCTGGCCAAGCACGTGGAGAACGTGCGTAAGTTCGGCCTGCCTTTGGTAGTGGCCATCAACCGCTTCCCCACCGACACCGAGGCAGAATTGGATTTGGTGGGCAAGAGCTGTGCAGAAATGGGAGTGCCCTGGGCCTTGTCCGAAGTCTGGGCCAAAGGGGGCGAAGGCGGAATTGCCCTGGCCGAAGAACTGCTTAAGATTTTGGAGACCGAAAAAGCCGAGTTTAAGTTCCTGTACCCCGCAGAGGCCCCCATTAAGGAAAAAATCGCCGCCATTGCCCGGGAAATCTACGGTGCCGACGGAGTGGAGTACACCAAAGCTGCGTTGCAGAACATCCGGGATCTGGAAAAGAACGGCTTTGACAAGTTGCCCGTTTGCATGGCCAAGACCCAGTATTCCTTGTCGGACGATCCCACCCTTTTGGGGCGCCCCTCCGGCTTTACCATTACTGTCAGAGAGCTGAAAGTATCCGCCGGCGCAGGTTTCATCGTAGCCATTACCGGCGACATCATGACCATGCCCGGCCTGCCCAAGGTACCTGCTGCCTGCAACATGGATATTACCAGCGACGGAAAGATAACAGGACTGTTCTAAAAAATGGGGAGGCGTAACGCCTCCCCATTTTATATTAGTATATCAGTGCCAGCGGCCCCACTTCCATCAGGGCGGCCAGCAAACTCGCCGCCCAGAGGTTGTCGGAGGAGTAATACAGAAAGCCCACCAGCACAGAGCGGCCCAGGGCTGAAATCAGCGCCAGCCCCCAGCCCGGGCCAAAGCCGGCCGCCGATACCGAGATAACAGCCCATGCGCAAGAAACCAGGGCAAGTCCTGCCAGCGGGTGGACCCAGTGCGAAATGATACGCTGGCAAAAGCCCCGCAACAAAAACTCCCGGAATAGTACCGCCAGGATGAGAATGAAGTAGGACATGTTCCAGTCAAATCCCGCCGGCCAGGAGAAGGTCGAACCCAGGACCAGCAGGGCAAAGGCGCTGACGGCGGCTGCACTGCCGGGCAGCAAGCCTCGGGCAGACAGGCCGAAGAACTCCGGCTCGAGCCGGGCATGGCGGGCCCAGGCGGCGACGATGAGCAGGGGCAACAGCCACAGGAGGGCAAGCCCCAGGGGTGGCGGCTGGAAGTACGCCGCAAATACGGTCAGGAGCCATGCATACAATAGAGTTCCCGCCAGGGCGAGCACCGTCCAAAGCGGCTGGTACTCCCCCGCGACTTCCCGTTGTTTGTTTTCAGTACCGCCGACCATAAAGGAAATCACGGCCATGGCCGTCGCCGCCAGGAAAAACATATAGAGGCCAGCTCTGAGGTTGTAGCCTTCCGGCGGGTAAAACTGTCTGGTCAATTTCGGGTGTTTAAAACGAATATCCAATTCGGCTCCGGCAAACCGAACCTCGGTATCTTCATAGTACGAGATGGGACCGAGGCGTTGCCCCCAGAGGCGCAGCAATACAGTTTGCTGGGTCGGGAGCAGCCAATTGGTGAAGCCAAAGAGGTTGTAATTGGTCAGCAAACTGTAACCGTGATCCAACTGGCGGCTGATATATTGGGTGGGTATTTCCTGCTCCTGCAGGTCTTCAGCCCGGAGCAGGATTGTGTCCCCGGAGTCCTGGATAAAGTGCTTATAATCTATGTAATCCATCATAATCAGCGCCTGATCCAGGTTGTCTTTGATAACGGAAGGCAGATCGCCCCGATGTTCCCGGGGCAGAGAGATATTGAGTATGCCCGGGGAATCGGCCGGCGGTATCATCAGCACGGCAACGACCCGGCCATGGTGGTATGCTGGTATGACCAGAGTCCCGGAATAGAACCGGAGCTCAAGATAATCATAGGCCAGGCTCCAGTCGTCGGCAAAATAATAGATGGCGTCGGTTGCAAATTGCACATCGGTTTGGCCAAAGCTGGCCGGCGCTGTAACATAAATCAGGAATGTGCCCAAGGCTGCGACCACTGCAATAATCAGAGCCAAAAAAATGCGGCTGACCGGATTAGAAACCAGAGTTTTCAGCATTTTTTCCCCTCCAATGTCTGGACAAACTCTTATTCGACCCAAAGGCAGTCAATCCCTGCCGGCAAGTGAAATTGACTGCTTGCACATATATGGTAAACTGAAGGAAATATTAAAGGGAGGTCAGGTGGTGAACCTCAATCAACTGCGACGGCAGATTTACCAGTTAAAAAAAGAACGCAATGCCATTATTTTAGCGCACTACTACCAGCGCCCGGAAATTCAGGACGCAGCTGATTTGGTCGGCGATTCCTTTTGCCCTCAGCCTAGAAGCTGCCCAAACCGACGCCGAAATAATTGTATTCTGCGGCGTCCGTTTTATGGCTGAAACTGCCAGCATCCTATCCCCCGACAAAATAGTCCTGCTGCCGGATCTGGAGGCGTGTTGCCCCATGGCGGAAATGGCTGTTGCGGAAGATCTGGTTGCCCTCAAGGAGAAGCATCCCCATGCGGCCGTGGTCAGTTATGTCAACACCTCTGCCGCCGTCAAAGCCGAGTCAGACATTTGCTGTACTTCGGCCAACGCTCTCCAGGTGGTGGAATCGCTTCCCCACCAAACCATCATCTTTTGCCCCGACCGCAACATGGGGCGCTATGTGGCAGCCAGAACCAAAAAAGAAGTTATACTCTGGGATGGTTACTGTGCCACCCACGATCATTTGACTGCCGAGGACATTCTGGCTGCGAAACAAAGACATCCCCGCGCTGTGGTCATGGTTCACCCTGAATGCCGGCCGGAAGTGACGGAATTGGCAGATTATATCCTGGGTACCCGGGGCATGCTGGAACTGGTAAGCCAATCTTCCGCCAACGCTTTCATTGTGGGGACCGAAGCGGGATTGAGCCATGCTTTGTACAAGGCCGAGCCAGAAAAAACGTATATCTTCCCCAGCAGCCGCCTGATTTGTCCCACCATGAAGCTCAACGCGCTGGAAAGGGTATTGGAAGTTTTGGAAACCCTGGAACCCAGGATTACCGTTCCCGCCGACATTCAGCGGCGCGCCCGCAAGGCATTGGACAAGATGCTGGCAGTCAGGTAAGGGAGTGAGAGCCTTGGGCGACGGCAGTCTTCGCTGTGCCGATGAATATGCAGATATTGTCGTTATAGGCGCCGGGTTGGCAGGATTGTATGCCGCCCTCCTGGCTGCCGAATCGGGAAAAAAGATAATTGTGCTGGCCAAAGGCAGCCTTGAGGACAGCAACACCAACCACGCCCAGGGCGGAATCGCTGCTTCAATATGTGCCGAGGACTCGCCGGACTTGCACTTTCAGGATACCCTGTCTGCCGGCGCCGGCTTGTGCCATGCCAAAGCAGTGCGCCAACTGGTGGTGGAGGGACGGCGGGAAATCTGGCGCCTCATCGACTTGGGCGTACCCTTTGACAAGGAGCAGTCCGGCCTGGCTTTGACCAGGGAAGGAGCGCACAGCCGCAGGCGAATTCTCCATGCCCAGGGCGATGCCACCGGCCGGGTCATCCTGGAAACCCTGAAGGAAAAAATTGCCGTTGTCCCCAATATTATATTGCTGGCCAACACCTTTGCGCTGGAACTGTTAGGCGACAGCCGGGGTTGCACCGGGGTCCTGTGCATGGACGCCCGGGGCAATCCTTTCTGTATCCGGGCCGCCGACGTGGTCATCGCCAGCGGTGGCGCTTGTCAAATCTATGCCAATACCACCAACCCTCCCGGCGCCACCGGGGACGGCATTGCCATGGCCTGGAGACTGGGGGCCAGGATAGCAGATATGGAATTTGTTCAGTTCCATCCCACTGCCCTGATGCTGGAAGGAGCCCCGCGGTTTCTCATTTCCGAAGCGGTGCGGGGCGAAGGGGCAATATTGTTAAACAGCCGGGGAGAACGTTTCCTGTTCAAGTACCATGCGCAGGGCGAGCTGGCGCCCAGGGATGTGGTCTCCCGGGCCATGCTCCGGGAGATGCAAGAGACCCAAGCCCGGCATTTGTGGCTGGACGCCCGTACAGTCAGCGACTTTGAACGGCGGTTTCCCACCATCTACAGCCAATGCAAGCGGTTTGGGCTCAATTTGCCCGGAGATTTGATTCCCGTAGCCCCCGCCGCCCATTATTTTATTGGCGGCGTGGTGGTGGACCAGCGGGGGTGGACTGGGATACCGGGCCTGTACGCCTGTGGAGAGGCCAGTTGCACCGGTGTGCACGGCGCCAACAGGCTGGCCAGCAACTCATTGCTGGAGGCTTTGGTTTTTGGCAGGCGGGTTGCCCTGGCCCTGGCCCGGTCGGGCAGGCAAAAGCCCCGGCCGGCCGGCGCCCGGTTCCAATTTCTGCAGGGTATTGCCAACGCCCAGGAATACAAAGCCCGGTTGCGCGCCATAACGTGGCGGTGGGCCGGCCTTAACCGGGACAAAGCGGGTTTGGAAAAGGGGTTGGCTGAACTGGAAGCGCTGGAGCAGGACCTGGCCCGGGGCGTGTATTTATGCCGGGCCAGCATGGAGCTGGCCAACATGCTAACGGTTGCAAGGCTGCTGTTGCAGGCGGCGCTGTTGCGGGAAGAGAGCAGAGGCGGGCATTTTCGTACCGACTTTCCTGCGCCAAATCACGCGCACAGGGGCCACTGGCTTCTGACGCGAAACAGTCCCCCGCGTTTTGTCAAAATCAGCGAGGAGGAAGATGATGTTCTACCCCAAGCTTGACGCCATACTGTTGGAATTCCTGGCCGAAGATTTGGGCAGCGGCGACATTTCCAGTTCCGCCCTGGAAGGATTGGGAGAGAGACGGGGCTGGTTAACTGCCCGCAAGCCCGGGGTCATCGCCGGTTTGCCCTTTGCCCGGCGCATTTTCGAACTGGCGGGGGCGACCACGTGGACCAGCCTGGTCACCGACGGTGACGAAGTGGAAGCGGGCAAGGTTTTGGCATATGTCGATGGTCCCGGCCATTTGTTGCTCCAGGGGGAGCGGACAGCATTAAATCTGTTGCAGCGCCTTAGCGGCATCGCCACAAAGACCAGGCGCATGGTGCGCATCGCCGCAGCCCATGGCCATGCCCGCATCGCGGATACGCGCAAAACTTCTCCGGGACTGCGTTGGTTTGAAAAGTACGCCGTGCGCATCGGCGGAGGCTGCAACCACCGCTGGGGCTTGTACGATGCCGTGCTGCTCAAGGACAACCACATTAAGCTGGCGGGGGGAATCGACCGGGCCGTGGCCGCAGTGCGCGAAACCATTGGCCTGGCGCATAAGATAGAGGTTGAAGCAGAGAGCCTGGAGCAGGTCCGCCAGGCCCTGGCGGCCGGGGCCGACATCATTATGCTGGACAACATGAGCCCGGAGCAGGTTGCCGAAGCTGTAAAAATAGTGGCCGGGCAGGCTGTAACTGAGGCCTCCGGCGGTATCGACGAGCAAAATCTCGCGCGGTACGCCTCCACCGGTGTCGACTACATTTCCATGGGCGCCCTAACCCACTCGGTATCTGCCCTGGATATCGCTTTTGATTTGGATGAGCCAAAACAGAAGGTGGGGCAACGGTGAGCCCAGGCATGCTTGTACATTATTACGGAGGCAACCGGACATGACGGCCCCTTTGCACGGCAAGACGCTGTGGATGGCGCCCATGGCGGGAATCACTGACAAGCCTTTCCGCCAGCTGGTCCGCGAGCAGGGTTGCCAGCTGGCTTTTACCGAAATGGTCAGCGCCAAAGCGATCCTGTACAACAATCGCAGGACGTGGAACATGCTGGATTTAAACGGGGAGGACGCTGTGGGGGTCCAGCTCTTTGGTTCCGAACCCGAAGTCATGGCTGAGGCTGCACGCATCGCCCAGCAACAAGGGGCGCAGGTGATAGACATCAATATGGGCTGCCCGGTGCCGAAAATTGTAAACAACGGTGAAGGCGCTGCCCTGATGCGCCAGCCGGAGCGGGCCTTTGCCATCGTCAAAGCCGTTGCAGAGGCCGTCTCCGTACCCGTCACTGTTAAGATCCGGGCGGGTTGGGATGCCTCCAGCATTAACGCAGTCAGCTTTACCCGGGGCATAGCCCAGGCAGGCGCCCGGGCTGTTACCGTTCACGGCAGAACCAGGGCGCAGATGTACAGCGGGCGGGCATGCTGGGAAATCATCGCCCGGGTTGTCCAGGCAGTAGACATCCCGGTAATTGGTAACGGCGATGTCTGGAGCGGCGCAGCTGCCAAAGAGATGCTGCGGCAAACCGGTTGCCACGGGGTGATGCTGGCACGCGGGGTCTTGGGCAATCCCTGGCTCTTTGCCGAGGCGGCCAGCGCGCTGGCAGGCAGAGAGTACTCGCCGCCTTCCCTGCGGGACAGAATCTTCATGGCAATCAGGCATCTGCGTATGGAGGTGGCGTACAGAGGCGAAAAACAGGCGGTGTTGTTCATGCGCAAACATCTGGCGTGGTATTTGAAAGGCCTGCCCGGCGCCTCGCACCTGAAAAGGAAAATTTTTGCCGAACAATCTGCCGACGTCATCGCAAACTTGTTGTACCGGTATATTGAAAGTGCAGAGTAAGCTCCCAAGGAGCTTGCTCTGTTGTTTTTTGGTGAAGATAATAGTATACTTAACTGTATACATTTTTGTGCACACGGGGTGATGGCCTTGGAATTGCTCCGGATTGGGGAAAAAATCATCAGCCGCCAGCAGATTGAAAAATGTATTGCGCACATTCTGGAATTGCGCAGCCAGGGTTTTTCGCAACAAGAAGTGGCCCAGCGCCTGAAGGTCGACCGCACCTTTATCTCGAGGCTGGAAAGCATCGGCGAGTTGCGCAAAGGCAGGGGGGTTGCGGTTGTTGGTTTTCCGGTGGCCAACGGGCCGGAACTGGCCGACCTGTGCGCCCGCTACGGCGTCGATTGGTATATGTTTCTCAGCGAGGAAGAAAGGCTGGCCTTTGTTGAGAATAAGTCGGGCCTGGATTTATTTAACGAAATAATGGACATCCTCGCTGCCATAAGACAGTACGACACCGTTATTGTTATGGGCTCCAATAAGCGGGTGCGCGGCGTCGAAGCTCTGTTGGACAGGGATGTAATTTCCATGGAACTGGGGGAATCACCGCTGAAGCACGATGTTGTAGTCGATGTCAAAGCATTGGAAAACATTCTCAGAGTGCTGTGCACCAAGGAGGAAAACGGCCAATGAAACGCGTAGTCAGCATCAGCCTCGGCTCCAGCCGCAGAAACCACAAAGCAGAAGTAAATTTAAAAGGCGTTTCTTTTTCAGTGGAGAGAATCGGCACCGACGGCGACATGAATAAGATGATTGCCCTGCTTAAAGAGCTGGACGGCCAGGTGGACGCCTTTGGTCTCGGCGGCATCGATTTGTACATAGGCACTCCCGCCCGCCGGTACACTTTAAGAGACGGCAAAAAAATTGTCTCCGCCGTGCGCAAAACCCCCATTGTCGACGGCAGCGGGCTCAAGGATACCCTGGAGCGCATGACCATCAGCTACTTGATTAAGCAGGGCTGGGATTTACGCGGCAAAACAGTCTTGTTGACCAGCGCCATGGACCGGTGGGGAATGGCGGAAAGCTTTGTCGAAGCAGGTTGTGAGCTGGAAATAGGGGATTTTATCTTTGCCCTGGGCATTCCCATTATCCTGCGCAAACTTACTACCCTGGAGCGTGCGGCGAGATTTATTGCCCCTCTGGCAGTGTTATTGCCTTTTTCCGTTCTTTATCCCACCGGGCACAAGCAGGATGCCAGCGCCGGCAAATTTGGCAGGTATTTTTCCGGCAAAGACATTATTGCCGGGGATTTTAACTATATCTACAGGCACATGCCTGAGGATATGAAGGGAATGATTGTAATAACCAATACCGTCACCCCCGGGGATGTTGAAGAATTGCGCCGGCGGGGCGTGCGGACTTTGGTTACCACCACGCCGGTGCTTAACGGGCGTTCCTTCGGTACCAATGTTATGGAGGCGTTGCTGGTGGCTTATTCCGGTGGGCGCGGCCCGCTGTCTAACGCGGAGTACACCCGGCTGTTGCAGGAGCTCGATTTTCGCCCGCGCATAGAACAACTTCAATAACCTTACTTTTTACTTTTCCTAACCACAACAAAAATTGTTGTTGACAAATAATAAGCCCCGGTCTATAATTTGGTTTAGCTTTCAGGCTGAAGCCATATATTGCCGCTGCTTTACTGAATAAAGCAGCGGCAATTTACATATGATTTTCTAACAGGCAACCCAGTGTGCAATTAAAGGAGAGTGTGGCATGAACGGAAAGGAAGTAATTCTTACCCCTGACGGATACAAACGCTTGGAAGAAGAACTGGAGCAGTTGCGCACCGTCAGGCGCAAAGAGGTTGCAGAACGGATAAAGAACGCCATATCCTTTGGCGATATCAGTGAGAACTCAGAGTACAATGAAGCCAAACAAGAACAGGCCTTCCTCGAAGGGCGCGTAATGGCCCTGGAGAAAATGCTGCGCAACGCGCGGGTGCTGGATGCAGATGAAATCAACACCGAAAAAGTCGGCATCGGCTCCATAGTGTTGCTCAAAGACCTGGAATACAATGAAGAGGTGGAGTACACCATAGTTTCCAGCGCCGAGGCCAACCCCAATGAAAATAAAATTTCCATCGAATCTCCGGTGGGCAGAGCGATTATTAACAAACCCGTCGGCAGTGTTGTTGAGGTCAACGTTCCTGCCGGTACCCTTAAATATGAAATTCTCGCCATCCGCAGGTAATATTTGGCGAAATTTTAGGGTTTGACACGGCCGGCGCTTTGTGTTAAACTGCTCTTTGCGTCGGCAAAACAACACTTTAGCCTTTTGGCTGCGAGTTTTGCTGAAACACTGTTGACACATCGATGATTGTGTGCTATTATATCTCTCGCCGTCGATTTGACGGCAAATTATTCGAGGTCAGCATTGGGCTGGCATTTTCATGGGTTCTTTGAAAACTGAACAGTGATTAGAAGGGCACCAAGTTCAATTAGTTAATTTGAGTCACGAATCGGCTCTTGTTTTTTTGGAGAGTTTGATCCTGGCTCAGGACGAACGCTGGCGGCGTGCC
>Ga0208823_1000141_pt1 | contig 60693 bp, 39 predicted proteins | sample AD_UKC075_MetaG_FD_184440 | JGI IMG/M metagenome (GOLD analysis project Ga0208823, IMG submission 184440) | Active sludge microbial communities of municipal wastewater-treating anaerobic digesters from USA - AD_UKC075_MetaG (SPAdes) (version 2) | ecosystem: Engineered > Bioreactor > Anaerobic >...
TACTCGCTGACCACCGGGGTTACCGGCGAGAGCCCGTCGGGTTATATCGACCCGCTGGACGACCTTGCGCTGCTCGCCAAGCGGCTGCCCGAAAGCAGTATCGCGGACGGCGCGTACATATTCATCGACTCGTTCAAGGATTTCACTGCGCCCGAAACCGAGGTCATCGAGGTTTTAATCTGGCAGGCAAAACAGGTAACGGTCGCGCTCTGCGCCGACACCATAGCCGACGACACATTGGGCTACGGACTGTTTTCGCAGGTGATAAAGACCGCCGCCCAGCTTCGGGAGATGGCATATCAGGCCGGCGTGCCTGTCGCAAAAATACAATATCTCGGCGAAAACAAGCGCACCGGCTCAGATGCCCTGAAGGCTCTGGAGGCCGGCCTTTTCCAGCCCCGCCCAAAGGTATTGGAACAGGAGGCCGGCGAGGTTGTAGTCGCCGCCTGCTCGGACATATATCAGGAATGTGATTTCGCGGCGCGGGAAATCCGCCGCCTGCTGCGGGAGAGGAGCGGGCGGTGCCGAGACTTTACTATTGTCGCCCGCAACCTTGACGATTATCGCGGAATTCTGGACGCCGCAATGGAAAAGCAGGAAATCCCGTTCATCATGGACGAGCGCACCGATATCCGCACCGAGCCGCTGGCCGCCCTGATAATATCCGCGCTGGACGCGGTAACCGGCGGGTTTTCCACCGACAGCCTGCTTTCGCTGATGAAAACGGGGCTTGCCGGCTTTTCCACCCATTCTGCGTCAAAACTCGAAAACTATGTCCTTATGTGGAGGATTAACGGCGGCCGCTGGAGGACCGAATGGACATGGAACCCGGACGGGCTTGCCGAAAAGACGGATGAAACCACCAAAAAACGGCTGGCATATTTAAACCTGCTGCGCAGAAGACTGGTCAAGCCGCTTGAAAGGCTGCGCTCAAGCCTTTACTCCCAAAACGCCACCGGCGCCGATTTTTCAAAGGCGGTCTACCGCTATCTTCTGGAAGTCCGCGCCGATTTGCTGACCCGCCTGCGAGCCAGACGGCTGGACGAGTCGGGGGAACCCGGCCTGGCCGAGCGGATGGCGCGGGTATGGGATATCGTGATGGAAATCCTCGACCGCATCGCGGTGATATACCGAGAACCCCCCTGCAATCCCAAGCGGCTTGCGGAAATATTCGGGATTGCGGTATCGCTGGTGGATTTGGGCTCGGTGCCGCAGAGTCTGGACGCGGTTCAGATTGGAGCAGCCAACCGGATACGCTATTCATCTCCAAAGACCGTTTTTATTCTCGGCGCAAACGAGGGGGTTTTCCCTTCATACGAAGGCTTTGGCGGGGTTTTGACTGACATCGAGCGCAACCGGCTGATTGAAATAGGGCTGCCGCTTACAAACACCGCCGACCGTGCGGCGGTCGAGGAGCGGTTTTTCGCCTATATGGCGGTCTGCGCCCCTTCGGAACGGCTGGTAGTCAGCTATGTGGCACAAAACGCGGAAGGGGAGCCGATGGCCGAATCGGTATTGGTCAGCTCAATTAAAAAAATACTTCCGAACTGCGTCCTTTTGGACCAGCCCGGCGAAATGGACGCCGAGTCCGAGCGGGACGCTTTTGAACAGGCCGCGCTGACATGGCGACGTCAGGAGCCAAAAGCAGCCGCGCTGCGCGAAATCTTTAAATCAAGGGAGGATTACCGGGCAAGGCTTTCGGCGCTTGACCGCGCGGCATATAAAAAAACCGCCGCGTTTTCGGATAAAAAAACGGCGCAGGAGCTTTTCGGGCGGGATATCCTGCTCTCCGCTTCCCGGATTGAATCCTACTACCGCTGCCGGTTCGCCTATTTTTGCAGGTATGGGCTTAAAGCTATGCCGCGCCGCACCGCAGACCTTGACGCGCTCGCTTTCGGCACCCTGACCCACTGGGTGATGGAGCATGTGCTCCCAAAATACACCGAAACCGGCTACCACAATATCGAGCGCAGTCAGGTAGAGCGGGACACCGGCGACGCGGTGATGAAATATGTCGAGGAATGCATCGGCGGGCTTGAAGACAAGCCGGCGCGCTTTGCCGCGCTGCTGAACAGGCTCTCGCGTGTCGCGGCCGCCCTTTTGTGGCATGTGGTCTGCGAACTTCGGCAAAGCCGCTTTGTCCCGGTGGATTTTGAGCTGAACGTCGGCGGCAGGCCGGAGGAGGGCCAGCCCGCCGTCCCGCCGGTTATACTGAGCCTGCCGGACGGGAGCAAGGTGCGCGTTCAGGGCAAGATAGACAGGGTGGACGTCTACAAGCGCGACGGGGTTTCATACGTCAGGGTTATCGACTACAAGACCGGCGCGAAAAGCTTTAAGCTCTCCGAAATAGTCGAGGGAATTAACGTCCAAATGCTGATTTACCTTTTCGCCGTATGTCAAAACGGCGGCGGCCGGTACGGCAGGACCTCCCCGGCCGGAGTGCTTTACCTGCCCGCAAAACTGCCGGTGGTACAGGCGGAGCGCGGGCAGGACAGCGAAAAAATCGGGCGGGAGCAAATCCGCTCCCTGCGGATGAACGGGCTGCTTATTGACGACCCCGAAATAATCGGCGCGATGGAAAAGGATATAAAAGGGCTGTTTATCCCCGCGGCGCTGAAAGCCGACGGCGGGTTCAAAAAGCACTCGTCAATCGCGTCCCTCAAACATTTCGGCCTGCTCAAAAAGAGGATTGACAGCCTGCTTATTGAGATGGCCCAGACTCTGAAATCCGGCGATATCGCCGCCTATCCGGCGGCGGGCGAGGTGGAAGCCTGCGAATGGTGCGACTACAAAACCATCTGCGGGCATGAATTCGCAGACCCGGTGCGCTTTATCGAAAAGCGGGACAACAGTGAAGTCTTAAACGACCTTGAAAATCACGGGAACTGACCTTTAAAACAAAGGAGAAAACCGTTATGGCGGCAAAAAACTGGACCGAACAACAGAAGAACTGCATTAATTCCCGCGGGGGCACCCTGCTGGTTTCGGCCGCGGCCGGCTCCGGCAAAACCTCTGTTTTGGTGGAACGGGTAATCAGCAGGATAACCGACGAAAAATCCCCGGTTGATATAGACCGCCTTTTAATCGTAACCTTCACCAACGCCGCCGCCGCCGAAATGAAACAGCGGCTTGCCGCCGCCCTTTCCGACCTGATTTCTCAGGACCCCGGCAACTTCCACCTTCAGCGCCAGCAAATGCTGCTCGGCCGCGCCCAAATCAGCACCGTCCACGGCTTCTGCTCGGCGCTGATAAGGGAAAACTTCCACCTTCTGGGGCTGCCCCCGCAGTTTCGCATCGGGGATACCGCCGAAATCGCACGGATTGAGCAGCAGGCTCTGGACGAGACCGCGGAGGAGCTGTATAAGGAAAATTTCCCCGAATTCATCGAGCTTGCCTTTCTGTTAAGCCCGGGCAAGGACGACCGCGCGCTGTTAGAAACCATCCTGCGGATTTATTATTTCATACAATCCCATCCCTACCCCGAAAAATGGCTTGCAGAAAAACTCGCGGAATACACCGACGATTTGCCGGTTGAGCAAACCCGCTGGGGCGCGGTAGTCCTGCAAAAAGCCCGCGATTTGCTGATGAGCGCCTCCTCCTTAATCCACCGCTCGCTTGAACTCTCGGAGGAGGACGATATGATGTCCGCAAGGTACTCAGCTACCCTTGCGGGTGAATATGAGATGCTTAAAAAAGCGGCCGAGGATATAACCCGCTGCGGCTGGGACGAGGCGAGACAGCTTGCCGAAAGCCTTGATTTCGGCTCCCTTCCCCCTCTCAGAAATTACTACGACAAACCCCGACAGGAAAGGGTGCAGTCTTTAAGGAACAACGCGAAAGATTTAGTCAGGAAAGAGCTTAGAGGGCTGTTCTGCGGCACCGAACAGGAGTGCCGGGAGGATATCCGTAAGCTTTGGGCGATGGCCGCGGCGCTTTTTGAGGCGGTGCGCAGGTTTTCGGCACGGTTTTCGGAGCTTAAGCGCTCAAAGGGAATGCTTGATTACAACGACCTTGAGCACATGGCCTTAAAGCTGCTAATCGGCGAAGACGGCAAGCCTACCCAGCTTGCGAGGGAGCTCTCCGAAAGGTTTGAGGAAGTGCTTGTGGACGAGTATCAGGACACCAACGCCGCACAGGACGCGCTGTTTTCCGCAGTTTCGCGCGGGGAATCAAACCTTTTCATGGTCGGGGACGTCAAGCAGAGCATATACGGCTTTCGGCAGGCAATGCCCGAAATCTTTCTTGCCCGCCGCGACAGCTACACCCTCTACGACGGGGAGAATTTCCCCGCCGCAATCACGCTGGGCGACAACTTCCGCAGCCGCCCCGAAATCACCGACGCGGTGAATTTCGTTTTCCGCCAGCTTATGAGCAAAAGCGTGTGCGGAATGGATTACGATGAAGAGGAAGAATTAAGGGCCGCGGCAAAATATCCCGATGACAGCGGGCACCAGACCGAACTGCTGATAATTGACGGCGACACCAAAAATCCGGAAGATACCGTGGACGCGGCGGAAGCCAGGGCGATAGCCGAGCGTATCCGCGAAATCATGGACTCGCTTAAAGTTTTCGACAAGGAAAGCTCACAGCAGCGAAAGCCGCGGTACAGCGACTTTTGCATACTGCTGCGCAGCAAAACCGCACACGCCGGGGCTTATGTGGACGAGCTGTCCCGGCTTGGAATACCCGCCTGCGCCGACGAGACAAAAGGGTTTTTCCTCCTGCCGGAAATCTGTGCCGCAGTCGCGCTGCTTAAAGTGATAGACAATCCCATGCAGGACGTTCCGCTGCTTTCGGCGCTGTTCTCCCCGGCATTTGGTTTCACCCCCGACCACCTTGCGAAAATCCGCCTGAACGACCCCGACAGCCGGCTTTACACCGCCCTGCGCCGCTATTCCAAAAACGGCGGGGACCATGAATTAAAAAAACAGGTGCAATCCTTTTTAAGCCGGATAGACAGGTGGCGGCTGCTGGCCGTAACCATGCCCGCCGATTTGCTAATCCACAGGGTATATCAGGACGCGGCGCTCCCCTCAATCGCGGCGGCGATGAAAAACGGGGAACAGCGGGTCGCAAACCTGCGGATACTCCACGATATGGCGCGCAGGTTTGAAGACAGGGGCTTTCGCGGGCTTTCCGCGTTTATCCGAATGATTGACCATGCGGAACAGCTTGACGAACAGGGGTCTGCGGCCTTCCCCGGCTCTCTGGACGCGGTCAGGATAATAAGCATTCACCGCTCAAAGGGGCTGGAATTCCCGTTTGTGTTCATCGCCGGCATGGGCGGCAGGTTCAACCGCGAATCAATATCCGGCAACCTGCTAATTCATTCCGATATGGGAGTGGGCTTCAGGCGGCGCGATACCGATACCCTTGTGCAGTGGAACACCCTCCCCCGTCTCGCGGTATCCCACTCCATCACAAAAAGCGAGCTGGCCGAGGAACTGCGGGTGCTGTACGTCGCGATGACCCGCGCAAGGGAAAAGCTGATGATGGTGATGACTCTAAAATCCCTTGAAAACAAGCTGAACTCCCTCTCCGCTCTGATAAGTGATGAAGAACAGCTGCCCCCTTACGCGGTGCTGGAAGCGGGCGGGGTGTACGACTGGATACTCGCCGCCGCGCTCCGCCACCCGTCGGGCGGACAGCTCCGCTCGCTCGCCGGGGACGAATACATGCCGGTGCTGCCGGCGGAATACGAGTGGACGGTTGACATTCTCCCCGCCCCCGGCCCGGAGGAATATAAGCCGCAGGAAGATGAACAGCCGCAGCCGGACACCGCGTTTGCCAAGATAATCGAACAGCGGATTTCATATACATACCCCTACGCGGAGATAAGCGCGCTGCCCGCAAAGCTCGCGGCGTCCGACATCGCGAGCGGCAGGGTGCTGCGCGAAAACATCGCAAAATCCCGTCCGGCATTCTTAAGCGAAGGCGGGCTGACCCCTGCTGAACGCGGCACCGCGCTGCACACCTTCATGCAGTTTGCCGACTACGACGCCGCGGCAAAGGACGTGAAAGCCGAAATCAGCCGGCTTGTATCCAAAGGCTACCTGACCGCTGAACAGGGCAGGGCGGTGCCGGTTGAAAAAGTAGAGCGGTTTTTTGCCGGCAGCCTGTATCAAAGGCTGAAAAAAGCCGACAGGCTGCTGCGCGAGGTGCGCTTTACGATTGAGGTACCCGCAAAAACCCTGTTTGACACAGGGCTTTCGCCTGACAGCGAGGATGAATTTGTGGTGGTGCAGGGGATTGCCGACTGCGTGATTGTGGAAAACGGCAGTCTCACCGTAGTGGACTACAAAACCGATTACGTCAAAACCGGAGAGGAACTGATAGAGCGGTACCGCGAACAGCTTGGCTTTTATGCCACCGCGCTCGAACAGACCCTCGGCATGCCGGTGCACGAATGCCTTTTTTACTCGTTTTCGCTGAATACGGCGGTGGACGCAAGCCGGGCGATTAAAAAAACAGGCTGAAAACCAAAAAACCTTTGTTTTTGCTATAATGGTTATAAAACCCGCGGTTTGACCGCCGGCGGCCCGCTCGCCTGCCTTCGCTGAAATAGTTTTATCAACAAACATTTAAACAAAATTCATAAATACGGCTGAAATTCTGATAAAATGATAAGCGAAACAATATCAAATTAAGGGAGGACTGCCAAATGTCAGCAGGCAAAATCATGGTAGTGGACGATGACAGCAATATATGCGAGCTTTTGCGGCTGTACCTTGAAAAAGAGGATTTCGAGGTGGTGCTCGCCTACAACGGGGCAGAAGCGCTTGAAATGTTCGACCGCGAAAAGCCCGAACTCATACTTTTAGATATAATGATGCCTGTTCTTGACGGATGGCAGGTCTGCCGCGAAATCAGGAAAAAATCAACCTGCCCGATTATAATGCTGACGGCAAAGGGCGAGGTTTTTGACAAGGTGCTCGGCCTTGAGCTCGGCGCCGACGACTATGTGGTGAAACCATTCGAGGCCAAAGAAGTCGTCGCCCGTGTCAAGGCGGTGCTGCGCCGCAGCGGGAAATCCCAGCAAAAATCCAAGGTGGTGCAGTTTGACAACCTCTACATAAACATGGAAAACTACGAGCTCAAAATACGCTGCAAGCAGGTGGACGCCCCGCCAAAGGAAATGGAGTTGCTTTTCCACCTTGCCAGCAACCCCAACCGGGTGTTCACGCGCGACCAGCTCCTTGACGAGGTATGGGGTTTTGAATATTATGGAGACAGCCGCACTGTTGACGTGCATGTAAAAAGGCTCCGTGAAAAGCTGGAAGGGGTCTCGAACCAGTGGACCCTCAAAACGGTATGGGGAGTCGGTTATAAGTTTGAAGTCAGGGACGACAGCGGGCAGTAAAAATCCTGCCCTTATTTGTAAAAGCAGGTGCCGATTGTGTTTAAAAGCATTTTCGCAAAGTATTTCACCGTACTATCCGCAATAATCACCGTCAGTTTCGCCGCGATGGGCGGCCTGCAGATGCTTTTGTCAACCCGGTACTGGGTTTCGGAAAAACAGCAACTGCTCAAGGAAAACACCCTGAACATGTCGCGGATAGCCTCGCAGTACATCAAAGGCGGGGAAAACATCACCGATTTATACCCGTATTTAAGCCTTGTTGCCAGAACCATAGACTCGTATTTTTTTATCACCGGCACCGACGGCGCCATACTGCTGTATTCCGACAACGCCGAGGTAGTTCTGAAAAAAGCCCGTCTTTCGCAGCAGATAATCGAAAAGCTCAAATCCGGCGAGTATTTCGAGGTCGGGCTGCTGGATGGGATTTACGACAGCCGCCAGTACTCGGTGGGGGTGCCAATCAAAATATACAGCGACACGGTGGCAGGTTACGTGTTCGCCTCGACTTCAGCCGAGGGCTTAAGCGAATACCTGAAAAACAACCTGCAGGTGTTCTTCCTTTCGGCGCTCGGCGTTCTTGCGTTGACATTCATAGCGGTGTATATAATGACGCTGCGGATGGTGCGCCCGCTGCGCCAGATGGCGGCCGCCGCGCGCAGCTTCGGAATGGGGGATTTCAGCCAAAGAATTCGGGTGTTTGGCAGGGACGAAGTCGCCGAGCTCGCCTCCTCGCTGAACAACATGGCAATTTCGCTGTCGTCGGTGGAGGGAATGCGGCGCAGCTTTATTGCCAATGTCTCCCACGAGCTTAAAACCCCGATGACCACCATAGCCGGATTTATTGACGGCATACTGGACGGCACCATACCAAAGGAAAAACACGAGTACTACCTTCGGATTGTTACACAGGAAGTCAAGCGGCTCTCCCGCCTTGTCAAATCCATGCTGGACCTTTCCCGCATAGATACCGGGGAGCTTAAAATCAACCCGACTTACTACGACTTCACCGAACAGGTCTGCAACATCCTGCTGTCGTTTGTCCAGCGGATTGAAGAAAAAAACATCACCGTCGAGGGGATTGAAGACGCCCCGCGGATTGACGTTTTCGCGGATTTCGACCTGTTGGGGCAGGTTGTCTATAACCTTATAGACAACGCAATCAAGTTCATGGACGAAGGCGGCACACTGACCCTGAACATCTCCCGCAGGGACAAGCGGGTTTACTTTTTAATCCGCAACACCGGGCAGGGGATACCGTCTCACGAAATGCCCCATATTTTCGAAAGGTTTTATAAAAGCGACAAGTCAAGAAGTCTGGACAGGGAAGGCATGGGGCTTGGCCTGTATATCGTCAAAACGGTGATAAACCTTCATCACGGCGAGATTTCGGTCCGCTCGGCCGAAGGCGAATACTGCGAATTCGTTTTCTGGCTGCCGGAACCCGGCCTTGCCCGCAAAAATTAAAAAAATATATTTATTTTATTTAACAGTTGTACATAAAAACCGGTTAGAATATAATTAGCATACACCATGCCGAAAGGAATGAAGTAAATGTCAAGCTGGTTCGACGGGAATTTCACAGAAGAACCAAAAGAAAACGGCGAACAATTGGAAAATCAGGACAGCGGTACGGTAGAAAACGTCGAAGCCGTGGATGAAACCCAGCCTTCAAGCGCCGGGGAAACCCGGCCGGAAGACGCTGAAAAGGAACAGCAGGCACAGCCTGATGCAAATCAGGGCGGCAGTTCATGGTACACGCCGGGGGAAACCGGCTATCCGGCGGGCGGTCAGACACAGTCTGGCAATACCACCTACCGCTACGGCGTCAACGCGCCAAAGCCCGTCCCATTCGGCTCCAACGACTATACTCCGCCGCAGCAGCCGCACAGCGGTCAGCAGGGCGGTCAGCAGGGCGGTTTTGGCAATCAGGGCGGCTACAACCCGTACGGCAGCTGGCAGCGCATTCCCCATGGGCAGCCGAACGCCCCGCAAAACCACCAGCAGCCCCCAAAGCCGCCTAAAAAGAAGAAAGGCGCGACCATCGCGATAGCGACCCTCAGCGCCCTGTGCGCAGTCGCGGTGATTTCGCTGTCGGTGCTGCTGGCTGTCGTCATCAACGACAACCGGCCCGGCAAGGCTGACACTTCCTCGCAGGTGTCCTCGACCGCTCCAAACACCAGCGCGCCTTCCCTGAACATCGTTGAAAACGACCCCGACGCCATGGGGCTCAGCACCGCCACAATTGTCGAAAAGAACCTCGATTCCACCGTGGTAATCACGGTTTACGACAGGCGCACCTCCTTCTACGGCACCGGTACCCAGCTTGTTGAAGTGGGCGCCGCGTCGGGGATTATAATGAGCGCCGACGGGTATATCATCACCAACTGGCATGTGGTAATCAACGAGCAGACCGGCAGGTCTTACGAGCGGATTGACGTCAGGACATACGACGGCACGGTTTACGAAAACGCCGAAGTAGTGGGCGCGGACAAAGATACCGACCTTGCGGTGATACGGGTCGCCGCGGTCAAGCTCTCGGTCCCCGAATTCGGCGATTCGTCCAAATTAAGGCTGGGCGACAAGGTTGTCGCAATCGGCAACGCGGGCGGCCTGTCGTGGACCACAACTCAGGGGATTGTCTCCGGACTCGCGCGGGACGTCTATGAAGACACCGGATACGCGATAAAATGCCTGCAGATTGACGCCGCCATCAACCCCGGCAACTCCGGCGGCCCGTTGCTGAATGCGCAGGGTCAGGTCGTGGGTGTCAACTCCGCGAAGATTGCGGCGCCGGGCTACGAAGGCCTCGGTTTTTCAATCCCGATAAAGGAAGCCCAGGTGATTATTGACGACCTTGTCAAATACGGTTATGTCAAAAACCGCGTAATGCTCGGTATCACCGGTGTTGACATCCTCCAGCCGGGGTACGAGGGCTTCCAAATCCGCGAAATCAAACAGGGCTCCTGCCTTGAAGGCACTAACGCGCGGGTCGGGGATATCATCGTAAAAATCGACAACACGACCATCAAAAGAGGGACCGAACTCAGAAACGAGCTTTCAAAGCGCAAAATCGGCGACAAGGTTACCATCACCCTGATGAGGGTGGACCGCAACGGCGGGAGGGACTATTTCACAATCAACGTAACCCTGACCGAATTCCGCGGCGATTTTTAGGTTAAAACTTACTCAACCCCCCCTGATGTCCGGAATGGACATCAGGGGGCTATTATTTTTGCGCTCAAAGTTCAGTGTCCGGCACAGAAACTGCCGGGATTAATGGACACCTTAAGCGACTGATACGTCTTTTGTCCCAGACACTTTTTTCTATTCTCCGTAGTATGCCTTTTTATAAAGCCCGGCAAGCTCGCTGACCAGCGGCAGGCGGGGATTGGCGGTAGTGCACTGGTCCTCAAAGGCCTTTATCGCGAGATAATCCACCTTTTCAAGGAATTTTTCTTCCTCAATCCCACAGGCTTTCAATGTCAGCGGGATATTCATCTTTTTCATCAGCTCCCTGACCGCGCCGGCAAGCGCTTTTGCCCCTTCCTCCGCGGTGCCGAACTCAAGTCCGAGCTCCCGCGCGATTTCGGCGTATTTTTCGGCGGCGATATAGCGCTCGTATTTTGGAAAGGACACGAATTTTGTCGGGCTTTTCACCCCGTTGTATTCTATTACGTGGGGCAGCAGGATTGCGTTCGCCCTGCCGTGCGGGATATTGAATTCCCCGCCGAGCTTGTGGGCAAGCGAGTGGTTTATCCCCAAAAACGCGTTGGTGAACGCCATCCCCGCTATGGTGGACGCGTTGTGCATCTTCTCGCGCGCCAGCTTGTTCGAGCCGTCCTTATACGCAATCGGCAGGTATTCGAACACCATCTTGATTGCCTTGATTGCGAGCGCGTCGGTGTAGTCGGAGGCGAGCACCGAAACATAGGCTTCAATCGCGTGGGTGAGTACGTCCATGCCGGTATCGGCCGTAACCGAAGGCGGAACGGTCATCACAAAATCCGGGTCCACGATTGCGACGTCGGGGGTAAGCTCGTAATCGGCGAGCGGGTATTTGATGTTGCGCTCCCTGTCGGTGATAACGGCAAACGAGGTAACCTCGCTGCCGGTACCGGACGTGGTCGGGATAGCCACCAGCTTTGCCTTTGAGCCCATTCTCGGCAGCTTGTAGACCCGCTTCCTTATATCCATAAACTTTTCGGCAAGCCCTTCAAAATCGGTTTCCGGATGCTCATAAAAAAGCCACATACCTTTCGCGGCGTCGATTGCCGAGCCGCCGCCCAGCGCGATTATAACGTCCGGCTTAAAGCTGTCCATCATCTTCGCGCCTTTTTGCACCGTATCCAGCGACGGGTCTGGCTCCACGTCGGTAAATATCTCGGAGTGGACATAGCTTTTGCGCTTTCTCAGATAATACAAAACCCTGTCCACATACCCCAGCTTTACCATCTGCGGGTCGGTTACGATGAAGGCGCGGCTGATATCCGGCATTTTTTCAAGGTATTGCAGGCAGCCGGACTCAAAATAGATTTTCTCGGGGATTTTAAACCACTGCATGTTGACTCTCCTCTTTGCGACCCTTTTGCGGTTGATAAGATTGACCGCGGTAACGTTCGAGGTGGTGGAATTGGAGCCGTAAGTGCCGCAGCCTAAGGTGAGGGAAGGCATGTTGGTGTTGTAAATATCCCCGATTGCGCCGTGGGTTGAAGGGGAGTTGATAATCACCCTGCCGGTCTTCATCCGCCTTGAAAATTCTTCAATCACATTCTCGTCGCTTGAATGAATAACCGAGGAATGACCCAGCCCTCCGATTTCGACCATTTTTTCAGAAAGACGGATGCCGTGCTCCGCGTCCCTTGCCTTGATTACCGCGAGCACCGGGGACAGCTTTTCATAGGACAGCGGATATTCCCTGCCCACGCCCCCGATTTCGCAGCAGATTATCTTTGTGCCGGCCGGGATTTCAATACCGGCTTTTTTCGCGATATACTGCGGGCTTTTCCCCACAATATCGGGATTGACCGCGCAGGTTTCGGCATTCATCACCGCGGCCTCGATTTTTCTGGTTTCCTCAGGAGTGGTAAAATAGCAATTATGCTCTTTCATATACTCCACTGCCTGCCGATACACCGGCTGTTCGATGATAACCGCCTGTTCCGAAGCGCAAATCATCCCGTTGTCAAAGGATTTTGACATGATAAGGTCGGTAACCGCCCTTTCGAGCTTGGCGGTCTTTTCGATAAAGCACGGCACATTGCCCGGCCCTACCCCCAAAGCGGGCTTTCCGCAGGAATACGCCGAGCGCACCATTCCGGTGCCTCCGGTCGCGAGAATAAGGAACACCCCCGGATGAGCCATCAGCGCGCGGGTGGCCTCCACCGACGGAGTCTCAATCCACTGTATGCAGTGCTTTGGCGCGCCCGCCTTTACCGCCGCGTCCCTTAAAATCCGCGCCGACTCCGCGCTGCATTTCTGGGCAGAGGGGTGGAAAGCGAATATAATCGGGTTGCGGGTTTTCGCGGCGATAATGGATTTAAACATGGTGGTGGAGGTGGGATTGGTAACCGGCGTAACCCCGGCAATCACCCCGACCGGCTCAATCACCTCGTAATAGTCCTCGTGTTCGTTTTCGTTCACAATCCCCACCGTTTTTTCATATTTAATGCTGTGGTAGATATATTCGGTGGCAAACATGTTTTTTATCGCCTTGTCCTCAAGAACGCCGCGTCCGGTCTCCTCCACCGCCATTTTCGCAAGCCGCATGTGGCTGTCAAGCCCGGCAAGCGCCATCTCCTGCGTAATTTTGTCTACCTGCTCCTGCGACAGCTCCATATATTCCGAAAGCGCCGTGAGGGCGTTCTCCACAAGGATGTCAATTGATTTTTGAACATCGGTTTTTACCGCCTGCATGACCATTCCCCTTTCCGCAAGACAGCGTTAAAGATTGTTAAATATTTAACAATCATCCCGGTTATATTATATACCGCCGGCGACGCATTGTCAATCATATAATTTGACGAAAAATATACTATATTAGTATGCATTTTAGGTGGTTTATACGCAGGGGTTTGCCGTCAAATGTTTTAGGCTTTAAGGCAAACAAAAACCATCCTGCGGCCGATACTCCTAAAAATCGCGGGGGTTGCTGCCAACCCCCGCGATTTTAAAACTCAAAATAGTTTTTTGCGTTGTAGTAGCAAATATTCCGGACTATTTCGCCCAGAGTCTGGTAGTCCTTCGGGTACTCGCCGCGCTCTACCCACCCGCCGATTAAATCGCAGAGGATACGGCGGAAATACTCGTGCCGCGGGTAGGACACAAAACTTCTGGAGTCGGTCAGCATACCGACGAAGGTCCCTAACACCCCAAGGTTGGCAAGCGCCTTCATCTGCGCCACCATTCCGTCGCGCTGGTCGTTGAACCACCAGCCGGAGCCGAACTGCAGCTTGCCTTTATAGGGCGCCTTTTGAAAATTGCCTATCATGGCGGCAAGCACATAATTGTCTTTCGGATTGAGGTTATAGAGAATGGTCTTCGGCAGCTTATCCTCTTTTTCAAGGCTGTCTAAAAACCTTGAAAGCGGCTCGGCTATGCCGCTGTCGTTTATCGAGTCAAAACCGGCGTCCGGCCCAAGGGTATCGAACATTCGGCTGTTGTTGTTGCGCAGCGCACCGATATGAAGCTGCATTGCCCAGCCACGGGCGGCGTATTTGGCCGCGCAGAACCGCAGCACGGCGGTTTTGTAGACTTCCTGTTCGTGCAAATCGGGAATTTGGCCGCTCATCGCCTTGTCAAACGCCGCCTTTGGGTCCCCCTCCGCATAAGGCACAAGATTCAGCGCGTGGTCGGACAGCCGGCACCCGTTCTGGTGAAAGAACTCTATCCGCGACCGAAGCCACGAAAGCAGCCCGTCAAACGAGTCAATCCCGTTGCCGCGCATATATTCTACAAACTCCGGCCGCCCGATTTCAACCGCCTTGTCCGGCCTGAACGAGGGCAGCACCCTGACTTTGAACCCCGACTCCCTGATTTGCCGGTGGTACTCCAAATCGTCGGCCGGGTCGTCGGTGGTGCAGAGGATTTCAACCCCCGACCTTACAATCAGGGACTGCGGGGTAAAATCGTCGCCCTGCAGCATTTCGTTCGCCTTTTTCCAGATTTTATCGGCGGTTTTGGGCGACAGGGCGTCATCTATATCAAAATACCGTTTAAGCTCCAGATGGGTCCAGTGGTACAGCGGGTTGCCGATACAATGCGGCAGTGTCTCCGCCCACTTTAAGAATTTGTCATAATCGTCCGCGGCGCCCGTGATATACTTTTCGTCAACGCCGTATGAGCGCATCGCCCGCCATTTGTAGTGGTCCCCGCCGAGAAAAAGCTCGGTGATATTCTTAAACCGGCGGTTTTCGGCAATCATCTTCGGACTTAAATGGCAGTGGTAGTCAATTATAGGCAAATCCTTAGCGTACTCGTGGTAAAGCCGCCGGGCGGCCCCGCTCCCCAGCATAAAATCCCTGTGTATAAATCCCATCAAAAACACTCCTTTATAGAATAATTCCGTCTTTGAAGATTGAAATCTCCTTGTACCCGTTGATTTCGTTTCTGGTCCTTTCCCCGCTCGCCACGCTCAAAACATAGTCAAACAGCTCCACAGAAAGCTGTTCAAGGCTTTTTCCGGAAAGCAGCGCGCCGGCGTCAAAATCTATCCAGCCGGGCTTGGACTCAAACAGCCGGCTGTTAGAGGATATCTTTACGGTGGGCACCGGCGCGCCGACCGGAGTGCCCCTACCGGTGGTAAACAGAATCAGGTGCGCACCGCTCGCGGTAAGGTTAGTGGTTGCGACAATATCGTTGCCCGGCCCGTTTAACAGGTTCAGCCCGCTTTTGACAACGGTGTCCCCGATATCCAAAACGTCCACCACCGCCGAGCTGCCGCCTTTTTGAATACAGCCCAGCGACTTTTCCTCCAGTGTGGTAATCCCGCCCGCCTTGTTGCCCGGCGAGGGGTTTTCGTAAATCACCTGATTGTGCCTTAGAAAATAGTTTTTAAAATCGTTTATCAGCCTGACAATCTTATCAAAAACCTCTTTATTCTGCGCCCTCTCCATCAGGATGGTCTCGGCCCCGAACATTTCGGGAACTTCCGTAAGCACCGTACTGCCGCCGCAGGATGTCAGGATATCCGAAAACCGGCCGACAAGCGGGTTCGCGGTTATCCCGCTGAAAGCGTCGCTGCCGCCGCATTTCAGCCCGACCTTCAGCCTGCTGACCGGTATCTCCCTGCGTTTGAAGGTGTCCGCGTACTTCTGCAGTCTTTTTACAATCTCTATTCCTTCCGCAATCTCGTCCTCGCTGTCCTGCGCGCAGAGGAGCTTGACCCTGTCCTTGCTGACTTCGCCGACAAACTTTTTAAAGACCTCGATGTTGTTGTTCTCGCAGCCGAGCCCCAAAACAAGCACTCCCGCCGCGTTGGGGTGGTTGACCAGCCCCTTCAGGATTTTCTGTGTATACTCAAAATCGTCCCCAAGCTGCGAGCAGCCGAATGGATGGGCAAAGCTCTCGGCGCCGGTCTTTTCGGCAATCCGCTGCGCAACCTTGTTGACGCAGCCGACGGTGTTGATAATCCATACTTCGTTGCGGATTCCAACGCTGCCGTCCTCGCGCTGATAACCCATAAACGTTCTGACGCAGTCGGTTTCTTGCTCTTTGATTTCGCGCGGGGTATAGGTATACTCCACAACCCCTTCAAGGTTGGTCTTAAGGTTGTGGGTATGCACCAACTCCCCTTTTTTTATATCTCTGGTGGCGCGCCCTATCGGAAAACCGTACTTTATAATGTTTTCCCCTTCTTTTATATCCGTCAGGGCGGTTTTATGCCCGGTTTCAAGGCTTACCTCGACATTGTCCCGCGGGTCAATCCGCATATTCTGCCACCTCGTCTTTCAAAAACGACAAATCCTGTCCCCAGAGCTCCCGGTTTTTCAGGATTTCAGGCAGCGGCGCGTTTTTAATAAACTCCACATTTTTCGGGCTGTCGTCTGGAGCGCCAATCTTATAGTATTTTAACAGGCAGCCGAAACCTTTGGCAAGGGCCTTCGGCGCTTCCCCTTTACGCCTTACATATTCAAGGATTGACGGCAGCACCCGCACCTTGAATTTGCTGACCGAATTCAGCGCGATTGAGGACAGGCTGTGGCGGATATACGGGTTTGCAAACCTCTGCATCACGCTGTCGGCGTATTCCAAAAGCTCGGTTTTTGGCAAATCAAGGGTCGGGATAATCTCGTCGTATATGCAGGTCTTGATAAACTCCAGCATATCAGGGTCGTCAATACAGGATTTCACCGTCTCAAACCCATTGAGCAGTCCGCAAAAAACCATCGAGGTATGAGCGCCGTTGAGAATTCTTACCTTTCTGGTGCGGTACGGCTCCATATTGTCTGTCCAAATCACATTAAGCCCTATTTTATGAAAAGGCAGCTCATCCGCAAGCTGTTTATCCCCTTCGATAACCCACAGGTGGAAATACTCCGACGTGTTAACCATCCGGTCCTCGTAGCCAAGCCGCAACTCCTCTCCCTTCGGGTATCCGGTTACAATCCTGTCCACAAGCGTGGAGCAGAAATGGTTTTTTTCCTCCAACCAATCGGCAAACCCGCTCTCAAGCCCCCAGTCATCAGCGTACCTGAGCACAATCTCTTTCAGCCTTTCGCCGTTTCTGTCAATCAGCTCGCAGGGCAGCACGATAAAGCCGTCAAGCCCGTTTTTATAACGGCGGTAAAGCAGGGCAGCCAGCTTTGCCGGGAAGGACCGCGGCGGCGCATCGCCGATACTGTCCCCTTCAGAATAGGCTATGCCGGCCTCGGTGGTGTTGGATATAATAAATCTGAAATCAGGGTTGTCGGCAAGTGCAAGATAAGCCTCGTAATCTTCATACGGGTTGATACAGCGCGAAACAACGTCAATGATTTTGGTCTCTACCCCTTCCACCCCGCGGATGATATGGGTATAAAGGCAGTTTTGAGAATTAAGCTGCTCCGCAAGCCCCTGCGGGATGGGCTGGACAATTACCGCGCTGCCGCTGTATATCCCGCTGTCATTCAGCTTTTGCAGCATCCAGTCCGCAAACCCGCGCAAAAACCCGCCTTCGCCGAACTGGATTACGGTTTCCCTGCGCTCTGGCTTTTTTGCAATCTCGTCAATCCGTTTCATAAAATCTGCTCCCTCATAAGACCATTATTAGCATTTACAGTATTATAGCATAAATTGCCGCAAAAAAACGCCTGATTATAAAAAACCGGCGCTCCAATCCGTTTTTGTCATAGCAGTATATTAAAACAGGCGCGGCGGAGGATTTTCATTCCCTACGTCTCCCCCATTCCACCCCGCCCGGCACCAAAACAGGGGCCGACGCGCGCGTCGGCCACCGTCTTACATTCGCTCCCAGTCAAACGCCTAATCCCTGACGTCAAAATCCTTGCGCGGCAGAACTATATTGTAGTAATCCTTGTCGAGAATGAGCGCCGAGTACTGAAACTTCTGGTTTACAATCCCGTTGATTTTGTCCACGTATCCTTCGGAGAGCTCTTCGCTGGACAGGTTTTCAACCTTGTCCGTAATCGCATTGTACCTTGCCTTGTCGGTAATCCAGCTTCGGTTGCCGAAAATCACCAGCGGCTCGGAATTAGACAGGATGTCCCTGCCCATCAGCAGGCGCGAATCGTATTCCAGCCCGAAAAGGTTGGACAGGGTGGGTATGATGTCAAGGCTTGAACATGCCTTGTCCACAACAACCGGCTCCATCCCTTTTTTCCACAATATGAACGCGCTTTTAAAAAGCTCGAAATTGCTTTCCACATTATGTCCGGCAAGCTCGCTTATATTCTCGTTCGAAAGCCCGTAGGGGTAATGGTCGGCGCTTATCGCAATCACGGTATTCCCGTCCACGCCGGCTTCCTCAAGCCGTTTGAGCAGCAGCTCCAGCGCCCTGTCAAGCTCGATATTGCACGCCAGATATGCCTTGACCGCATCGCTGTAAGGCAGGCGCTCGACAAGATGGCGGTTTTTGTAGGCGATGTAGTTGCCTGTGAAATTATAGCTTAAATGCCCGCTCACCGTCATGTAATACACATGGAATTTCTCATCGTTGATGAATTCCGGTGTGGTTACGTCCACCATCTCTAAATCGGATTCCGGCCATGTGTTTTTGATTTTCAGCCCGTTGCCGACCCCCTTGTAAATATACCCCATATTCGGGTGGGATATGTTACGTTTGTAATAAGTATATGTGTGGTTGTGATAGGCGCGCGAGGAATAACCGAGCCTCAAAAACTGGTTTCCCATCACAAACGGTAGCCAGTTCTTGCCCGAATGGTAAAAGCTCCAGACCCCGGCTTTCGGGATTAAGCCGGTGCACGCAACATACTCCCCGTCGCTGGTGCTGACCCCCCAGTTCGGGTTATAGAAATTATTGAAAATAAACCCCTCGTTCGCAAGCCTGTAAAGTGTCGGGGTCAAATCCCTGTCAATCACGTAATGCGAAAGGGATTCGGCCGTGATGAATATGAAATTGCAGCCCTTAAACATTCCGGTGTACTTGTTTTGCATGGTCGGCTCGACTGAGGAAAAATACCGGTGCATTTTAAGCAGGGTACTGTCCTTTTCTGCGGCTATCAGCTTTTCAAAGTCAATATCCATCACATTGGGGCTGTAAACCGGCTCCGGCGCCGGCAAATCATTCCCGCTGTTTTCAGGGTCTGTCTTTGGCAGGTTTTCTTCTTCAGGCGTACTGTCCGGGTCTTCTCCGGTTTCTGTCCCGTCATACTTCCCCAAAATCATCCGCTTTAAATCCAGCCGCATTGTGGTAAAAAGCCCCAGCTTTTGGACCGACAGTTCCGGCGCCGCGGTGTTGAAATACAAATCGTACGGCGAATAAAGGCCGCGGGGTAAGACCGACATCACCAAAATCGCCACAAGGTGAGTTACGGCAAAAAAAGCCGCCGACATCGGAAGAAACCGCCATATAAGCGGGTTAAACCTGAAATATTTCCGCCCGAACGTCAGCATGATTACAAAAGGCAGAAAAAGGGGCAGGATAACCGGCAGGCACTTTACTATGGCCGCAAATATCTGTTTATAGAATTGGAAAACCTGATTTGTGCCAAAAACCGAGTACAGGAACAAAAAAGTCTTGAAAATATGATGGTACACCGCCTGAACGGCATAGGGCAGAGCACACAGCAAAACCAGCGCGCAGGATAAAAACCGGTTGACCCTCTTGCCGATAAAGGAGGTCAGCATGAAAACCGCCGTTCCCGCCGGGATTGAAAAAAGGACGGAATACGCCGTCCCGACCGCGGACAGCGAGCCGAAAACCCACAGCCTGAAAAGCAGCTCAAAGTAAATCATCGAAAGGATAAAAAATAAAAGCCTTGCATACGGCGTCTCCAAAAACAACAAAAAAGCCTTTTTAGTTCTTTTTTTCATCTAAAACGCTTCTTTCGCGCAATTATTTCTTTTTTCGCGTATTTTCTAGTTAATACTATAACTATTAAAATCTGTTTTGTAAACAATATTTATAAAAAAGAAAATATATTTTTCACGCAAATTAATACAGCGCGCCGGCTTCGCCGCGCTCAACGCCGCGGCGCGCGTCTCCATTCTGTTCTTGTTCGCTCAATATTTATCAAGGTTATTTATTATCCCCCCGGAAATGATATTCCGGGAGGTGATTTTTTGAAAAAGCTCATTACCGCGTTAACCGCCTTTATTCTTTCCATCACAATCGGTTTGTCGGCGTCCGCTCAGGCGACAACCTATAAAGTAGTCCGAGGGGATTCTTTATGGAAAATCGCCGTAAAATACGAGGTCGGCCTGTCCGAGCTGATTAAAGCCAACCCGTCAATAAAAAACCCGAACCTGATATATCCCGGTCAGGTAATCAATATTCCGGAGGCGGCGCCGCTCAAGACCTTTGAGTCGGAGGTAATCCGCCTTATAAATCAGGAGCGCACAAGCCGCGGCCTTCCCGCGCTGACCACGGACTGGCAGCTTTCACGGGTCGCGCGCTACAAGTCGCAGGATATGGTTGACAGAGGGTATTTTTCGCACTATTCGCCGACCTACGGTTCGCCGTTCGATATGATGGAAGCGTTTGGACTTCGTTTCTCTGCCGCAGCCGAGAATATCGCCTACGGACAGAGAACGGCGAGTGAAGTCGTAAGAGCTTGGATGAACTCTCCCGGACACCGGGCAAATATCCTGTCCAACTCCTACACCCATACGGGAGTGGGCGCAGCCAAAAAAGCCAACGGTACTCTCTACTGGACACAGATGTTTATGAAGCCTGTAAAATAGCATAAAATGCTGGCACAGGGGAGCGGAATTCACTTCCGCTCCCTTGTGTCCGTAAATTATTGTCAATTGCTGTTTTTAATGATATAATATCATTAATCCTTTTGACGCTAAAGTTTTTACGGCGGCAAAAAACAAACAGGAGAGTTGGTATGGGCAGAAATAGCCGGCAGATAACAGCCTGGGCTCTGATAATCTTCTTAATCGCAGGATTGATTTTTAGCGGATGTGAAAAACAGGAAAGACCCGTCAATTCCGAACCGATATCAAGCTCAACGTCCCTAAACGGCACGACTGCGGAAAAAACGGCAGTACCGTTCAACCACACGGTAATGTATTATAAAAGCGGAACTGGTTCCGCCATCAAATCGGATTTTGACGCCCGCATAATCCGCTCCTATTCGGAACTGACCCAATTTTACAACTCGGATAAGGATTTCGGCTCCAGTTACATCGCAGGCTATGACGATGACTTTTTTGAAGAAAACGCCATCGTTTTAATATGCCTGACCCGCTCAAGCGGCTCGTTCAGGGACAGGATTAACAGTCTTTCAAGGGAAAACGGCAGGCTGACAATCGATTACACTACTTTAATAACCTATTTTTTTACAGCCGATATGAAGTATTGGCGGGTTTTGATAAAAGTGAAAAAAAGCGATGTCGAGGGCATCACCGAAATTGTCCCAAAGCATAGCGAGGAAACTGTCCCGAACGGCAAACAGTTTAAACAGGATTCGCTGGAATACCTGGAATGACAATACAGCCGCAACCAAAAAACCGGCCGCAGGTTTTTTTACCTGCGGCCGGTTTTTTAGATTAGTAAATGTCTTTTATCTCCCTGCCCTGCAAATAATCCTCAAGCGCCATCTTAACCTTGTCGATGTCGGACGCCTTGACGGCGAAGTCGTCCCCGTCGGACATGGCGCAGTGATAGATGCTGGCAGACTTTTTGTAAAAGCTCGCGGTTATTGTTTCGCCGGTTTTTTCGGGAATCAGGGATATAACAACCTCCGGTTTGCCGCCCGGCTTTTGGGCAGACTCGCCGTGCCGTCTTATCCCCATCAGAACCTGATAAAATGTGCGGAATTGGTCGGTCGGGTACTGTTTGCCGCCGATTTCCACCTTCAGGTTTTTATCTCTGTCCTCTTCATCCGGGAAATGAGTCAGGTTTATTTTTGTCTTCTTGCCGTTCACTTCGATTTCAATCGACTTCATAGTCTGGATATCCCGAAGGAACAGCATCTCGCTTGCGATATCGTCGTACTTCAGCTCCGCCCACGGGACCGAGGAGGGCGCCACAAGGTAGATAGCGTTGATGTCGTTAACCAGCGCGTAGTAATTCCCCTCGTCGTCCTTCTTGCCGAGCTTGACGGTATGCTTTGTAGTGTTGTAAAAAGTGGCGATTGTCTTGTCGTCGTCGGTGGACTTTAAGGACTGCACCGCAAGGGTGATTTCAGCCGTCGAGTAGGGTTTGTCAAGCCCGTATTCTTTGAGCTGCGCGGCGGTCGGGTGAGCCTTTACCGCCCTGATTGCGTAAAGCGACAGCATGGACTGCGCCTTTTCGGAAAAATTTTCCCTTACGCCTTTTTTAACTGGGGATACGGTGAGGTAGGTATAAATCGAAAACCAGTCCCTGGCGTCTGTCTTTTCATTTATTGCAATCTCAAGCGCGCGGCTGTTGCGGAAACTGCCTGAAAGCTTAAGGCTCCTCAAAACCGCGGTGTCTCCGCTGGAGCCTGAATCCGATGAATCCTCGCTGTCGCTCCTGGCCTCAGGCGGGGTTATCAGGGTGGTGCCGATATACTCCTCCGGCGGGTCCAGCAGGTGTTCGGCAAAGGCCGAGTCCACAAGGTAAATCGGGCCGTTCTCCTCAACCCGGACATACGCGCCCAAATCGCTCGGAGCGTCGTTGCCCAGCTCGAATTTTATCACGGTATCGTCGTGGAAAGTCGCCACCGCGGTCGCCCTCGGCTTGTCAAGGCCGAAGTCCTTGGCATTCGAAGAATCCTCGGCGACCTTGCGGGTGGCGGTCAGACTGGCGAGCTCTGTGGTCAATAAATCAATCTGGCTCTCATTGACCGGCAAATCCTCAAAGCCCTTGACGGCAAGCTGTTTTTCCCTGTTCTCGGATATCTCAAACTCCGCCTCGTTTTTTATCACAACCTTTTTGACCGGCCTGTCAACCGTCTTCCCGTCCTTGTCGGTCGTCTTGCTCACTACATCAATCGAGGTCTCGCTGACCACATCCGAGGAGGTGTCGTCCTCATTTTCGGGAAGCAGAAACAGCAGCGCCAGCAGCGCCCCCGCCAACAGCAGTACAATCACGGATACTATAATCAGCGTTCGCACCTGTTTTTTCATAGACGGCGCCTCCGCATGAATACTACAAGAGAGCTAATCAGCAGGATTACCGGAATGGCAACCACAAATACCATAAGGAAGATTTGCTGCTGACCGGTAGTGAATTCCAGTCTCGCCTTGTCGAGCGGCTTGCTGGAGATGGTTATCGGGCTCTCGTTACCGGTAAACCCGTTGAAGACTGAAAGCAGCAGCGCCTCGTTTTCGATTGTCCTAAGCTGCATGATATTTGAAGTAAACGCTGTGAAGCACCCGCTGACGAACACGTTTGTCTCCACCCTGTCGGTGCCGTTCACATACCCCCATTTAGTGGCATAGGCGGCCCCGGTTACCGGGTATTCGTCGGCGTCAACCTGCTTGAGTTCGTCAAGTCTATCCTGATCAAGGGCGTCCGACAGCTTGACCAGCTTGCTGGATTCGGGGAAAGTAACCAAATCAATGTTGTAAAGAGAATAGTCCTTGCTGCTCTCCTTATGGGTCAGGATTTGTCGTACCACCGGCATCAGCGTCTTTTTGTCGGCAATCTCGCCCGTAAAGTCGCTGCTTTGGATATCACCGAAAATATACTGCGGGTAGTAGCTGTACATCCTGTTGGGGTCGGTTTCAAACACCAGATTGTCGGTTACTTCCAGACCGTATTCTACATTCAGGAATTCGAACAGGTTGGGGCACTCAAACCTGTAGTCCACAAACACCGCCAGGTGCCGGTTGAAGTTGCCGCCGTTATTCAGCCATGTGCGCAGCTTTTCAATCTCATCGTCGGAATAGTCGGTCTGCGGCGCGGCAATAATCGCCATTACCGATTTCTCGTCGAACTTGGCCGAACCCGTGATGTTAAGCGTTGTGGTTTCATAATTGTTGTTTTTGATAAGGGATTCAATCGTGCCGATTAAATCGCCGTCCTCGTCATGCCCGGTGAGGATGGTTACCAGCGGCGTATAATCGCTGGTTACCATTGCGATGTTTGAAGACATCACGTCCTCGACCTTGGAATAGACGTTGGTCAAGACGTTATATAGATAATACGACTGCTCGTCAAAGCTATACAGCTCATTTATGCTCGACTTCTGCCAGCGCTCCCCGCAGCGGAACAGTATATCCCCGTTGTTCACGTTGAATTCGGCGTACCTGGTCGCCGCCGTGGGATTTGCCGCCAAATCAATATATGATACTTTGATTTTACCGCCCGAAAGACTTTCATACTGCTTTGCGGTCTCGTAAAACTGCTTGAATATCTTGTTGATAGCGTCTTCCTCGGTGCTTGGGGAGGAGAAGTTCGCCTCCTCGGCAAAAACGATTACCTCGGTATCCTTTTCTGTATCTTTGGCGAGCTTCTTGCTGTCCTCGGACAGGGTAAACAGCTTATCCGGCGTCAAATCGATATTAAAAGGGAACCGTTCGTTCAATATGCCGGCTATCACATTAATCAGCACCACTACCGCAATCGCCACAGCGGTGGTCGCGGTCGCCATGCCGCCGTAGCGCAGACGGCGCAAGTCCCTGCGGAATTTTTTGATTTTTTCAGACGGTTTTTCGCCCTCTTTATCTTTCTTATCGGGCTCTTCCCCGTCGGCGCTCCCGTCAGTTTCACCGGCTTCGGCTTCGGCTTCGGCCTTTTCATCCCCCGCGCCTTCGGCCGACTCGGTTGCCTGAACTTTTTCTTCGGCCGCCGCGCCGTCCTCCTGTTTTGCTATTGTATCTTTATTCTCATTCTCGGCCGCCGCGTTTTCATTAACTTCTTCAACTTCGCTCACGTTGTTGTCGCTGCGGAGTTCTTCCCCCTGCGGCTTGTTTAAGTCTTTCATTCCCATGCTCCTTTCCCTAGTCTGAACGGGTTTAACCCCATCTCTTTCGGTCGAGCACGCGAACGGTCAGGAACAGCATCAATGCCTGCATGCTCACAAAGTATATGATGTCGTCATAAGCGATTACTCCGCTTGTGAACGAGCTGTAACGCTGGGATACCGAAAGAAAGTTTATAACCGTGGTCAATACTTTTATTCTTGAAAACTGATAGGCCACCGAATCCATCAGCAGCAGCATAAACGAAATACCGAGCGTCCCGATGGCCGCAATCAGCTGGCTTTCGGTCAGGCTTGAAATCAGCAGTCCGATTGAAATTATAAAACCGCCAATCAGCAGGATGCCGATACAGTTTCCCAAAAACACCGTCCAGTCGGGGGTAACCTGAAAAGCCACTATCATCGCGAACACAATCATCTCAAGCAGGGACAGCGCATAAACCAGCAGCGCGGCAAAGTATTTGCCCAGCACTATCCCGGTCAGGCTGACAGGGGAAGTGAGCAGAGCCTGGTCTGTTTTCTGCCTTTTCTCCTCGCTGAACAGGCGCATGGTTACCAGCGGCAGCACAATCAGGATAAACGCGAACATATTGCTGAAGACATAAGACAAATCCGAGCTGAACCCCACTATATTAATCAGGTAGAAGAACAGCCCCGCAAAAAAACCCAGCGCCGCCAGAACGACATAACCGAGCGGGGATGTGAAAAACGCCCTGAACTCACGCTTAAAAACCGCACTCATTTCAATGAACCCCTTTCTTTGCCCTTACAGTATCCAGCCGCTCGCGGGTGAGCGCAATAAAGACTTCTTCCAGAGTCATCTCCATCGACTTCATTTCCATTATGGGCCAATTCCGCGCCGCAATGCGGGTCGAAACGTCGCGGCGCACATCGCAGCCGTGGCTGGGCTCAATCGCGAACTCATAAACCCCCGGCTCTTTTTCGCCGTGCGAAGTAACCTTGTCAACTCCCGGTATCCGCTTAAGAAGGTTAATCACCTCGTCATGGCCGCCCGCGACCCGGACGATAAGCCGGCGGTCGGCAGAGTGTTTCACCGCAAGCTCGGAGGTCTTGCCGTCCGCGACTAAAACTCCTTTGTTGATTATGATAATGCGGTCGCACACCGCCTCAATCTCCTGAAGTATATGGGATGACAGGATTACAGTATGCTGTTTTCCGAGACTTTTGATTAAAGCGCGTATCTCTAAAATCTGTTTGGGGTCAAGGCCTACGGTGGGCTCGTCCAGTATCAGCACCGGCGGCTTGCCGATAAGCGCCTGCGCCAGACCGACGCGCTGCCTGTACCCTTTGGACAGATTTTTAATCAGCCTGCCGTAGACATTCTCGATTTTGACCAGCTTGCAGATTTCCGCGATATGCTCCCGCCTCGGCAGCTTGCATTTTTTCAAATCGTACATGAAATCAAGATATTCCCTCACCGTCATGTCAAGGTAAAGGGGAGGCTGCTCCGGCATATATCCGATATTCATTTTCGCAAGGCTGGGCTGCTCAAGAACGTCAATATCGTTGATTTTGGCAATCCCGCTGCTGGCGGAGAGATATCCGGTCAGGATATTCATGGTGGTGGTCTTCCCGGCGCCGTTGGGGCCGAGAAACCCGAGGATTTCCCCCTCGTTCACCTTAAAGCTTATATTGTCCACCGCCACGTGATTGCCGTACCGCTTGGTCAGGTTCTGTACTTCTATCATGACTTCGCTTCCCCCTAAGCATTAATTCGCGCAGTATGATTGCTTTTAATTGTATTAAACTTGCAGCGGTAAATTGTAAACAGTTTTTAAAAGTTGTGTATTAATCTTGCAATTACAAAGCCTGTTTAAGCCGCATACTCAAAATATTATATCATTGACTAATATGTATTTCAATATAATAAACCTCAAAGATTGACGCCCAAAGTATCCAATGCGCACAATCTTTTTATTAATCTGCCGTCGCGCCGCCTGTTTTGTGTTATTAACCAAAGCTGTGCTATAATAATACCCGCAAACAAAGAAAGGACGCCGCAATATGGAAAAACCAATCACCGCAGTGATATGCGCAATGAATTCAAAATACATTCATTCCTCGCTCGCGCCGTGGTATTTGGCGGCAGCCGCCGCCGAGCGGTGCGGCGAAAGGGTTGAGGTATGCGTTCTGGAGGGGACAATAAACGACAGGCCGGAACTCTTGCTAAAAAAAATCGTCGCCAAAAACCCCGATGTCGTCGGGTTCAGCTGCTATATATGGAATATAACCGCGGTATTAAAGCTTTCAAGGCAAATAAAATCGCAGCTTCCGGACACTGTGCTGGTACTCGGCGGGCCGGAAGTCAGCTATAATTCTGGTCAGATACTCAGGGAGCGCCCCTATATCGACTACGTCGTCTGCGGCGAGGGTGAAAAGCCCTTCGCCCTCCTGCTGGACGCGCTGTATAAGGGAAAACCGCCGGCAAATATTCCGGGGTTAAGCCGCCGCGCGGGCAGCGAAATCCTGCAATCCCCGCCTTTTATTGACGACGGCGACCCCCCGTCCCCGTACGGCAGTGAGTATTTTGACGCGCTCGGCAACCGTATCGCCTATCTCGAAACCAGCCGCGGCTGCCCTTACTCGTGCGCCTTCTGCCTTTCCTGCAAAAGCGGGGGTGTCAGGTACTTCAATCTTGACAGGGCGAAAAAAGAGCTGATTATGCTCGCTAACAGCGGCGCAAAAACAGTTAAGCTGGTGGACCGCACCTTTAACGCAAACAAAAAACGGGCGGCGGAACTTGTTGAGTTCATAATCTCAAAATACGTCGCCGACATCCCGCGCGGGGTGTGCTTTCATTTTGAAATCGCGGGGGACATACTGGACGAGCGGCTGATTAACCTTTTTTGCTCTGCTCCGCCGGGACTGATACAGCTTGAAATCGGCGTGCAGAGCTTCAACCAAAAAACCTTAATAGCCGTAAACAGGAAAACCGATTTGGACAGGCTGACAGAAAACGTCGGCCGGCTTGTGTCAAGCGGCAACATCCACATACACATTGATTTGATTGCCGGCCTGCCGTTTGAGGATTTTGCTAGCTTTGCAAGCAGCTTCAACGCCGCCTACAAATTAAAGGCTCACATGCTGCAACTCGGTTTCTTAAAGCTGCTGCACGGCTCCCCGATGCGGGAGGACAGCAAACGGTATCCCTGCCGTTTTTCAAAATCCCCGCCGTACGAGGTCATTGAAACGCCGTGGCTGTCCGAAGACGAAATTAAGCTGCTGCACTGCGCCGAGGATTCCCTCAACCGGCTCTACAACAGCGGGCGGTTCCGCAGGACTCTTGAGTATCTCCTGTCAACAACCGGTGTCCCCCCGTTTGAGCTATTCCGCCGGTTTGGCGAATACTGCGCCTTTATGAATATCGGCAGGGTCTCGCTGGACGACTACACCTCGGCCGTTTACCGATACTTCAGCGAATGGGACAGGATTGACAGGGAGGTTTTGAGAGACGTTTTAATCTGTGACCGCCTGTCCACCAATCCCGGCGGCAGCCTCCCGCCTGCGCTCAAAGATGAAAGCGCAAAACCGCAGTTAAAGGCTGTGCTGAAAAAAATGAAAGATAACCGGGACACCGCGCCAATCAAGGGAGTCCGGCGCGGGGCCGCGCTCCTTCGCGCCGAAAAATGCGTGGCGTATGCGGATTACAGGGATAAAAACCCGGTAACCGGCGAGTTTGAACTTAAAAAATACTACTATTGATACCCCGCTCCCCGCATTGCCTTTCACCCTCTCTCCGTTTTCCCCTTTGCCGCCGCTTAATTCCCCGCCGCGCTCATCCCCCCTGATTGTGTCTCTGCCCCTCTCCCCCTGACCGTTTCGCTCTGCCCACTCACTCCATGCGGCCGCGCTCCGGCAAAATAGTTTTATTAACCTTTTTTCGCCGGCAACATATTATGTTGGTGAGAGAAGTAGTAAGGGAGGTTAGAGCATGGGCAGACGTGGCATATTCGGAGACAACGATTCTTGTCTGTGGATTGTATTGATAATCATTTTAATTCTTTGCTGCTGCAATGATGATCCCTGCTAATACATCAAAACTGCCTTAAAGCCGGAAAGAGCAATCTTTCCGGCTTTTAAGTTTGTGCGCAGCCGCACGCATGCGTCTTTGCGCAGACCGGACGCTGAACCGCGCCCCTCGACGCTTGACACATAACACCCGCTGTATTATAATTTATATGCCCGCTGCAGCCGGATTTGCCGGCGTGCAGGCGTGCTTTGGCAGAAATATTTTCGGGGTGTGGCGCAGTTGGTAGCGCGCTTGCTTTGGGAGCAAGATGCCGCAGGTTCAAGTCCTGTCACTCCGACCAGCGGCGAGCCGCCGCAGACAAGTCGCGCACTCACTTTCGTGGGTGCGTTTTTCTTTTCTCGCCCGCGCCGAAGCGACATCTTTTTTTGTCAGTGAATTACAACAAGGTAGAACTGTATTGAATTGGGGGTGCGGACAAAAAGTTGGACTGGAACTTGCTCCGGAAGGAGCAGAATATGTACACAAAAGGACAATACCTTAAAGCACTTGAGGTTTATGATGAAACAGGTTCAGTTACTCAAACCATTACCATTCTCGGCTATCCGGCACGCAGACAAACGTTGTATAATTGGATAACACGAAGGAAGCATGTACTGGAAGGGTACTCCACGTTTCGTGGATTAAATACTCCGGAACATCCCAGGCATCCTTCATTATCAGTAAAATTAGAAGCGCTACACCGTTGCTTTGAGTTGGGAGAAGATGTACAATCAGTTTCAGATGAAATAGGTTATAGCAAGGCGAGTATATATACTTGGAGGAAAAAGTATATTCAGAAAGGTACTGTAGCGCTTATGAACCCACCGAATGAAAGGCTAAGGGGAAAACTGACTGAAGGAAGCACATTCCAACGCCTCTGCTACTACTGCGAAACCAAGGGCTTTCTCTACAACAGGTTGGAACATACATTGGGGGCACGTCAGTTACGCAGAGCTTATGAAAAGCGGCATGGTACAGCCTGAAGATATCGCCGAGTTTTCTAACCGCATTTACAACGAGGCAAGACATCTCATAAACTTGATAGATGATGTAATACGGATCTCCAGACTGGATGAAAAAAATGTTCAGCTCCCCTTTGAAGAGATTGATTTATTGGAATTGGCAAAAGAAACAGTCGGCAGATTAGCTTCCCTTGCACAGCAGAAACGGATAAAGATATCAGTCGGCGGCGATAACGCGGTCATTTTTGGTGTAAGGCAGATACTGGAGGAGATGATTTATAATCTTTGTGATAATGCAATCAAATACAATTATGAAAACGGTATGGTTGATGTAAATGTTAAAATCTTATCCGATCAGGTTGTATTAACCGTAGCTGATAATGGCTTTGGCATTCCGAGGGAACACCAAAGCCGGGTGTTTGAACGCTTTTATAGAATTGATAAATCCCATTCAAGGGAAACCGGTGGAACTGGTCTGGGGCTGTCCATTGTAAAGCATAGCGTTGAATTTCATAATGCAAAGATTCGATTAAAGAGCAAGCCCGGAAAGGGTACAACGATTTCAGTTATATTTAGATGTGACAATAACTCGTCTATTTGTTTTGCAAATTTCTGAGCGACAATCTGCTTTGGAGTTTATAACAGGGTAACAAGAGCTGATGGCTTACCCAGTTTGGGAAGCTATCGGCTTATTTGTTTTATTTAAAAACCAAGATGCCCTAGTTTGAGATGGATTTAATTGATTCATGCATTAGCAGATTTGGTTACCATATAGCATTTTTATCTACTACCAATAAATTTGTTTTACTGATAAGATTTTAATCGTAGAAAACTTATAACGGAGGTATACGTGTGAAAAGGTTTTTATTAATATTGATGGCGTTTTTGATTGCTGCCATGCTTGCAACCGGATGCAATAAGGACGCAAGTTCCAAACCTACAGAGGAACTGGACCCTGATGCAGCCGTCACTATCAAAGTTGGTATTTGGGCTAAGGATAGCGATGCCGCAGGGTTACAGGCATGGGAGAATTATAAAAATGTTATGGCTGAGAATTATCCCAATATTACGATGGTGCCCGAACCTTATTCATACTCTGCCGATACATTTATTCCTATGGCGGTAAGCGGTACGGCGCCGAATATATTCCTTTGCCCGTTTACCGAGCCTAACCGTCTGATTACAAATAATTTTGTGGCTGACGTAACATCCCTCGCCGAACGGTATGGATTTAAGGACGGAATGGTCAAGGAAATGCTTGAAGTGGGCATGATGGATGGGAAAATTTATGGAATCCCCCGCGGCGGATATGCGTTGTCGCTGTTTATCAATATGGACCTGTTCAAGCAGGCGGGGCTGGTGGATTCCGAAGGGCTGCCGATTTATCCGAAAACTTTTGATGAGCTTGCGGAAACCGCTAAGACAATTAAGCAGAAAACCGGAAAGTCGGGCTTTGCACTTCCTTCCCGCGACCGCCAGGGCGGCTGGCAGTTTTCAAATATAGCCTGGAATTTTGGCGCAAAGCTACAGTATCAGGATGAAAGCGGGAAATGGAAAAACGGTTTGAACAGCGATGGCGCAGTTGCCGCATTGCAGTATTACAAAAAGCTAAAATGGGAATATGACGTTTTGCCGGCAGACAGCCTTATCAACTATGAAAAGCTGTATCAGCTATTTGGTACCGGCGAAGTTGGAATGATTATTGCCGGTTCGGATTCATTCTCAAGGCCGGTTAGCAGCTACGGAATGAATAAGGACAGCATTGCAGTTGCTCCAATTCCGGCAGGGCCCGGAGGACAATACTCGCTTTTGGGCGGAAACATGTTCATGTTCTCCCACAACTCCACGCCTAACCAGCTTGAGGCCTGCTTTAAACTGCTGAAAGTTATAGGCATGACTCCGGATGTAAATGACGATATGCTCAAGTCCATCGAAGAGGATATTCTAGTCCGTTTGCAGAACAACATTCCCGTAGGCCCTCAGTCTTTGAACGTATGGAGCAACTCCGAACGCGTTAATGCGGAACAGAAGATTTATGACAAATACACTAATGTAAACATGAAGCTGTTCCAGCCCTTCTACGACGTAGTTAACAAGACATTGAAGGCAGAGGAACCCTATTACTGCCAGGATATGTATTCAGCATTGGACAATGCAATTCAGGAATGCCTGACAAACAAGGATGCTGACCCCAAGGCACAGCTCGACAAAGCCGCAAAAGACTTCCAGCAGTTCCTTGACCAAGTTTAACAGGAGGGAGAGGCTTTTGTGAAATTAAAAGCAAAAGCTGGGCAGGAGGCAAAAAAAGCCTGGACCCTTTCCAGATTTACCCGAGAATTCGGCGGCTGGGTGTTTATGCTGCCAAGCCTTGTGCTCTTCGCATTTTTCGTCTGGGAGCCGATGGGATATGGCGTTGTTCTCTCGTTTTCAAAGCTTCGGGCTTTTGATATCGTAGGGTTTGCAGGACTTGATAACTACAAGTACGTGCTTAACCACCCATACTTCCAAACAGCATTAATCAATACTGTTAAATATGCCTTTTGGTCGCTGATAATCGGTTATATGGTTCCGATTATTGTTTCTACCGTAATCAATGAAGTTGTACATTTACAAAGATTTTTCAAATTTGTCTCATATTTTCCGTCCCTGGTTCCGGGAGTGGCAGCCCTTTTGATGTGGCAGTTCCTGCTCACTCCCGGCGATGAGGGGCTGATAAACAGTGTATTATTGGAAGTGTTTGGCATAGAGCCATTGCCATTTTTGCAAAATCCTTCATGGACAATTCCTATATTAATCATTGCACTTACATGGAAAGCCGCCGGTTCCACCACAATGGTGTATTTAGCTTCCCTCCAGAGTATTAATCCGGAACTGTACGAAGCGGCATCATTAGACGGTGCGGGCGTGTGGAGCAAGATCAGGTATATCACCATCCCCGGGATTTACAATACAGCCCGACTGATGCTGATTATGCAGATAATATCCATCTTCCAGATACTCTACGAGCCTATGGTAATGACCGGAGGTGGGCCCTCAAACGCTTCATTGTCGCTGATGTTCCTGAGTTACCAGTTTGCGTTTGATAAAATCCAGTTTCATTATGCTTCTGTGGTGGGAATAATTGTTTCGCTGATTCTGTTGGTTCTAACCGCTATTTACCTCAAATTTGTTAAGCCGCAGGACAGTTAGGAGATAAATTATGAAGTCAAGCAAATTAGCAACAAAAACCGGAATTATTTCGGCGATGGATTTAAAACGCACCTCCACAAGGGTGTTTTACCGATTCTTGTTCGCCTTATGCATATTGATGGTACTTATTTGCCTGCTGCCGCCGCTTTATGTAATGCTGTCATCATTAAAATCGGTGCAGGAATTCTACTCGATTCCGCCCACAATAATACCCCGTTCCTTTGAACCTTACAAAATTATTGATGTGTGGGTAAAAACCAATTTCGGAAGGCATTACATAAATTCTTTGATTATGATTGCCGGTTGTGTCGCTTCGGCTCTGGTTTTTAATGGCATGGCAGGATATACTTTGGCGATTTTAAAGCCCAGGGGGTACAAAATAGGCTTTGCGGTCATTATGTGGAGCCTTATGATGCCGACGGTTATTAATATCGTGCCGGTTATGGTAAATCTCACAAAAATCGGGCTTATCAACAGTTTTTTACCATTGTGGCTAGGCTATGGTGCAAATGCGTTTCAGGTAATGCTTTTCAAAAGCTTTTTTGAATCCCTGCCGGTTTCGTTGGTAGAGGCTGCTAGGATTGACGGCTGCACCTCTTTAAAAATATTTACAAGGATTATCCTTCCGATGAGCAAGCCCATTACAATGGTTATTACTGTTCTGACGGTAAACTCTTCATGGTCCGATTTCCTTATGCCTTACCTGGTTTTGAAAGATAAGAAACTTATGACTGTAATGGTTAAGATTTATGACATGGCAAACAGCCATTTTCCGAAGGATTATCAAATGGTCGCCCTGCTGTTTGCAATAGTGCCACCGGCAATTATTTTCATATTTTTCTCAAAATACTTTACCCAGGGCGTATCCATTGGCTCAGTTAAAGGTTAAATAAGTATTTCAGCTTACTATTCAAATCTCATCCTGAAAGGATGGTCGGAAATGAGCGAAAACCAGCAAAACCTCAAAAAAACCTTAAAGGCAATACTTGCGGTGGTAATGTGCTTTACTGTGATTCTTTTCGGATTGCTATCCTACCTTGTCCTTGACACCTTTTTTGTTGAAAAGACGGGAGGGAATGCGATTATATATCCTTTCCCGGAGGGGCTCAGTTCCAGCGCGAATACCATAGTTAAGATAAACGGCCAGGAGTGCTTTGTGTTTGAAACCAATGTTAACTTCCGGCGCCAGTCCCCGATGGGGAATGCCCAGGATGTTTTACAGCATGAGAAAACCCCTGTAGCGTCTTTCGATATGAAGGGAAAGGTTACAGTTTCGGTTACATTGCCAGGGCAGGATATCAAAACGGCCAAGGTCACGCCTTTGTCCTTAGGTATAAAACCCAAAATCAAGGGAGATACGGTGACATTTCAGGTTTCAAAACCGGGGCAGTTGACTGTGGAGTTCAATGATTCCCCAAAAGGTGCCCTGCACCTTTTTGCAAACCCTGTGGAGGAAAATATACCCTCACCGGATGACAGCAATGTTATTTATTTTGGCCCTGGTTTGCATGAGGCGGGATTGATTAATGTAAAATCCGGGCAGACCGTTTACCTTGCAGGAGGGGCTATTGTCCGCGGCTGGGTAGCAGGAACAGGGGTTGAAAATGTCACAATCCGCGGGCGCGGGTATTTCGATGGATCCACTTTCCCAAGGTATGCCGAGGACGGGGTTACCGGAGCCCAAAAGGTGCCGATTAATATGCAAAACTGCAAAAATATTACCATTGACGGCATCAGTTGCCTTGACCCTTCTGGTTGGGCGGTGAATACATATCACTGCACCGATGTGGTTGTAAATAATGTAAAAATAATAAGTTCCCGCCAGAACGGCGACGGCATTACAACCCAAAGCTGCACAAACCAGAAGGTTACCAACTGTTTTGTGCGAAGCTGGGACGATTCCCTCGTTGTGAAAGCATATGAGGGTGATGCCAGGGATATATCATTTGACAATTGCATTATCTGGACAGACCTTGCCCAGTCCTGCGAAATTGGTTTTGAAACTCGTGGAGAAGTTATTGAAAACATCCGATTCTCAAATATAACGATACTTCACAATTTCCATAAATCAGTGCTTTCAATCCACAACGGCGACAGGGCAACAGTCCGGAATGTCAACTATGAAAATATTGTTGTGGAAGATGCCCAGATGGGGCAGGGAGATGGCTGGAATTTCCTGATTGACATTTTGATTGATGACAGCATATGGAGCAAAGACTCAAAACGGGGACGGGTGGAGAACGTAAACTATAACAATATTAAGGTTATTGGTGGAAACGCTGCTGCTAACCGCATCAAAGGCTACAGTTCGGAAAATATGGTCAAAGGTGTTCATATAAAAGATTTGGTCATCCTTGACAAGAAAATAACCAGCCTTAAAGATGGTGCGTTTATCACTAACCCGTATATGGAAGATGTAACTTTTGAGTAAATCGGGAAGGGATGATCAGAATGAAAAAGGCCAGCCGCCTGCTAATTGCGATTAGTGTATTGTTAATTGGCTTTGGAATAACAGTACAAGCCGCCCCGCCGGATGCCTTGTACTACGCTGATTTTAACACAGGGCCCCTTGCAGAGCCGGAGCATTCAATGCAGGCCACCGAGAAAGGAGGTACGCTTTATATCAATAACGGGCCGATTGACTGCCAGGCTTCAATAGTGGACGGGGCATTAAAACTGACCCTGGGCCCCTCAGGGTATTATGGAATGAGCTGTGATTTGGTTAAATTCCGCGATGAAAGTGGCAAGCTTACAGATTATAAATATCTGGTTTTGCGAATGAAAGGCGAACGCGGCAAGGAAAACGCTGTCGGCAACGGGGCGCCGATGATGGTTATAGGTGGAGGGGACGGGCCCCACATTGGCACATTTTTGAATGACGTTGCCGGCATTGCAAGGCCTTTCCGCGATCCTTACGGCAACCCTATGCCAACGCTTACAACCGAATATCAGGATTTCGTTATCGCATTAACCGAGGATAATGTTCGGGTCAACCCCGGTAAAGCGGTATCCGGAATAAACTTTAACAATGCTGTGTCTACCACAACCTTGTATATTGATGAAATATATCTTACAAACACCATCCCGGAAGGGTACAAAAATAACAACGCTGTTACAACTACCGCAACATCAGCTACAACAGGTATCACTTCTGCAAAGCAGAATGGAGTGACAACACCCGGCAGGACAAATTCAAACACAGCATCTTCGGGCGATTTGACTGTAAGGATTGTAATGATTGTTCTTGTTAGTGTTGCATTGTTGTTGAATATTGCAATTTTAGCGCTTTTAATCCGGAGAATACAGAAGCATTCAGATTAAATTAAAGAGGAGAGGTTCTAATGAGGAAATTAGCAAAGCTCATTACTGTTCTTTTATCGGTTGTTATGGTCTTAACCATGATGGCTTCCGCCAGAACTGCCGATGCTGTGGTTTTCGCAGATTTTGACACAGCGGGGGATTTGAGAGTAGGCACACAATTCCCGAACAGCCCGTTGTGGCTTAACTTTGCAAATAACACAAAGCTATCAATAGTAGACAAGGCTCTGAAGGTTGAATTTGAACCGGACGGAAACTTCGGAATTGGCAACCCAACTGTAAATTTGAGGGCGGAAAACGGAGAGCCGACATATAAGTACCTGGTAATCCGCATTAAAGGTGAGAAAGGAAATGAGAACCGTACTGCAGTCGGAGGGCTTATCATTTCAATCGGCGGCGCAGAAGGCTCACATATGCGCCCCCTGAACGACCGCGAGGTGGGCGTTGCAATCCCTGCACTGGATAGAAACGGGAATGTAATGCCGGCGATAACAACACAGTTTCAGAATTTTGTTATTCCCCTTACCAAAGAAAACGTGCGTCCTACAGGAAATGCAATCAGCATTAATTTCAACTATGTAATGAACAAGGGCACAATTTATATTGATGATATTTATCTGACCAATACATATCCAAGCGACGCGGACGAGTATAAGCCCACCAAGGCACCAACCACAAAGGCAACCGAGAAAACTGCCGGCGGGGCAGTTACCACAAAAGCGGATACAACCAAACAGAATACCACTGCTCCCAGCAGTGCCGCTGATACCACAGCTGAGCAGACAGAACCCACCGGGTACAGCGATGTTGATACAGGCACAACGAAGGACGTTACACCTTCAACAGTGAATAGCGCTACAACGGCAAATACCGGTTCTTCTTCAGATGGCGGAATATCTGTTGGCGCAATGATTGCAATTGTCATAGGCATCATGGTAGTTGTTGGCGGCGGCCTGGTTGCACTCTACTTCCTGGTAATACGCAAAAAGGTATCTTAACTTTTAAATTAGTGAATTTTAAGGCTGCCCGCGTTTTTAGCAGCCTCCAGAATGAATGAGGCAAGCATTTAGATATTAGGGACGGTTATTAAAATGGCAGAAATATAAATTCTATTATGGGAGGTTTGGTTATGTTAAAGAAATGGCTTTCTATTGCGGCATCGGTTATGGTTGTCCTTATAATTTCGCTTAGTGTAATTGCGTCGGAAGTGGTATATGAAAAGCCCAGCGATGCACAGCTGTTCAGCGATTTCAACACACCGTTTACTGTTGTCAGCTGGGATGATGATGCTGCAAAGGTTGATGCAGGAGACGGCGTAAACAAGGTCCAGATTCTTGCAAAAGAAGGCAGTACCGGGCATTCGACGGTGGATGGGGCTATTAAAATAGAGTTCAAATCCTCAGATACAAACCCGTATGTCCGTTTCAGGCATACTCTGTCCTTTGCCAGTACAGTAGACGGCAAAATTGCAACCAAATACAAATACATGGTAATCCGTATTAAAGGCGAAGCCGATAATGGGATAAGCGTCAGCGGCGGGCCTGGCCAGGGTGCCCTGTGCATAGGCTTTGGAGGAGCCACCAACTGGTCTAAAGGCTTTACATTCCGCGATTCCGATTACCCTGACCAGGCGACTGCAGGAAAGGCGCACGACGGTTCGACACTGGCACCCATTACAAACGAATATCAAACCTATATTATAAAGATGGAAGATTCCTATTTCTCCAGCATGGGCGATGTCAGCGAAGGCAATCAAATGGCAGTCCGCTCAATTGGCAATTTCAATAAAACTGTTTACATTGATGAAATTTACTTTACAGACAACATTCCTCAGGAAAAGCAGCCTGAGGCTCCTGAGCAGCCCGAAGAAGACGAGGGCATTGACCCCAATGAAGTAAAATATAAAAAGCCTGTGGATGCGCAGCTTTACAGCGATTTTAATACTCCGTTTACCGTTATCAGCTGGGATGATAATGCCCAGGTTGATGCAGGTGACGGAGTGAACAAGGTGCAGATACTGGTTATAAACGGTAGCAATACCAAGCAATCAACTGTTAACGGTGCGCTTAAAATAGAGTTTAAATCCTCCGATACTGACCCGTATGTACGACTGAGAAACACCATGTCCTTTGCAGATACAGTTGATGGCAGAATTGTATCCAAATACAAATACATGGTAATCCGCATCAGAGGCACGGCGGATGAGGGTATAAGTGTTAGCGGCGGCCCCGGCCAGGGCGCATTATGCATAGGATTTGGTGGAGCTTCCAACTGGGCAAACGGTTTTACCTTCCGCAGCACCGATTATAGCGGTCAGGGAACCGCAGCAAAAGCACCCGACGGCTCGACATTGGCTCCTATTACCGACAAATATCAGACTCTGATTATCAAGATGGAAGATTCCTATTTCTCCAGCATGGGAGATGTCAGCGAAGGTAACCAGATGTCAATCCGCTCAATCGGTAATTTCAATAAAACTGTTTATATTGATGAAATTTACTTTACAAACAGCATCCCTGAGGTAGACACCGGCAGTGATGACGGCGATGATGAGCCTGAATATACCGATAACAATGTCATACCAGCGGACGCGATTTTCATTGAGGACGGCCGCCGCGATGAATTCCTTCTTCCCTTTGGCGACAAGAAAATCACCTTTGCCAATGGGGATAAAACCTCATTCCTGAATGAGGTGACAATCAACGACGTAACAGACCCCGGCGCGTTCACCCTTTCAAATGGCATTATTACCTTCAATTGCGCTCCTGATGCTTACCTCAACTATTCCTTTGGCGAAAACTACTATGTAAATTATAATTATATCGTATTCCGCATCCGCAGCACTGATGGAAGCGACGGTTCAAAATTTGCGGTGCGGCTTGGCTCATATGGCGCACAGGAGGTAATGTTTGATAAGCTCAGGTTTGATGCCGGCCATTATGTAAAGCCGATTACCGGAGAATGGCAGGATATCTATGTAAGCACCGAGGATTTCAACGGGTTAAACGGCAGGGAGTATCTTAAATTCCACGGCAAGGCTAATGGAACCTTTGAGATTGATTGCATATATATGACAAATACCGTGCCTGAAGGGTATGAGCCTGGCCCCGAAGTGCCACCTTTTGAAGAGCCTACAACTGATGTAACCGAACCTACTTCCAACGTTACAGAACCCACAAAGGATGGCGCCGGAACCGGAACAACAACCACCACAGGCACAAACAGCGATTCGCCAAAAACCGGAACAACAACCACCACAGGCACAAACAGCGGTTCGCCAAAAACCGGGACAACATTCCCGATGGGCATAATTGTTTTAGCAGTTTTCGCAATTGCGGCAATTATCCTTTCAGTTAACCGTAAAACTTGCAAATCCTGAGTTATTTCAAAAAAAGGCGGGTGAGGGAGGTAATCCTGCCCGCCTTTTACATACAAACCTGAAGGAGTAGTTTAATGCAGTCCCTGTTTAAAAAAATAGTCCAGATGCCCGCTTGGTTTAAAATAATGCTACTGGTTTATGCTGTTTTGGTTGTAACTATACCTCTTTCAATATTTATTTGGTCAGTCGCAAAACCTCAGGCACTGCCGCAGGAAAGTTTGGGGCTTGATTCGCCTGAATTTTCTGATGCTTATGAATCCACAAACCAGCAACCCGGAGCTGTGAATAAAACCAAAGCCTCTGCTAAGGATTACAATAAAACGAAGAATAACACAAACAACAACTCAACCAGGAATACAAAAAGCAATTCAACAGCAAAAACTGGAGCTGGCGCCATTGCAACAACATCCAAAACACCCGCAAACAGCAAATCAACGGGTTATCCTTCCGGCAAAACCCGCCTATATTCCGGGCCAGCCGGGATGAAATCCAGCAGTATTTGCAAGGTTTCTGTGAACGGAGAGGATTGTTTTGTATACGAAACAAATGTGAATTTCCGCAGGGTATCGCCAAACGGAAATGCCAGCGATGTTCTGCAGCTTGAAAAAACGCCGGTGGCATATTTCGATTTGGAAGGCTGCGCCCTGGTAACCGTTACGCTGCCGGAAAAGGTGTCCTCCGCGGTTGTCACTCCACGCTCAAGCGGGATTAAGGCAACTGTCAGCGGAAACAGGGTTGAATTTACAGTCAGCAAGGCAGGGCAGTATACTGTTGAGTTTAACGATTCCGTCCACAAGGCACTGCACCTGTTTGTAAACCCCATTGAATCGAATTCGCCTGCACAAGGCAGCGATAACCTGCTGTACTACGGTCCCGGAATCCATGAGGTCGGTGCGGTGTATCTGAAATCCAACCAGAGTGTTTATATTGCCGGTGGCGCGGTCGTCCGTGGCTGGTTTGTAGGCAATTATGTCGAGAACGTTAAAATCTACGGGCGCGGGATTGTGGATGGATCTATATATCCCCGTTATGGAGCGGATGGAAAAACAAGCGCCGCCCATCCGCCAATACAGTTTTCAAAGGCAAAAACAGTTTCGGTGGACGGGATAATTTTCCTTGACCCTGCGGGCTGGACAATTAATACATACCATTGTACCGATGTGGCCATCAACAATGTTAAAATCATCAGCTCCAGGCAAAACAGCGACGGAATCACCACCCAAAGCTGCACAAATCAAAAGGTTACCAACTGCTTTGTGCGAAGCTGGGATGATTCCCTGGTTGTCAAGGCATATGAAGGGAATACGAAAAATATCTCATTTAACAACTGTATTTTCTGGACAGATTTGGCACAGTCCTGCGAAGTGGGGTATGAGACCCGTGGGGATATTATGGAGGATATAACCTTTTCCAACATAACTGTGCTGCATAACTTCCATAAAGCAGTCCTGTCGATCCACAACGGGGACCACGCTACTGTCCGGAATGTCCGGTTTGAAAACATCGTCGTAGAAGATGCTCAAATGGGGACCGGAGACGGATCAAATTATCTCATTGATATTCTTATAGGCGAAACTATATGGAGCAAGGAAAACGTCCGCGGAAAAGTGGAAAACGTTTATTTCAATAATATAAATGTCCTCGGCGGAAAATTTCCTGGTTCCCGCATTTACGGGTACAGCAAAGACCATATGGTCAAGGGCGTAAATATTAAAAATATCACTATTCTGGGCAAAAGAATTAGCGGATTAGCAGACGGAAAGTTTGTAACCAATGAATATGTTTCCAATATTGTATTTGAGTAATTTTAGGACGGGGGATAAGTGTGAAAAAATTGTTGGCGGCTCTTGCATTGGTTGTTATATTCTGTTTTTGGTGGGCATCCGCCGAGGAGGTTAATCTCGCCAAAAACTGCAAGGTTGAAGCCTGCGGATACAACTCTAATGGCGGATTGACCGGCACAGAAGTGGAAAACCCGGAGTTGGCGGTTGACGGCAATTCCGACACAAAATGGGACTGTAACGTAAAATCCCATGATGAATTGGCGGATAGCGGAAAGCTTCACTGGATTATGTTGGACCTTGGCTCACAGAAGGAATTCAATAAAATTGTATTAAAGCACGCCTCAAACACCACTATCGACAAGGATTTTCCAACTTATAACACCAGGCAGATGACTCTGGAATATTCAAATGATAAATCAAACTGGACTCAATTCCTGACAATCCTTAACGGAGACCAAAAGCCCGTCAATACCCGTTATTTCGACAAAATAACCGCCCGGTATATCAGGCTTAATATCCAGATTTCCGGCACTATTGATACTGATGCGCGTATTGCAGAAATCGAAGTTTATAATTCATCTGAAACTCCGGTTAAAGAGGAGGATGTACCTCTTAATGCAACAACCAAGGCGCCTGTATCAAGCAGTTCTACGGCTCCTGCACAAACAAGTCCTTCTTCAGTTTCGGGCACTTCCTCATCAGCACCTGTTTCTCCGGTACTTCTTATTATAGTTGTATTGGTAGTGGTGATTTTCGTTGCAGTTGCGGTTGTATGCACCGTTTGGGTTTTGAAAAAGACAGAATCTAATAATTAATTTGAAATTATGGGTATCTCATTAAAGCAAGCTAGTTGTTTCCGTGATTAATCAATTGCTTGTAAGTCGTAGTTTCGATTTGAACGGCATTTTCCAGTAGGCGCAAGAAAAGTAGTCCTCTACTTTTTGATTTACGGCGATTGTAGCGAAAAGTATATTCATCCAGATAATAAGAGAAGTGCTCTCTTGAACAAGAGCCCTGCAACGTCCCCATAAGCCATCTTTTTAGCAGAGATACCGTTGTATGAACATGTGGCAACAAACTATCCTCGTCTTCAGATTTCTTCACTTTATTTTCCTGAGGGTAGCCTTTTGAAGTTAGTCCGCTGTATCCGCTCCAACCATCGGTAATGATAGTGCTTCCTTTTTCGACGGTTGATTCGATAAACCCATGTAGACTTTGAGATGACGCATCATCGATAACGTTCATGCGGATTCTACCAATTTTATTATCGCTCACCTCGACGGCAATAGCGACCAACACCTTGTTTTCCGCACCCCTGCCACGTTTCCCGCCCTTGCCGGGTGCTCCGATGAAGGCTTCATCAACCTCTACCGTGCCTTGCAGCTTATCTCTGCCGGGACGAACCATTGCACGACGCAATTTGTGAAGCATTGTCCACGCTGTTTGATAACTGCCAAGTCCAAGAATACGTTGCAGATTAAGCGCATTTGTACCATGCTTTTGAGCTACCACATACCATATGGCTCTAAACCATAGGGTGAGTGGCGTATGACTGCCTTGAAATATCGTTCCCGCCATAACAGATGTGTCTTTCCCGCAGCTTTGACACTGGAACTTTCCTCTTCCTGTGTGCCAAACTTTATTAAAGCCGCATCTTGGGCAATGAAAACCATCGGGATAGCGTATTTGGAATAGATATTCTCGGCATTGCGCATCTGTCGCAAATTTCTTCTCAAAATCCATCAGTTTTTTCGGATACTCCATATCTTTTGGCATACTACATCATTTAACTTGCGTCAACAGGATACCCATATTTGAAATTTACGGATGGCTGGTATTGTATTCTTGCTGGCCATCCGTAAACTCATATCCACAGACTTAAAAATTATTTATGAAGGAATTCAGAACCTTAGACATAAATCGACGGTTTAATGCAAGATTCATTAAAAAATAATTTCAATGCAATAGTATTTATGATATAATATACAATATCTGAGGTCGTTATATCCTTTATATAAAGGGGTGAAGCCATGATGAGCAAGTTCGCCTATAGGATATTTTCCTTAACTGCTGCAATAGTGTTATGTTCAGTGGGTGTTTCATGTTCAAAAAGCTCGAAAAATGATAACAGCAGTATGCCTGAGCAGCCTGTAAAAATTACTGTCGGCATCTGGCCACAGGAAACAGATAAATCGGCAACATCGGTTTGGGAAAAATACGAGGAGATAATGAAAAAGAAATACCCTAATATAACCCTTGTGCCGGAGAGCCTTTCGTATTCATTTGATACTTTTATAACCATGGCGGCAAGTGGCACATTACCAACTATTTTTCAGACATATTTTACTGAACCTAAAAGGCTGATTGCCAATAATGTTGTAGCTGATATAACCGATTACGCCGAAAGGTACGGTTTTATCGAAGGGCAGCGGGAGGATATACTCAGTATTGCGACAGAAAATGGGCGGCTGTATGGTATTGCCAGGGATGCATATGCGCTTGCCCTTTTTATCAACATGAATCTTTTTAGGAAGGCCGGGTTGGTGGATGAGGATGGGCTGCCTGTTTATCCGAAAACCTTTGACCAGCTTGCTGAGATAGCAAAAACTATCAAAGAAAAAACGGGCAAGCCGGGCTTTTTCCTGCCTAACCGCGACGGTATAGGAGGATGGCATTTCTGCAATATTGCATGGGCTTTCGGCGCAGAAATGCAATATCAGGACAGCGACGGGCGCTGGAGGTCGGGTATTGGTAGCCTGGAGGCCATCAAGGCTCTTCAGTACGTCTATGATTTAAAATGGAAATACGGGGTTGTCGTCGATAACAGCAGCCTGGGCTGGGGCGATTGGATTATGAATTTTGCAACTGACGAGGTTGGAATGGTATTCGCGGCTCCTGACGCGATGCGCAACATGGTTATCAACTATTCAATGAATAAGAACGCCATTGCCGCCGTTCCCGTACCCGCAGGGCCGGGCGGGCATTATGCCTTGATGGGAGGGACATTTTACATGTTTGCGGCAAACGCCACCGAAGAGCAGTTGGATGCAGGGTTCAAACTGCTCGAAATTATTGGTATGACACCGAAAGCCACCGAACAGATGATTGAGTCGATTGAATACGAGCTTGAAGCTCAGGTAAGCCAAAACATACCTGTAGGGCCAAGGACAATTAATGTCTGGACAGACCAGAACCGTATTAAGGTTGAACAGGATTTGTATGATAAGTACACAAACGTCGATATGAGGCTTTTCCGGGACTACTACGATGGGCAGGAATCTAGGGTAAGGAAGGAATATCCCATGTACTGCCAGGAAATGTACCGTACCCTCGACAACTGCATAAGGTCAGTGCTCACAGACAAAAACAGCTCGCCGGAGCAGCTTTTGGCAAAGGCATCGCAAGAGTTCGAGAATTTCTATCTTTCCGGGAATAACTAAAGAAAGTGTGGGTAAGAAAATTGCTCAAGCTGATGGTTGTTGATGATGAGTATTATGTAAGGCTTGGTATCCGTGAGACCATTGACTGGGGTTCATATGGCGTGGAGCTGGTTTGTGAAGCCGAGGATGGCAGAAAAGGGTTAGAGTTGGCTTTAAGATTTTTGCCCGACATAATTATTACGGATATTAAAATGCCCGGTATTGACGGGCTTGAGTTTATGGAAAAATGCCGTGAAGCCGGGATTCAAAGCCAGTTTATCGTGTTGAGCGCCCACGAGGAGTTCAGCTATGCCAAAACCGCCTTGAAGTATGGGGCTTCGGATTACCTGATTAAGCCAATCCACAATGAGCAGCTGATAGAGGCGGTAATTAAGGCAGGGAAGAAGGCGATTCAGCAAAACGAAACCCGCAGCTATTACAAAAAGCTTGAATCCGGGATTTCAATGGTTAAGGAAAAAGCACTTATTGAAATATTGCTCGATTCCCGCATGAGCCCTGCAGAGATAAACGAAAAACTTGAAATTTTTAAAATCAAGCTGCTGGAAAATGCAAATTATGTTGTGCTTATACGCATACAGGATTATCATCTTGCACTGGAAAAGCTGTCGCCAAATGGGTTGAAATCAATCAGGGAAACTTTGTTTGCCATTGCCGGCAAACATCTTAACCCAAACAATGACTGCCACACATATATCATCAACAAGGATGAAGAGGAGATTGTCGCAATCATTCACACTGATTTGGATGACGAGCAGTCAGTTTCAAAGATTAGCGAAAGCTGTCTAAGTATTCTGAAGGAAATGCTGGAAGTATGCAGGGATTTGACAGTTACTGCCGGAATCAGCATGCGCTGTGATAGTTTAGACCAGCTTTCAAGCGGGTATAAGCAGGCATACATCGCTTCATTCAGAAATCCCCTTCAGTCACAATACAAGATATCCTACTACAGGGACAGTGAAATACCTGGACACCGCCGCGAGATTGCGGATGCCCTGAATTATATCAGGCTTAACTACAGCAAGGATATTACGGTGGAAAGCATTGCCTCGGAGCTTTTTATCAGCGCGTCCCACTTAATGCACCTGTTCAAGAGTGAACTCGGCAAGACCATCAATGAATGCGTTACCGAATACCGCATAGAGGCTGCAAAAAAGATGCTGAAAAATCCAAAATACAAAATGCTTGAAATCAGCCAAAAGGTCGGATACAAAAATGAAAAATACTTTACAAGGGTATTTAAGAAAGTGACGGGGATGAATCCAAGCGATTATGCCAGGATGAATCGTTAGAACAAAAGGTTTGGAGACTACACCATGAAGTGGATAGTTAATCAGCTGCGCAAAATTAATATCAGCACACGGGTTTTCCTGGTGGTATCCTTCTGTATAATCCTTTTTACCTCGGTTATGCTGCATCTTGCCCAGATGTTGGCCGTTGGCACTATTGAACGCAACTATTTTAAGAATACCGAATGGACCCAGGATGAAATGGCAAAAGGCGTTGAGCTTTTTATTTCAGACCTTAATATGTTATCTATCAGGATTATGGATAATGACGAGCTTGGAAAACTTCTTGGAGATGACACAATATCATTGGAATACAAGCTTTTAAAATACCGCCAGATTTTAGATAACATGGTTGACTGGAATACTGTTGGCGATGTTGTGGTGGTGGACAAGGGGGGGCAGGTGCTTTCCGTTGATAAAAAGAATTTTTCCGGCTCGCCGGATAAGCGCAGTATTCGTAAAATTGAAAGCAGCAACCAGCTGTTATGGATGGATACGGTTGAGACCGGGGATGATGGTACCCATTATGTAAGGCTTGGGAGGAAATACAATTATTACTCCACAGCAAGATGGATTGGTTATCTTTTTATATATGTTCCGGAAACAGTACTGTTCAGCTCCTTTGAGGATATGTCAGAGCCTGCCGCCTTTTCCATGATAGTCACCGGAGATGCTGTTGTCCTTTCCTGCAGGGATAAGGAAAAAGTCGGTTCATCCCTGTTTGACAAAAGCTTGCTTAACGGCTCAGGTTTCCGCTACAGCTATATGCCCTATCAGGGGCAGGACTGCATTATTTCTGTCAAGGACATTGATTCAATCAGGGATACTCTGGGCTGTGATTTAAAAACGGTGGTAATCAACCCCAAAAGGAACCTTTACCAGAGCATACTCCATTTAAAAAGGCTGATTTTGATTGTCCAGATTGCGGTAACCCTGTTCGCGTTGTTTTTATCTTATATTATTTCTCGAAGGATTGTGGAGCCGATTCACAAGCTTCAGGAAAAGCTGAATGATTTCGGAAGCGGGGATGAGCTTAAACCGGTGTATCTTAAGAACATCGGCGATGAAATTCGGGAATTGGAAAACACTTATAATGAAATGATTGAGCGCATAACCGAACTGGTGAGAAAAAACAACGAGGAAAAGATTGAGCAGAGGAAATTGCAGCTGATAGCCCTTCAGGCACAGATAAACCCGCATTTTCTATACAATACGCTGGATACTATCATTTGGATTGCAAAAATAAAAAAGCAAAAGGAAATTGAAGACCTGGCTATGGCTTTGACCGGATTTTTCCGTATAAGCCTTCATAAGGGGGATAAGTACATACTTGTCAAGGACGAAATTGAATTCGTCAACAATTTTGTTAAGATTCAGCAGATACGCTTTCCAAACAAGTTTGAAATCAACTACGATATACAGGAGGGAATAGGTTCCTGCAGGATACTGAAAATCATCATCCAGCCTTTTGTCGAAAACGCAATCAAGCATGGTATTGGGCCAAAAAACGGCATGGGGCATATTACCGTCCGAGGGTATAAAAAAGGCGAGGACATTATTTTTGAGGTCCTCGACGATGGCGTTGGGTTTGATGAGAATACCAAAAGCCAAAAGGCGGGGGAAAACGGCGGGCTTAACGGGTATGGGGTTAAAAATGTCCATGAGCGCATCCAGCTGGAATACGGGCAGGATTATGGGGTGAGCATTGCCAGCATTCCGGGAGAAGGCACCCGTGTAACTATTAAGGTTCGTTGTGAATGGGAACCTCAGCTTCAATAGAGGATTTCAACTGCTCGCTGTTCATGGTATGGTACAGTTTTTCCAGCGGGTCTGAAATTGTTTTTGTAAGCAGATGGGAAATATAAAAGGACAAAGCCACAAAGATAATGAGTACAAGCAAAATCGGTATAAGAATACTTGCAAGCTGCAAAAAAAGGCTGTCTACTGAAACTAATGTGGCAATTTTATAATTTTCGCTGACCGGAGTGTAGAAAACGAGTTTGCGGTGGCGGAAAGACAGTTTGTATTTTTCGGTGGAATAATTGTCCCGGATAAACTGGCCGAGGTGGTTTATAGTATCTGTTTCCCCTGGGTTGGGCAGGATTTCCAGATCGCTGCTTATCAGTACAACCCTGATGTCAAGTTCCCTGTGAGTGTTGTCAGTAAAAATATTATAAATTGTCTGCGGGTCGATATCGATTAGCAAAAGGCCGTATTCGCCATCTGCCATTTTGATTTTGTTAACAAGCGTAAATACGCCATATTCCTTGTTATAAAATTTGTTTCCGTAGTATTTGGCTATGTAATTGGTTCTTATAATCCAGCTGCTGGGTTTGTCTGAATTTATAAATTGCTGGATTTCGGGGACAGATTTTATCTCTTCTGCTGTTGGGTACCCCGATGTACGGGGAGAAAGGATTATCTCGCCATCGGGATAAATGAACGCCGATCCGAGCAGGTTTTTGTTTATTTGCGACAGGTTGCTTAGCATTTCCAAAACCTGATCCTGGTTTTTGGAATTGGCTGTATTGATTTCTTTTAAATCAAATCTTTTTGAGGTCTCTTCCATCAAATCCAGGAACAGGTTGAGGTTGGTTCTTTTTTGGCTGATGTTGTGGAGAGTGTTTGTTATCAGGGAATTCCAGAAGGAATGTATTGTAATCGATGTTATGACAAAAAAAAATAAAACTAAGCTTAGAAGAATAGGCGTATATATCCTGCGCCTATTTCTTTTTTTCATGGATTCAAACAAAATATCATCCTCCTTCTTGCGATAACTGGTAAAATTATAACATAATCTGTACCGGTTTTAAAGAGATAAATTCAGCAGGGATAGTTACCGTTTAATAAGATTACTGCCTTTATATTATTGATTAGTGAGTCTATATTAATTGTTGTTGCACTTCGGACATGAAAAATGGTATAATTTCGCCATGAGGACATCTCTCCTTTTTGGGAGGTACAGTGTTTTGTGGTGAAACCATTGTACCAGAAGGGCTGACGGGTCCTCAACTTTCATTTAACTTTACAATACGAAAAAGTGAGGGAGGAATAAGTGATTAAAAGGCTTATCATTTTGGCGGCACTGTTTGTAATGATGGTTAGTTTGCCAGGCTGCAGTAGTGCAGGCAAAAAATCCGAAAGCCCATCCAGCAGTACTGTTTCGCAGCCAAAGACAACATCTGTACCGCAGAAAGATATGACATTTAAAGTTTCTGACCAAACTGTCCGCACTCTTGGCAGGACCTTGAAGGTCGGTGAAGGCAACTGCACTTTCTATGACTGGACCTGCTCGGGATTTGAATTTACTTTTTCGGGTACGGCGGTGCGCGCCGAACTTGGCACCCTGACGGCGTATGCCATGCAGGAGAAAAACCGCCCCCATGTTGTTGTATATGTGGATGAAAATGTTGTGCCTACGGCCGATTTTTTGATTACCCAGGAAACCGGTGAATATATTCTTGCAGAAAACCTTACGGATGGAACCCATACCATGCGGGTACTCAAGGCTTCGGCGAATGTTTACAGCGGGCCTTTTAATGCTAAATCAATTACAATAACCGGCTCCAATCCATCCATTGCGCCTACCGAACCGAGAGCCAGGCGTATTGAATTTATAGGTGATTCAATCACCTGCGGTTACGGTACAAAGGCGTCGGTGTCCTCCGGCAATTACTTAAGCTCAGAAGAGGACGGCTCAATCGCCTACGCTTATCTTACCGCTCAGGCATTGCAGGCTGACGCAAATATAATTTCGGTAAGCGGGAACGGGGTGTATTGCGATTTAAACGGTCGGCAGATAAGGTTGATGCCGGAATATTATCAATATACCGATTTGCGGCTGGAAAATGACCTAGGGATTCAGGAAAAAACTCCGTGGGACTTTAACAGTTTTCCTGCCGATGTGGTGGTTGTGCATTTGGGCACTAACGATTCAAATGCAGTAAACAATGTATCAAAACCTATTGGGGACAGCTACCCGGACTATCAAACCAGAATCAGCGGCTTTAGAAAGGCATATGTGGATTTTCTTGCGGTTATCAGAAAAAACAACCCCAAAGCCAAGATTTTTTGCATTTTAGGCGGTATGCCGTGCAATCTTTACAGCGAAATGCAGAAAGCAGTCATGGAGTATAAGGAAAAAAACGGGGATTCTGATGTTTATGCATATGAGTTTGTATCAAGCATGTACTCGGTTACAGACGGAATCAGGGCAGGGCATCCGTCTGCACAGGTTCACAGGATGATGCAGCAGGAATTAACTGAGCAGATTAGAATAGTTACCGGTTGGTAAGGAATGGAGGACTTTTTGTGATTAATGTTGCTATCGTAGGTACAGGAAATATATCACCCATGCATATAAAGGGGTATCTGGAGTTTCCGGAGATATGCCGGATTGTAGCTCTTGTGGATATATATCCGGAAAAAGCCCATGCCAAGAATAAAGAATTTAACCTCAATGCGGATGTTTATGATTCCCATAGGCTTATCATGGAGCGGGACGACATCGACATTGTAAGTATTTGTACCCCTCCATATACCCACGCGGAAATAGCCATTGACATGTTGAATTCCGGAAAACATGTACTGGTGGAAAAACCCATGGCTTCCTCGCTGGAAGAGTGCGACAAAATGCTGAAAGCCGCAAAGGAAAGCGGCAAAACCCTGGCGGTGATTGCGCAAAACCGGTTTCGCACTACGATTATGAGCTTGAAAAACATTTTGGACAAACAGCTTATTGGCAGGATTAATTACGCCCAGATTGATTCCTTATGGTGGCGCGGGCACAGCTATTACGACCTTTGGTGGCGTGGCTGCTGGGATAAGGAAGGCGGTGGCTGCACCCTTAACCACGCTGTACACCATATAGACATGATGTGCTGGATGATGGGATTGCCTGACAAGGTAACATCTGTGCTTGGGAATGTAGCCCATGACAACGCGGAAGTTGAAGATATTTCTATTGCTATACTCCAGTATGCAAACGGGGCTTTAGGGCAGATTACAAGCTCGGTAATCCATCACGGGGAAGAACAGCGGCTTTTGTTCCAGGGTGAAAGGGCGGGGATATCTGTGCCTTTCAAGGTATTTGCATCTGTGGAACAGTCAAACGGTTTTCCGAATAAGAACGAAGAATTGGAAAAAGAGATACAACACACTTTTGAAGGATTTCCCGCCCTGCCATATGAAGGGCATACTGCACAGATAAAGGATGTACTGGATTCTATCATATATAATACAAGCCCGCTAATTCAGGGGAAAGATGGAAGAAAAACAATCGAACTCATTACCGCAATCTATAAAGCAGGGTTCACCGAATCTGCGGTACAGCTTCCGATTAAGCCGGATGACCCGTGGTATACAGTTGAGGGCATTTTGAAAAATGTCCGGCATTTCCATGAAAAGACTTCTTCTGTTGAGAACTTTGATAATGAAAATATAACCTTGGGAAGCAGCTATTAATTGTATTATTGAAAAGGGTGAGGTTAAAATGCAACGGTCTGACGGAATGAATTATGCGCCAAAGGGCAAGCCGGTGCCCGTGGTGGAAAAAGGCGAGTTTGTTTTTGCCGCAATCGGGCTGGACCATGGCCATATTTACGGCATGTGCAACGGGCTGACCGAAGCCGGCGCAACTTTGAAATATGTTTATGATCCCGACCCGGCTAAGGTACGGCAGTTTTGCGATACATATCCCGGGGTGATCCCCGCTACAAAAGAGCAAATACTGAGTGCCCCTGAAGTAAAGCTTGTGGCCGGTGCGGCGGTTACCTCTGAAAGGTGTGCACTTGGGTTGGAGGTAATGAGGTGTGGTAAAGACTATTTTACCGACAAGGCCCCTTTGACAACATTGGAGCAGCTGGAACAGGCAAAAGTAGCGGTCAGGGAAACCGGGCGGAAGTATATGTGCTATTTCAGCGAACGGCTGCATGTGGAAAGCGCGGTTTTTGCCGGGCAGCTTATCAAGCAGGGGGCTATAGGCAGGGTGCTTCAGGTTATCGGCATGGGCCCTCACAGGCTTAACGCACCGTCCCGCCCGGACTGGTTTTTTAAGAAGGAGAAATATGGCGGGATACTTTGCGATATCGGAAGCCATCAGATTGAGCAATACCTGTATTTCGCCGATGTAAAAAGCGCCAGGGTAGTCCGCAGCCAGATTGCGAATTACAACCATCCCGATTACCCGGAATTGGATGATTTCGGTGATGCTGTACTGGTGGGGGACAATGGAACGACCTGTTATTTCCGGGTGGACTGGTTCACTCCCGACGGCCTTTCCACATGGGGAGACGGGCGTACCTTTATCCTGGGCACTGAAGGCACAATTGAGCTGCGCAAATATTTGAATGTTGCTACAGAGAACACGTCCGACCACGTATTTTTAACCAACAAGACCGGCGAGTACCATTTCCCGGTTTATGGGAAGGTTGGATTCCCGTTCTTTGGGGAATTGATTTTGGATTGCATCAACCGCACTGAAAACGCCATGACTCAGGAACATGTTTTCCTTGCCGCTGAACTCGGCGTCAGGGCACAGCTTCAGGCGGAAAAATTAGCATAAACAGGGGTAATTTAAAATGAAGATGTCTTTCCGTTGGTTTGGCAAAAACCATGACAGCGTGACGCTCCAGCAAATTCGCCAGATTCCGGGGGTTGAGGGGGTTATTTCAACCCTTTATGATTTGCCTGCCGGGGAAGTTTGGCCTGCCGAGAGGATTTCAGCCCTTAAAACCGAAATAGAGGAGGAGGGGCTTCAGCTTCTTGGAATTGAAAGCGTAAACGTCCACGATGCCATAAAAGCCGGAACGCCGGAGCGGGATAAATATATCGAAAACTATATAACAACAATACGCAATCTGGGGCAACTCGGAATAAACCTTATTTGCTATAATTTCATGCCTGTGTTTGACTGGCTGAGGACAGACCTTGCCCATTCCCGTTCAGACGGTTCAACGGTAATGGCATACCGACAGGATATTGTTGACGGTATAAGCCCGGAAAATATGTTTTCCCAGATGAACAATGATTCAAACGGTTTTTTGCTTCCGGGCTGGGAGCCGGAAAAGATGGATATTCTTAAATCCCTGTTTGAACTGTATAGGGATGTTGATTCGGAAAAGCTGTTTGAAAACCTTGTATATTTTCTTAAGGCTATTATGCCTGTTTGCGAGGATTATGGTGTTAAAATGGCGATACACCCCGATGACCCGGCGTGGCCAATTTTTGGGCTGCCCAGGATAATCAACAACAGGGAAAACATTGCCCGAATGCTTGCTGCAGTTAACAGCCCCTGCAACGGTATAACTTTCTGCACAGGCTCCTTAGGAACCTCGCCTGAGAATTTACTGGTCGATATGATTGCAGAGTTTAAAGGGCGCATTCATTTTGCCCATGTAAGGAATTTGAAAATTTACTCCCCTGGATTTTTTGACGAGTCGGCGCACCCGTCTACTGATGGCTCCTTTGACATGTTCGCAATAATGAAAGCCCTGTATGATTCCGGTTTTGACGGGGTTGTCCGACCTGACCACGGCCGCGCGATTTGGGGCGAAGTTTCACGCCCCGGTTACGGTCTTTATGACCGCGCCCTGGGTGCTACATATTTGATAGGCCTTTGGGAAGCTATTGAAAAGTCCTATCATCGAAAGGAAAAGTAATAATGCAGCTTTGTGACAAAGATTTAAATCAATCTAAAGAATGGCTCGAAAAGGGTTACCAGTTGCCCCGGTACTCACGCCCTGAAATGTGTGCTTATACCCGGGAAAACCCGATTTGGCTGCACTTTGGGGCGGGAAACCTTTTCAGGGGATTCATTGTCTCTTTGCAGGATGAACTGCTTAATAAGGGTGTGGCTCAGTCGGGTATTGTAGCTTGCGAAAGCTATGATATAGAAATGGTGGAAAAGGTTTTAAAACCCTGCGACAACCTCTGCCTTCAGGTTGTACTGAATGCTGACGGAACCATAGAAAAGCGTGTTTTGGGCAGCATTGCCGATTCAATATCGGCAAATAGCAGCGATTCGGAAGAATGGGGAAAGCTGAAAAGTTATTTTTGCTCCCCATCCCTGCAGATTGTCAGCTTTACGATAACCGAGAAAGGGTACAGCCTGAAGGATGGGTTTGGGAATTATTTTAAAGCGGTTAAGGAGGATTTTGTTAACGGGCCGTTATTACCCAAAAGCTTGATGGGGATGGTTGCATCCCTGTGCTATGAGCGTTTCAAGTCGGGCGGAGCCCCTTTAGCGCTTCTTAGCCTGGATAACTGTTCCCACAACGGGAGCCGTTTGTTCGAGGCTGTCAACACCTACGCCCGAAAATGGCTTGAAAACGGCTTTGTACGGGATAATTTTGTAAAATACATCCAAAACCCTGAACTTGTCTCATTTCCGTGGAGCATGATTGACAGGATTACCCCCGCTCCGAACGAAAAAGTGGCTTTGGTTTTACAACAGGATGGGTTTGAAAGTACCGAAATCATTTACACATCAAAGAATACCGCTGCCGCGCCTTTTGTGAATACTGAACAGGCATTTTACCTTGTAATTGAGGACAGTTTTCCGAATGGACGTCCGCCGCTGGAGCTTGCTGGGGTTTTGCTCACCGGCAGGGATACTGTGGACAAAGCTGAAACCATGAAGGTTTGCACCTGCCTTAATCCCCTTCACACAGCACTCGCGATATTTGGATGTTTGCTGGGCTTCAAATCAATTTCCAGTGAAATGCAGGATGAAACCTTGCGTGAATTTGTATGGCGGTTGGGGATAGAGGAGGAGCTACCTGTGGCTGTGGATCCGAAAATACTGAATCCCCGGGATTTTTTGTATGAAGCTTTAAACCTTAGGCTGCCCAACCCGTTTATTCCGGATACTCCTCAGAGAATAGCCAGCGATACATCCCAGAAAATGCCGATACGATTTGGAAAAGCGCTTCAGGCTTATGTAAATAAGGGCCAGGAATCTGTTTTGAAATTGCGCTGGATTCCGCTTGTGATTGCAGGTTGGCTGAGGTATCTTTTAGGTATTAACGATGAAGGCCAACCCTTTGAGCTTAGCCCTGACCCGATGCTGCCTGTGCTTTTGCCTGCGTTTTCAGGGATTGAATTGGGCAGAGAGAACAACCTTGATAAGATACGGGAGCTGCTTAGAAATAAGGATTTGTTTGCGGTGGATTTATATGAGATTGGGCTTGACGTGAAAATTGAAGAATATTTCATCAAAATGCTGGCCGGCCCGGGTTCGGTTAAGGGCCTGCTTTGCGAGTTGCTGAATCAAAACGGCTGAATAAATGATGAGCTGAATAAATGAAAACAACCGCCGTCTTTGGGCGGCGGTTGTTTTTAATTATAGCCCTAATTTTTTACGAAAAATTATAAAGAGTACAGCTCCGATAATGAGAATAACAGATGCTGTGATTACCACAATATTTAAAATAGAAATTTGACCAGAGGGTGTGTTTTGTGGGCTTTCAGAAGAGCCGGATGTGGTAGCAATGTTTTCGGTTGGGGAAAATGTGATAACGTCAGTTTTGTTAATATCCGTGGCAATTGATGTATCACTGTTTACCTGTGTTGTTTTGGTATCGCCGGAATTTGAAACGGTGTTTTTTTGAGATGCAGTAGTTGAAGTGATAGCAGCTTTAGTTGTTGTAGCAGTTGTGCTTGGCGTTGTGCGGTTTGTTATGTATTGTTTGAGTATTGCGGTGAGTTTTTGCGCAGCGGTTACGTGTGCCTCCTTGGTAAGGTGGACGCCGTCCGTGGTGTTTCTCCAGCTAATCCAGCCCCGGGTGTCGATAAATACAATTGAGTTATCGCCCTCGTTTATTCGGGATTGCACCGCATTATAGATTCCATCGGAATATTTTCCCCCGAAGGGCGACATTGCAAAAATCACTGCTTTGGGATAACTGTTCCGGAGTTTTTTTAAGAACTCGGCATAACCCTTTTTAAAATCATCTTCAGTTACAACATCGTTTGTACCCAGATTTATTACTATGTAATCCGGAATATACTTCGATGTGTCCCAGGCCGGAGAATCCGGTTCCGACTGATTAAATTCAGAAAGCTTAAAATAACGGTTTATCATCCCGCTGTTATCCGGGCTGCCGGCTCCGGGGACTACCGTGATACCGCCGAACGCAACGGTGTTGTGGGAGTATCCGAGGGCTTCGCCGGTTAAAAAAGCATATGAATACCTGAGATTGTTATATTGCATATAGTTTCTGCCAATCCAGCCCACCGTGATTGAATCCCCGATGAACTCGATTTTAGGCTTTTCGGTTACAGGAAGGCTTTTGGCACCCTTGTCAATATGAAATCCGGCAATTTTCGGGCGCCCGGTTTCAAAACGAGAATATAATTTAAGCAGATGGTCTCCTTCAGATAAACCAGTTGCAGCAACCAGTTTCCCTTTTGGGGCTGTGATGTCGGTATATTCGCTGCCGTCTATACTGTAGAGGATTCCGCTGATGCCATCCAGTTCAATGGCTAATGATGTGCCTGTAAACGCAAATTCCAGGCCGCTTTCAAAATAGCCGTAATAGGCCCCGTTTGATTGTTTTTCCCACCTGCCCAGGTATCGAATGTTTTTGTCGGTAGCTGGTACAAATCCGTCAGTATAATTTGCAGCCGATGCGCTAAGGTTCCATGGGAATATGCCAATGGCGAGGAAAATCAAGAACAACGAAACCATAAAGACTATACTTCGTTTAGAACGCACCTTAAACCCCTCCTGTTAGCAAAACATACTTAAATCGCTGACATGTTTATTATAAATATAAAAAACACCGCAAAAAAGGAGGTGAATGGCAGGTTTACAGGAAAGGTTACCTGATAAATATTTTTTTATACTAATTCTTTCTGGAGTTGAGGAACGTGACAATGGATGCTTTGATGAAAAAGATGATAGAAAAAGTAAAAAAGTACGAGCAAACATATAGCCCGTACCTTTATAACAGGGTTGCGGAACTGGAATGCGAGATTTTTGAAACGGATGAAATGTTTACCTCAGTTCCCAATACGGATGGTTGGGTTAGGATCAAAAAAGGCGGCACTTTTGGCCATGAATGTGGGTACGCATGGTTTAAATCGGAATTTATTGTGCCGGACCATATGGCGGGCAAACAGTTATGGATATGCCCGGAGATTTCAGCCAGCGAATCGCTGTTGTTTATAAACAATAAGCCGGAAGGGCTGTTTGACTGGAGCAAGGATATCCTGGATTCAAAGTACAGGCTGCACAATATACAGTTGCTTACCCGGAATGCAGTTGCCGGTGAAAGGTATAATATTGCTCTGGAAAGTTATTGCGGGCATACCATCCATGGCACAATGCCGTTTGAAAACGCCGGGAAAATAAACACTTTCTATCCGACGTATTTTACACACACATTCAAGGGGATTTTTATTGCCGAATTGGATTCCGTTGTAGAAAGGTTTGTATATGATATTAAAACCCTTTTGCAAATTTACTTGTCATTGCCCGATTCGGATTACAAAAAGTGGGATGCATACAATGCAATTCAGCAAATATACAAGGTTGTCCCGCAAATGCCGTGGGAAGTAGAGGATGAAATTTGGCGTGCAAGTTTAGCGAAAGCAAGCGATATAATGGCGCCAGTTTTAACATCGGATACTCCAATAAATTTAGCAAAAAAGAATGCAGCCTATATCGGGCTTGTTGGCCATTCCCATCTTGACACCGCCTGGATGTGGCCGGTTAAGGAAACCATACGCAAAGCAGCAAGGACATTTTCCAATGCGCTGAATGTTATGGACAACTATCCGTATTATACCTTTATCCAAAGCTCGGTTTTATATCTCGATTGGATGAGGAAGTATTATCCGGATATTTTTGAGGAAATAAAACTGCGGACGAATTCAAAGCAATGGGAGCCAAACGGCGGGTCCTGGATAGAATGCGACTGCAATATTGTAGGCGGGGAATTTTTAATCAGGCAATTCCTGCGGGGGCAGAGGTTTTTGCGTGAGCATCTGGGTTATGAAGCGGATACCTTCTGGCTGCCGGATACTTTTGGCTATTCCGCGGCTATACCGCAGATTATGAAAGGTTGCAATCTTAAATATTTCCTTACCACAAAACTGTCCTGGAATGATACAAACGAATTCCCTTACGATACCTTTGTTTGGAGGGGGATTGACGGAACCGAAGTTTTGGTTCACTTTAACCTTATGCATTGCTGGCCTGATTTTGAAACCGTTGTTAACGCCGAACAGCAGATAAAACACAAAGATGTTACCAACATGAAACTGGTGGCATACGGATTCGGCGATGGAGGCGGAGGGCCAAGCTATTCAATGATGAAAATGGCAGAAAGGACCCTGGCTTTGGATTGCGGGCCGGAATGCGAGCAGACAACTGTAAGCGGTTTTATGAACCGCCTGGAAAAGACAGCGAAAAACTTGCCGGTTTACGACGGGGAGCTGTATTTGGAGCTGCACCGTGGAACCCTGACCCAAATGCACGAAATAAAAAGGACAAACCGCAAGGCGGAAATTGCAATCCGCAACATGGAAATTCTGAACTCACAGTTGAATGCGCTGTATCAATTCCCGCTGAATGAAGAACGGCAGCATTTGATTGATACGGTGTTACTAAATCAGTTCCACGACATTTTGCCGGGAAGTTCCATACAGCCTGTCCATGAGCTGGCATTGCAGCAGAATTCTGAAGTTATCGGCAAAGCCAATAAACATATTGAACTGATGTTATCAAAACAATGCAGCAAAACTGATGATTATATAACCATCTACAACCCGTTATCCTGGTGCACATTCAGGCAGATTGTTATTGATGACGGGGGGAAGGCTCCTGTTGGCAAACCATATCAAAAGTATGTCGATTTATATGGGCAGCGCAAATTGGCAATCGGGGAAGTTTCAATCCAGCCCTTTGAGGCAGTGAGCATAAGAATGAAAGATGGGTATGAGATGCAGGACAACAGCCCATTTATCTATGATGGGGCTAATTTAACAACTCCGTTTGCCCATATCCGTTTTAATGAAAACGGATACATATCTTCATTAATTGACAGGCAGACAGGCCGGGAACTGGTCAAAGACCAGTTAAAGCCTTTAAACCAGTTCTTATGCGGTGAGGACATACCTCTGTTGTGGGATAACTGGGACTTAGATTATGATCAAGAATTAAAAATGGAACCGCAAAACACACTTATCAGCCGTAAGGTAGCCTCAGATGGTAAATTGCAGTTCAGAATCCGGTCGGCATATAAAATCGGGAATTCGTCCGAGATTGTTCAGGATATGGTATTTTACTCCGATACTCCCCGGATTGATTTTGAGACTAAAATTAACTGGAAGGAAAAACATTCATTATTGAAAACCTCCTTTAATGTTAACCTGCGGTCCAGCCGATCCCGGAGCGAAATACAGTTCGGGTATATCGAGAGGAATACACACAGAAATACGCAAATCGACAAGGCACGGTTCGAGTTCTGCAACCACAAGTGGACAGATATATCCGAAACCCGGTTTGGGGTAGCATTGTTAAACGATTGCAAATACGGGATATCGGTTTTGGATACTGATATGCGCCTGACACTTCATAAAGGCGGGTGCAGGCCTGACCCTTCAGGAGATATGGGCGAGCATTATGTTTTGTATTCGCTGTTGCCTCATGTGGGCGGATTCAGTGCCAAATCTGTTATATACCCGGCTTATGAATTGAACATTCAACCCTTGCAGGTTAAGGGCAAGCTTGAAAGGGAACTGAAATCCCTGCTTTGTGTTGACGCTGACAATGTTATTGTCGAATCAGTCAAGCCCGCGGAGGATGGGGATGGGGTTATCATCAGGCTGTATGAGGCTGAAGGCACCTGGTCAAGTGTTACGGTTAAATTAAACGAGGTTTTCCAGAAAGCTTATGAAACAAATATGCTTGAAGATGTAATTGAAGAGTTGCCGCTGGCAGGCTCAAAGCTGCAGTTGCAATTTAAGCCGTTTGAAATTAAGACTATTAAAGTATGCTTATATAAAGGCACTCCGTAAAATTTTGTGTAAACAGTTGTTCGATTCAGACAAGAATGTAAGGGAAATAAGCTGTGGGTTTACAAATGAAATCAGATGGTTGCTTAGCCTGTATTGGTGGGTATCCCAGGGTGGAACGGCGGTATGCGTGTCGTCAGACATGAATGCCGACGATACACCCTGGGAATACTATTTAAAGGCTAATCAACCAGCGATTCTATCCTGAAACATGATATTTAGCTGGTTTAAAACCCTGTCCCAGTTTCGACATCTGCAGGTCCAGTGCTCGACAATTTTCTTGGATGCAAGATATAGCATCTTTTTTAATGAATCATCATTGGTGAATGACGGTTTGTTGTTTGTGATTTTCCTAAATTGACGATTCAATCCCTCAATGATATTCGTCGTATATATAATTCGCCTTATCT
>Ga0208823_1000145_pt1 | contig 59687 bp, 56 predicted proteins | sample AD_UKC075_MetaG_FD_184440 | JGI IMG/M metagenome (GOLD analysis project Ga0208823, IMG submission 184440) | Active sludge microbial communities of municipal wastewater-treating anaerobic digesters from USA - AD_UKC075_MetaG (SPAdes) (version 2) | ecosystem: Engineered > Bioreactor > Anaerobic >...
CCCTTTCGCCTGGCGGCTTCGCACGCGGGAACCACCCGATCCCTTCCCGAACTCGACCGTGAAACCGCGTCGCACCGATGATCGTGTGAGAGTACTCATGCTAAAGTAGGTCACCGCCAGGCTCCTATCCCTCCATAGTCCCTTAAGGGGATATGGGCAGCACCGGTCTTCATATGGCCGGTGTTTTCTTGAGAGTTACACAATATTGACCCCGCGAGTTGGCGGGGTTGGTTATCCGGTTGGAGATAAGTCCGATGTCCAGAGTCTGTCAGGTAACGGGTAAGCGCCCTGTTACCGGAAACAATGTCTCTCACGCCAACAACAAGACCCGCCGCCGGTTTTTGCCGAATTTGCATGCTCACCGGTTCTGGGTCGAAAGCGAGCAGCGCTTCGTCAGCCTGCGGGTCTCTGCCCACGGTATGCGCATCATCGACAAGCGGGGCATTGACGCCGTTCTTGCCGAGCTGCGCGCTCGTGGCGAAAACGTGTAAGGAGAGCTAACCATGCGCGATAAAATTAAGCTGGTTTCCACTGCTGGCACCGGTCATTTCTATACGACGACCAAGAATAAGCGCACGACGCCGGAGAAGCTTGAGTTCAGCAAGTATGATCCGATAGCACGTAAGCACGTCCCGTATAAGGAAGCCAAGATCAAGTAAGGATCGCCTGTCCAAATTGGAGCTCCTACAAACCCGCCATCTGGCGGGTTTGTCGTTTGCTGGCGATAATGTTGCCATGGCAGACGATATTCTGGTGCAAGTCGAACGATTGAGTCGCCGCTATGGTGATTTTGCAGCGGTCGACGACATTAGTTTCACCCTCCATCGTGGTCAAGTGCTCGGCTTTCTGGGTCTCAACGGCGCCGGCAAGTCCACGACCATGCGGATGCTGGCAGGGGTTTTGGCCCCGGATGCTGGGCGAATTGTGATCGGCGGCCACGATTTGCTGGACCAGCCGTGCCAAGCAAAACAGGCCATTGGCTATTTGCCCGAACAGCCACCGCTGTATCGCGAACTGACCGTAGACGAGCAACTGCGCTACAGCGCCGGCTTGCATCGGCTGGGTCGCACCGCCAGTCGCCAAGCCATGGCGCGCGCCAAGGCCCGCTGTGGGCTGATGGAGGTTGGCCGACGTCTTATCGGCAACCTGTCCAAGGGTTACCAGCAGCGGGTTGGTATCGCCCAGGCTATCCTGCATGAACCTCCGCTCATCATTCTGGATGAACCGACCATTGGCCTGGATCCTATCCAGCTACGGGAAATTCGGGCGTTGATTCGCGAGCTGGGACAGGATCACGGCGTGATTCTATCCACCCATCTGCTGCCGGAAATCGAGGCGACCTGTAGCCACGTTCAGATGATGCGCAGTGGGCGCTTGGTGTTCGCCGGCGCCCTGGCGGACTTGGCTCGGCGAGGGCAATCGACCATGCTGCGAATTGGCTTGGGTGCTCCGCCACCGCCAGCTAACCTGACGCAGCTGCCCGGTGTGCAGCGCGTCGAGGTTTTGGGCGGTGGTCGATTTCGCCTCCAGCACGCGCCCGGCGTTGCGCTGCAGCGGGCTCTGATCGAGAAGGCATTGAGCGACGATTGGGATCTGTGGGAGCTTGCGCCGGAATACGCCGATTTGGAACAGCTCTTCATCGAGTTGACTCTGGAGCGGGGGGCGGTTGCATGATTTTCACCATCGCCGCGCGCGAATGGCGCAGCCTGTTTTCATCGCCGCTCGCCTGGACCTTGCTGGCGGTCGCGCAGGGGCTGTTGGCGTGGATTTTCCTGCTCTTGGTACAGGATTTTCGCCATCTGCAGGGCCGCTTGGTCGGTTTGGAGAATGCGCCTGGGGTGACCGATCTGGTGGCGGCGCCGCTGTTTCGGGTCGCAGCTTGGGGTCTGCTGATACTCACTCCGCTGTTGACTATGCGCCTGTTCAGCGAGGAGCGCCGCGCCCGCACGCTCGATCTGCTCTTCTCGGCTCCAATAGGCGCACCCGCAATGGTATTCGGCAAGTATCTGGGCGTACTGGGATTTCTTTGGGCTACGGTTGTCCTGGCTGGCCTCATGCCGTTGGCGCTCGGGTTTGGAACCTCGCTTGATTTTGGCAAGTGGTTCGCGGGTTTGCTGGGGCTGGCGCTGCTGGCCGCCAGTTTCGCCGCCGCCGGCCTGTATCTGTCCACCCTGACCGCGCAACCGGTGGTGGCGGCGACGACCACCCTCGGTTTGCTGCTGGCGTTGTGGATCATGGACGCAGCCAGCGCAGGCCAGGAAAAGGCCAGCAACCTCTTTGCTTATCTGTCGCCAGCGCGCCATTGCGACGCGCTGCTGCTGGGTTTGTTCAACAGCACCGACATGGCCTACTATCTACTGTTCAGCGCGCTGTTTCTGGGGTTGGCGATCCGTCGTCTGGACGATATGCGCCTGCGGGATTGACCGATGCGGCTCGATCTGTCCACGCGTCGGCGCTTGTGGCTGCAACATGCACTATTTCTGCTGCTGTTCAGCCTAGCGATCGGCTTGTTGGCGTGGCTGAGCACGCGCTATGTCATCCAGGCCGATTGGAGCGCCGGTAATCGTAATACTCTGTCCGAATCCAGTCAGAAGATACTGGCGCGTCTGGAGGGACCGGTCCACGTCACCGCCTACGCGCGCGATGTTCCGGCGCTGCGCGATGGTGTTCGGCGGCTGGTCGGTCGCTATCAGCGCTACAAGCCCGACCTGACGCTGATCTTCGTCAATCCCGATCTGTTACCGGAGCAGGCGCGTAAACTCGGCATCACCCAGGATGGCGAGTTGTACGTGGAATACGGTCAGCGCAGCGAAAAGATCGTGCAACTGGGCGAACAGCCGCTGACGCAGGCTTTGCAGCGCCTCAGCCGTCGGGAACAGCGCCTGGTGTTGTTCGTCGATGGCCATGGCGAACGCAAGCCGCTCGGTATCGCCGACTACGATCTCGGAACCTTCGGCCAGGAACTGGCCAAGATCGGCATTCAGGCGCAATCTTTCAATCTGGCTAAGGATCCACATATTCCCGCTGTGGTCGCCGCGCTGGTGATCGCCGGTCCACAACTGCCGCTGGCGCCGGGCGAGATCAAGACCTTGCTGGAGTACGTGCAGCAGGGCGGGAATCTGTTGTGGTTGCTGGAGCCGAATGATCCGGCCGGGTTGCAGGCGCTGGCGGCCCTGCTGGGGATCACGGTGTGGCCGGGCATAGTGGTCGATGCGGACACCTCCCGCTTGGGCATCCAGAATCCGACCTTCATTCCGATTGTCGATTACGGCCCGCATCCCATCACCGCGCCGTTGCGTGCGCCGGTTCTATTGCCAGGAGCGGCCGCCATGGCGTTGCAGCTGCCCGCCGGTTGGCGCGCCATGGTCCTTTTGCAAAGCCAGCCTCGCAGCTGGACCGAGACCGGCAGCTTGGAGGGTTCGATCCAGTTCGATCCCGACAGCGCCGAGCATTCCGGTCCCTTGACCGTGGGGGTGGCGCTGTCGCGGCCGCGACCCGCCGCTGGGTCGGAGGGCCGCCCGACAGTCGGTGATGAACAACGACTGGTCGTGATCGGCGATGGCGATTTCCTGTCGAATACCTATCTGGGCAATGGGGCCAATCTGGAACTGGGATTGAACATTTTCAACTGGCTGACCCTCGACGACGCCTTGCTGGCGATCCATCCGCGCGCCGCGCCGGACGCCAATCTCAATCTGTCGGATCTGACGCTGGCGCTGATCGCGGCGTTTTTCCTGCTGATCCTGCCAGGCGTGTTTCTGGTCAGCGGTTGGCTGATTTGGTTCCGGCGTCGGCGGCGTTGACCGTGAACGTCCTGACGCGACGGCTTTGGTGGAATCTGGGCCTGCTGGGACTGGTCGCTGGACTGATCGTGGCGGCGCTGGTGGAACCGGGGCGGAAGCCGGTCGCGCTGGCGCAGCCGCTGCTGGATCTCGCGCCGGAGCAGATTGAGCGCATCGTGGTCGAACGTGCGGGTCAGGAAACGCTGACCTTCGAGCGGCGCGATGGGCGCTGGTGGATGGTCGAACCGGTCGACGGTCCGGCCAATCCGGTCTTATTGACCCCGATCCTGCAGCTGGCTGGAATGCGCTGTCCTTTGCGCTACGCCGCTGCCGGATTGAACTTGCAAGCGCTGCATCTCGATCCGCCTCGACTGCGGCTGTGGTTGAACGGCCGGGAAATCCGCTTTGGCGCGACGGCGCCCACCGATGGCCAGCGCTATCTCCAGGTCGATGCCATCGTGCGGGTCTGTCCGGACCTGCTGTATTCGCTGTTGACCAGCGCAGCAGGGGGATTCGCAGCGCCGACCCTGGAAACCCTGATGCCCGATGCCAAGCCGAGCGAGTGATGCCTGAATTACCCGAAGTCGAGACGGTACGGCGCGGCTTGGCCGCGCATCTGATCGGTCAAGTCGTGACCGGGGTCGTGGTGCGGCAAGCCCGCTTGCGTTGGCCGGTGCCGGACAGTCTGGCGCTGCAGCTACCGGGGCAGACGATCCGGCAGGTCGAACGCCGCGCCAAATATCTACTGTTAGGCACTGCTGCCGGGACGGCGATCGTTCATCTGGGGATGACCGGACGGTTGTGCTGGGTGGCGGCCGATACTCCGTTGCGCAAGCATGATCATCTCGATCTGCTGCTGAACGGTGGCCAGTGCCTGCGGTTCAACGACAGTCGCCGGTTCGGCGCGTGGTTGTGGACCACGGAACCCCCGGAACAGCATCCGCTGCTGCGGGCCTTGGGGCCGGAGCCGTTCGATGCCGCCTTTTCCGGGGCTTACCTGCACCGCTGTGCCCAAGGTCGCACCGCGGCGGTCAAGACCTTCATCATGGACCACCATATCGTGGTCGGGGTCGGCAACATCTACGCCAACGAAGCGCTGTTCGCGGCGAGCATCGATCCGCTGCGTCCGGCAGGCCGGCTGACCGAGATCGAGTGGGAGCAGTTGGCGGGCGCGATTCGGACGGTGCTGACCGATGCGATTCGCCAGGGCGGTACCACTCTGCGCGATTTCGTCGGTAGCCGAGGCGAGCCCGGCTATTTCCAGCAACGCCTCTGCGTTTACGACCGCTACCGCGACCCATGTCCCCGCTGCGGCGAGCCGATCCAGCGCTGCCGGATCGGGCAGCGGGCCAGCTATTACTGCCCGCGCTGCCAGCGTTAGCTGGGTTCCGGCAGCTCGGTGGAGGCGTGACCGGCTGCGCGTCCCAGGTGTGACAGTTTTTCCTTGGTGCGCCGCAGTTGCTCGATGGCCAATTCCAGCTCGTCGTCCAGCATCTCCGGCTGGGATGTGCGCCGCAGTTCGGCCAGCTTGCTGCGCGTCACTTCCAGCTCTTTGGCCGCCAGGGTCAATTCGTTGGTGGTTTGCTTCAGCCGCTCGGCGACCACTTGGGCGATGACGCGGTACAGCAGGGCATGGCACGCATCTCGTTCCGCCGCCGGCAATTTTTGCAGAACGCCGGGATTGAGCTCCAGGCACCAGGTCATCTCCATAGCGAAGATCGAGGCAGTGCGGATTTCGTTGCCCAGCGCGGCCAGTTCGCCGAACAGGGTTCCGGCCTGTTCCAGCACGGCGAGCACACTCTTGTCCTTGACGACGCGGACCCTACCGCTCAGTAGCACGTAAAAACGATCCCCGAACGCACCTTCGGGAATGATCAGTTCATCCTGCTCGTAGGCCAGCATCCGACCCGCGCTGAGCAGTTCCTTCAGAGAGCTGTCCCTGAATTCTTTCAGGAACGGGATCTGTTTGAACTGGTCGCTCATCTCGCTCAAGGCGAGGCCACTTTTGTAGATTTGCATGGCGAGTATCCAGGAAGAGCCTCAAGGCGACCGTCAGTGGCCACCGTACCTAGGGGTTATACCCCGGAATCCGGGAGACATCCACAGCATCGAGCTGCTCCGGCTGTAAATACTGCCGAGCGTAGTCCAGCCAGATGCCTTCGCGGACGAAGACGTCGAACAGATCGGCGTCGATCTGGTGATCTTGCACCATTTGGCCAAGAATGGTCAGCACCTCGCTGAGCGGTTTGCCGGGCTTGTAGGGGCGGTCGCGGGCTGTCAGCGCCTCGAACACATCGGCCAGACAGATAATACGCGACGCCGTTGGCAATTCGGTTGCCGTCAGACCACGATGATAGCCGTGCCCATCGAGTTTTTCATGATGGCTGCCGGCGAATTCGGGGACTTGGCGCAGGGATTGGGGCCAGGGGAGGGTGTTCAGCATCCGCATCGTCAGAGCCACATGCTCTTCGATGACGGCGCGTTCCGTCGGATTGAGCGTGCCCTTGGGGATGCAGAGATTGCTGATCTCGTCGTCGGACAGGAAATTCTGTTCCTGGCCGTCCGGTCCTCGCCAGCGCTCGGTCGCGATCCGCTGGACCCGTTCCTGCGCTTCGGGGGGCATGAACTCGCCACCGATGTTGCACGCCCTCAGAAAAGCACGGTGGTCGTCCAGCTCGGTCAGACGCGCACGGAGCTGCCGCTCCAACAGCGGAATCGCCTCCGGATCGTTGTGTTCCATCGCGGCTAGTTTTTGCTGCAGGCAGGCGATTTCGGCATCGCGTTTGAGCACCTCGAAACGGGTGTCCAGCAGCGCGATCCGGTCGAAGATGGTTTCCAGCTTGGTCGACTTGTCCACCACATGCACCGGGGTGGTGATCTTGCCGCAATCGTGTAAGAGTCCTGCAATCTTAAGTTCATACAATTCTTCAGGCGTTGGGCAAAACGCAGCCAGTCGTCCCCGTTCGGAGCGGCAGGCCGCCTCGGCGATCATCATGGTCAGGATCGGCACTCGCTGACAGTGCGCGCCGGTGTAGGGCGACTTGTGGTCGATGGCGGTGTTGATCAGCTCGATCAGGGCTTCGAACAGGCATTGCAGTTGATCGATCAACTGATGGTTAGTGAGGGCGATGGCCGCTTGGGAAGCCAGGGATTCGGCCAGTTGCCGATCGGCTGGCGAGAAGGTTCGCACCAACCCGGTCTCGGAGTCGAGGGCATTGAGGAGTTGAAACACCCCGATGATCCGGTTTTCGTGGTTTTTCATCGGCACGGTCAGGAACGAGCGGGAACGGTAACCGGTTTGCTGGTCGAAGCGCCGGGTCCCGGAGAAATCGAAATCCTGATCGGCATAGGCGTCGTCGATCACCACCGTCTGATCGTGCAGGACGGCATAAGTAACCACCATGCCGGTTTGCGGTTGGCCATCGGGTGTGTACAGCGGGATGGGCGCGAACGGGATCGGTTCGCCGCTGGCGCCACCCATGTAAAGCTGGAGCGAGTCGTTGCGCAGTACTTCGAAACGAAGTTGCTGGCTGTCTTCTTCCAGCCGGTACAAGGTTCCACCATCGGTATTCAGCAATTGCTTGGCAGCGACCAGGATGGTTTCCAACAGCCGCGGCGTATCCCGCTCCCTGGACAGGGCGATACCGATCCGATTGAGCTGTTCCAGGCACAGCAATGGGTCTCTGGTGAGCGATGCGTACATTGAGAGCAGACCTTCGTATTGCCTGAGTCGGGATAGGGATGGGGCGGGATCATCATCTGATGACGACGATTCTGTATTATAGCTGCGCCCAGCGATGGGATATGAAGATGGCCTATCATTCTCGGCGGCGTCTTGGCCGCTCGTGTGGACTCTCATGAACGAATCGGTCAGCGAATCGGTTATCGAACTGCGGAATGTCTCCAAGGCGTATGGCGCGAATACGGTTCTGCGCAACGTCAGTCTCCAGGTGCAGGCGGGAGAGTTCCTGACCCTGCTGGGACCGTCCGGTTGTGGTAAGACCACCATCCTGCGCCTGCTGGCTGGGTTCGAGAAGGCGGATGGCGGCGAGATCGCCATTGGCGGCCAGGACATGCGGACGCTGCCGCCGGAAAAACGCCACGTCAATACGGTTTTCCAGAGTTATGCGCTGTTTCCGCACCTGACTGTTTTCGAAAACGTGGCGTTCGGTCCCCGGCTGCAGCGCGTCGGTGGCGACGCGTTGCGGGAGCAGGTCATGGATGCACTGCGCATGGTCAAGCTCGAAGAGCTGGCCCGCCGCAAACCAGGCCAGTTGTCCGGTGGTCAGCAGCAACGGGTGGCGATCGCCCGGGCGGTGGTCAATCGGCCGCAGGTGTTGTTGCTGGACGAGCCACTGAGCGCCCTGGACTACAAGCTGCGCAAGGCCATGCAGCTCGAACTCAAGCAACTGCAACGCCGGTTGGGGATCACCTTCGTTTTCGTCACCCACGATCAGGAAGAGGCGCTGTCGATGTCCGACCGGGTGGCGGTGATGAACGCCGGTTGCATCGAGCAGCTCGGTACTCCCCGACAGATCTACGAAGCGCCCGAGAACCTGTTCGTGGCCCGTTTCGTCGGTGAGATCAACAATCTGCACGGTCGGATCGTGGCCGCCGCGCCACCGCGTTACGACATTCGTCTGCATGATCGGGTGATCAATCTCAAGTCGAAATGGACCTTCGCCGAAGGCGATCGGGTTAACGTGCTGATCCGGCCCGAGGATCTGCGGATCTGGCGCGAGCATGAAGGCAGCGATGAGGAGCGCGCCAAGCTGTTTCCGGCGCGGGTCGAGGAAGTGGTGTACAAGGGCAGCACGGTCGATCTGATAATCCGCCTCGATCACGGCGATTTGCTGTCGACGACCCAGTTCTTCAACGAAGAGGACTTGGCGCTGATGAACCTGGATTTCCAGGTGGGCGAGCGGGTGTTCGTGGACTGGGTGCACGATTGGGAGACGATTCTGCCGCATGAAGACTAGCCAAGGGTCCTGGATGCCGGATAGCCCCCGATCCTGTCGGGATGGGAGTGTCCGATGAGGCCGAGGGAACCGTTCAAGTGGATGGCCGTCGGGACCATCTGGTTCTGGCTGGTCGCGTTCGCCCTGTTGCCGAATCTGCTGGTGTTCGTCGCCAGTTTTCTGCAGCGGGGCAGCGACGAATTCGTGGCTTTCGCCTTTACGCTGGGCAATTACCAGCGCCTGCTGGATCCGCTGTATCTGGGCCTGTTGCTGGATTCGTTCTGGCTGGCGGCCATCACCACGATCCTGTGTCTGTTGCTGGGCTATCCGTTCGCCTACCTGCTGACCCGCATGACGCCGCGCTGGCGGCCGTTGCTGTTGCTGCTGGTGATCATCCCGTTCTGGACCAGTTCGCTGGTGCGCACCTACGCCATGGTCATCGTGCTCAAAGCCAACGGCTTGCTGAACCAGATCCTGCTGGGCCTTGGGCTGATCGACGAGCCGCTCGAACTGCTCTACACCGAGCCGGCGGTGATTCTGGGCATGTTGTATGCGCTGCTGCCGTTCATGATCCTGCCGCTGTACGCTACCCTGGAAAAACTGGATCACCGCCTGATCGAGGCCGCTCGTGATCTCGGGGCCGGCCAGTTCACCATCTTCCGCCGGATCATCGTGCCGTTGACCCTACCGGGGATCATCGCCGGCAGCATCCTCACGTTCTTGCCGGGACTGGGCATGTTCTATGTCGCCGACCTGTTGGGCGGGGCGAAGGCGCTGCTGGTCGGCAACCTGATTCGCGATCAGTTCCTGTCCGCGCGCGACTGGCCGTTCGGCGCGGCGGTCAGTGTGATGCTGACCGTGTTGATGGGCGTGTTGCTGGCCGCTTATTACCTCAGTTCGCGCCGCGCCAGCCGAGGGGTCATGCCGTGAGACTGAACCGTCTCCCGCAGTATCTTTATCTGGTGCTGGTCTACGGTTTTCTTTATTTGCCGATTCTGGTGCTGGTGGTCTATTCCTTCAACGATTCCAAGTATTCGCTGGAATGGCAGGGCGCGACCTGGGAGTGGTATCAAAATCTGTTCGACGATCCCGATCTGCTGCAGGTGGCCTTGAACTCGGCCCTGATCGCGACCTTGTCGGCCTCGGTCGCGACCGTCATCGGCACCACCACGGCGGTAGCCCTGCATCGCTATGAGTTTTTCGGCAAGACCGTGCTCAATGCCCTGATCTTCGTGCTGATGATGACGCCGGACATCGTCATGGGCATCGCCTTGCTGATCCTGTTCGCCAGTCTCAGCCTGCCGCTGGGGTTCTGGACCCTGTTGCTGGCGCATGTCACCTTCAACATTCCATTCGTGGTGGTGACGGTGCTGGGTCGGATCGGCGGTTTCGACCGGCATCTGATCGAGGCGGCCCGGGATCTGGGCGCGACCGAATTTCAGGTTTTCCGCAAGATCCTGCTGCCGTTGCTGGCCCCGGCAGTGGTAGCGGGCTGGCTGCTGAGTTTTACCTTGTCGATGGATGATGTGATGGTCAGCTTCTTCGTCACCGGCCCCAGCTTCGAAATCCTGCCGTTGAAGATCTACTCGATGGTGCGCTTGGGTGTGACACCGGAAATCAATGCGCTGTGTACGATCATGCTGGGGGTGACGCTGGGCATGATTTTGATCGCGCAGCTTTTGTTGCGCGAAAAGAGCTGAGCGTGCGCCATGCGCGGCGCCTGTGGTTAGGGTAAGATGACTGCGGATGATTGCCATTTCGACTTCTTAAACCTGAGAGACTGTCATGCGCTGCCGCCATTTCCTGACGACTGTCGCCGTCGCGCTGCTGGTGGGTTGTGCCTCGACCGGCGACCTTCAAGGTGACGATGCCGATCCACTCGAGAGCTACAACCGCGCCGTGTTCGCGTTCAACGATGCGGTGGACAAGGCGCTGTTCAAGCCGGTCGCCACCGCTTATCAATACGTGCTGCCTGGCCCGGTGGTCACCGGTATCGGCAATTTTTTCAGAAATCTGAACGATGTGGTCGTGCTGGTCAACGATCTGATGCAGCTCAAGCTGCATCAGGCGGCGATGGACAGCAGCCGGATCGTGTTCAACAGTACCTTTGGCGTGCTGGGCTTGATCGATGTTTCCAGTCACATGGAATTGCCCAAGCACGATGAGGATTTCGGCCAGACTCTGGGCTACTGGGGAATCGGCCAGGGTTTTTATTTCGTGTTGCCCATCCTGGGGCCGAGCACGGCGCGCGATGGAATCGGGCTGATCGGGGATTTCTTCGCCAATCCCCTGACCTGGGCGACCGATTCCGAGCCGGTCCAGTGGGGGTTGTGGGGGCTGAATCTGGTCAATCGGCGGGCCGCGTTGTTGCCGATCGAGCGGGCGTTGGGCGAGAGTCAGATCGATTCCTATTCGTTCCAGCGCAGCGCTTATTTGCAGATGCGGCGCAATCTGGTGTACGACGGCAATCCGCCCAAGCCCAAGATCGATTTCGAAAATCCGGATGATCCGATCCAATGACCGCGCCGTGGGTGACGGTGACGGTGTTCGACGCCCTGCCGCTGGCTGAGATCGTCCGCGGTCGCCTGGTGGCCGAAGGCGTACCCTGTGCCCTGGCCGATCGCTCGCTGCTGTCGATCGGCATCGTCGCCGGCGGTCTCGAACTGCAGGTGCCCGAATCGGAGCTGGAACGGGCGCGCTCGATACTGGCGCAGGATTTTTCCGGAGATCTCGACCAGGAGTTTTGACCATGCGGCAGGCACTGATCAGCGGTCTGTTGCACCTGACCGCCATGCTGCCACTCAGGTTGGTGCACTGGATCGGGGCTGGCCTCGGTGGCTTGCTGGGCTGGATTCCCAACGAGCCGCGGCACATCGCCGAACGCAATCTGGCTCTGTGTTTTCCCGAGTGGACCCCGGTCGAGCGCAACCGCCTGTTGCGCCGGAATCTGGTGGAGACCGGCAAGGGTCTGCTGGAATTGGGGCCACTGTGGCTGTGGGGCGGCGAACGAGTGCTGGCGCTGGTGCAGGGAGCGGTCGCAGGGGAGGATGCCCTGGCCGACGCCGCCCGCCAACAGCGAGGCGCTATCCTGATCACGCCCCATCTGGGGGCTTGGGAAATGGCCGGCCTTTACTATTCCAGCCGCTATCCCCTGACCATTCTCTATCGTCCCAGCCGGGTGGGGCTCGACGAGATCAGCCGACAGGGCCGCGGCCGGGTTGGCGGCAAGGTCGTGGCGACCGACACTCGTGGCATCCGCGCCCTGCTCAAGGGCCTGCGACAGGGTGAGGTGCTCGGTATCCTGCCCGATCAAGATGCTGGCGGCGACAGCGTAGACGATCACGAAGGCCATCTGTTCGCGCCATTCTTCGGGATCGCTGCCAGCACCATGACCCTGGTTTCGCGGCTGGCGCTGAAAACCGGCGCACCGGTGTTTCTGACCTGGGCCGAGCGGCTTCCGCGTGGTCGTGGTTACGCCCTGCATCTGCGGCGCTTGCCAACGGTCACCACCGCAGCATCGCTGGCCGAATCGGTGGCTGCGCTCAATCAGGGGGTGGAAGCGGCGGTCCGTACCCTGCCGGCTCAATATCTGTGGAGCTATCGGCGTTTCAAGACCCGCCCGCCTGGCCAAGCCAAACTATATTGAGAGTGGCATTGCAGAACGACGCCGGACGCATAGCGCCACGGCATGGCTGAATGGCGGTCTGCGTGAAAAGCGGCACATCCTACGGCTCCAGCCTCAGTCCAATTCGGCTTCGAAGTACTCAAAAATGTATAAATAAACATTTACTTACTGTGATATGGCTTTTGGGGGCAACCGGTGTATAGTGCGGCGTCTGTTACAATGTGATGGCAGGCCATCGGCATGGAGGCGTCACGCCGTTGCCGCCCTGATCGAATTCCCGTTCCCTCCCGCTATTCTCAAAGGAATCTAACCCCATGCGCCGATTGATGTTTCCTGTCCTGGCTCCGCTGGCGCTCCTGCTCGCGGCCTGTGCAGCGACCGGCCCGACTGATGAGCAGGCTCCGACGGCTAAAACCTATGCCGCTTTTCTGACCTATCCCGATCGACTCCAGCCCGTGCCGGGCGATACCGGCGCCTATCGCTGGATCGATCCCAAGGCCAATCTGGGACAGTACGACAAAGTGCTGCTGGATCGCATTCAGGTCCAGCTGGCTAACGACGCCGACTACAAGGTCATCGATCCGACCGAATTGAAAACGCTGGTCGACAGTTTTCGCCAGGCCATCGTGAAGGCGCTCGGCACCGCTTACCCGGTAGTGACCCAGCCCGGACCGGGTGTGTTGCGAGTGAAGGTCACCATCGTCGATTTGGTGCCGACCAAGCCGGAAATGAGCGTAGTGGCGCTGGTGGTGCCCTACGCGACGGTTGCTGACGTCGCCTCGGGCGCGGCCTCCGGCGGTCCGGTCGGCTCCGCGCCCTATTTGGGCCGCACCGGCATCGCGGTGCAGCTCTTCAACAGCCAGACCAATCAGGTGATCGCCGAATACGCCGATACCGAAGTCGGCCGGAAATACGTGGTGGATACCTCACAGGGCATCGGCAACGCCATCTCGACCGGCGTTTCCGATTACACCAAAGCCTATTCGACCTGGGCCTACGCCCAGCAAGCCTTCGAGGGCTGGGCGCAACTGCTGCGGAAGCGGTTGGATCAGGCCCACAGCCGGTCATAGGCCAACGCTGGCCGGGATCGACCATGCCATTCATGGCCTGAATTGTCTTTTCCGATGGAACCCATCGGATCTACGCCGCCTCTACCGATCCGAATCCAGCGGATGGCGGAAGCGGCATCCTGTCTGACGATGCTCGAGGAATGCATGAACGTGAAGCTGATCAAAGCGAGTTTGTTGGCGGTGTTGGTGAGCGGCGCTGTGGCGTTGCCGGTTCAGAATGCCGGGGCTGCTACCGGCTGCACCTACCATAATGGCCATCGGGTGTGCGGTACGACCGCCCATCACCCCAAGACCGTCTGCACGACCCACAATGGGGTCCGGCACTGCCGCAAAGTGTATTGATCGACCATCGGGCTGGTCTTCGAAACTGAAGGCCAGCCCTTTTTTCGGGGACAAGGTATGGATGCGTTGTGGTTGTTTCTTCAGCAATATGGTTGGTTCATCGGGGTGCCTCTCCTATTCATCGTTGTCGTGGCATATATCCTTCGGCCGAGCGCCCGCAAGCGCTACGAGCACGACGGCGAGATCCCATTCGAAGACGATCGGTCCAAGCGGGGACCCAAGCCATAAGCAACGCGATTCCTCAATCGCGGCCCGCCTGACCCACGAAAACCGCGATCGCGATGGTCTTCAGTTCGCCGCTGTTCCTGTTTCTGTTTCTGCCGCTGGTGCTCGCCCTGGGGTCCGTAGGCGGGCTCAAGTGGCGCAATCGATTGTTGTTGCTGGCCAGCGTGGTGTTCTACGCCTGGGGCGAAGTGGTCTTCGTGTTCCTCATGCTGGGATCGGCCCTGGTCAACCATGGTCTGGGCCGATGGGTCGACCGGGAAGAGGATCCCGCGCGGCGTCAATGGGTTGTCGGTCTTGCGGTTGTCTTCAATATCGGCATCCTGGCCTTTTTCAAATACGCCAATTTCGTCCTGGCCAATCTGAATGACCTGCTGGCCCTCGTTCACGGCGGCCCCTTGTCGATGGACCCGGTCCGCCTGCCTCTGGGCATTTCCTTTTTCACTTTCCATGCGTTGTCTTACGTCATCGACGTCTATCGCCGCAAATGGCCAGCGGCGACCGGCCCGGAAGATGTCGCCCTCTATATCTTTTTCTTTCCCCAACTGATCGCCGGCCCGATCCTGCGCTGGAGCGCCATCGCGCCGCAACTGGCGCAGCGGGTCGTCACCCGGGCCGGGTTTGCCGAAGGGATTCGCCGCTTTGCCGGCGGTCTGGCCAAGAAGATGCTCATCGCCAATGTGGTAGCGGTCCCGGCCGACCAGTTGTTTGCCCTGCCTGGCCAGGAATTGACCGCCGCGCTGGCCTGGTTCGCCATCGTTTGCTATACCCTGCAGATCTATTTCGATTTCTCCGGCTACTCCGATATGGCGATCGGATTGGGCAAGATGTTCGGTTTCACCTTCATCGAGAACTTCAATTTTCCTTACATCGCCCAATCGATCCGCGATTTCTGGCGGCGTTGGCATATCTCGCTATCGACCTGGTTTCGCGACTACCTGTACATTCCGCTGGGCGGCAATCACGGCGCGACTTGGCGCACCCATCTGAATTTGCTGATGGTGTTTTTCCTGTGCGGCCTGTGGCACGGGGCCAGTTGGACCTTCGTGATCTGGGGGCTTTATCACGGCGTGTTCCTGATCCTGGAGCGGACCCGGTTCGGCGTCTGGCTGGCGCACTGGCCAAGACCGTTGCGCCACGGCTATACCTTGCTGGTGGTGATGGTCGGCCTGGTGATCTTTCGAGCCGATACCTTCTCCCACGCCGGCAGCATCCTCGCCAGCATGGCCGGGTTCGCGACCGCCGTCGATCCCAATCAGAAGCTGGCCCGCTATTGGAACAGCGAACTGATGTGGTCGCTTAGCCTGGGTATCGTGTTTTCGATGCCGGCCTGGAACTGGCTGAAGATGGCCCTGGGACGGGCGCAGGCGCGCGTTCCCGCCGTCTTGCAGCCGCTGACTGCGAATCTGGGGTTGGCCCTGGAAGCGTTCCTGGTCATCGGCTTGTTGCTGGCATCCAGCGCCTGGCTGGCGGGCGGCACCTACAACCCTTTCATCTATTTCCGCTTCTGATGCCGTTGCCGCCCGCCTGCCGCTCGTGCGCCTTCTGGGATACGCTGACGATCCTGTCGTTTCTGGCGCTGCTGTGGTTGCCGACGCTCGATACCCTATTCGGTCTCGATCACACGCCGGTTCCGCAGGAAAATCGCTTGCCGGCTCGCTGGCCCCATTTCTCCGGCTTGGCGCAGAGCCGTGCCTACCTGGTCGCTATCGAAAGCTATTTCGACGACCATTTCGGTTTCCGCAAGCGCTTGATCCGCTGGAATCAGCACTGGAAGAACCAGTGGTTCCAAACCAAGGCGTCAGGAGACGCCGTACTGGTCGGGCGCGATGGCTGGCTGTACTACGCCGGCGAACGCATGCTCGAACACTGGTCGCGCCAGACCGCTTGGGCCGAACAGGATCTGCGCGACTGGCAGCGCCTGCTCGAATGGCGGCGCGACTGGTTGCGGCAACGGGGCATCCGCTACCTGTTCGTCGTGCCGCCGGACAAGCATACGGTCTATCCGGAATACCTGCCCGACTGGATGGAGCCCAGCGCGAAGCCGTCCAAACTCCAGCAACTGGCCGAGTATCTGCGGGCGCATTCGGATCTCGAATTCGTCGATTTGTCCCGGCCGCTGATCGAGGCCAAGCGCACCGGCATCGATTACCTCAAAACCGACAGCCATTGGAATGCATTCGGCGCGTTCATCGGCTATCGCGCGCTGATTCAGGCCCTGTCGCGACAATTCCTCGGCCTAGAGCCGTTACCGGTGGATGCCTACCAATGGCGGGCCGTCGCTTATCCGCCGGGCGATCTGGTAGCCCTGGCCGGCAACGTCAGCTGTCAGGGTGCCGCGTGTCAGGAAACCGCGGGAGTGGCGGCGCTGTCCGCTGCGGCGCAGCCTGACTTGAAACCGACCGTCGATCCCGATCCAGCGCTGGATCGGACAGCAGGTGATGGTACGCCGTGCTTCGAGCGCATCTGCCGCACCCACAACGACCAAGCGAACGGCAAGGCGTTGCTGTTCCGCGATTCCTTCGCCGAAAGTTGGTATCCCCTGCTCGGGCTGCATTTCAGGGACGTCATCTACGACTGGCGCTATCGCTGGAACTGGACGCTGATCGAGCGCGAGCGGCCGGATGTGGTGATCGACGAGATGCTGGAGCGCTTCCTCAATATTCAGAATCCCGCCGAACTGTTGCGCCAGGAACAACTGGCTGCCGTCCGCGCCACACCCTGACCAAAGCGGACCGGCGCACGTCTCGGCCGCCGGGACCGGCCCGACCGGGATCCGGCGGTTGCCGCCACTGGGCTGCATGCGCAGGTGTGGGACAATGATGCAAAATCCATCATTGGGCCAAAATGTTATGGCAACAATTCCATAGTAGTGTCCTCGCTCGACAGGGTCAGGGGTGCTTTATGGGCAACGAAATCGATGCGGAACATTACATCGTCTTCGACGAAGTGGACGATATCACTGACCATGACGAGGTCATGCCAGCCAGCGATGAACCCAACGGGCTCCATCCGATCCGGATGCTGATCGTCGACGACGAGCCGGAAATGCATCATGTGACCCGTTTTGCCTTGCGCAACTTCCGCTTCAATGGCCAACCCTTGGAATATCTGTCGGCCTATTCGGCCAGCGAAGCCGAGCAGATGTTGGCGGCCAACGACGACATCGCCTTGATTTTACTGGATGTGGTGATGGAAACCGACGAGGCCGGGTTGCAATTGGTCCGGGTGATCCGTGAGGACCTGCGCAATACGCTGGTCCGCATCATCCTCCGCACCGGCCAGCCCGGCCAGGCTCCGGAACACCGGATCATCGTCGATTACGATATCAACGACTACAAAAGCAAGGACGAATTGACCGCCGATCGGCTGATGACTGCGGTTCATATCGCCATCCGTACCTACCGGCAGTTGCAGGCCATCGAGCGTAGTCGCCGGGGCCTGGAAAAGATCGTCGCGGCGTCCTCGTCCCTGTTCGAGCAACGCTCGATGAGTGAGTTCGTGCAGGGTGTGGTATGGCAGATCCAATCCCTGGTCGAGTATGCCGATGGGGCGATGCTGTGTGCCCTGGCCGAGCCGGCGGCGGACCACGACGTCCACAGCTTGCGGGTGATCGCCGGCACCAGGCAGTACGAATCCTTGCGGGGCCATCGGGTGGAAACCGTGGCGCCGGAAGCCGCCTTGCCACTGATTCAGAAAGCCCTGGCATCCAGAACCCATTGCTCGGGCGAGGCCGGGTCGGTGTTCGTATTCGACACCTACAGCCATACTGCCAGCCTGGTGTATCTGCACGGGCGGTTGCCGCTCCATCCCATCGATCGGCAACTGCTGGAATTCTTTTGCGGCAAGGTCGCCATCGGTTTCGACAACGTCTATCTGTTCGAGCAGCTCTCCTACAGCAATCGTCACGATACGCTCACCGGTTTGTTGAATCGCACCACCTTTCTCGACCTGCTGAATTCCCGCCTGCGTTTTCTGGCGGAGCGCAGCGATCGAGAAGAGGGTGAAGGCATCGGCGTAGTCGTCATTGGCTTGGACCGTTTCAAGGATATCAACCAGGATTTGGGTTACGAGGTCGGCGATCAGGTACTGGCTGCACTGGCCGGGCGGCTGCGGGCCTGGCTGGATGACGAGGACGTCGCCTGCCGCTTGGTCGGTGACCTGTTCGGATTGTTGATGGGCGTGGTCGAATCGCCCGTAGCGCTGGCCGAGTTGTGCGAGGATCTGCGCCTGGCGTTGTGTCAGCCGCTGCAAGTCGGCAACGTCGAGGTCATTCCCACACTGTCGTTGGGTTATACCTTCGTCGCCTCGGACCGCGATCCAGCCTACGTGGTGCTGGCCGATGCCGAGCAGGCCATGGTCTCGGCCAAACGCTTCGGCGGATTCCGCAGTGAAATGGCGCCGCCGCGCCACGCGGTCGTGCCGGCGACCAGTGGGCGGGTCGGTCTGCTGCGCGATCTGAGCTATGCCCTGGAGCGCGACGAATTTCACCTGCGCTACCAACCCATCGTGCACAGCGCCAGCCGGAAGCTGGCTGGATTCGAGGCGCTGTTGCGCTGGCAACATCCGATTCGCGGACTGGTGGCGCCGGAGCGTTTCATCGACATCGCTGAATCGACTCGGTTGATCGTGCCCATCGGCAACTGGGTCATCCGCACCGCGCTGCAGCAGATCCGTCGCTGGAACGAACTCGCGTCCGATGGCGGCCGCTTCCTGTTGTCGGTCAACGTCTCGGCCCGGCAGTTGATGACCGGCGAATTGCTGGACGAACTGACGCACTGGCTGGACGCAGCTGCCGTCGATCCCGGTCTGTTGAAGCTGGAGGTGACCGAAAGTCTGCTGATGGAGGATTTCGAGCGGGCCGAGCAGATGTTGGCCCGGATCAAGGCGCTGGGCGTCCAGTTGGCGCTGGACGATTTCGGCACCGGTTTTTCGTCCCTGAGCTATCTGCACCGGTTCGCCTTCGATTCCCTGAAGCTGGACCGGATCTTCGTGCAATCCATGCTGGAGAATCGCCAGACTCTGCAGATCGTCAAGTCGGTGATCGCGCTGGCCCAGAGCCTGAATATCGAGACCATCGCCGAGGGGGTCGAAACCGAGGCCCAGGCGGCCCTGCTGCAGGGATTGGGCTGCGACTATTTTCAGGGTTTTCTATTCGGGCGACCGTTGGCGGTCGAGGTGGCCACCGAGCGGGTCTGCGAGATCGGGCGGCGGCTGGCGTCCTGAGCGAGACCGAAGGCAGCGATGGCAGCCGCTTGGTCGATCGGTCATATTGCCGTGGTAGCGCCCACGATGGACCCCGGCTGGCGCTGCGCTGCGGTTGCCGAGCTGTTTTCGGCCCATCCGGATCTCGAGATGCTGCCGGTCCTCGATCGCGAGCAGATTCTCGGCATCGTCTACCGCCTCGACTTCTACAACAGGTATCTCATGGGCTATGGCCGGGAGCTGTACGGTAGCCGGCCCATTACCGTCCTCATGGACCCGACGCCGCTGGTGGCGGATGCGGATGCGGCGATCGACGACCTCAGCCTGTGGATCGCCGACCACCGGCCGGCGCTGTTTCACCGTGGATTGGTCGTCAGTCGGCAGGGACGCTATCTCGGGGTGGTCAGCGGTCTGGATCTGGTGCGGGCCACGGCCGGGCAGTTGGGCGAGGCCGTCACTGAGCTGAAGCGTACCCAGCAGAACTTGATCGAATCGGAAAAACTGGCTTCGCTCGGTGGATTGATAGCGGGCATCTCCCATGAAATCAACACCCCGGTCGGCATCGCGCTGATGGCGATCACCACTTTCGCGCAGGATCTGCAGACCTTCACCGCGACCATGAGCGCTGGCAAGATTCGCCGCGCCGATCTCGATGCCTTCGTGGCGTCGGCTGCGGCGGCGACGCGTTTCATCGAATTGAACCTGGCCCGGACTCGCCAGCTGATCGGCAGCTTCAGGAACGTGGCCGTGGATCAGGTCAGCGAGCAACGGCGCTGGTTTGCCGTGCGTCCCTATCTCGGTGAGATCTTGTTGAGCCTGCAACCCCAGTTGAGGAAAACCGCGCATCGGGTAACCATCGACGGCGCTGACGACCTGCAGGTGGAAAGCTATCCCGGCGCTCTGGCCCAGATCGTGACCAATCTGGTGATGAATGCGGTCTTGCACGCTTTTCCCGCGCCCGAGCGCGATGGCTGCATTCAGCTGGTCGTGGAGCGTGCCGGAGCCGAGCACTGGATGCTGACCGTGGCCGACGATGGGGTGGGGATGGAGTCGAACATTCTGGCGCATGCCTTCGAGCCGTTTTTCACCACCCGCCGTGGGCAGGGTAGCACCGGTCTGGGTTTGAGCATCACCCATCATCTGGTTTGCCAGCGGTTGGGTGGAGAAATCGCCGCCCGCAGCCAGCCGGGCGACGGCAGCTGTTTCACGCTGCGGATGCCGGTCATTGCGCCCTTGCCCAAGACCGCTTGAGCGCCTTGACGATGCGCTGCCGACTGGGTCGATGTATCGCAATGCAGTGACGGTACCCGCTTATAATCACCATCCTTTCCCTCTTGAGCTAACTTGAGCCGAAGTCCATGCCTCGCCAAATTTTGATCGCCGTTGTGCTGCTATTTTCTGGGGTGCTGTTGTTGCTGCAGGGCTGCGCGACTCCCGGCCGCCTGAGTGCGGTACCGGTCAAGGAGACGACCCGGGCCACGATTCCCGACATTCCCAACGCCCGCTTTTGGGTGGATAGCGACCTTGAGCCCATGATCCGGGAGACGCACGCAGCCATCGAGCGCGAGCAAGCCAGTTGGGGCGATCTCGGCCATCACGGTGTTTTGCCACCGGCCTATTTTTTGGCCGTATCCGGCGGTGGCGATGATGGCGCGTTTGGCGCGGGTCTACTGGTGGGTTGGACCAAGGCCGGCGACCGACCACAGTTCAAGCTGGTCACCGGCGTGAGCACTGGGGCCTTGATCGCGCCCTTCGCCTTCCTCGGCCCTGAATACGACGATGTGCTGCGGGCGGTCTACACCAACGTCGCGCCCAAGGATATCGCCACTCCGCGAGGCTGGTTGTCGGCGCTGACCGATGACGCCATCGCCGATAACCAACCCTTGCTCGCCCTGATCGGCCAATATGTCAACGAGGCGTTCCTGGCGCGCATCGCCGAGGAGTATCAGAAGGGTCGCCTGCTGTTGATCGGCACCACCAATCTCGATGCCCGCCGGCCGGTGGTGTGGAACATGGGCGCCATTGCGGTGGCAGCCAAGGATCATCCCAAGGCCCTGGAGCTGTTCCGCAAGATCATGCTGGCCTCGGCGGCGATTCCCGGCGCGTTTCCGCCGACCATGATCGATGTCGAGGTCGATGGCCAGCCCTATCAGGAAATGCACGTGGACGGCGGGGCTACTCGCCAGCTGTTCCTGTATCCGGCTCGGCTCAGCGACGCCGCCAAGCACGACCACCTCCGGGTTTTCGCCCAGCGGCCGCGCACCGCCTATATCATCCGCAATGCCCGGCTGGACCCGGAATGGTCTTCGGTCGAACGCAGCGCGCTGACCATCGTGGGGCGCGCCATCTCGTCGCTGATCCAGACCCAGGGGGTGGGCGATCTGGACCGGCTGTATCTGGTGGCACAGAAGGATGGCGTTGATTTCAATCTGGCCTATATCGGCGCCGACTTCAACGCCGAGCACCAGGAGGATTTCGACACGGCCTACATGCGCGCGCTGTTCGATTACGGCTATCGGCTGGGGAGCAAGGGCTATCCCTGGCAAAAGACCCCGCCCGGGCTGACGGCAGGGGCGACCCCGTAGAACTATCATTAGGTGCAGTTCAGATGCAGTCATGCAATGGAACGACCACCCTATCCGGCTTTACCATGGATGGGGGTGGTCGACGATCAACGCCAATGTCGGTGAGTTGCCTATGTCTGGTAAAACTTCCATTCTTGCGGCGCTGTTCGCCGCGCTAGTGCTGCTGGCGCAAGGTTGCGCCACGCCGGTCCGTCAGGCCGCCGTTCCCGCCCAGGACACCAACCGGGCGGAGATTGCCGGCATTCCGCACGCCCGCTACTGGGTCCAGTCTGATATCGATCCCTTCATTCAGGATGCGCTGGCCGCGGTGCAACGCGAGCAGGCGTATCTGGCCCGCACCCACCATCAGGGGCCGTTGCCGCCAGTCAATTTCCTGGCTATTTCCGGTGGCGGCGACGATGGCGCGTTCGGGGCTGGCCTGCTGGTCGGCTGGACCGCAACCGGTACGCGTCCGGAATTCAAGGGCGTGACCGGGGTCAGCACCGGGGCGCTGATTGCGCCGTTCGCGTTCCTGGGATCCTCCGAGGATGGTGCACTGCGCGAGGTGTACACCAACATCGGTCCGGCCAACATCCTCCAGCCTCGTAGCTTATTGGCGGCCCTGACCAGTGACGGCCTGGCCGACAACGCTCCGTTGTTCGAGCTGATTTCCAAACATATCGACGCCGGGTTTCTGGCGCGGATCGCCAGCGAATACCAGGACAAGGGGCGCCTGCTGATGATCGGCACCACCGACCTCGACGCCCGCCAGCCGGTGATCTGGAACATGGGGGCGATCGCGGTGGCGGCCAAGGACAACCCCAAGGCGCTGGAACTGTTCCGCAAGATCCTGCTGGCTTCGGCGGCGATTCCCGGTGCGTTTCCGCCGACTATGATCGACGTCGAAGTCAATGGCCAGCCTTACCAGGAAATGCATGTCGATGGCGGGGCCATGGCCCAAGTGTTCCTGTATCCCCCGCGCATGTTCGACCTCATCCGCCAGCAGGGCATGAAGATCCCGCCGCGCGAGCGGAGCGTCTACGTCATCCGCAATGCCCGGCTGGACCCGGAGTGGGCGTCGGTGGATCGCAGCACCCTCACCATCGTCGGTCGCGCCATTTCGTCGCTGATCCAGACCCAGGGGGTCGGGGATCTGTACCGGATCTACCTGACCGCCAAAGAAGACGGACTCGACTACAACCTGGCCTATATCGGCGCCGACTTCAAGGCCGAGCACAAGGAGGATTTCGATACGGCCTACATGCGGGCATTGTTCGATTACGGCTATCGGCTGGGTAGCCAGGGTTATCCCTGGCACAAGACGCCGCCAGGTTTCAAGGCGACCCAGGCGGTGGAGACGGCGCCAGCGCCGCAAAAGACCAAGTGACCGATACGACGGCTCCGCCACCAGGTCATTTGCCGGGCGTGGGCCGTCGGATTCCCAGCTTTTTCATGCGGGCGTAGAGCGTGCCGGGGTTCAGGCCGAGCCGACGGGCCGCACCGTCCGCGCCTTTGATCTTCCAGCCGGTGGCCTGGCAGATGCGCAGGATATGCGCCCGTTCACAGGCTTGCAGGGTATCGTCCTCGGCGGCGGGATGTTGGGTACGGTCGGAAGCGTCGGCTGCGGCCACTGGGCGGGACGCTGGACTGAGCTGGATGGTTTCCAGTTGCAGGGTGGCGTCGGACGACAGGATGATCGCCCGTTCGATGACATTCCCCAGCTCGCGCACGTTGCCGGGCCAATCGTAGCGGACCAGGTGGTCGATCACGGCAGCCGGGATCGCGTCGATTTTTCGACCCAGCTGGCGGGCTTTGCGGGTTACCAGGTAAGCGGCTAGCAAGGGAATGTCCTCGCGGCGCTCGCGCAGGGGGGGGAGGTGGATGGGGAAGATGGCGAGGCGGTGGTACAGGTCGCTGCGAAACTGGCCCTCGCGCACGGCCTGTTCGAGATTGCGGTTGCTAGCGGCGATGACCCGCGTGTCGGTTTTCAACAGCTGTTCGCCGCCCACCCGCCCGAACTCGCCGAACTGGAGCACTCGCAGCATCTTCGCCTGCGTTTCCAGCGGCAGTTCGCTGACTTCGTCCAGGAATAGGGTGCCGCCGTCGGCTTGCTCGAAGCGGCCGATGCGGCGGGTGATCGCGCCGGTGAACGCTCCTTTTTCGTGGCCGAACAATTCGCTTTCCACTAGCGTAGCGGGCAGGGCGGCGCAGTTCACCGCTACGAACAGGCGCTTGCGGCGAGGGCTGTGGTGATGGATGGTGCGAGCCACCAGCTCCTTGCCTGTGCCGGTTTCGCCGCTGATCAGGACCGTGGAGGCGGTGGCGGCCACCCGCTTCATTTGTTCCAGCACCCAACTCAGCGCCGGACTCTGGCCGATGATGTCGGTGTCGTCGGCCTGCAGGTTGACCTCCTGGCGTAGGAAGCGGTTTTCGGCCAGTAGCCGGGCTTTCAGCAGGCGCAGTTCGTCCAATGATTTGCGCAACGCTTCTTCCGCTTCCTGCCGTTCGGTGATGTCGATGGTGTCGTGCAGCCAGCGGACATGCCGTCCTTCGCGTTGTTCGAGCGAAAACGCCCGGGCCTGTAGCCAACGCCACCCGCCGCGTCCGTCGGACGCGCGGTACACCACCCGAAAGGGTTCGCCGGTGACGACCGAATGTTCCACCTTTTGTCGATAGGTTTCGATGTCGTCCGGGTGCATCAGCGCGAACAACTGTTCGATGCTATGCGGGAGGGTTCCGGGGGCCAGGCCGATCTTTTCTTCGTGCGGGACGTCGCCGAAGAACTCGAAGGTCATCCTCTGTTCCGTCAAATGGGCTTCGCCCAGGATCGAGAAGGCGTTGGCGGCCAGACGCCAGAGCTTGTCCTTTTCCGAGATCAGTTCGTGGCGCGAGGCTTCCAGCTCCTGCAAGGAGCGGCGCAGTGCGGTTTCGGTCTGCTGTTGTGCCGTGAAATCGCGGTTGAAAAAGATCCAGCGGATGGCGCGGCCGACGCTGAATTCGGTCGGCGTCGCCTGACCTTCGATCCAGCGCCATCCACCGCGGCCGTCGGCTAGCCGATAACGGGTGTCGAAGGTCGCGGCCGTGGTCAGCGAATGCTCTACGGCCTGCTGAAAGCCGGAGACATCCTCAGGGTGCATCAACTCGATGGCAGCCTGGATCGTGCCGGGGAAGGTGCCTGGAGCCAGCCCCAGCTTGAGTTCCGGGCGCATATCCCCCAGCCAGGTGAGGATGATCGGGCCGTCGGCGGTGACCAGCGCTTCGCCGATCACCAGGAACGGATTAGAGGCCAGCTTCCGGATCGTGTCCTGTGCTGTCGCGATGGCGGATGCGGGTGATGGTGGCATGCAATCGATCGGAAGTGAGGGTTGAAATAATGAACGGGTTGATCGAATAACCCTGAAAAAGTTGCAGGGTCAACCATCGAGTCGTCTCATTCAGCGATATCCCACTGTGCTGTCGCCATGCTTTCCTTGGCCTTCAACGGGTTCGGGCGTTTTACAAGATGAGGCGATACTTGGCATGTGAATCGCACAGATAAGCCACTATGATTTGTATCACCACGCATCATCGACTGTCACATACGATCGTTTCGATTAGCGGTTGGTTGACGGTATCGGATTGGCCGGTTATCCGCCAGGTGCGCGAATCGGTCAGTGGTGCGGTCGTGCTGGATTTGGGCGGATTGGAGACCTGTTCCAGGGAAGGCGTCCAGTTGTTGCAGGATTGGCTGGATGCGGGCGCTCGCCTGGACGCCACGACACCGTACCTGCAGATGGTGTTGCGAGATCGGGAGGCCGGGGGTTGGTCAACGGAATCCGGTGCGGACGCTGTGGATCCCGATGTTCTCAAACCGGCTCGCTGAGTTGAGCAAATTCCCTACCGATCCTGTTTGTAAAGAATCATGAAAAAATCATGCAAGGCCGTTAGCATGATCGAAATAATGGAGTTCATAGGGAAATTTGGCGCGACCCCTGCGCGTGTCCGCCGTGGCGACCCTTGCCAGGGCGCAATCTGAATGAAATCCGCTATGTCACTAATAATGCTAGGAGAATCGTGTGAAGATAAGACTCGCAATTGATGGGATTCGGCTGGGATTCCCGCTTCGTTCGCAGGGAAGCCTCCGTTCGATCGTGATCCTGACAGCGGGTCTAGTGGCCTGCGGGGTCCAGGCCGCCGACCGGGGACCAGTCAAATACGCCGAGGGCGCGTACGATGCCGCCAGCGGTGTGTACACGGTGGTCAAGGGCGACGATCTGGATGCGATCGCCAAGCGCTTCGGCGTTGCGGTGGGTGCGCTGAAATCGGAAAACAAGCTCGCTTCGAATCAGATCGAGATCGGCCAGCAGCTGACCGTTCCGGGCGGGACGACCGAGACCACCGGCGAGTCCAAGGTGGAGGTCATCGGGGTCCTGGGTTCGCCCAGCGCCACCACCACGATTCCAGGCAACCAGCTGCCGCCGCCGACCCCGAAGTTCGGTGGGGTGATCAAGGACGGCGCATTGCAATCCACCCCGTGGTGGGCGCCGCGGGTGGTGCCGCCGAAAGGCGCGCCGAACATCCTGCTGATCATGACCGACGATGCCGGCTTTGCCATCAACAGCGTCTTTGGCGGCGTCATCCCGACCCCGGCCATGGAACGCATCGCCCAGAGCGGGCTGCGTTATAACCGGATCATGTCCACCTCGTTGTGCTCGCCGACCCGCGCAGCGCTGATCACCGGGCGTAACCATCACTCGGTGGGCTTTGGCGTGATCGCCGAGCAGGCTACCGGCTTCCCTGGCTACGACAGCGTCATCGGCGTGGACAATGCCACCATCGGCCGTATCCTGCGCGACAACGGTTACGCAACCTCATGGTTCGGTAAGGATCACAACACGCCGACCTACCAGGCCAGCCAGGTCGGACCGTTCACCCAATGGCCGACCGGCATGGGCTTCGACTACTTCTACGGTTTCGTCGGCGGCGACGCCAACCAGTGGGGACCGAACCTGTTCCGCAACACCACCCAGATCTATCCGTGGATCGGGCACGAGGGCACCCTGAAAATGGATCGGTCGGACCCGAAAGCGGCCATCTGGCCAGTCACGGGTAAGGAGCCTTCCTGGAACCTGATCACCGCGATGGCCGATGACGCCATCGACTGGATGTATCGGATTCATCAGACCGATCCGAACCAGCCAATTTTCCTGCACTACGTGCCCGGTGCCTCGCACGCGCCGCATCATCCGACCAAGGAGTGGGTGGACAAGATCCACGCGATGCACCTGTTCGACGACGGCTACGAAAAGCTGCGCGAGCGTATTTTCGAGAATCAGAAAAAACTTGGCGTGATTCCGAAGGACGAAAAACTGACGCCTTGGCCGAAGGAGATTCTGCCGCCGTGGGATAGCCTCAGCGACGAGGCCAAGAAGCTCTACATCCGCCAAGTCGAGGTCTTCGCCGCCTACGTGGCCTACAACGACCACGAGATCGGCCGGGTGATCCAGGCGTTCGAGGATCTCGGCAAGCTCGATAACACGCTGGTCATTTACATCAACGGTGATAACGGCACCAGCGCCGAGGGCGGCCCGGAAGGCACCTTCAGCGAGGTCGCATTCTTCAATGACGTCCGCCCCCCGGTGGGCGTGCAAATGAAGTACTACGACGCTTGGGGCACCGAGTTCGCCTACAATCACATGTCGGCGGGCTGGTCGTGGGCTTTCGACACCCCGTTCGACTGGTTCAAGCAGAACGCCTCTCGCCTCGGCGGCGTCAACCAGAACATGGTCATCTCTTGGCCGGCGCACATCAAGGACAAGGGCGGGCTGCGCGAGCAGTTCATGCATGTGATCGACGTGGTGCCCACCCTGCTCGAGGTCACCGGCATTTCCGCGCCCGAAATCGTCGATGGTATCAAGCAGAAGCCGATCGAAGGCACCAGCTTCGCCTACACCTTCGACGCGGCTAACGCCAAGACCCCATCTCGGCACCACACCCAATATTTCGAGATGATGGGCCAATGGGCGCTGTATCACGACGGCTGGTTGCTGAGCACCAAGGTCAACCGCGCTCCGTGGCAGGCGTTCCAGGAAGCCAACACCGACCCGCTCAACAACCAGGTCTTCCAGCTCTACGACCTGACCAACAACTTCAACCAGTCCGACGATATCGCCGCGCAGCATCCGGAGAAGATCACGGAGATGCGCAAGATGTTCGTCGAGGAGGCCAAGAAATATCAGGTCTTCCCGCTCAACGCATCGGTCGCGGCCCGAGTCGCCTCGCCGCGCCCAAGCCTCACCGCTGGTCTCACCGAGCTGACCTACACCCGGCCGATGACTGGGGTGCCGCAAGGCGATGCGCCCTATCTGCTCAATACCTCGTATAGTCTGACTGCGGATATCACCGTGCCGGAAGGCGGTGCGGAGGGCATGATCGCCACCTCGGGTGGGCGCTTCGCCGGCTGGGGCTTCTACCTGCTCAAGGGTAAACCGGTATTCAATTGGAACCTGCTCAACCTCGAATGGGTCAAGTGGGAGGCTCCGGAGGCACTGACGCCCGGCCAACACACGGTGGAGTTCGACTTCAAATATGACGGTCTTGGCCTCGCGACGTTGGCGTTCAACAACTTCTCCGGCCTTGGCAAGGGCGGTACCGGCACGCTTAAGGTGGACGGCAAGGCAGTCGTGACGAAACGGATGGAAAAGACGATTCCCATCATTCTGCAATGGGATGAGAGTTTCGATATCGGCTCTGACACCATCACCGGCATCGACGACGCCGACTACCTACCACCGTTCCCGCTGACGGCGAAATTCAACAAGCTGACGATCAAGATCGACCGTCCGCAGTTATCGCCAGAGGACATCAAGACGCTGGAAGAGGGCATGAAAAAAGCTGCCCTTGGCCGCGAATGATGGCGTTTCGCTTGTGAGCTGCGCGGGCCGTTCTCGCTAGGGAGCGGCCCGCGAATTCAGCGCCCGAGCCCTACGTGGTTGACTCCTAAGAATTAACGAGATAAGAGCAAGTAGGAAGGCGATATGCATCAATCCAGCTGGCAGCGGCTAACGAAACCGACAGGGCTTGCGACACTGGTCCTGCTCCTTGGCCTTGGCCTTGGCGCCGCCTACGGCGCTGTGGCGGACACCGGTCCGCGCAATCATGCGCAGGGCCAATATGAGGTCGCGACGACTTTCTATATTGTCGCGGTCAGTGACGATTTATCGGCGATCGCCGAACGCTTCGGTGTTTCGGTCGATGAACTGAAGCAGCAGAACAAGCTGGCCTCGAATACCATCGATGCTGGCCAGAAATTGTTGATTCCGGGTGCTGCCAGCACCGCTGGCCCCGGCAACGCCAGCGCCAGCGGCTACAAGATGACCACGCCCATCGCGGCGGGTATCGTCTTGCCGGATCGGCTGGAATCCTCCATCGGCGCGCTCAAGCTGCACGATGGTTACCCCGACTCCGCGACCGTCCAGAAAATCTACGACAACCTGGATCGGTCCCGCGCTCTGCAGGCTTACCTCTTGGCGCTACCCATCGTCAATCAGGCTGCGATGCGTGAAATGCTCCGCCAGTATGGCCCCGACAATCAGACCGACGTCATCTGGGAGAACCTGGTGGACTCCCGGACGGTGGAACTGACGGCGAACGACAACACCATCTACAACTTCATCTGGATCGATACCCACAAGGGTCCGGTGGTCCTGGATGTTCCGCCCATGTCGCTGGGCGCCATCGACGACTTCTGGTATCGCTGGGTAGCCGATATCGGCATCACCGGGGCCGACAAGGGTAAGGGTGGCAAATATCTGATCCTGCCGCCGGGCTACAAGGGTGAAGTTCCGAGCGGTTATTTCGTGGTGCGCCCCAGTACCTACGGTAACTGGGCACCCTTCAGAACCTTTCTGGTAGATGGCTCGACCAAGCCCGGCGTCGAGTCGGTGAAGAAACACCTGAAGATCTATTCCTTGGCCGACGCGGCCAATCCGCCGGCGATGAAGTACGTCAATCTTTCCGGCATCCCGTCGAACTTCGTACCGCCCACCGACTATACCTTCTGGTCTTTGCTGGACAAGGTGATTCAGGAAGAGCCGAGCGAAGGTTCGGATCCGACCACGCTGGGCCTGTTTGCGTCGATCGGTATCCAGAAGGGCCAGCCCTTCAATCCCGATTCGCGCATGAAGAAGATCCTGGAGGATGCCGTCACTATCGGCGCCGTCACCTCTCGGGCGATCGCCTATGAGATTCGCGACTCGGATGCGTTCATTTATCCCAATAGCAAGTGGCGCAAACCCTTCTTCGGTGGCTACAAGTTTGAGATTGCGCCGGGCGTGGCCAATCTGGATGGAGCAGCCTTCTTCTATTTCCTGGCCACCGGCGTCACGCCGGCGATGGCAGTCAAGATGGTCGGTGAAGGCTCGCAGTATCCCTGGTCCTGTCAGGATGCGAACGGCAACCCTTTCGACGGTGGCAAGATCTACAAACTGCATCTGCCGCCGAATATTCCGGTGAAGGACTTCTGGTCGGTCATCGTCTATGACATCCAGACCCGGTCGATGCTGCAGACCGACCAGCGCTTCCCCAGCGTGAGCAGTCAGAACAAGGAAGTAAAGACCAATGCCGATGGCTCGGTGGATGTCTATTTTGGCCCCAAAGCCCCGGCGGGAATGGAAGGCAATTGGGTGCAGACCATTCCTGACAAGGGCTGGTTCATGATCCTGCGCCTTTACGGTCCGCTCGAACCCTGGTTCAACCAGACCTGGCGGCCAGGCGAGATCGAGCTGGTCCCCTGACATCCAGCCTTGCATGGGGTACGGCATCTTGACGCTGAACCTCTACAATCTGAGGTTCAGCCCATACTTCGAGGATCGAAAAATGTCGGAAATGCAAAACAATTCGGAGATTGCCGCCCTGACTCCGTCAATGGCGTCGCGCCGTCGTTTCTTGGCGTCGTTGATGGCAGCAGCGGTGGGCCTGGGTTTGGCCGCGTGTTCGACGGCTCCCATGTCGCCGAGTCAGGCTCAGGAACAGCGCGCCGATATTCGCGCGATGACCAACGAAACCCTGGCCGAGCTTTACCGGCAGTATCCGGCGGCGCGTAGGCAGATCCAGCAGTCGGCCGGCTATGCGGTCTTCAGTAATTTCGGCTTCAAGGTGCTGTTCCTGGGCAGCGCGACCGGCGAGGGACTGGCCGTCAACCAGGTCACGCAGCAGGAGACCTTCATGCGGATGGTCGAATTGCAGCCCGGTTATGGCTTCGGCGCGCAGCAATTCAAGTTGGTGTTCGTGTTCCAGACCCCGCAAGCCTTCCAGCAGTTCGTGACTTCGGGCTGGGAATTCGGCGGCAACGCAATGGCTTCGGCCCAATCCAACACCCAGCAGATGGGCAACCAGATGGGGGCGTCGGTCTCGCCAGGGGTATTGTTGTACCAGTTGAGCGGAACGGGCGCTATCGTCGGCGTCAGCATCACTGGCGCCAAGTACTATCCAGATACGAATTTGAACTGACGGCGCTCGGTCCATCATTGCCTATGCGTCGTGCGTGAAGATTCCTCGACTCCGATCGCCATCCGCGCCATCGCAGCCCCGGATGGCGACGCCGTTGCCAGCGGTTGACGCCCATTCCGGGATGGTGCGTTTCTCGGTTGCCTACTTTTTGGCGGCCTTGGTGTTGCTGTATGTCACGGCGCCATTCATCCAGGGGATGCAGAACGGTGTTTTGATCGAGTCGGTGTTGATGACGCTGGTGTTGCTGTCGGCGGTGCTGGCGGTAAGCGGGCGGCGGGGCGTGCTGATCTGGGCCATTGTGTTCGCCATACCGGCCCTGGCGGAAAAATGGGTGAATTATGGCTGGCCGGAATTGTTGCACCCGCAAGCGTCGCTGTGGACGGGCCTAGTGTTCATCAGCTTCATCGTGCTGCGATTGTTGAATTTCATCCTCAAAGCACCGCAGGTCAATTCCGATATTTTGTGTGCGGGCGTCGCAACCTACCTGTTGTTGGGGCTACTTTGGGCCTTTGCTTACCGATTGGTAGATCGGTCGGTGCCCGATTCTTTCGCTTACACGGTGGGTCCGTTTGCCAGTCATTCGCTGCAGGGTTTCAACAGCCTGTACTTCAGCATCACCACGCTCGCGACCTCAAGCTATGGTGGCATTTTGCCGGTGTCGGGATTGGCGCGGATGCTAGCGATGAGCGAATCGATGGTTGGTTTGCTCTATGTAGCCTTGCTGATTTCCCGGTTGGTCGCGCTCTATTCGACCCCCAATTTTTCCGGGGATGCGAATCCCGCGCTGGAGTCGAACCGCGACTCGACTGAAGGGGCGGGCGAGCCGATGAAACCGTTGCCCGTTTCGCCGAATGATTCCGATGAAAAATCCTTGCCAGGAGAGGGTTGATGCGAATGACGTTCGTGCGCTGGAAAAGCAGCGGAATGCTTGGCTTGCTGGCGGTAAGTGCAACGCTCGCCATGCCGGCCCAGGCGGAACTGAGCGCCGAGGAACTGGCCAAGATGGCGCAGAATCCGGTTGGCAATCTCATCAGCGTGCCGTTTCAGGACAACGTCAATCTCAATGTCGGTCCGGAAAAAAGCACGCAGAACGTCTTGAACATCCAGCCGGTCATCCCGATCGATCTGAACGCGGATTGGAACATCATCACCCGCACCATCATCCCGGTCATCTCCCAGCCCGCGTTCGAGCCCTGGGGAGATCGCACCGATGGCATCGGCGATATTCAATTCACCGCCTTCCTGTCCCCGGCCAACGCCAATGGCTGGATCTGGGGGGTGGGTCCCATTGTCCAACTGCCGACCAACAGCAACGATCAATTGGGCAACGACCGCTGGGGATTGGGGCCGTCCTTCGTGGTCTTGCATCTGGCGCATGGCGATCCGTGGGTCTACGGCGCGTTGACCAACAACGTCTGGTCGGTCGGTTCGGGCGACGACGCCCCCTACAACAACTTTCTGCTCCAACCGTTCTTCAACTACAACTTTCCCTGCGGCTTGTATCTGGTCAGCGCGCCCGTCATTACCGCCAACTGGAAGGCCGACGACAGCGACCGTTGGACGGTGCCGCTCGGCGGTGGCGTAGGCAAGATCTTTCACCTTGGCAAATTGCCGGTGAACACCCAGTTTCAGGCGTTCTACAACGTGGTGACGCCGGACGATGGTCCCAACTGGACCTTGCGTCTGCAGGTGCAATTCATGTTTCCCAAATGAGCCTTGCCGGGCTCATGTCGACACGGCGCATGGCGGATGCCATCCAGCATCCGAACGGACGTGACGGCTGTTCAGTTCCCCTTGCCAACCTTTGAGGAGAAATCAGAGATGAAGGGTAAATTCCGGCGAACCACCCTGGCGTTCGCCGTACTGACCTCGTTGAGCGCCGGTCTGGCGTTGGGCCAAGACCAGAGCGCAGCGCCCTCGACTCCACCGGCTGCAGCGGCTGCACAGGACGAGGCCCCGGCGGCACCGGCTGAAACCGCCGCTACCGCCCCGGCTGAAACCACTGCCACTGCGCCGACCAAAACCCGCGCCGCCGTGCCAGGGGAGGCTATGCCACCCGATGCTGCCGCCAAGGCCGTGCTGGCCGAAGAGCCAGCAGCCCCGGCCGAGACTGCGGCGGCTCCGGCCGCTGCGCCAGCGGCCAAAGCCACGCCGGCCCCAGTGATGGAGCAGGGCGCGCTCGACCTGGTGAAAAAGATGAGCGCCAAGCTGGCGGCCACTCCGGCCTTTCTGGTCCGGACCCGCAGCGCGCTCGAAGCGCCGGGCGGCACCGGACAGTTCCTGACCTTCTTCACCGAATCGGTGATCGCGGTCAAACGGCCCAATCAGCTGAGCGCCGAGATTCGCGGCGACGCCCCGCCGTTCGATTTCTACTATAACGGCAGCAAGATGACCGCCTACGAACCGACGCGGAAACTCTACGCCACCACTGACGCGCCCAAGACCCTCGACGAACTGCTGCCGTTCGCTGCGAAGACGGCGGGCATCCTGCTGCCATTCGAAGACGTGCTCTACAGCGATCCCTACGCCGCCCTGACGCAGAATCTGACCAGCGCCTTCTATGCTGGCTACTCGGTGATTGGCGGCGTGCGCTGCGAGCATGTCGCACTGGCCACGCCGGAGATCGCCGGAGAGATCTGGATCGACGCCAAGACCGATCTGCCTTGCCGGGTCGCCGGCATCCTGCTCCATGTTCAGGATGCCCCGCGCTTCTCGGTCGAATACTACGACTGGAAGCTGAAACCGAAACTTCCCGAGCGGTTGTTCACCTTCACTCCTCCGGCTGGCGCCAAGGCAATCGACTTCGGCGCCGTGACTGGGGCAGGCCACTGACCACCGCGGAGACGACATCATGCGGACACATCGATTGTTAATACTCGGATTGGCTGGTTTGACGCTCCTCCCGCTGCAAGCGGGTGCTTGGGGCGGCTTTCATGCCGGTGGTTTTCACGCGGGCGCGGGTGGCACTACCGCTTGGCATCGTGGCGGCTGGGGCGGCGGCGGCTATGGCGGCGCTTATCACGCCGGTTACGGCGGTGTGACCCATGTCGGCTATGGCGGCGTGACCCATGTCGGCTACGGCGGTGCTTACCATGCTGGCTACGGCGGCGGTGCTTACTATCATCCGGCCTATGCCGGCGGCGGTTGTTGGGGTTGCACCGGCTACAGCGGCGGCGCGGTGGCGGCCGCTGGCGCGGTGGGCTTGATGGCTGGCGCGGCGATGGGCGCGGCGGCCAGTAGCCCGACGGTGGTGGTGCAGCAGCCCGTGGTGGTGGCCGGTCCCGCGATCGGCACCCAGGTGGTTGCGTTGCCCGGCAGTGGCTGTTCCAGTATTGGGGCCAACGGCATCACCTACTACCAGTGTGGCAGCGCGTACTATCAGCCGCACTTCGGCGGCAGCGGCATCTACTACACCGTAGTCGCCAATCCGTATTGATTGGATTCCAGTCAACGGTTGTTGCCCTCTGCCTGCGCGGCAGGGGGCGCATGGTAATTTCCCCTGTCTGGAGATGAAGACCTGATGAGTAATTTGATAGTCATTGCCTACGACGATCCGTTCAAGGCCGAGGAAATCCGCACCAAGCTGTGCAAGATGCAGCAGGAATATCTAATCGACCTCGAAGATGCCGTGGTCGTGGTCAAGAACGACAAGGGCAAGGTGAAGCTGCACCAGATGTACAACCTCACCGGCATGGGCGCGGTGAGCGGCGGGTTCTGGGGTACCCTGATCGGGCTGATTTTCCTGAATCCGCTGCTGGGTCTGGCGGTGGGCGCGGCGGCGGGCGCGGTGAGCGGCGCGCTGAGCGATGTCGGCATCGACGACAATTTCATCAAGCAGCTGGCCGGTCAGTTCAAGAACAACAGTTCGCTGTTGTTCGTACTGGTGCGCAAGGCCACGCCGGACAAGGTATTGGCCGAGTTGCAGGGCACCGGCGGCACGGTGATCAAGACCTCGCTCACCCACGAAGACGAGGAGAAGCTGCAAGCGGCCCTGACCGCGACCAAGTCGCAAGCCGCTGATTGAGTCTGCAGGGTCGGCGTGTGGCTCCGGCCGCACGCCATGGTTGGCCCTGCGACCTCTTTCGACGACCCGATGGCCGTGCTGCCTATCCTGGATGGCATTCGACCCGTCACCCGCGCCGGTGTCTTACGCGATGTGCTGGCGGGGGTGACCCTGGCGTCGATGAACATCCCGCAGGTGCTCGGTTATACCCGCATCGCCGCCACGCCGATCGTCACCGGACTTTATACCGTGTTGCTGCCGTTGGCGGTTTTCGCGCTGCTCGGTTCTTCCCGGCATCTGGTCGTAGCGGCCGACTCGGCGACTGCGGCCATCTTCGCCGGCGCGTTATCCAGCATGGCGACGCCCGCCAGTGAAAAATACCTGGCGCTGGTCGGCATGGTTGCGCTGTTGACGGCGGCTTTCCTGTTGCTGGCCCGGATTTTTAAGCTCGGTTTCCTGGCCGATTTTCTGTCGCGGACCGTGCTGGTCGGGTTCTTGGCCGGGGTCGGTGGTCAGGTCGGCGTGGCGATGCTCGGCGATATGCTTGGCCTGGCGGTGCAGGCGCACCGAACGCTGGATCAAGCCTGGGAGGTGGTGCGCGGTCTGCCGCAAACCCAGTTGCCGACGCTGGCGCTATCGGCCACGGTAGCGAGCGCGATCCTGCTCGGCCATCGCTTTGCTCCGCGCTTGCCGGTCGCGCTGGTGGCCGTGCTGGGGACGATCGCGGCCAGTGCCGCTTACGATTTCGCCGGCCACGGCATCGCGGTGATCGGTCCCGTGCCAGGTGGTTTGCCGGCGATCGGCATCCCCGCAGTGAGTTGGAGCGAAGCGTTGGCGGTGCTGCCGGTGGCGGCTTCCTGCTTCGTCATGATCGTGGCGCAAAGCGCGGCTACAGCGCGCATCTTTGCGGTGCGCCATCGCGAGCGGCTGGATGAGAACGCCGACATCTTGGGGCTGGCAGCGGCCAACGCTGCAGCGGCGATCAGCGGCACGTTCGTGGTCAACGGCAGCCCGACCCAGACCGCTATGGCGGAGAGCGCCGGCGCGCGTAGCCAGCTGGCGCAGCTGGCCTTCGCCGGCATCGTGGCGCTGGTGCTGCTGTTCTGCACTGGACCGTTGCAGTATCTGCCGCGCAGCGTGCTGGCGGCCATCGTGTTCACTATCGCGGTCGGCATGATTGATGTCGCCGCGTTGCGCGCGATCTGGCGCGAGAGTCCGGGCGAGTTCCGATTAGCGGTGTTGACTGCGGCAGCCGTGGTCGCGATCGGCGTCGAGCAGGGGATTCTGCTGGCCATCGGGTTGTCGCTGCTGCGCCATGTGCACCACAGCTATCGCCCCCATACCGCCGTGCTGGCCCAGGATGCCCTGGGTCGCTGGGAGCCGATACCGGCTGCGCGCGGCGTCCAGACCGAGCCGGGGTTGATCGTCTATCGCTTCGGCGCGGATCTGTTCTACGCCAACATCGACCGCTTCGCCGATCAGGTGCGCGAACTGGTGGCGCACGCGCCGACGCCGGTGCGCTGGTTCGTGGTCGATGCCGGCCCGATGACGGATCTCGATTACTCCGCTGCTTGTTCGATGCGTGATCTGATCGAAGATCTGCAGGCGCGCCGGATTGAGTTGCTGTTCGCCCGCGTTCCCCCTGAACTGCAGGCGGATCTGGCGCGGCACGGCATTCTCGCCGCTCTCGGCCCAGGGAAGGTCTTTCTCACCTTGCACGAGGCGTTGACGGTGGCGCAGGGCAGGCCGGCGCAGGCCATGGCCGCTGCCGCGCCGGTCACCCCTTAAAGTCAATGAGTCAATCGCGGTACGGGTTTCCATCATGTCATCGCCTGCCATCACCTCCGATCTGATCTCCACCGTCCTGGTGTTGACGATCCTGTCCATCGGCCTGACCGTCTCCGTCGCCGATCTGCGCAGGACCGCCCGGCGTTACGGACTGCTGTTGCGGGCCTTGTTGGCCAATGTGGTGTTGGCGCCTGCCCTGGCGCTGGGTTGTTATGTGGCGTTCGGATTGCCGGTGGAGATTGGTTCCGGCCTGCTGCTATTCGCCATCAATCCCGGTTCGCCGATCGGCATCAAGCTCGCTCAGCTGGCCGGGGGCGATGTGCCGACGGCTGTGGGCCTTGGCGCGACGCTGGTCACCGTTTCGATCGTCACCACGCCGATCGCGGCGCAGCTGGTCTTGCCAGCGGGCGATCATGTGTAGGTCGTCCGGTCATGACCGGTGTCGTGGCGGCGGTGGCCGTGACCTTGTTCGTCGATCTGTTGGCGGTTCTCGCGACCCGATGGGGTGGACGGACGGTTTTTTCTGATAACGAGAAGGGGGAAGACCATGAGTCGTGAAACAACGACCACACCACCACCCGTGATCGCGGGTGGCGTGGATCTGGAAAAGCGACCGGTTGCGGAAGTGCTGGCTGCGCTGGAGGTCCAGGCGGATACCGGCCTGAGCGGCGCGGAAGCCAAGATTCGGCTCGACAAGTACGGACCCAATGCGCTGGTCGAGAAACAGGAAAGCCTGCTGTCCAAACTGCTCGGTCCCTTTACCGGCCCGATCGCCTACATGATCGAGGCATCGGCGCTGGTGTCGGCCTTGCTGGGGCGCTGGGACGATTTCATCGTTATCGCCGGGCTGCTGATTTTCAACGCCGGGCTGGAATTCTGGCAGAACAGCAAAGCCTCCAGCGCGCTGGCTGCGCTCAAGAACAGCCTGGCACCGGAGGCGACCGCCCTGCGCGATGGCCAGTGGCAGACGGTGCCGGCGGCCGATCTGACGCCGGGCGATATCGTCAAGATTCGGCTGGGCGTCATCGTGCCGGCTGATTTGCGGCTGGTCAAAGGCGATTTCGCCGCCATCGATCAGGCCGCGCTGACCGGTGAATCGCTGCCGGCCAACAAGAAGGTCGGCGATGTGGCCTATTCCGGCAGCGTGGTCAAACAGGGCGAAATGGAAGGGGTGGTCATCGGCACCGGCTCCAACACCTTCTTCGGTCGCACCGCCAAGCTGGTGGCTGGGGCCGGTTCGGTCAGCCATGCCCAGCAGGCCATGTTCCAGATCGGCAATTTCCTGATCGTGGTGGCTCTGGTGCTGGCGCTGATCATGGTCGGCTTCGATGTCTGGCGCGACATCGTGGTCAAGGACGACTGGCAGTGGGCCGATGCGCTCAACATTCTCCAGTTCGTGTTGATCCTGCTGGTCGCCTCGATTCCGGTGGCGATGCCGGCGGTGTTCTCGATCACCATGGCGCTGGGGGCACTGGCGCTGTCCAAGGAAAAGGCCATCGTGTCCAAGCTGGCGGCGATCGAGGAGATGGCCGGGGTCGATATCCTGTGCTCCGACAAGACCGGCACTCTGACCAAGAATCAGCTCACGCTGGGCGATCCGATCCTGTTCGTCAGTACCGACCCGCAAGAGGTGATTCTGGCCGGAGCGCTGGCCTCCAAGATCGAGGATCGCGATGCCATCGACACGGCGGTGATCGGCGCGCTGCAGGATCCGAATGCGCTGGCGACCCATCGGCAACACCAGTTCGTGCCGTTCGATCCAGTCGGCAAGCGGACCCAGGCCACGGTGCAGACCCCCAGTGGCGAGACCATGTTGGTGTCCAAGGGTGCGCCGCAGGTCATCGCTACCTTGGCGCAACTGAGCGCCGACGACGACGCCAGGGTCCAACAGATCGTCGAAGAGCTGGGCAGCAAGGGCTATCGGGCTCTGGGTGTGGCCCGCTCGACCGACGACGGCGCCAATTGGAGCCTGCTCGGCATCCTGCCGATGTTCGATCCGCCACGCGACGATTCCAAGCAAACCATCGATCTGGCCAACGCCAAGGGCGTACGGGTCAAGATGATCACCGGCGACGATACCGCCATCGCCCGCGAGACCGCCCGCCAACTGGGGATGGGAGCTAACATCATTCCGGCGGCGGAAGCCTTTCCCAAGGACATGGACCCCGACAACGTGCCGCCGACCATCGCCGAAGCGATCGAGAAAGCGGATGGCTTCGCCCGGGTCTTTCCTGAGCACAAGTACGCCATCGTCAAGGCGTTGCAGGGCCGTGGCCATCTGGTGGCGATGACCGGTGACGGGGTCAACGACGCCCCGGCGCTCAAGCAGGCCGATTGCGGCACCGCCGTGTCCGGCGCGACCGACGCCGCGCGCGGGGCCGCGGCGCTGATCCTGACCGCACCCGGTCTGTCGGTGATCAACAACGCCATCGACGAGGCGCGGCGGATCTTCGGGCGGATCACCAGCTACACCACCTACCGGGTGGCGCTGACCATGGACATCATGTTCCTGGTGGTGCTGTCCACGCTGTTCTTCGATTTCAAGCCGCTGACTGCGATCATGATCGTGGTGCTGGCCGTGCTCAACGACGGGCCGATCATGACCATTGCCTACGATAACACCGAGGTGGCCAAACAGCCGATCCGCTGGCAGATGCCGCGGGTGCTCGGCATCTCCTCGATTCTGGGGTTGTTCTCGGTGGTGCAGTCGTTCGGCTTGCTGATCATCGGTTTCGAGATCCTGAGCAGTCCGACCGAACAGCAGATCTTCCAGTTGTTCTCCCAAACCGAATTGCAGGCGGTGATGTTCCTGCAGATCGTGCTGGGCGGGCATTTCCTGCTCTACAACACCCGCACCGCCCGCTGGTTCTTCCTGCCGCCGTTTCCCAGTCTGCCGCTCAATGCCGCGCTGTGGGGGACCAATCTGCTGGCGGTGGTGATGTGCGCACAGGGTTGGCTGGTGCCAAAGCTGTCCTGGACCACCATCGGCTGGGTCGTGGCCTATACCGCGGTCTGGCTGGTGGTCATGGACTTCATCAAATGGGCCACCTATCGGGCGATCGATCAGACCGCCGGTTGGCAAACCCGGCTTGGTCGCATGGTGACGACATCGTTGAAATCGTAGGGTTCGACCCGGCGGGACGCCCGAGGTGGAGTGCTATGCTAAGGGCGTCATCGATCGGGTCTTGCGAAGTGCTGCCCCGCCGGATAGGGTGGGGATTATCCATCAAAATCACGGTGATGGAACGCAAGAGATCGCGTTGCACCACAAGGTTGTGAATATTCGGGGGAGATCGTCATGTCGTTCCAACGTAGTCTGCTGTTCGTCACGGGCGCCGTGTTTTCCGGTAGCGCCGCTGCAGGTGGTTTGTTGCTGTACGAAGTCGGGACCGCCGACGTGGGGTTGGCCTCGGCGGGCTATACCGCCCGCGCCCAGGATGCTTCGACCGTTCTGACCAATCCCGCCGGCATGACCCGACTACCCGGCCAACAGTTGCTGTTAGGCGCGCAGGTTCTCTATGGGAATACCAGTTTCTCCGCCGATTCCGGCACTTCGCCGGGTTTGGGGCAGGACGATGGCGGTAACCCCATTGGCTGGTTTCCTGGCGGGGGCATGTTCTACACCCAGCAGCTGTCTCCCACCGTGACCGTGGGGTTCGCTGCCACCGGTAATTTCGGCCTATCCGAGAGTTACGACAGCAATTGGGTCGGGCGTTACTATATTCAGGAATCCACGCTGCTAGGGTTGTCGCTGCTGCCGTCCATCGCCTGGAAGGTCAGCCCGGAATTCTCGCTGGGGGCCAGCCTCAATGCCACCTATGGCATCTTCCGCAATCAGGTGGCGGTCAACAACGTCCTGCCCGGTACGGCGGATGGCCAGCTGAAACTGAGCGACGATGTCTGGGGTTTCGGCGTCAACCTCGGCGCGCTGTACGAACCGCAGCCCGGTACCCGTATCGGCCTGACCTATACCTCCCAGGTGGACCTCGATTTCAGCACCAGCGCCGATTTTTCCCGGTTGGCGCCCGGCTTGGAACTCGTGCTGGGCCAGCGCGGCTTGTTGGGTAGTAGCATCGATCTGGGCATGTCCATTCCGCAGACGCTCAACCTCAGCTTCTTCCAACAGATGGATGAGCGTTGGGCGCTGCTCGGCAGTCTCGGCTGGCAGAACTGGGCCCAATTCGGCAAGGTCGATGTCTCGATCGATTCCAACGACCCCAAGAGCCTGACCACCAGTATCGATTTCAAGGATACCTGGCATGCGGCGCTCGGCGCGCAGATCAAGGTCAGCGATCCCTGGACCCTCAATTTCGGCATGGCCTACGATTCTGGATTTCAGGACAATTCCAACGTTACCCCCGCGTTGCCGGCCAATACGGCTTGGCGCTTCGGCGTCGGGGTGCAGCATCAGGTCGATCCCGGCTTCGAATGGGGCGTCGCTGCGGAGTACATCTACGGCGGCAGCATGGATGTGAACAAATTGGCGAATTCTCCGGCTGTGGGGGGGCGCGGCGATCTGATCGGGTCCCTCGATACCGACATGTTTTTCCTGGCGGCCAACTTCATCTGGAAATTCCAGTAACCCGAACCCTGCAAGGTCACGATCCAGCGATCTGGCCGGATCGTGGACCGGTAGCCTGAGCTATGCCACATTTTTTTCAGCGACTTTCCCAATCGTATGCGCTGTGGTCGTTCGTCGGCCTGCTCCTGACCAGCGCCCTCCTGTTATCTCTTCCCGCACGGGCTGAAAACGAACCAGTCGAGCCCCTGCCGGTGACTTTGCCGGCTGGGCATCCGCCGCTGGATCCGACCGGCGGCGGTTATGTTGGCGCGCAAAGCTGCGCCGGATGCCATCGCGCCGAATATCAGGCTTGGCACGGTTCGCAGCACGCCCAGGCGATGCAGCCTGCCACGGAACAGACCGTACTCGGCGATTTCAACGATGTGAATTTCACCTACGCTGACGTCACTTCCACCTTCTTCCGCCGTGACGGCAAGTTCATGGTCCGCACCGACGGACCGGACGGCGCGCTGCAGGATTATCAGATCGGCTACACCTTCGGCGTGTATCCCCTGCAGCAGTATCTGATCGGCTTCCCCGATGGTCGCTATCAGGCGCTGGGCATCGCCTGGGACGCCCGTCCCAAGGATCAGGGCGGGCAGCGCTGGTTCCATCTCTATCCCGACCTGAAGCTGACGCATCAGGACCCCTTGCACTGGACCGGGCTCCAGCAAAACTGGAACTACATGTGCGCCGAGTGCCACTCCACCAACCTGCGCAAGAACTACGATCTCAAGCTCAATCGCTTTCATACCACCTGGTCCGAAGTTAACGTCGCCTGCGAAGCCTGCCATGGCCCCGGCGCCGAGCATCTGGCTTGGGCTAAGAAAGAAGGCGATTGGCAGAAGCTGAATCCGACCAAGGGTCTGGCCATCAGCCTCGAGGGTCAGCGCGGTTTGAATTTCCAGCTGCGGGAATTGGCGATGAAAGGGCTGGATCTGGTGACGCCGATGCTCAACCCAAAGCCCAGCGTGCTGTGGACCGCCAAACAGGCGGGTGGCGATACCTTGCCCAATGTGGCGCCGACCGCCAACCAGGAATTGGAGATGTGTGCCCGCTGCCACTCGCGCCGTGGAGAATTCTGGGAAGATTACCAATTTGGCCATCCGCTGTTGGATACCCATCGGTTGGCTTTGCTGACCCCCGATCTCTATTACCCCGACGGGCAGATGAAGGACGAGGTGTTCAACCATGCCTCGTTCCTGCAAAGCAAGATGGCGGCGAAGGGGGTAAGTTGCAGCGATTGCCACGATCCGCACAGCGGCAAGCTGCGCGCGGCCGGTAACGGCGTTTGCCTGCAATGCCATCTCGCGGCCAAGTACGATGTGCCGCAGCATCACTTTCACCCCAGCGGTTCGAAGGGGGCCGAGTGCGTCGCCTGTCATGCACCCACTACGACTTATATGGTGGTGGACCCACGTCACGATCATAGCTTCCGCGTGCCTCGCCCCGATCAGTCGGTGACGCTGGGCGTGCCCAACGCCTGCAATCGCTGCCATAACGACAAGTCAGCGGAGTGGGCAGCGGACAAGGTCAAATCCTGGTATGGTCATCCGCCGGCGGGTCATCAGCAGTTCGCCGAGACGCTGCAGGCTGGCCAGCTCGATGCCGCCGGTGCGCAGGAGTTGTTGCAAGCCTTGCTGAAGAACTCGGATCAACCCAATGTGGCGCGGGCCACGGGCGCCCTGTTGTTGGGCGAACAGCTCGATGCCGCCAGCTTCGATGCGCTTCGCCCGCTATTGACCGATGCCGACCCGTTGTTGCGCAGTTCGGCGGTGCGCGCCCTGGAAAGCTTGCCGCCTGAGATGAAAGCGCAGTACCTGCTGCCGCTGCTCGACGATCCGGTGCGACTGGTGCGGATCGACGCCGCGCGAGGTTTGGCCAGCGTGCCGAAGGACACGCTCACCGCCAGCCAGCAGCAGGCGGTCGAACGAGGGATCGCCGAGTACATCGCCACCGAGACGACCAACGCCGAGCGCCCGGAGTCGCACTTGAACATCGGCTTGATCCAAGCCGATCACGGCCAGTTCGAACAAGCGGAAGCTGCCTATCTCACCGCCCTGCGGTTGCAACCGTCTTTCACCCAGGCTGCAGTCAATCTGGCCGATCTGTATCGGATGCAGGGCCGCGACGCCGATGGCGAAAAGATCCTGCGCCAGGCGTTGACGCTCGATCCTGGCAATGCCGCGGCCCAACATGCCCTGGGCCTGTTGCTGATCCGCCAGAAGCGCTTGCCCGAAGCCATGGCTGCCCTGGGAGAAGCCGCCAAACTGGATAGCGGTAATCCTCGCTATGGCTATGTCTACGCGGTGGCATTGAACGGCGCCGGCCAGAACCAGCAGGCCATTCGGACGCTGGAGGCCGTCTTGGCCAAGCATCCCAATGACCGCGATACGCTGATGGCCTTGATCTCGTTTCAGGGCAATGCCGGCCAGCTCGACGCTGCCCGCGACTACGCCCGACGGCTGGCCAAGCTGGAACCGAACGATCCTCGGATCCAGGTGCTGTTGCGGCAGCTGGAAGCCAAGCAATAGGCATCTGGTCAGTGAACCGACCGCGCTTTTGAGATTTTCCGCGAGTTGCTTACCAGGGCGGCGCATGACGGCAGTGTCGGATGGCAGAACGCCAAACCGTTTGGCGCTGCACCAATCACCAGGCCAGGGGGAAACGATGGGAGAATCCGAAATCTTGAGCACCTATGCTGCGACCATGTTTGCGCTGCTCAATCCGTTGGGGATGCTGCCGGTGTTCATTGGCATGACCGATGGCCTGGACTCGCGCGTGCAGCGCTGGTTGGCTTTGTTCGTGTCGCTGACCGTGTTGGGGTTGATGCTGCTATTCTTGTTGACGGGCACGTCCATCCTTCATTTCTTCGGCATCACGCTGGATTCCTTTCGCATGGCCGGAGGCATCCTGTTGCTGCTGATTGGCATCCACATCGTCTCGGGCGATTCCACGGCCACCAAAAAGAATGTGGTGGCCGATAACGAGGAGAGTGCGATCAGCGAAGCCAAGTCGGTTTATCGGCGGATCGTGGTGCCGCTGGCCATGCCCTTGCTGGTCGGGCCGGGTGTGATCGCCAACCTGATCCTCTACGCTGGCGAAGCGCGGGAGATCAAGAGCACGACTTTGTCGCTGGGGTTGATCGGAGTCACCGTTGCCATTGCCGCGTTGGCGTTCGTGATTCTGTTGTCCGGCCGGGCATTGCGGCGGGTGCTGGGGGATGTGGGCCTGAACATCCTGACCCGTATCTTAGGGTTGCTGGTGGCTTCGATCGGTATGCAGTTCGTGATCACGGGCCTGACCAACGTCATCGTCGAGTCGGTTGCGCCTGCCGTGTTGAAGCTTCATTCGTAAACGCGATCGAGCAAGACCCGGTCGAAGCATGATTGTTGACTGATGACTGACGATGACTGAGGATGCGATGATGATGAAAAACCTTGGCAAGATAACCGGCAGTATTCTGTTGGCTGTGTCGCTGCTGGTCAGCGGTGGTCTGGCGGTGGCGGCCAGTCCTGACAAACCTGTGGGCAAGGTCGTGATTTCCGAAAAGCAGTTCGGATTGTTGCTGGGTGGCAGCTCCGGCAGTGGGACATTGACCTTCAAGGGCAGGAGATATCCGTTCAAGCTCAAAGGACTTAGCGCTGGCCTCAATGTGGGGCTCTCGAAGATGAGCGCTGTTGGTGAAGTCTATCGTATGCGGAGCATTTCCCAGTTTCCCGGCACCTATACCAAGTTCGAAGCATCGGTGGCCTTGGGCGGTGGCGTGGGTGGTTTGCGCCTGCAAAACGAAAATGGCGTCATCATGACCTTGCATTCGCGGACCAAGGGCTTGGATCTGAATCTCGGTAACGTGACCGGTATGACGATCACGATCAAATAGCCGGGGTTGCCGATCGGCGGAGAGGTCGTTGGCCTGTGCTTGCGACTTCTCTCGACAGGTAGACGGTTTGAAGACGAAAATCTAGAATTCCCCTATCCTCATTGAGTTCATCAGTAATCATAATCGATACACTCTTGATTTTCCGTTGGGTTCCTTCATTCGCTTCGCTTTTTCTTACGAAGACCGGCGCATGATCGCCGGATCGAACCGATTTCATCCCTAACCTTGGGAGATTGACCGTATGAAGAAATATCGAATTCTGCTGGCCGCGACGCTGGGCTGTGCGCTGGTTTCTCCGATGGCGCTAGCGGCGTCGCCGGCGGCTGACAAGGCTGGCGAGGAACTACGGGCAGTGTTGAAGCAGCACCATGAAGCCCTGAACAAGCATGACATCAAGGCCCTGATGGCCCTGTACGCCGATACCCCCGAGGTGGCGCTGATGGGGACCGGCCCTGGCGAATTCTGGAAAGGCAAGGCCGAGGTGGAAGGCGCTTACAAGCATTATTTCGAAACCTTCAAGGCGGGTTCCCTGAGCCATGAATGTCCTGAAGCGTCGGGTGACGAGCAGGGTAGCAGCGCCTGGCTGATGGCGTCATGCGTCATGAAGGACACCGATCCGGCCGGTAAGCCGCGCGAGTTCGGGCTTAATGTCTCGGCCGTGCTGAAGAAGGAAGCCGCCGGCTGGCGGTTCGAAGCCGTGCACGTCTCCAACGTGGTGAGCGACGGCGGAGCGCCTCCGGAAGGGGCCGCTGCGCCGAAGAAAGCCGAGTGAGCGGAGCAGAATGATGACGAAACAATACGATGACGTGGTGCAGCCCGAAGCGGCCGATACGCTGGCGGCCGAAGAAAGGCGGCGGTTTCTGCGCAGCCTCGGCAAGTGGTCGCAGGCGGTGATCGGTGGTGCGCTGCTGGGTGGCGCTCTGACCCATGCCGGTTCGGCCCAGGCTTGGGTTGCGGCCCGTGGTTACGGCGGTTCTGCCGCTGCTGGTCCTCGCGGCGGCTGGGTCAACCGCTACGGTGGCGGCGGCGGCGGCGGCTGGATCAACGGCGGTGGCGGATATCGCTACGGTGGCGGCGGCTGGATCAACGGCGGTGGCGGCAGCGCTGGCTGGGTCAACCGCTACGGTGGCGGTGGCGCTGGTTGGGTCAACCGCTATTGAGTGAGCAGCTGCGATAACGCTGCATCGGTCGACCCCGGATAGCTGGAGTCCAAGTACTTCGGTTGTCCGGGGTCGCTCGATTTCCGAGCCGTCAATTTGTCTTGCGCACCACGAAATAAATCTCCGGATTGAACCAGGCTCCCAGCGCGGCGATAGGACTGGTCGATTGTCGCAGGAGCGTGAAGCGCTGCATGGCCAATCGCTGGCGGAAACGGCGATAGTCGAAGCCCAGATGATGGAAGTGATAAGACCAGCCCATGGCGATTTCCTGGATAGGGCGCTGCTTGGGTGGAAAGCCAAGTGTCGCTTGCAGGATCGGCCCCAGCATCGCGTCGAAATCCCCACGCCGCCGTGTCATTCGAAAAAGACCTTTATAGAGAGCGGGTAGATGGATTTCCACCGGGACGCCGATGATGGCGATGCCACCGTTGCGCAGTATCGACCGGATGGTTGCAAAGGCTGCCTCGGTTTCTTTTTCGGGGAGATGCTCGAAAACCTCCAGGCAATACAGCAGGTCGACCGACTCGGCGTCGACTATCCCGGGATCGGTCAACAGGGTGATTTGTCGATACCCCTCGGTATTTTTCCGCGCCTCCGCTATGAGATCCGCTGCAGGTTCATAGCAAAGGATGTGGGCCTGTGGAAAAGTGGCGATGAGGCGTTTGGATAGCTCACCGTTACCGGCTCCGAAATCGAGTACGGTCTGGATGTTTTGAAGGTGGGTGGAGAGTCGAATCGCATCGGTTAAACGACGTTGTTGCAACCAGCGCTTGATCGGGCTCTTGTCGTGAAAGGTGATGTCAGCATAGGCCATGGCGTCGAAAAGATAGCATCATATGGCGCAGATGTTCCACGGCCATGCCGGCGATCAGGAATGCTGGCGGTACGATGAACCTGATAGAGGATCATGCTCCTGACGTTGCTACATTTTGGCGATCGGCAATGATCCACAATCCGAACGGGCTTTTTTCGATAACACTGCAAGAGTGAACACCATGTCTGAAATCGTCACCGCCTTTACGCGGGTATGGACCGACATTACCGGCGGTACCCATGCGCCATTGTCCTTTCGCCTGATTATACAACCCATGGTGGCCGCCTTCTTCGCGATACAGGCCGGCTTGCAAGATGCGAAAGCCGGCCGTCCGCTCTACTTTTGGGCGGTCGTCATGAGCGATCCGGTACACCGGTGGGAGCTGGTGCAAGAAGGTTGGAAACATGTGGGCAAGGTCTTCATCGCCGCCGTCGTTGCCGATGCCATCTATCAGCTGATCGTGCATCGTTGGGTGTATCCATTCGAGGCGCTGATGGTTGCCGTGATTCTCGCGGTGTTGCCTTATCTGGTGATGCGTGGTCTGGTGAACCGTATCCTTCGCCATCGACACGGTGGCAGCAAGGCGATATAGGATGATTACAGGTTACTGTCGATCACCAGGGTCGCGCCGGTCATGCAGGCGGATTGGCTGGGATCGCAGAGGAAAGCGATGACCTTGGCGACGTCGGCCGGCGTGGTCTGGGTGCGCAAATGCGGCGCGGCTTGGCGCAACATGGTCGTGTCCACCGCGCCGGGCGCGACGCCGTTGACCCGGATCTTGAGACTCTTGCCTTCGGCGGCCAGCGCCTCGGTCAACCCGGTCAGCGCGAATTTGCTGACGGTGTAGGCTGCGTAGCCGGGGAATTTTTCGGTACCCGCCACCCCGCCCAGCGAGGAGACGTTGACGATGCTGCCGCCCTGCTCGCGCATCAGCCGAAAAGCCTGTTGCGCGCACAGCATCGCCCCGCGCAGATTGATCGCCATCAGCCGATCCCAGTCGCTCATCGCCATGTCGGCGAAAGGGCCGCTGAGCAGGATGGCAGCGTTGTTGACCAGGATGTCCAGCCGGCCGAATTCGTTCCCGATGCGGGTAAAGGCCATCTCGACCGCGATGGCGTCGGCGACATCCAGCACCAGTGTCGAGGCACTCAGGCCCAGGGAACGGAGCCGGGCAACGGTGATGGCCAGTTCCGATTCGGTACGGCTGGCGACGATGGCGTGAGCGCCCTTGCGGGCCAGCGCTTCGGCGGTGGCTGCGCCGATGCCTCGGCCGCCGCCGGTGACGAGAGCCACTTGATCGTGGAGGGGAAACATCGCTTGGCCTCCGACCGCTGTGGGAATGGAGCCGCGAACGGCGTAGATTCCATAGATACCGCTGGCGGCGTGGAAGCGCAAGCGCGATTTCAGTCCGCTTTCAGTTCGAAGCCCATGTACTGGGCATGATGCCAGCGCAGCGCCACCCGCAGCACATCGTGCGCCGCCGGGTTGCCCGCAACCGTGAATCGGCAATCCAGGCTGACTTCGCCGTCTTCCCCTTCGGTGTTGGTCTTGCTGCCGTCCGCGCAATCGAGCGGTGCTCCGTTGAGGGTGGCTTCCAGTGTGGCGCGAGTGTCGTCGTGACTACCGGAAAAAAAGACCTTGAAGCGTAGAGAGCGGGCGGCCGCGGCGGGGTCGAGCCGGCATTCGAATTCCTGCGTACTATGACCGGGTAGGCGTAGCGTACATGGCGATGGCGCGGCGGCTGGGGTGGAGCCTGTTTCGGCGGCGTGAACGACGCTCTGGGGCGTGGCTATCAGCCAGAAGGCCGCTGATCCGATCAGCAGCTTTTGCCGGACACCGCTGGGCTGGCCGGCGATTTCGATGCATTTCGCGGTCATGTCGCGTTACCTCGTTGAACGTGGATCGGTTGGCGCACAACCGGATGCCGTGACCCCGAGGCGCAGTCGCTCAAGGGGCGTCGGGCAAGGCGTGCAGGGCTTGGGCGGCTTCCGGTCGGGCGGGCTGCAATTGCGCCAGCTCGGTCAGCAGCGCGCGGGCGGCGAGGATATCGATCCGGCCCAGGGCGATCGCCATCCGCAGCAGCGGGTCGTAGGCCGGTCGGAAATCGGGGTTGATGCGCAAGACGGCCAGCAGCGGTTCGCGCACCTGCGCCAGCATGCGTCGCACGTCGGCGGTTGGCTGCACTGCGCGGCCGACGGCGAGGAAGCGATCGCGAGCCGTCCAGTACGCCGCCAGCCGGGATAGCCATGGATCGTCGGCGGGCATTGCGACCAGCTGGTCCGGATGGATCTCGACCTTGCCCAGCAAGGCCAGCAGCCGGTCGACCGGCAGGGAATCGGGGGCATAGGTGATGCGCGGCGCCTGATAGACCACCACCGGATGGTCGTCGGTGTTCAGGGGTGCGTCGGCGGCGAAACGCGCCAGCGCCTGGGGACCGGCGATGAAACTGCCCAGCAGAGCCAGATCGTCGCCGATGCCGAATGCAGCCGGGGCGCGTGGCAGGGCGATGTCGTTCAGCCGCGCCCGCAACGAGCCGACGTCGAAGCGCGTGCCGTCCTGGCGGGCGACCAACCCCAGCACCGGCGTATCCAGACTGTTGGTGGCGAGCATGGCCCAACCGTGCGGGTAGACGGCGAGGAAGGCGCGCACGATGCTGCGCAGGGTGGTGAGATCGAGTTGATGCAGCGGCAGCCATTGGCAGAACAGACCGCCTGCAGCGAGCCGATCCCGCACCGCCGTAAAATGCTCCACCGTGTAGAGCGAACCGGAGCCGCTGCGCGCCGGATGAAAATTGTCGGCCACGATCAAATCGTAGTGCTCGGGCGTGGTGCGCACGAAGCGGCGGGCGTCGGCTGAGAGCAGATGCAGGCGCGGGTTGGGGCCAGCGGCCTCGAAGGGACGGCGGAAATAGGCCGATGCGGCGATGACTTCCGGCAGTAATTCAACGGCGTCGACCTCCAGCAGCGGATCTTCGGCTGCCGCCGAGGCGGTGATACTGGTGCCCAGACCCAGGAACAGCGCGCGTCGCGGGGCAGGGTGGAGCAATAGCGGCAGCAATGCCTGGCGGGCATCGGCCAGCAGCGTGGCGCTACTGCCTTCCTGCTGGCGATTGTTGATGTGCAGGCGCGCAACGCCGTCGCCATCCTCGACGATGCTCACTGTGGCCATCACGCCGTCCTGATAGCTGACCAAGCGGCCACCGGTCGGCAGCGCGACGAAGGTGAGCGGCGGCAGCCAGATGGCCAGGGCCAGGGCCGCAAGAGCCGTCGCCCACAGGCTCGGGGCGGACCAGCGGCGCGGCGCGGACAAGGCCAGATAACCGACGGCGACCAGGAGCAGCGCGTATTTGGACCCCAACAGCGGCAGCAGGATGACCCCGAACAGCGCAGGAGCCAGCGCCGCGCCCAGAGTGTTGACGGCCAGGGCTTGGCCGAAGCGGTTGCCGTGCGCTTGGGCCTGAGCGCACAGGCTGCTGAAGAGCGCGCCCATGATGACGGTCGGCGGTAGAAACGCCAGCAGCGCCAGCACGGTTTCCGCCGCCAGCGCTGCGGTCATGCTGGGACCGAGCATCCGCAGTAGCGCGTTCTTGACGATCTCCGCGCCGGCCAGGTTCAGGATGCCCAGCAGACAGGCCGCCGCCAGCAGGCGCAGCAACCGCTCGCGTTGCCGCTCCGGTGCGGTCGCAGTGGACTGCCATCGGTGATACGTCCCAGCGCCCAGGGCCGTCCCGACCAGATAGACGGCCAGCAAGATGGCGAAGGTGTAGACGGTGTTTTCGGCCACTTGGCTGAGCACCCGAACCACCAGCACCTCATAGCCGATGCCCAGCAGGCCAGTGGTGGCCAGCAACACCAGCAGACCGGACGGGGAGGCGTCGGAGTCGGGCGACGTATCGGTGGCGGCATCTTCCGGCAGCGCAGCGAACAGCCGCAACGCAACCACGGTGCAGAGCAGGTTCAGCGTCATGCAGACCAGCGCGGCGCGGGTCAGGCCGAAGGCCGGTATCAGCCAGAATGCGACGCCGAGCACGCCCAGCACCGCACCGAAGGTATTGCCCGCGTACAGGGCTGCGATATGGGTTCCCTCTCGTCGCAACTGCGCTAGGACGCGTTCCATGGCCGGCAGGGTCGCGCCCATGGCGGCGGTCGCCGGCAGCAGGAGCAGAAAAGCGCCGCAGAAGGCCACGGTCCATTGCCAGGCCGCTGCAGGGCGTGGACCGGTCAGGTCGAGCAGCCAGCCTGCGATCGGCCCCATCGACAGCGCTAGAACCAAGCTCCATGCGCCGATCACGGCTTCGCAGGCCGCGTACCAGCGCGCAGGCTGCGCACTGCGATCGATGCGAGATCCCAGCAGCGCCGCGCCCACGGCCAGCCCACCGAAAAAGGCGGCTACGACGGCGAAGACGGCCGCCGCCTCGTGTCCCAGCCACAGGGCGCTTTGTTGGGTCCAGACAATCTGATAGCCCAGCGCCGCACAGCCGGATGCCACCATCAGACCGAGCGCAAGCCGCCGACGGGTCGCTGTCGGTTGCGCGGTAACGACCGTTGGCAGGTGGCCTGATTCCGCCTCAACCACTGAATGCGATCCGATAGCCCCAGGAGTCGAGGCGGGCCGGGATCGCATTGAAAGCCAGCGTGATCCGCCGTTGACCCGGATTCGGCGGCACCGCATGCATCAGATAACTGGGAAACAGCACGAGATCGCCCGGTTGGGGTTGGGGACTGATCCATTTATCGGCGTTGTAGGGGCCTGAAACGACGCTGGCATGGTCGTTCTTGAAGGCGAAGTCGAGGCCACCCGGCGATTTCATGAAGACCGTGCGCGAGTCCGGATGGGTGGGGGTGAGGTACACCACTCCGGAGATGAAGCTATTGGCATGATTGTGCATCGCCTGACGCCCGCCGGTGTCCAGCAGATTCACCCACATTTCCTTCAACGACCATCCCAGGCGCTCGCCGAACAGCAAAGCGCCGAACTCCGTCAGCTGCGGGGTGATGAGCGCCGCCGCGTCGACCAGCAGCGGGCTGTCGCTTGGGCGCAGCATTGCGGTATGCGACAGATTGGGAGAGGAGTTGTTGGCGAGATCGGCCACGGTGCTGAAGTGCGCGACCAATCCAGCCACCAGGTTGAGATCCAGCGCACTCGGCACGCGCATGAAAGGGGTGGGGAAAAGTCCGGTGACTTCTGGCTTGGGCACGATAGCCTCGGGGTGTCAGCGTCAAGCTTGGGCAAGGAAAAATTCGGAATAGTCATTTTACGAATGCAAGTGTGACAAGCTCATGACTGAAGCCCGCCATGATTCACGTTCGAAAGCTTGGATAAGCCCCGTTCATTTGACGCGATGGAGTCTGAGCATCGATTTCATAATCGCCAACGGGCCGTCATGGATTCGTCATGGATTTGTCATTTTGGCCCGCTACGATGCCGAACCAGTAATAACCATGCGTATCACTTGGTTATCCATACTGTTCGGTTCGGTCGATGGGGGAATTTCGATGAGTCCTGGATTCAGCAAGAATCGGGTTGCTTTGGCCGTGGTCGCCGCGCTCGGCGTCTTCGCCATGGAAGCGGCCCCTGATGCCGCCAACGCCGCCAACGGTACCTACGTATCGGGCGATTTTCACAACCACACCACCTGCTCGGATGGCTCGATTTCGATGCAGAAGCTGGTGAAGAAATCCACGGACAAGGTGGATACGCCCTGGGGCTTGGATTGGTTCGTGCAGGCCGGCCATGGCAGCAGCGGCAATCGCAATTGCACCTTGGTCGAGGACGAATCGCTGGCCACACCAGCCTATCCGCTGCCGACCTTCTCGCCGCCGACCAATGCGAATCCGCCGCCGGCAACTCTGAGCTACCCCAACACCACTTGGCAGAATACGATCCCCGCCGTGCAGCCACAGGGTGATGTATCGGGCACTGCTCCCAGCCAGAACATGTGGCGTTGGCAGGCGGTCCAGCAGTTCCAGTATCCGCTGATCGAATATCTCAATGCCTACTGGAACAAGCCACTGTTCGTCGGCGTCGAGTCTGTCGTGGCCGGCCACGAACACACCTCCATGTCGATCATCACCGGACAGATCCCGCAATCCTTGAGCGCGGACGACCTGCCGACCAGCCCGCCCTATGTGCCGGTCGGTAATGCCAATGCCTTGTCCCAGTGGAACTACTGTTTCGACCGCGGCGACACCGATACCAGCCGCGGCGCTGGCAACAACTGGAGCTGCGCCAATCCGGCCAGCCCGGGCTCTACCTCCGCCGAGCTGGGTTGGAGCGACAGCGCCATGAAGCTGAACCAGCCCAGCGGTACCGGCACCGGGGTCAAGGGTCATCTGAAGACCGTCGAGGGTCTGAAGTGGATGGTCCAGTTCGATCCGGACACCAGCTACTATATCCCCGCCCATCTGGAGCGCGCCGGACCGTTCAACCCGAATGGCAACAACGGCTTCAATGTCGAAAGTCTGCGCGACTTCAACAATGCGGCCCCGAAAGTCGCCTTCGGCTTCGAGACCCAGCCGGGCCATCATGCCTCCGACGCGCGGGGCGAGTACACCATTCGCCGCAACAACTTCGGCTCGAGTTCCGCGCCGAATTACATCGACTCGGTCGGTGGCACCACCTACGGCGGCACCGGTGTCTACGGCGCTCAGATCGGCGGGGTATGGGACGCGCTGCTGGGCGAGGGTCGTAACTGGTGGTTCTTCGCCAGCTCCGACTGGCACAACCGTGGCATTTTCCCGCCGGACGATCGCCGTTCCACCCAGGATTTCTATCCAGGTGAGTTCCAGCGCACCTACGTCATGGTGCTGAAGAGCAGCGATACCCCGCGCCCGGGTAGCGACACCAAGCTGCGGCCCCAAGCCATCGTCGATGGCTTGCGCACCGGCAACGCCTTCTCGTCCGAGGGGCAGTTGATCGATCGCTTGGCTTTCGTCGCTTGCATCGGTCCCAACGCGGCGAATGGCCGTAAGGCTGCCGATGTGGAAGCACTGGCGGTCAATGCCGCGCTCAAGAACACGGCGGTCGATACCAGCTATTGCGCCACCATGGGCCAGAAGCTGGTGGTGCCGCCGCAGGCGCAGGTGATCGTGTCGATCGTGGCGCGCGATCCGGCCGGCACCAACTACTCGCCCTACACCTTCGACAATCCGTCCCTGGCGCAGGTCAACATCCATCAACCCTTGAACAAACCGGTTCTGGATCACATCGACGTCATTCGGGGCGCGGTGACCAGCCTGCCCAAGAAGGCGGACGATCCGGATTATGCCGGGGCGTGGCCGAACGATTGGATCGATTCTTACTTGGTCGGCAAGACGCCTTCGCTGGATACGGTGCCGGTTGCCGCCAAGAATCCGACGGCCAAGGTTATCAAGACCTTCGACAGTACCGGTTGGAATACGGTATCGGGCAATTCCGAGTACAAGGTGATGACCTTCACGCTCGGCCCGATGGTCGCCACTCAGTACGTCCGGCTGCGCGGCTCCAACCTGCCGCCGAGCGTGCCGTTCGAGACCGATGCCGACGGCAATCCGCTGCCGGATTTGTGGACCAATGCGGTGGCGGTGAATTACAAGGACAGCAGCAAGGCGGAATTCCCCGCCGACAGCTTCCTGCAGATTCCCTGCAACACCAAGGGCACCACCCAGTTCGACGGTTGTCCCGACCACCTCGGAGTTCGCGATGGCCAGAAGTATTCGAGCTATGACGTGGCTGCCTGGTCGGATCTGTGGTTCTACAGCAATCCGATCTATATCGAGGTCGAGGGTGGTATTCCGGTCGTAAGGGTCAAGGCTAAGGATTCGAGCGGGATTATCGGCGGCGTCGCCGCCCAGTAACGCAACGGAGCATTGTCGCTTCTCCGGCGCTGTGGGCGAGAGGCCCACGGCGCTGTTTCATGCCCTCGATCTTGACTGACCCATGTCCACCACCGTGCTTTCGAAATTCGTTCCCAAGGAACGCCCATTCTTTTCACGCCATGCGGCGCTGGGCTGCTGGCTGCGCGAACCGCTGCTGCATTTTCTGTTGCTGGGCGGTTTGTTGTTCGCGCTCAACGCCTGGTTGGGCGACCGCGCCGACGATCCGCATACGATCGTAGTGGATGTGGTGGTCGACCGGCAGGCGCAACAGATCTTCAAGGACGCCCGCGGCCGCGAACCCGACGAAAACGAGCTGTACGCCCTGCGCCGGGTCTGGCTGGATAACGAAGTGCTGTATCGCGAAGGGTTGGCGCTGGGCGTCGACAAGGGCGATCCCACCATCCGCGAGCGGGTGATCTTCAAGGCTCTGAGCATCGTCGACGCCGGTCTCAAGCTACCTCCCATCGATGAAGCAGGTTTGCGCGAGTGGTTCGAGAAGAACCGCGACAAATACGATGAACCGGCCCGCTACGATTTTCAGGAAGCAGTGCTGGTCGGCGATAAATCCGAGATGGCCTCGCGGGCTTTCGCGGCGGCGCTGAACGCCGGCGCGCCCAGCGACGACATGCAGGCGGGCTTGCGGATCTTCAAGGGCCGGCCGCATCAGAATCTGGTGCAAAGCTATGGTCCCGAGTTCGCCAAGGCGCTTGAGGAAGAACCGGCGGGTCAATGGCATGCCCTGCCCAGCCGCGACGGTTGGCGGGTGGTGCGGCTCGAGGCGGTGACTTCGCCCAAGCCGGCCGATTTCGCCAGCTTGCGAGGAGTGGTGCGGCAGGACTGGGTCGACGCCACCATGGCCGATCTACGGACCGCCGCCGTCCGCGCCCTGGCCCGGAAATACACCGTGAAAGTCGAAGAGGGCGCGAAATGAGCGCCGGGCTGCGCGGCTGGCTGCTGGTGGTGCTGGCGTTACTGAGCAGCGGCGCGGCGGCGCACGAGATGAGCATGGCCGAGATGGAGGTGCGCCAGATCTCGCCCCGGGAATTCCTGTGGCAGTGGACGGTGAGCGGCAACCGTCCGGCCAACGAAGTGCTGACGCCGGTGTGGCCGGACGGTTGCCAGGACGAGGACAACATCGTGCGTTGTGGCGACGCCGGCCTGCAGGGGGTCTTGACGATCAAGGGGATCGGCAAGGTCTATTCGGCGGCTATGATCCGGGTGTACTGGCGCGATGCTCCGATGAGCGTCTATACCATCGCTGCGGGGCAACCGAGAGCGCGCCTGTCCGGGCCATCCGACGGCGCCAGCCCTGGCCCCGGCGCTTATCTGTATCTCGGCATCGAACATATCATGCTGGGGGTCGATCACCTGCTGTTCGTGCTCGGCCTGTTGCTGATCGTGGGCGACCGCTGGATGTTGCTGAAGACCATCACCGCCTTCACCGTGGCGCACAGCATCACCCTCGCCGTGGCTACCTTCGGTATTGCCCATGTGCCGGCGGCCCCGCTCAATGCCTCGATCGCGTTGTCGATCCTGTTTCTCGGCCCGGAGATCGTGCGGCGCTGGCGCGGCGAGACTAGCTTCACCATCCGTCATCCCTGGGTGGTCGCCTTCGCCTTCGGTTTACTGCACGGGTTTGGTTTCGCCAGCGGTCTGGCCCAGCTGGGCTTGCCCGACAGTCAGATTCCGCTGGCCTTGCTGCTGTTCAACATCGGCGTCGAAATCGGCCAGCTCGCCTTCGTGTTCGGTATCCTGCTGCTGGAACGTTCCTTCCGCCTGCTCGAATGCCATTGGCCGCGGCTGGTCGAGCGGTTGCCGGGTTATCTGGTCGGCACCCTGGGGGCGTTCTGGACCATCCAGCGGGTTGTCATCTTGTTGCGCAGTGTCGCGTGAAATCGGGAGGGGTCCTATGAATACACATCGCCCATGGAAACTGTCCGTCGCAGGGTGGGCGGCGCTGCTGCTGTTCGCGCCGGCGACCGTGCTGGCGCACCAGGAAATCGGCCAGATCACCGGCTTCGCTTCGGGATTCCTACACCCGATATCCGGGTTTGACCATGTCCTGGCGATGGTGGCGGTCGGGCTGTGGGGCGCGGTGCTCGGTTCTCCGGCCATCTGGGTGTTGCCGGTGGCGTTTCCGGTGACGATGGCCTTCGGCGGCCTGATGGGGCTGCTCGGCGTTCCGCTGCCCGGCATCGAGATCGGCATCGCCGCCTCGGCCATCGTGCTGGGGATCATGGTCCTGGCCCAGCTGCGTCCGCCGCTGTGGGCGGCGGCCATCCTGGTCGCTTTCTTCGCCATCTTCCACGGCTACGCTCACGGCAAAGAGCTGCCGGAAGGCACCAGTGCACTGCTCTACAGCTTCGGCTTCGTCGTTGCCACCGGTTTGCTGCATCTGGTCGGCATCCTGCTCGGCGAAGCGCATCGCTGGGCCGTGGGGCGGCAGGCGGTGCGGGCGGCAGGCGGCGGGGTGGCGCTGGCGGGTCTGTTCTTCCTGTGGCAGGCGGTCGCCGCATGAGGCGAGCGGTTGGCACGACTCTGGTGGCGCTGGCGGCGATCGTCGTCGCCAGCCCGGCCCATGCCCACTTGGTGGAGACCGGCTTTGGCGCTTTCTACGACGGTATCGCCCACTTTGCCGTTTCGCTGGCCGATATGCTGATCGTGATCGCGCTGGCGCTGTTTGCCGGGCTGCGAGGAACGCGGGCGGCCCGCCATGCCATGTTCGCCTTGCCGGCGGCGTGGCTGGTCGGCGGGGCGCTCGGGGCGCTGTGGCCGACCGCGTCGATCTGGCCGGTGTCGACGACCTTGTCGCTGGCGCTGACCGGGGCGCTGGTCGCGCTCGACGCCAAGTTGAGCGACGCGAGCGTCACCGCCTTCGTGATCGTCGCCGGCGCGCTGTACGGCTTCGTCAATGGTGCGACCATGACTCCGGGCGGGGCCAGCGGCCTGGCGCTGCTCGGCGCGGTCTGCGCCATTTTTTTCGTGAACACCATCCTGGCCGCCGAGGTCACGGTCTTGCCGGTCGGTTGGCCGCGTATTGCGGTGCGGGTCGCCGGTAGCTGGATCGCCGCGACCGGGATGCTGATGCTGGGCTGGCTGGCGCGTCCGACGCTGGCGTGACGCGGCGGGCCTTCGCGGCTCGCTGTCAGTGTTCCCACTGGACCCGATAGCTGGCGCCCTGGCCGAGCGATTCGTCGATGCGCAGGCAGGCGGCGATGGTGCGCTCCCGCCAGGGCACCGAGCGATCGCGGTTTAGCTCGTCCCACAGCCGTTCGAACAGCGCTTGGGCCAGGTTCTCGGCGGTGATGTTGTCCACGGCCAGCACCACCACTTCGTCGGCCGGCAGGATGTAGCGCTTGCCGCATAGCCGGAAGGCGTATTCGTCCGGAGCGGCGGCGAGCGTTTCCAGATAAGGATTGCGCCCGGCGATCAGGACCTTCTCGTCCCACTGGTGGCAGACGGTCTTCAGCGCCTGCTTGAAGATGTCGTAGCTGAGCATGTGCGCCAGCGCCGGTTCGGTCAATTCCACCGTCAGTTCGACCTGATAATTGTGGCCGTGCAGGCTTTCCTTGCTGCCGTCGGCGAATACGGTCATGTGCGCGGCGGAAAATTTGAGGTAGTCCTTGCGGATGTGGATCATCCAGCTCCGCTGTGCGGCCTGCCTGCTCATGCCACCGCTTCCTCCGTTCCGTTGGGTTCCGCCGTCAGTGCCGCCAGCCAGTCGGCCAGGGCCGCGCCGTAATGGGCCAGGGTGTAGCTGCGCTCCACCCTGGCCCGGCAGGCAGCGCGCTCGATCGACGGAATCCGCTCCACGGCCGCGCACAGGCCGTCGAGATCGTCCGGCTCGGCCAGCCAGCCGGTTTCACCGTCGTCGACATAGGCGGCGATGCCGCCGCGCCGGTAGGCGATCACCGGGGTGCCGCAGGCCAGCGCTTCGATGCCGACCAGACCGAAGGCTTCCAGCCATTTCGGCGTCATCAATAGCGCCCGGAACTGGCTCACTGCTTCGGCCAGGGCCGGCATCCGCAGGAAGCCACCGTAGCGGACCGCCGCTGTGGGATGCCGTCGCACCAAGCGGTCCCAGTAGGCCCGGTCCTGCATGACGCCGAACGCCATTACCGTGGCGCCGGTCCGGTCGGCTAGGGCGAACGCGTCCTCCAGTCCTTTTTCCGGTGCGATCCGGCCCAGCCAGCCCAGCGCAGGGCCTGGATGGGCGTTGTAGGGATAGCGCGCCAGGTCCAGTCCCGGCGCAGGGCTGTTCAACGCTAGAGTCCTTGGTAGGCCAGCAGTTGGTCGAAGTTAAGGGCATTATCGTAGAGGCCCAGACTGATATTAGTGACGCCATTGAAACGCAACAGGTTCAGG